>Ga0075158_10000641_pt1 | contig 28376 bp, 17 predicted proteins | sample JI91814BDNA_FD_70968 | JGI IMG/M metagenome (GOLD analysis project Ga0075158, IMG submission 70968) | Wastewater effluent complex algal communities from Wisconsin, to seasonally profile nutrient transformation and Carbon sequestration -... | ecosystem: Engineered > WWTP > Effluent > Algae... | reverse complement strand
CAGAATCGCGTCGGCCCAAACCGCGTCGGTCCTGCTGGTTTATTGCAAGCTGTGGCGGACGGGATCAAAATTTTTCTTAAAGAACAGGTCGTTCCGAATCACGTATTCAAGTCGATCTATTTTCTCGCCCCTACCATCGGCTTAATTTGTGCGATGCTCTCGATCGCCGTCGTCCCGTTCGGTCCAACGGAAGTAGGTGAGAAGGAAGGCTTTCGGGCAATCATCGCCCCCGGTGTTGATATCGGCTTGCTCTATTTGCTTGCCGTTTCTGGCCTATCAGCGTATGGCATCATCTTGGGTGGCTGGGCCTCTAATAATAAATACAGTTTGTATGGGGCCATTCGATCTTGTGCCCAGTTCATCAGTTATGAAATTCCGCTTGGCCTTTCATTGTTAGGTGTCATCGCCGCAGCGGGAACACTCAACATCGAAACGATTGTCGCTTCGCAAGGCCCTGGATTAATGCACTGGAACGTGTGGTGGCAACCGTTGGCAGCACTCATGTTCTTCACCGCTGCACTTGCCGAAACCAACCGTTTGCCGTTTGACTTGCCTGAGTGCGAACAAGAATTGGTGGGTGGCTTTCACACCGAATACAGCGGTATCAAATTCGTGTTGTTCTTTTTGGCCGAATACACGCACGTTGTCACCGTCAGCTTCTTGACCGTGCTGCTCTTCTTTGGTGGCTGGCACCTTCCAGGTCTTACCGAACCGTTCGATAACACCTGGGGTGGATATGCGTTGCGATGGTGTGTGTTGCTGGTGAAAGTTGCGATGGTCATCGGATTCATCATTCAGTTGCGTTGGACTTTGCCCCGCTTCCGTTTCGACCAATTGATGGGTGTCGCTTGGAAAGGTCTTATTCCACTTGGCATGTTGAACTTGCTCGGTCTTGCGGTCGTCTTAACGCTCGATCTTTCAAAATGGTGGCTAGCGGGCTATTCCGTGGCAATCGTTTTGCTGGTGGGGATCGCAAATGTCGCCAGCATCCGCCGAAACAGTGTGTCATATTCCCGTTCAAACCTTGCGTCCGAACTGCGCACTGCGCCGTATGAAGGTGCATAACGATGAGCGAAGAAAATAACAAAACCAAAAAGCATGTAACGTGGGCGGAACCGCCGCAAATGACGTTGATGGAAACGTTGTATATCCCAGCGATTGCTGCAGGGATTGGCACCACCGTCAAACGTATGTTCGGCAAGAATGAGACTCGCCAATATCCTGAAGTGGAACCCGACATTCCACCGAATTATCGAGGGGTTCATCGACTCAACCGCGACGATCAAGGACGCGTGAAATGTGTCGCTTGCTTCCTCTGCCAAACCGTGTGTCCTGCCAAGTGCATCACGATCGAAGCGACGGCAACTGATAAGACCGATCCGAATTGGGCGGACCGTGACAAATATCCAGCGACCTTCGAAATCGACGAATTGCGTTGCATCTATTGCGGGATGTGCGAACAAGCTTGTCCGGTCGATGCGATTGAATTGACCAGCATTTATGACCTCACAGGTCTTAGTCGCGAAGAAATGATTTTCGACAAAGAAAAACTACTGGAAGTGTTCGACGAAACGAGCCAATCGGGCAAAGATCCTGTGCGCACCAAACGTGGCGAACTCGGTCCCGCCTCCGACATCCTGGTCCAATTGCCTGACGAACCACCGTCATCCGAGCACTCAACCTGATAGCAGACTTGTACATTTCAATCCGAAGTAATTTTTCCATGATTCCTTTAACGCTTGCTCAAATCACCGAACGAGATATCACGATTGCCCCGTGGCATATCGCGGTTCTTGTCTTGGGAATGGTCGGTTTGCTCTTGATCCGCGCATCGTTTGGCCAGGCCAAGCCCTCGCGTACGACAACCGTTGGGGGCTTTGTCGCCTTAACGGCTGCCTTCATCATCAACGTGATTTCGATTCCGTGGGGAATTGAGCAAAGCCTCTTGGTGACATTCGGTTGGTTGGCTGTCGTTGCCTGTATCGCGTTCGTGTCGTTTCGCACGCCTGTGTATGCCGCTCTCAGCTTTACGGCAATTGTGCTCGATGTCTGCGGCATCTACATCCTCAACACCTCTCCGTTCTTGGCTGCTTCGACGATGATCGTTTACGCTGGCGCGACCATCATCATCTTCTTGTTCGTGTTGATGTTTGCTCAACGCAGCCAACTGCAAAATTACGATCTACAAATCAGTCTGCCACGTTTCAGTCTGCTGGCTGGACTAGCCGTGTTTGCTGGCTTGCTCTACTCGATCAGCGAATTAAATCTCGCTGAACCAAAACCGCTTACGGAGCAGAAAGTCGAAGCCCTGGGCAAGCTGATGTTTACCGAATATTTGTGGAGCGTTGAAATTGCGGGCGTATTGTTGCTGATTGCAGCTATCGCCGCCATTTTGATCGCTCAGGATAATGAGCCCGATCGCTTGCTCGAATCCGAAGTCACGAAATCGACTCATACCCACTGGGATGGAGCAAAGTCATGACGCCACTCACTCAACAAACCTTGATGGTCGGCGCGCTGTTGTTCACCTTCGGATTGATGGGATTTCTATCTCGACGCAATTTGATTTTGATTTTCTTGTCGGTCGAGTTGATGCTTGCTGGCGTTGCCACCAACTTCATCGCATTCGGTTCGCATTACGGAATTGCGAGTGGTCAGTTCTTTGCCATTCTCATTCTGACCGTTGCCTCCTGCGAAGCCGCTATCGCATTGGCGTTAGTAGTTGCCCTTTATCGCCGTAAATCAACCTTGGATGTCGAACTCTGGTCGGAGCTTCGTGAAACAGCCCCTGAAAAGACGAAGCCCGTTGCCAAAACAGATACAAACAAAGAACACGATTATCCGGTATTAACACCTGCCGGTATCGATCCTTTGACGACAAAAGTGCCCGTGACACTTCGAGATGTCCCTGCACCTAAAGCATAAATTGGGAATTGTTCCATGCTCAATGCGATTTGGTTAGTACCACTTGCTCCACTGTGCGGATCTCTCATCTGCATGGCGTTGATTATGGCGGGGCGTCGAAAAGACCTCGCGCATTTGCCTGCCATCATCGGGATGGCTATTGCTGCGGTCGTGGCTATCGTCACCTACTTCGAAAGCAAAGGGGGCGAGTTTGTTGTCGCCACTCAAGCCTACACTTGGCTGAACGTCGGCGCAATCAACATTCCCGTTTCATTGCGTTTGGATGGTCTCAGCCTCACGCATCTCAATGTGGTAACATTCATCTCGTTGATGGTCGCCATTTATTCCAGTGGTTACATGAAGGGGGATCCAGGTTACGCTCGCTTTTTTGCTTTGATTAGCGCGTTCGTGTTTTGCATGAGCATGCTCGTGCTGGTAGGCAACCTTCTCTTGCTCTATGCGTTTTGGGAAGGTGTGGGTCTCTGCAGTTATCTGTTAATTGGCTTTTGGTACCATAAGCCATCCGCCGCAAAAGCCGCGATGAAAGCCTTCTTGGTCAATCGCCTCGCGGACTGTGCCTTCCTCGCCGGTGTCATCACGCTCTGGTATGGCGTGGGTTTGGTACTCGATGATTCGACCACCGCTATAGCTCGGCTCGACTACGACGCCATCTTCACCGCCGTACCTTTGTTAGCTCAGCAGCACCCCGACCTCTTGGGTTGGGTCGGTTGCTTTATGTTGATCGGTGCAATTGGCAAATCAGCACAATTTCCGTTTCATGTCTGGTTGCCCGATGCGATGGAAGGTCCAACACCTGTCAGCGCATTAATCCATGCGGCAACCATGGTCACCGCAGGTATTTATCTGTTGGCCCGCATGTCGCCACTATTGGCGGAAGCTCCCACCGCATTGTTGTTAGCGGGTTGGCTCGGAGCGATCACTGCCGTCTTGGGTGGTGTGATCGCGCTATTTCAAAGCGATCTCAAACGTGTGCTGGCCTATTCGACCATAAGCCAACTGGGCTATATGTTCTTGGCTTTTGGTGCAGGCTTGGGTGAGGCCACTTTAGGTTTGGCAGTGGTCGCTGCGATGTTCCACTTGATCACACACGCCTTCTTCAAGGCCCAACTCTTTCTCACGGCGGGCAACGTGATGCACGCGATGGGCGATGTCATCGATATGCGTCAGTTCGGTGGCTTGAAAAACGTCCTACCACGCACGCATATTTTGTTCATGCTCGGTGCTGTGGCCCTGGTCGGCTTGCCACCTTTGGCAGGTTTCTGGAGCAAAGAAAGCATCTTAGGTTTGTTGCTCTCACAATTAAACGATCCGGTATATGGTGCTGTCTTCGGTTGCTGGTTTGCTCTTGGCTTAGCAGCCGCCTTGCTCACTGCCATCTACACCAGCAAAGCTTATTTCAAAACGTTCCATGGCAAGGAGCATTGGCCTGCTGAAGCAGGTGAACATCCGCATGAAGCGTCAACCGTGATGCTCGCTCCACTTTGGGTGTTAGCGGTCGGAACCGTTTTCTCGGGTATCGTTATTTTCTACTTCGACACACTCGCTCACTTTATTCTCCCGATGCCGTTCCTCGAAGTCGCGCACGAACATCACCATGAAAGTTGGTTCTTGGTACTGCTGTCGATTTCCATCGCCGTAGCAGGTGTGTTGATCGGTCGTTGGCTCGGATTGCGAAAATCTCATGCCGAAACCGAAAAATCGCCTAATTCGTTCGCGATTTTCGCGGAAAATCGGTTTTATTTGGATGAACTTTTCTACAACCTCCTCGTAGCACCCGTTCTCTACATCGGCAGCATCATCGCCGCCTTGGATATGTTCGCAATCGATAGCCTCGCTCGATACATCGCATCGTTACCTGAAACCATCGGCAACCAAATCCGCTTGTGGCAGAGCGGTCGCGTATCGCATTACGCTGCCGGTATGGTACTCGGGATCATTGCTCTGCTAACCATTGTTTATTTGCGGAGCTAAGGTGAATAACATGACTTCAATTTTGCCGCTCTTGCTCATTGGTCTTCCACTTATCGCGGGCGTCGCGTTGCTGCTTTTTGCTAAGCAGTTGAACGACTCTTCTGGCAAAGCGACCGCGTTGTGGTTGTCTGGTATCGTCTGTTGCATCGCACTTTGGCAGTGGGCCGCAGTCACTCAATTATTGTCACAGCCTGTTACCTCAACCGCTTCGATTCAATCAGCTGGTCCGTTAGCGCCAGTGCCGTTCACGATTGCTGCCCCAGGTGGCATGCGTGTGCAAATTGCGTTGGGTGCCGACTCGATCGGCGCAGCGATGGTACTGCTCACCGCCTTGATCACTTGGGCCGCTCTGAGCGTGGCTACTCGACACATCCACAAGAACTTCACCAGTTACGCTGGTTGGATGATGTTGGCTCAAGCTGGCTTGATGATTGTCTTCTTGTCGATGGATATCTTGTTGTTCTATATCGGTTTCGAGTTAGCCATCCTGCCGTTATTGGTACTAATTGCTGGCTGGGGCGAAGAGGATGCGCCGCGCGTCGCCAAACGATTTGTACTCTTTACGCTCGCAGGTAGCATCCCCATGGTGCTCGCCTTAGTTGGAATCGTCTGGCTTTATTCGACTCCAGAAAAAGTGACCACACTTTTCTCGGACTTATCTTTGCAAGCTGCAGCCAACACCAGCACACTCGCTCAGCAACAATGGATCTTCGCACTTTTGGTCTTTGGCCTTGGCATCAAAATGGCTTTGATCCCTCTGCATACTTGGTTACCAGATACCTATCGAGCCTCTGCTCCTACCACCGCTGCTCTATTGGCCGCCGTCGTATTGAAGATGGGTCTCTTCGGTTTCTTACGACTTGCTATTCCCATGCTCCCATTGGCCACAGAACAATATGGCTCTGTAGTATTGGGGTCTCTGGGTGTATTGGCGATTGTCTATGGTGGCCTCAGCGCTTTGGCTCAACGCGACATCCGCTTGTTGTTAGCGTATAGCAGTTTAAGTCACGTTGGTTTCATCACCTTAGGGCTCTTTTCGCTCACTCGCGAAGGTATTGCGGGGGCGACGTTACAAATGTTCAATCACGGCATCACAACCGCTGCGATGTTTCTTTTGGCAGGTTGCCTCATCGAGCGTCGTGGCACCGCCATGATTCAAGGCATTGGCCCTGGATTGGCGAGCATTTATCCCCGTGCTGCCATCCTCACCATTTTCTTCTTGATGGCGGGAGCTGGTATGCCGGGCGCCAACAACTTTGTGGGCGAGCTCTTGGCGTTGAGCGGAATGTTATCAGTGACGCCCACCTTGGCTGGCATCGCCATCATCGGGATTTTGTTGGGGGCTTGGTATTCGCTTCGGCTTGCGAAAGATATCTTTTTTGGCGCACCGCAAAAAGCTTCTCAACAACGCAAACACGATTTACACGATTTGTCGATTGCGGAATGGTTACCACTCACCGCACTGGTCGCCGTCACATTGATCATTGGTCTCTGGCCTCAAAGCGCGATCCGCTTTATTCAAGTCGATACCAACCGTCTTGTCCAAGTTTATGAATCTGCACCTGCGAAAGTCGCAACACAAACCGATTTCGACAGTGTGCCCCTCACTTCAGCCACGATGCCATCCTCGCCTAATCTGGAGGCGAATCGCTAATGTCTCTTGAACTTGCCAATAGTTTTCTAGCCGTTGCTCCTGCCGTTGTGCTTTTCGGCATCGCATGTATCTATCTGTTGATAGGCATGTTCCAAGACAATTCGTCACCCGCTGGTATCAAATCGGTAAGCGGTTGGGGAGTTGTGTCGACCTGTTTGTTAGCAGTCGTCTGGATCGGTGCGGTTTGGTTTTCACTACAGCCTGCCGGTTTGGTCACCAAGCTGTTTCAATCCGACGCGGTCGCCTTGCACGGTACCCATTTAACATTGCTCGCTGGCGTTTTGATTTCTGCATTCTCGATCACGCACACTCCACGTCGTTATGCCTACGAGTTCCATGCTTCATTATTGTTCCTGCTCGCTGGTTCTATTTTTTTGGCAGCCGCAGCGGACCTAACAACGCTTTATCTTGCCATTGAAATGGTCAGCTTGCCGACAACTCTCTTGTTGTCCATCAGCCGCCGCGATAACCCAGGGCGTGAAGCGACTCTCAAATATTTTGCTTTGAGCGCATTCGCATCGGCGGTGTTTTTGATGGGTGCTTCGTATCTTTTCGGATTGTCGGGCACGACTTCGCTCTCAGGCATCGCGACTGCACTGGCGACCAATGATACAACCTTGGCCAAAGTCGCTATGGCTTTGGTTCTCGGTGGCTTAGCGTTTCGCGTGACAGCAGTTCCATTCCATTTCTACGCACCAGACGTGTTCACGGGTAGTTCGCTTCCGGTAGCCGCGATGATCGCAACCGTTCCCAAGATCGCAGGTTTCTTGGCAATCATTCGTTTGCTGGGTGGAGTTCAACTCAACAGCGGCTTGGTGGAATCTGCTGGTGTGCTATTGTTGTTCTTAGCACTCGGTACCATGACCGCGGGCAACTTCATGGCTTTGGCTCAGACGAAATGGCGTCGGCTCTTGGCGTATTCCAGCGTCGCACACTCGGGCTATTTGCTAATTGGTGTGGCAGCCGCTTTGTATCGCGGTGGTGAAACGACCTATGTCCTCTCTTACTTGAGCGCTTACACCGTGATGACCTTAGGGGTCTTTGCTGCGTTGGCAACGCTTACAACAAACGGCGATAGCGATCCAAGTTTGGCCGATTTGGAAGGGTTGTATCAACGGGCTCCCGCGCTCTGTATTGCCTTGACGATTTGTTTGTTGAGTTTAATTGGTGTTCCATTGACGGCTGGCTTCTGGGCCAAGTTCGGTATTTTCCAAGATGCGATTCGCACCGCTCGCACGGAGCTGGTCGTGAGTGCCGTAATTATGGCGCTCAACGCGGCCATTGGAGCAATGTATTATTTATCGCTGCTGCTCCGCCTCTATAGAGCACCGCATTCCAATGCCGCTCCCGCCCCAGCACCTAAGTTCAACCCAGCGTTTGCACTGACTGTAGTCTGTGCGGCGATCACCGTGCTGTGGTTTGTATTGCCCAACTGGATGTAGTTCGCCAGTGTAGGGTGTGTGACGCGGTCTACGCCAATAATTTCCAAGTCGGAATTGTTGTCATCGAAGGCATAGACCTGACGCAACGCTTGACTGACCGCAAAACACACCGTGCGTTGGACTCGTCGTCGTAACTTAATGCGCTATACGACTAAGGTTTTGAGGCGCCATCGTTTAGCCCGTGTGCCGCTAGGCTAGGCCTACTTCCGTTTGATTCGTCAAATCCAAAGTCCAAAACGCTTCCCATGGTATTGCGATCGTGGATTTCGAGATTATTAAATCCATCATCTACTCTCTACTGTCCACTCTCTACTATCTCGCGCAGCGTTGCCCGTACGCCGCTAGGCTAGGCCTACTTCCGTTTGATTCGTCAAATCCAAAGTCCAAAACGCTTCCCATGGTATTGCGATCGTGGATTTCGAGATTATTGAATCCATCATCTACTCTCTACTGTCCACTCTCTACTATCTCGCGCAGCGTTGCCCGTTCGCCGCTAGGCTAGGCGTACTACCGTTTGGTCCTCGGTCGGCGCAGACCAATGCGCGTGGCAGCGGATAGATCACAAAACACAGCGCACTATCGATGTTCCGACCAGCGCGCCCGACTACTCCGCTGACGAATCAAACGGAAGTACGCCTAGCCTTCGGCAACGGGCTAAACGATCCAACTCGACCGAAAGTCTATCCTTGGCAAGCTCTCCTGTTCACCTCTCTCCTATCTCCTCTCTCGCGCAGCGGTGGGCTAAACGATCTTCTCTATAGTGCAACGATCAGCATGATAAGATGAACCGCGACAAGCACTTATAAAAAATCTCTGCGAGCCTATAGAATTACTTTCCTACTCCCATAGTTGATATCGACTTACAGAACTCCCATAATCATCCTTCTTCTCTTCTAAATCCAGGGTGGGGGTGCAAGGATGATTTCTATCGATGAGGCGTACGTCGACTCAGCGGCACCAAATGCCGACGCAGCCAAAAATGGCCGCGGCTTAGTGACAAAAAAGAGCTTCGTCGCTCTTCATATTTCAGCCGATAAACAAGTCATTTTCGGGCAATGCCAAGGGAGCGGCAAAACACCGTACGAGTGCTCGTGCGATTTCGGTCGACCCGAAAATCCTACCTATCGCTGCAGTTGTCCAAGCCGACAGTTTCCCTGCAAACATTGCCTCGGCTTGATGTACGCCTACACCAAAAACGCGGCCTCCTTTAAAGAAGCCGACCTTCCCGCCAACCTCCAAGAAAAACGCGAAAAGGCCGAAGTTCGCGCCGAAAAGAAAAAAGAAGCCGCCACCAAACCTAAACAAGTCAACAAGTCGGCTCTCGAAAAGAAAATCAAAGCCCAACTCGAAGGTATCACACTTCTTGAACAACTGACTGAAAGCCTCGTGACCATCGGCATCGGCAATATGAATGCCAAAAGCGCTCGCGAAATTGAACAACGAGCGAAACAACTCGGCGATGCCTTCTTGCCCGGTGCTCAATCGGCACTTCGCTCCTACACGACACTGTTTCATGATGAAGATTCAGCAAAGGAATCCAATAGCATCGCACGGGAAAAAATTTATAGCGATGCTTTAGATCATCTCTCGCGTCTCTATGCACTCGCCAAACAAGGGCGCAATTATCTGGAGAAGCGGCTCGCCGATCCCGAGTTACAACCTGAGACCGATTCAACCATCGCTGCGTGGTTGGGACATGCTTGGCAACTTGCCGAACTTCGCGAAGCAGGCTTGATGCAACCGAATCGATCGCTCATGCAACTCACCTTTCACACCTTCGATGATGTGGCGCGACAAGAATATGTCGATACGGGTATCTGGATCGATCTCGAAAAGGGAACTCTCTACACCACGAAAAACTACCGCCCCTATAAAGCGGTCAAATTCATCAAAGCCGAAGATAGCTTCTTTCAAGTTGCTCAAGTTCCCGAATTGTTCATCTATCCCGGCGAACTCAATCCACGTATTCGTTGGGATGGACATACCGTCCGCCCACCAACTCCCGAAGACTACGCCGCCATCCGCAAATCGGCCCACAAAGATTTCGCGGCGTTAATCAAGTTAGTAAAAGGTGGATTAAAAGGCCCACTCTCCGAACGACAGCCGATCTATCTTTTAGCCTTCAGCCAAATCGGCCTGGTCCAGGATACATTGGTGGTCGAAGACGCCCAAAAGAATCGACTCACCTTGACGGACCGTGGCTTGGACGAAGAACCCGCTAGTCTTCAAGTATTAAAACTCGTCCCCGACGAACTTCGCCGCAACCAAGTCCTGGTCGCGCGCTTCCGACATGATCTCGATACAAAACGCTTAGAAGTCAAGCCGCTGGGAATCGTCTCCAGCAGCGAAGTGGTCCGCATGACGTTGTAACAGGAGACGAGCAAACATGAGCATTCCAGTCTTAAACGAAGTCTATACCGAAGTTCGCCGTATCTCGATTGCCGGAAGTGTGATCGCCCCAGGCGATTTTCGTTTGCAAAAATTGATCGATCCTTTGCGCAAATCGGGCGAAAAGGCACCGATCTTCACCAAGGTCGCTGACAACGTCCAAAAGCTTGTCGAATCGACCGAGAAAACCGCTGCAGCCGCTCTCTTGGAATTGAGTGCCTTGATCACCTCGATCCTCTACACTCAAGGTGCTACAGGCATCGAAGGAGATTTCAAAGAACTTCCACCTTCACCCGTAAAATCGTTGCAAACCAAGACCAACGCTCGAGTCATCAAACCGTTGATCGAAGCTCTAACTACGACCGGATCTGGGCGTTTAGAATTGATTCGCGATGCGTTTGAACGTGGCTTGTTTAACGATTTGCGTTTAGTTCGTCCCGCACTGCAGGCGATCGATGATGTCTATGGCGAAATCGGTGATTTTGTCGCCACCAAAGTGCTGCCACTCTTCGGCGAAGCGATTGTTCCCGATCTCTTGAGCAGCTTGGATTTGAAAGGCAAAACGGGACATGGACGACGATTGCAGCTGATGCACCAGTTAGCTCCCGCAATCGCCCGCGAACATGTCAAGAAAGCCCTGGAAGAAGGCTCGAAGGATGTGAAGCTCGCAGCCATCGAATGCCTGGGAACTGCCGAAGAAGATCTCAATTTCTTGCTTGAACAAGGACGCGCTAAATCTCAAGATGTTCGCGCAGCAGCCATCTCGGCATTGCTTCATTCCCAACATCCTCAAGCACTGCAATTCTTGACAGGCTTGCTGGATGGCAAAGATCTTTCTCTTGTTTCTCGTGCTGTTCGACAAGTACTCCCAGATCAAGTGGGGGCAGAAGCTGCTAAACGATTAGAAGCGTCAGTCGCCGAGTTGCTCAAAACCAAAGAGAAAGAGAAACAAAAACCAATCGCCGAACGCGTGGCCTTGTTCATTTCAACGATCCGACCTCAACGCGAAAAATATCTGTCGCTATTTACCAAGTTGCTCGGTCAATCCGATGACTTGTTAAAAATTAAAACCGATACCAGCGGACTCGATATCATTCATCAATTGGTGCAAGAAGTTTCCGAATGCAAAGAAGCGGGAGCGAAATACCTCATCGAAAATCGCGAACGCCTGCCTGCCGAGTGTTTTGCACGCATTGCAGTGGCAGCCCGCTACAACACCAAGCCCAAAGAATTTTTCAAAGTCTTCTCGCCATACATCAATCCTAGCGCAAAGAAGAACACTCCCGAGTTTGTGCGAAACGAACAACTCGTCGGAACGCTTCACTCTTCATATCGCTACTATTACGGCTTTACTTCACATAAAGATTCGAGTATCCCGCCACTCGATCCCGCTTGGATTGAGTTGGCCATCGTCAAAGATATCAAGCCGATCGTTTACGAGCATGCACTTCCCAAACATGCTGGGACAAAACAATTTCTTTCTGCCCAGTGGGAACGTGTTGTCAAACAAAAGGACTCACACGAATTGCTCGATGTCAGTCAAGCGATGCTCCAATCTCAACATCCTGATTTCGAACCGCTGCTTTTGGAACAACTCAAAAAAGTTGTCGCGGGTAAGAACTCCGGTTATTCAGGTTATTGGCTCCTTCGCATGGCCCAGCATCTCTCGCCGAATGCGATTCCACAACTTGAAACGTTAGTTGCCGACTCAGGTACCGCAGCCCGCTTCCAAAATGAATTGATCGATTGTATCGAAGCGATTAGAGAACGAACGGCCAAAGCCACAACTGCCTAATTCAACCACAAATATCAATCACCCTACGGTGTTCGGAGAAGATTTTATATGGCCAAGAAAAAAGCGGGCGATGATTCCGAGGTAACCAGTTCCTCAAGTAGCTCTTCCAATATTCTGCGAGCCCCCGCAGAAGAGCTTTTTGCAGAAGAAATCGAAGCCCTCATCGCCAATGATAAACATGAGAAACCAGCTTCCTGGCGGATGTCGCCGCGTGCTGTGCTCACCTATATCTGCGGCGGCAAAGCCGGCAACAAAGAGATTACGCCGAAATACATCGGTGCACCACGTTTGGTCGAGATCGCCATTTCGACTTTAGTCACCGACCGCGCTCTTTTGTTGATTGGTGAACCTGGTACCGCCAAAAGTTGGCTCTCAGAACATTTGGCCGCTGCGATCCATGGCGATTCTACGAAAGTAGTGCAAGGGACTGCAGGCACCACCGAAGAACAGATTCGTTATACCTGGAACTATGCGATGTTGATCGCGAACGGCCCCAGCGATGGGGCTTTGATTCGAAGTCCCGTCTTCCGCGCGATGGAGTCGGGAAGTATTGCCCGCTTCGAAGAAATCACGCGCTGTGCGTCAGAAGTTCAAGACGCGATGATCTCGCTCTTGAGCGAAAAACGTTTATCGATTCCGGAGCTTTCCAAGGAAGTTCCTGCATCGAAAGGTTTCTCGGTCATCGCGACAGCCAACACGCGCGACCGTGGTGTCAACGATATGTCAGCCGCGTTAAAACGCCGCTTCAATATTGTCGTTCTTCCGAGCCCCGCGACCTTGGAAATGGAAATGGACATTGTGCGACGCCGTGTTCGAGATTTGTCGTCAAGCCTTGATATTAAAGCCGCTTTGCCAACCGATGAAGCGATTGAAAAAGTGGTCACCATCTTCCGCGAATTGCGCACCGGCCAAACACTCGATGGCAAGAGCAAAGTGAAAAGCCCATCGGGTGTGCTCTCGACCGCTGAAGCCATTTCGGTCCTTGCCGGTAGCATGGCCTTGGCAGCCAACTTCGGCACTGGATCGGTCTCTGCTGAAGATTTAGCCTCCAGCATTCAAGGGGCTGTCGTCAAAGATGAAGATAAAGACAAAACCATTTTCCAAGAGTATGTGACCAATGTGCTAAAGAAACGTGGCGCCGAATGGCGTCCTCTCTTTAACGCTTGCTCGGAGCTGCTCGCGTGAGTGCGACTTGGTCGGTTCATGTTTTTGGAGTTCGCCATCTTTCGCCAGGTGGTGCATGGCATCTGCGCCGCTACCTCGATCGCATCCAACCGGATTTGATCATGGTCGAAGGGATAGTCGACGGTATTGATCTCACCGAACATTGGGTCAAAAAAGGGACCAAGCCGCCGATCGCGATTTTGTCCTACACCTCCGAACTGCCGATGCGAACGTTCGTTACCCCAATGGCTCGCTATAGCCCAGAATATCAAGCAGTCTTGTGGGGTCATCAGCATCGAACGCCGGTAGAATTTATCGATCTCCCCAGCGAAGTCTTTCTCGGCCTGCAAGACGAGGAGACGAAACGCCTCGAAAAATTGCGCGAGCAAATTTTGCAAGCAGAGGAGAGCGTAGAGCAAGGTGATCCAGCAGCACAAAAGGAAGATGAAAAAGAAATCGCGAACTCCATTCCACGGCGTTCGATCTATGAACAGGTGGCCGAAATCGCAGGCGAAGGTGATTACGATTCGTTTTGGGAACGTCACTTCGAACATAACACCAACGAAGAGAGCTATCGTTTAGCCGCCATGGAATTGGGTCGTTCCTTGCGCGAACTCGAAGATGAGTCCACACCGCGACATGCGGAGTGCCTCATTCGCGAAGCCTTTATGCGGCGTTGCATTCAAGCCGCCATCGATCGCGGTGTCTCACCCGATAAGATCGTCGTCATCGTAGGTGCCTTTCATGCACCCGTGATGAGTGGCGAGCATCCGATCATGAGCGATGCCGAACTGGCGAAACTTCCGCGTCGAGCGGGCAAGCTCACGTTGATGCCTTATTCGTACTTTAGACTTTCCTCGCAATCAGGCTATGGCGCTGGCAACCTAGCACCAGCCTATTTTGAATTGATGTGGAATGCGCTCGAGTCGGACAATCTTGAGGCTCTCCCTGGTGAATACCTCAGCCGGTTGGCTCGCCGTGTTCGCGATGATGGGACGCATCGGTCGACTGCAGAGGTGATCGAAGCGGTTCGCTTGGCTCGCACGTTAGCGGCTCTGCATGATGGAAGCGCACCAACATTGCGCGAATTGCATGATGCTGCGATGACCTTACTGGGACATGGCGAACTGGCACCGATCGCCAAACATATTGCCCATATGGATGTTGGCACAGCGATTGGCGAGCTCCCGAAAGGTGTGAGCCGCACGTCGATTCAAGAAGATTTTGATCGTGAGCTATCGCGTTTGAAATTGGAAAAATATCGCGATGCGGTCAAACATGATGTCGATCTCGATTTACGTGAAAATCGCCAAGCGAAAACAGAGGCCGCCGCGTATTTAGATCTCAATCGATCTACGTTTTTTCACCGGTTGCGCATGCTGGGTGTCCCATTTGCTACTCCTGCACGTCGCAATCAAACGGGAGCGACTTGGGGCGAAAACTGGACGCTGCAATGGTCGCCCGAATCAGAGATCTCGTTGGTCGAAGCGGTGTTAGCGGGCGAAACGGTCGAGTTAGCGACCGCATTCCGCTTTCGACAAGCGATTGAAAAATGCGAGTCGGTCCATGATGCTGCCAAATTGATTTATGACGCATGCTGTTGTTCGCTCCCCACGATGATGGATTATGCGCGGCAACGCTTGCAATCGCTCTCGACGGAAAGTTCGGCGACAGCGGCGGTTGCTGCCGCAGCCCATGAATTGATGCAAGTCGTTCGCTTTGGTGATGTTCGCAAATTCGACACCACACCGTTGCTCCCATTGATTCAAGATTTATTTGTGCAAGGTTGCCTTACTCTTTTTGATGCCGCAAACTGCGACAACGATGCCGCCAAACCTTTAATGGTGGCGATGGATGAATTGAATCGCGTCGCGTTTGAGTTTCATGAGATGGTCGATGAAACGCTCTGGCGCAGTCGTTTGCAAGCGCTGTCGGACAATGATGATCGCAACCCGCTTTTATCTGGACTAGCTTGTGCCATCTTGCTGGAACGGGGTTGGATGTCGAACGAGCAATTAGGGCGTGAGGTATCACGGCGTTTATCGCCTGGCATCGCAGCCGATTTAGGGGCCGGGTGGTTCGAAGGGATGGCGGGCCGCAATCGCTATGCGTTGATCGGACGTCAAATCTTGTGGGAACAATTGGCTCAATATGTCGCCGACTTGGACGAAGATCAATTTCGTCGGGCGGTCGTCTTTTTGCGGCGTGCCTTCGGTTCGTTTACTCCGCAAGAAAAACGCAGCATCGCTGAAAACTTGGCCCATGTCTGGGGTGTCGATAGCGATAGTGCCCAAGCCGTTTTGGATGGACCGCTGAGCGAAAAAGAAGAACAAGCGTTGTCGGACCTCAATGAATTCGACTTCGGAGACTTATGATGAGTGTAGATGTCGAGCAAGTAAAACGCTGGCGCATGATCCTCGGATCTTCGGTACAGGACCAACTATCGCAATCATGTGGCGGCATGTCGTTATCGGCTGAACAAGATGAAATGGATCAAGCCTTAGCGGCCATCTACGATGAGAGTGGTGAAGGGAAATCGTCGGGTCGTGGAGCTGGCCTCGGTGCATCGTCCCCCAAGTTGGCCAAATGGTTGGGTGACATTCGCAACTATTTCAAAGAAGACGTGGTTCAAGTCATTCAACAAGATGCAATCGAGCGCAAGGGCTTGAAGCAACTTTTGTTGGAGCCTGAAATGCTCAAGACGGTTCAGCCGAATGTGCAATTGGTCGGAACGCTGATGAGCCTCTCTGGACAGATACCAGAGAAGGCGAAGGAATCGGCCCGGATGGTGGTGCGAGCGGTTGTCGAAGAAATCAAGTTATTGCTTGAGCAAAAGATTCGCCAAGCAGTGATGGGCGCATTGAATCGACGCGAGCATTCGCCTATTCCGAGTGCTGCGAATATCGATTGGAAGTGGACGATTGGTCGCAACTTAAAAAATTATCAGCCCGGATTGAGCACGATAGTACCGGAGCGAGTTTATTTTCATTCGCGGTCGCAGAAGACCAATAACTGGACAGTGATTGTCGATATGGACCAGAGCGGTTCGATGGCCGACTCGGTAGTTTATGGTGCGGTGACCGGTTCGATTTTTGCATCGTTACCAGCGCTCAAGACACATGTGGTTGCTTTTGATACCGAAGTGGTCGATTTAACCGAGAAATGCGGGACCGATCCGGTCGATATGATTTTTGGTGTGCAGTTGGGTGGTGGAACGGACATCAATAAATCGGTTGCCTATTGTCAGCAGTTCATACAAGAGCCGACGAAGACGATTTTCATTATGATCACGGACTTGTTCGAAGGTGGTAATCAAGCGCAATTGGTGCAACGGTTGACGGAGATGGTGAGCAGTGGGGTACGTTGTCTTTGTTTGTTGGCCTTGAACGACTCCGGTACACCCTGTTACGACGATAACCTAGCTAAGAAATTGTCGAGTCTTGGTATACCTTGCTTTGCCTGTACGCCGCGATTATTACCGCAGATGTTGGAAGGGACTTTACGTGGCGGCGATCTTCAAGCGCTCGCCAACTCCATCCGCGAAAAAATCAAAACCGAGTAGGCACCCATCGCCTCGTTTAGCCCGTGTGCCGCTAGGCTAGGCGTACTACCGTTTGATTCTCGATCGGCGCAGACCAATACGTGTGGCAGCGGATAGATCACAACTCACAGCGCACCGTCGAGCACCGACGAACGCATTCGACTACTCCGACGACGAGTCCATTCTACTTGTAACGATTAGACGTCCAGGCTGTTGGGTCGTTTAGCCCGTTGCCGCTAGGCTAGGCGTACTACCGTTTGATCCGCGATCGGCGCAGACCAATACGTGTGGCAGCGGATAGATCACAACTCACAGCGCACCTTCGAGTACCGACGAAAGCATTCGACTACTCCGCTGACGAGTCCAACGGTAGTACGCCTAGCCTATCGGCACACGGGCTAAACGATTGCGTCCTACTACTCCCCCGCACTTGAAATACTTCGTGCCGGCAGATACTTTAACTCCAATACTTCTTATAAACCGTATCAGTCCTCTCTGTGTAATAACTCGCCGCAATGTCCCCAATACAAACTCTGGCCCAACTTAATGACTATCTCTCCGAGTGCACGACCGACGCAAAAGTCGGAGAGCTCATTGGAATCTTAAAATCGCATCCTGAAGGTGTCGATCAATGGTTTGACGGAACCTCAGCTCTAAGTGCAGCAATCGAGAATCGCAACATCAAGGTTATCAACGCCCTTATTGATTCAGGCGCTACCATGAATCGCTGGGAATCGGAATCCAATAAAACTCCGTTGATACTAGCATGCGAGCGAAGTTCACTAGAGATCGTTGAATTGCTGCTTAAGGCAGGGGCCAATCCAAATTTTCCGCCGCAGACAGGGTGCTCAACGGCATTGATTCGTTGTACTGGACACTCCGCAAATATCGATAAACTAAAATTGCTCCTAAATATGGGAGCCGATGTTAATCTCTGTTCACTCAACCTTGATGGCGCCCCCTCAGCTTCCGCTCTTTCTTTTGCCAGCGCAATGGGTGATCTCGGAGCAGTGCGTATCCTTTTGCAATATGGTGCGAATCCGAATTTTGTGTTTCCCTCAGGCACTGCTCTTTCAGAAGCGGTACAGGACGGATACGTCGAAATCGTAAGACTACTTCTCGAGTTTGGCGCGGATCCCAACTTGGTATACACCGAGCCAAGTGGCTTTCCGTTAGGTGGCGTACTCCCCATCGAAATCGCCAAAAGGAAGAAGAGAACTGCCATCATCGAACTACTGGAAGGAAAACGACGAGAACCCGTCGTTATAGATTCTGAGAAACTCGATTCTTGGCTTAAAAAGAAAGCCAAGAAAAAAGGAATGGCCTTTCGTACTGGTATTTCTGCAGCCGAACTTGCAGAGGCCGAGAAAGCCATTGGCTCTATCCCGCTCCCTCTCGCCCAGATCCTCCAATTCGCTAACGGTGAATCTCCAGAAAGCGACGGACTTTTCACGAATCCATCTGGAGATCGCTTGGATGAAAACTTCTGCCTCATGTCGCTGGAAGATATCGTTCGAGAATCGGGTATCCTAGCGACGTTGATAAGCCATCAAAACTCGGAACAGTGGATTCCATTTGCTACCAACGGCGCTGGGGACTACTTTTGCTATTCCCGCAAATCAGATACAGAGCACTTCCAACTAAACTTGTTTGGGCATGAAGCGGGCGCGGGCCGTTGGCTTGGTGCACTCAACGATTGGCTCAGCCAGGAGATGAAGTAAGTCGCGCTGAACTATCGTCACTGCATTTTCCAATGCACGATAACGACGAACGAATGCCATCCCGACAAGCCGACCTGAAGCAGCAAAAGAAAAATGATACTGATCAACCCATTGCCCCACAGCGCGATCGTCCAAACCCTGGGAGAGCTTATCCACCAACTTCCCGATCCCTATCGCAATCAACTACATCGACCATCGGATTTTGTCGAACAGTCTGCTCCGTTTGTCGAGTTGGCTTATCACGAAATCACTGATGAAGAATTAGAGAAAATCCTCAACTATTCGGGCATCACAGAAGCCAATGGCCCAATAGGAATTGACTGTCGTGGTGCGTCTATTTTCGTTGGCGATTCTCCTGACTCTCGCTTTCTCTTTTATCCACTCAACGAACTGGAATCCTTTATACGGCGCAACCAACCCGAAATCGTTCACAAATACGATCAACTCGGCGGAATGGACGAACTAGTGGATGCCCTTGGAGAAGAAATGAGTGCGAGTGAATATCTTACTGGCGGGCTGCTTGATTGCCTGAGATATTGCAAAGAAAAACAGTGCGGACTTTCGATTCGATGGTAAACCAATGATTGGTGAATACCAGAGACTCGCGCAGAACTCAGCGCCTCCTTCTATCTTCGCAGACGCAGTACTTGTCGCCTCAAACGCCCCTCCCCATCATGAAAGCTGAAACACGATGAACGATTCAATACAGTCCGATGCAGAACCTTTTCTCTTTGATGATGACCTAATTAATCGCATTCTCCGAATACTCGAAACGCTAAGCCAAAAAAATCGAATCCGATATGGCTTATGGGTCATTGAGCGATTACGCCCGAATTATGTATGCTTAGCTGCAGAAATGGACTGGAAGATACACGCCACCATTGAGCGCATTCACAATGCGATCTCGGAGAGAATAGACGATGTTGAGCATGATCTTAATGACATTTGCACGTTAGTTGAACAGCTTCCAGAAGGGGACGAAGGCTGCTCACCTTACTGGCCGAATGGACTCGACTACTTGAGCGCACTTGATCAGATCTGTGCGGGAATGATGCAGTGTGAGCCTCTACCATTCGCGAGGATGTTTGAAATATGCTTTAATCAGATCGATCGCGATATACTTAATGAAGTCTATGGCACATGTTCAGGACCGCATGCGCCTCATGACATCGCCAACATGAATTCCATGGTGACAAATCACCCCCGCATGGCACACGAATTCACCACGCACGAAGATTTTCTGAAATCGCTGCCTAACTGATTACAAGCTGTGGATAATCGTATCTTCCAACGCAGACGTCATTTTTACTCACTAAGCCCTTCTATGTGTATTGCGTTGCTTTTGGGCCGGACCAGGGATTATATTTTGACTTCTATGCGCGAAATCACCTGGTCTCATTCCTAACCTCCGTTCCACTGGACTTGGCGATATGAATACAAGCGAGAACATTCAACGAGACGGCAACATGCTGGTGGTCCCGTTTGAAAATCCTGTCTTTCCGAAACGCTGCTTGAAAACCAACCTAGATGTCGCAGAGTGTGATTTTCCTATCGTTATCGAAAGCAGCAGCCTCAAGTTGTCGCAGTCCGATGCGGCCTTGGCCGCTACAGCGGTTGGCGGCAAGGCGGGCCGAGCAGCTTTGACTCTCGGTGAAATGCTGGCGACTCGAAAGAAACTACCTCTCAAAATTGGACTTTGCGATTCGAAGAAGTCGTTATTCAAGAAGCTTAAATATGGTAGCTTTGGATGTCTTCTGGGAAGCCCGGCAGTTGCATTTGCGATACTCATTCCGCTTATCCAAATAGCTGAGGCAGCAGGAAAGAAACCTGACCTAAACATCGCCCTCGCTGCCGTAATCATAGGCGGTGTTTTGTTTTTGACAGGGCTCATTCTTTTTGCCATTGCAAACCTTGGAGTTCTCCGCGCTACCCAAAGAAGCGACACTCACGTATGGTTGGAAGGAGCTTGCAAGGAATTCTTAGACGCACTTCCCACTTACACTCGAAAAGATGGCTAATCATCACGCTGAATCTGCATCCGCCGTGGAGAGACTTATGGCTGATTCTCTTCACTTACATTCGACTCATCTTCCTTCGTGATGACAGTCTCGGTCGGCGCAATCGTTTAGCCCGTGTGCCGCTAGGCTAGGCGTACTACCGTTTGATTCGTCAAATCCAAAGTCCAAAACGCTTCCCATGGTAGTGCGATCGTGAATTTCGCGATTATTGAATCCATCATCTACTCTCTACTGTCCATTCTCTACTATCTCGCGCAGCGTTGCCCGTGTGCCGCCAGGCTAGGCCTACTACCGTTTGATTCTCGATCGGCGCAGACCAACGCGCGTTGCAGCGGATAGATCACAACTTGCAGCGCATCGTTGAACACCGATCAGCGCAGCCGACTACTCCGACGACGAATCTAACGGTAGTACGCCTAGCCTATCGGCACACGGGCTAAACGAGGGAACCAGGCGTCAACGCTAGTTGTAATGGGTGGGTTACACACTCTTTTAAGCGCTATATGGATAGCGTTTATTGGACAAACCGTCACTTAAGTGCTATCCTGATACTACTTATGCTTACCCACTCACTCGACGAAATCCTTCTGAATACGGCAGTACGGCTGCGAGAACTCCGCTTGGCCCAGAACCTTTCCCAAGCTGGATTAGCGGCTCGGGCGGGTGTTAGCTTGTCTGTATTGCGGCTGTTCGAACGGACCGGCAAAATTTCGTTTGAATCGCTCGTCAAACTGGCTATCGCCCTCAAAGCGGAAGCTGGCATCGACGCTCTTTTCCAAGCTCAAGCAGACGCGCCCGTCACCCTTGACGAGTTGCTCCAACAAAACCATCCTCGAAAACGTGGGCGACTCAGATGAAACTCGCCCCCATCACTCAACTCAAAGTCAGCCTGGCCTTCACAGACTCACCTGTCTCTGTCGGACGCCTCGCTGCCATCAACAAAAAAATCTACTTCGAGTTCAGTGAGAGTTTCCTTCGCTCGAAGCTGGACATTTCTCCCTTTGAGCTGCCACGACAACCAGGAGCTCAAGCTGCGCAGCTTCATCCTTTCGATGGATTATTCGGTGTTTTCAATGATAGTCTGCCGGATGGTTGGGGGCGTATGCTGCTCGACCGGCGCGTGCAATCACAACACATTGCACCGCAGTTGCTAACTCCACTCGATCGATTGGCCTACGTCGGCAAATTCGGTATGGGGGCGTTGATCTATGAACCAAGTATCGATGAACCATTGCAAACCACGGATTATCTCGACCTTGCTCAACTTGCTCAAGAATCGCGAGCCGTACTGGAAGGGACAGCGGATTCGGTGCTTGAAAAACTATTGACCCTCTCGGGTTCTTCTTCGGGCGCGCGGCCCAAAGTCATGATAGGCTACTCTCCCTCTACAGATCAGATCGTGCACGGACAGCAAGCTCTAGCTTCAGGCTTCGAACATTGGCTCGTGAAGTTCCGTGCGCAGATAGATCCTGTAGACGCTGGGCCCATCGAGTACGCTTATTCGCGTATGGCAGCCGCTGCTGGTATCGAAGTCATGCCCACCAAACTTTTTCACAGCCCAGACGGTGCCGCCCATTTTGGTATCCAACGCTTTGACCGTGTAGGCAACGCGCGCCTTCACCTCCACTCATTGTGCGGCTTACTTCATAGTGACCATCGAATACCAGCGCTCGATTATTCACAAGTCCTTCTCGCAGTTCAAAGATTAACTCGGGATATGCAAGAAGTGGAGAAGGCTTTTCGGCTTTGCTGTTTCAATGTATTTGCTCACAACCGCGATGATCACAGCAAAAACTTTTCGTTTCTAATGTCTTCAAGCGGCCAGTGGCGACTCGCCCCTGCCTACGATCTCACTTTTTCGTCAGGCCCTAACGGTGAGCATTGCACCAGTGTTATGCGTGAGGGCAAACACCCAGGAGAAACGGAACTGATGGCCTTGGCTAGCAAGGTAGGCTTCAAAACATCCCACATTGAATCGCTGATTGACGAGGTCCAAACAGTGATCTCTGATTGGAAGAAGTTTGCCGAAGAAGCGGGGGTCAGCAAAAAGATGTCCACCGCGATTGGAAAAGTTCTCAAGGGAATCGGTCACTGATGTATGGATTTTCCGTACGCTGAGTCGCTTAGCCCGCCGCTGCGCGAGAGAGGAGATCGGAGAGAGGTGAGCAGGAGAGTTTGCCAAGGATAGACTTTCGGTCGGGTTGGATCGTTTAACCCGTACGCCGCAGGCTAGGCACGCGCCGCTCGACTCGTCAGCGCGTTAGACTAATCCGTTGGACACATCATCCCGACGACGTTGCACCGCACGACTAGATGATGCCGCAATCGTTTAACCCGTACGCCGCAGGCTAGGCACGCGCCGCCGAACTCGTCAGCGCGTTAGACTAATCCGTTAGACACATCATCCCGACGACGTTGCACCGCACGACTAGATGGGTGCGCATTCGTTTAACCCGTACGCCGCAGGCTAGGCCTACTACCGTTTGATCCTCGATCAACGCAGACCAATGCACGTGGCAGTGAGAGGGATCGCTGCGTTCAGCGCACAATCGACACACCCACCAACGCATCCGTCCACTCCGCTGACGGATCCAACGGCGCGGGCCTAGCCTGCGGCGTACGGGTTAAACGATCGGCGCAGACCAATGCACGTGGCAGTGAGAGGGAGCGCTGCGTTCAGCGCACAATCGTCGCACCGACCAACGCATCCGTCCACTCCGCTGACGGATCCAACGGCGCGGGCCTAGCCTGCGGCGTACGGGTTAAACGATCGGCGCAGACCAATGCACGTGGCAGTGAGAGGGATCGCTGCGTTCAGCGCACAATCGTCGCGCCGACCAACGCATCCGTCCACTCCGCTGACGGATCCAACGGCGCGGGCCTAGCCTGCGGCATACGGGTTAAACGACAAACTCGACGCGATTCCTGGTCTGGATTGCTCTCCTGTTCTCCTCTCTCCCATCTCCTCTCTCGCGCAGCGCACCCCCTTCAAGGTATTATTTTCTTGCCCCCCATCGAATGGACCCTCACTTTTATTTTGAGGAAAATCGATGTGAACTCATAACATTTTTTTGACTCGACCAGGCAGCACCTGTAGCTTGCCCGCCATCTCTTGCTTCACTTCTTGTCGCCTCTACTCTGGTCGGACACTCGCCACTATGTTTTCGCGCAAGTCCTCCACAACCTCCCACAACAAACGCCGCCGCTTTCGAACGGCACTGATCGAATCGCTCGAAACTCGGCTCCTCATGGATGCTTCTCAAGAGCAGTTGGTCAATACGCTCATACCGCGGCTGCAATCAAGTGACCAGCAATCCACAGCCCTTGCGGTCAATACGCTCGGTGATCGAGTCATTGTGTATGCGGGCTATCGCGACGATGATCCCGATGGAGTTTTCTTTCGCCAATATCCACACGATTCTGCACCCCGCGATGTGTTCTTGGCCAACGTCGAGCGTCGCCAAGAGCAATCAACTCCATCGGTCGTCGTCGCTGATAACGGCAACTTCGCCATCGTCTGGCAAGGGCGTGGGCGCGACGAAGTTGCCGGTCTTCGCGATACGTTTGGCGTCTTTCTGCGGTGGTTCAATTCACAAGGACAACCACTCAGCGGCGAAGTCATAGTCAATCAACAGATCGAAGGAGTTCAGGAGCACGCCGATCTCGCTTTACTCCCAGACGGATCTTTGGTCGTCGTCTGGGCAGGTACCAGCTATGAAGATGCCTCGGGCGTTTATGCGCGGCGTTTTTCAGCATCCGGTCAACCGCTCAGCCCGCAAGTCATGCTGCATGCGCCCGATGCGGTGCGGCATGATTTCCCCAGTGTCGATGTCGCTCAAGATGGCTCGATCTATGTCACTTGGAGCCGTCGCACCGGAGGCGATTCCGCTTGGGATATCTTCGTACGAAAACTCAACTCGCAATTGCAACCACTCAGCGAACCGTTGCTTATCGGCGCGTCCGTTCAGCATCCCGAACTGGCCGGTACACAAGTGCGTTCGCGCATCGCCACACTTCCGAACGGCGAATCGATTGTGACTTGGTCAGCTTTTGATCCTAGCCAACAACAATGGAACATCGCAGCCCAGCGTCTCTCGGCGGTGGGAACATTGATCGGTGAACCATTTCGCGTCAATCGCCAAAGTGGTGGCGTGCAAAAAGATCCTGATATTGCCGTCTCGAGTGATGGTCGGTTTGTGATCAGTTGGACGCGCGGGCTCTGGAACGGCAGCGGTTGGGAAGTGGTCGCTTCGGTTTTTGATCCAGCCGGTAATTCGGTCCAAGATGAATTGCCCGTACATACGATTACGCTCGGTTATGCTTCGGGTCATCAACAATTTTCAGCGGTAGTTTGGGGGCAGGGGGCTGATCCGACGTTTGCTTGGAGTGGTCGCGGTGAAAATGATCGCGGTGGTGTGTGGACTAGCGGCCCTGAGTTGCAATCGCGTCCGCGTATTGGAGCGATCCCCTCACAAACGATTCGCGAAGAAGAACTTTTATCGATCCCGCTGGAAATCATTCCTGCCTATGAAGGGCAAGTGGTCCAATTGGGGCTCGATCCGAATGATGCTCCGTTTGGAGCGACCATCGATCCGCTACGAAAATTGTTTTTATATCGCCCCACGGAAGCCGATGGTCCCGGCGTGTACTCGGTAACACTGTTGGCACATGATATTCTCCGTCCCGATCTTCCCACCCGGCTCACCTTTGAGATCACAGTCCAAGAAGTGAATCGTTCGCCTGTACTGGTTGCCCCTTCGCGGCTGATCGTTAACGAAGAGACGCAGTTGCAATTCCAAGTCACAGCCACTGATCCCGATATTCCGCAGCAATCTTTATCGTTCTTTTTGGATCCAGCGACTGCCCCGGCAGGCATGTCGATCGATACCAACAGTGGCATTGTGCACTGGTGGATGGATGAAGAGACAGGTCCAGGCGAATATAGTGTGATCGTCGGAGTCCGCGACTCCGGCTCGCCCTCTCTCGTAGCAACACAAACAGTGACGATCGAAGTGCGTGAAGTGAATCGACCTCCGCAACTACTTCCGATGCTGGATGTGAGCTTAGAAGTGAATGAGTCGTTAGTGAATGTGGTGGCTCGAGCCACCGATCCCGATCGCCCCAACAATGTCCTGCGTTATCGACTCGTGAGCGCTCCGGCCGGTATGACGATCGATGCTCAGAGCGGTGTCATCACCTATCAAGCCCCAACTGCGGGTGCCTTCTCGGTGACGGTTGAAGTCTTCGATGATGGAACCCCATCGCTGACGGATCGAACCAGTTTTCGAGTGCTAGTATCACAGCCTCAAGATCGCGCTCCGACATTTGATCCTGTCCCCGGCGACCAAGTACTTACCGAAGAAGTGGCGTGGTCGTATTCATTGCCGGGTGTCCCAAGATATCCAGGTCAATCGATCGGTTTTCGAGCTTTACAAACTTTACCGACGGGCATGACCTTATCGCCGACAGGGCTACTGAACTGGACTCCGACAGAACAACAAGGGCCGCAAAACTACACGCTCGCCGTGGAAGTGTTTGATACCAACGATCCGAGTCAGGCGACACAGGCTACTTTTAACATTCAAGTCTTGGAAGCGAACCGAGCGCCGATATGGAGCAATCCTGGGGCGCAGGTGATCGATGAAGAATTGCTATGGTCCCACACATTTTTTGCCACCGATCCTGATTGGCCTGCGAATTCGTTGACTTATCGCGCGGTGTCGTTACCGGCTGGGGCAGAGTGGGACGCGGCGACTCGAACGATCCAGTGGCGACCGACAGAAGAGCAGGGGAGTGGAGCTTATGAACTGATCTTGGAAGTAACCGACAACGGTACTCCAGCGTTCAGTCGCCAGTTAACCGTCCCGATTACAGTGCGTGAAGTCAATTTACCACCACGTTTGGCTCCGATCTCGGATCGAGTCATCGCGCCAGGCGATATGTTGGTGGTGTCGCTAAAAGCAACCGATCCCGATCTCCCTGCTAACACGTTGACCTATGCGTTGGTCGGTAATATTCCTAACGGATTGACACTGGATGCAACGACAGGTCGCTTGCAATGGTCAACGCAAGCCAACACACCGCTCGGCATTTATCCAATTACAGCCGAAGTGCGTGATTCAGGCTCTCCGCAACTGAGCGACCAAGCGACCTTTTTGATCGAAGTATCCCCGGCTTGGATTCTCTTACAGGAGGGCGAACGTCTCTCGACTGCTTACATCTCGGAGCATGAGTTGCCAGCAGGTACGGAAGCGTTAGAAATTTCGTTTCGTCAGTTGCAGTTTGATGCGACGGATACTCGCATCATGCGGGATGCATTTGAGTTAGCGCTGGTCGATATGCAAGATCGGCCTCTAGTAGGTATTACTGCGATAAGTCGTGACGCCTTCTTCAACATCTCGGAAGGGGGCTTAGTCAGTACAGGTCCTGGGGTGATTTATGATTTAGCTGCAGGTGCGGTTACGGTCGATGTGCAACATCTACCTGCTGGAACGCCGTTCCGTTTGATTCGACGCTTGGTGGGGAACGATGCTGATCAGAAATCGCGAGTCGAGATTCGCGCGACACCGAAATATTTGTCGAGCAGCCCAGTGCCCTATGGTCGCTTATCGAGCAGTGGCTATGACTACGCGGTGCCAATATGGGGTAGTCCAGTAAACTGGCCCAACATGGGTTGGCTCCCCGAGGGACTAAAGTTCCAGCATTTCAATACTTGGTTTGATGAAGACACGAACCAGATCTATTCGCGAGTCGAGATCACCAACACCACCTCGAATCCATTAGGCGGTCCGATACTATTAGTAGCAGGGGGCTTAAACGATCCGACCGTGACTGCGGTGGACTATCATGGCATGATACCAGCGGTTTCGCGTGAGCAGGCAACTTGGTCAGCTTCATTATCGGGTAGTTTTTATTGGGACATAACTAGCGGCTTGCCCAATGGCACATTGCAGGCTGGCGCATCCAGAACACTTGATCTTGCTTTTGAAGCCCCGAATCGCGAACGATTTCTGTTTGAACCGATTGTATTGGCCCCCATCAATCAAGCTCCACAGATTGTCTCGTCGCCAACTTTGCGAACTCGTCCGAACGCCTCATACACTTACCAGATCGAGGCTCATGACTTAGAAGCTGACGCTCTGACATTTCATTTGCTCGATGCGCCGAGCAACATGAATTTGGATGCAACGACAGGAAAGTTAACGTGGGCCACACCGAATCTTACCTCTAGTGCTTTCGTTCGGGTGGAGGTGCGTGATTCGCGAGGGGGAGCGTCGCAGCAGAGTTTTACGTTAGAAGTGTCAGCTCAGTCTGGTTCACCGCCAGCGATCACTTCGGTACCGGTGGTCGATGCTTATGTGGGTGAAACGTATCGTTATGTGGGCATGGCGTATGATGCCGATCAAGATCCACTGGTCTATCAGCGTTTGAATAGCCCATCTTCGATGACCGCAATCGCTGGAACAGAAGGTTTTACTTTTGCTTGGACACCGACGGCAGCGGATGTCGATCGTGAGCATGTCGTCTCATGGACGGTAACCGACAATCGCAACGGATCGAGCGAACAGAGCTTTGTGATTGTCGTGCATCCGAATCCACGCAATGCACCGCCGTTGTTTGTAAGCGCACCACCAACAGAATTTAAGATCCCACGGTTTGAATTGAGCGATACGGTTGGAGAAGTATCGCCTCGAACCTTAGAGGAATATCTGATTCGCGACGAGACGGTAACTCGACAGCTTTCGTTGCAATGGAAC
>Ga0075158_10000640_pt1 | contig 28390 bp, 26 predicted proteins | sample JI91814BDNA_FD_70968 | JGI IMG/M metagenome (GOLD analysis project Ga0075158, IMG submission 70968) | Wastewater effluent complex algal communities from Wisconsin, to seasonally profile nutrient transformation and Carbon sequestration -... | ecosystem: Engineered > WWTP > Effluent > Algae... | reverse complement strand
CCGCGCATGTGGTCGCCACCGGTCCCGAGAGTGGCGCGGCCACCTACGCGGCCATCGAGAAGGCACCCAGCGTCCTGCTCGCCGGCTTCGAGCCGGAGGAGGAGAGCCCGATTCTCTTCCTGCGCCTGCGCAAGGCCTTCCGCAAGAACAAGACGCGCGTCAGTTCGCTGGCTCCCTTCGCCACCCGCGGGCTGGCCAAGGTGGGTGGCACCCTGATCCCGGCCGCTCCGGGCACCGAGACCGAGTTGCTCGCCTCCGATGTGGCCGCCGATGCCCTCGCCGGCGAGGGCAGCATCCTGTTCGTCGGCGAGCGACTGGCGACCGTTCCCGGTGCCCTGGCCGCCGCCCTCGCCCTGGCCGACCGGACCGGCGCCACGCTGGCCTGGGTGCCGCGGCGCGCAGGGGAGCGAGGCGCCCTCGAAGCCGGCGCCCTCGGGACCTTGCTGCCCGGTGGCCGCTCGCTCGACAACATCACCGCGCGCGAGGAAGTCGCCCGCGCGTGGGGGATGTCGGGCCTGCCCACCGACCTCGGCCACGACAGCGCCGGCATCGTCGCCAATGCGGCGAGCGGCAAGATCGCGGCGCTGGTCGTCGGCGGCGTCGACCTCGACGACCTGGCCGACCCGCACGCGCATGACGCCCTGCGCGCAGCCTTCGTCGTCTCCCTCGACTACCGGCCGTCCAGCGCCACGGCATACGCCGATGTGATCCTGCCGATCGCGCCGCACGCCGAGAAGGCGGGCAGCTTCGTGGACTGGGAGGGCCGCGTGCGGACCTTTGAGGCAGCCCTGGAGACCAACGCGCTCAGCGACTACCGAGTGCTGGACCTGCTCGCCGCCGAACTCGACCACTTCCTCGGGGCGCGCAGCCTCGGGCAGGTCCGGGCCGAGATGAGCGGGCTGGGTGCGTGGAGCGGCCCGCGGGCCGTGCGCCCGCAGGCCGCGCGAGCCGAAGTCCCGACCACCTCCCCTGGACAGTTCGTGCTCGCCAGTTGGCATCACCTGCTGGACAAGGGCAGCCTCCAGGACGGCGAACCCTTCCTGGCTGGCACGGCCCCGGCAGCGGTGGCCCGGCTCTCCCCGGCGGGCGCCGCCGGACTGGGCGTCATCGACGGTGACGTGGTCACCGTGACTGGCGCCCACGGCAGCATCAGCCTCCCGGTCGCCATCACCGAGATGGTCGACAATGTCGTCTGGCTGCCCACCAACTCCACCGGGTCGCGGGTCGCCACCCTCGGCACCGGCACCGGCCAACTCGTGACCGTGACACCCGGAGGTGCCTCGTGATCCTGCTGCACGCGCTCGCTGCCGCGACGGATCCCACGCTCCCGCGCGACAACCCGATCACCGACTTCAGCGACACCCCGTGGTGGCTCTCGCTGGTCAAGGCGCTCCTTCTCTTCGTCTTCCTGCTGCTCAACACCCTGATCGTGATCTGGTTCGAGCGGCGGGTCATCGGACGGATGCAGCAGCGTCCTGGCCCTAACCGCACCGGTCCCTTCGGCCTGCTGCAGACGCTCGCGGACGGTGTGAAGCTGGCGCTGAAGGAGGACCTGACCCCCAAGAACGCCGACAAGCTGATCTTCATCCTGGCCCCGGCCTTCTTCGGTGCCTTGGCATTCGTCTCGTTCGCGATCATCCCGCTGGGGCCGACGGTGTCGATGTTCGGGCACCAGACCCCGCTGCAGTTGACCGACCTGCCCGTCGCCGTCCTGCTGGTCCTCGCGGTCGCGGGCGTCGGCGCCTATGGCGTCGTCCTGGCCGGCTGGTCCTCCGGGTCGACCTATCCGCTGCTCGGTGGTCTGCGATCGACGGCACAGATCATCTCCTACGAAATCGCCATGGGTCTGGCGCTCGTCGCCGTCTTCCTCTACTCCGGGTCGATGTCGACCTCGCAGATCGTCGAGAGCCAGAAGGACCTGTGGCACATCGTGCCGCTGATCATCTCCTTCGTCATCTATGTGATCACCATGGTCGGCGAGACCAACCGGTTGCCCTTCGACCTCGCCGAGGGCGAGGGCGAGTTGACCGGTGGCTTTCACACCGAATACTCCTCGCTGAAGTTCGCGATGTTCTTCCTGGGCGAGTACGTCAACATGTTCACCGTCTCCGCGCTGGCGACCACCTGCTTCCTGGGCGGTTGGCAGGCGCCTCCCGGCATCGCCGCCATCAATGACGGCATGTTCAACCACGGCTGGTGGGGGCTGCTCTGGTTCTTCCTGAAGATCTGGGCCTTCATGTTCTTCTTCGTCTGGCTGCGCGGCTCCCTCCCGCGCACGCGCTACGACCAGTTCATGCGCTTTGGCTGGAAGTTCCTCATCCCCGGCACCCTTGTTTGGGTCATCGCCGTCGCCTTCCTCAAGGCTGCCGACAACGGCTACCTCGGTGAGAAGACGGTCTCCTTCCTCGGTGCCGATCGGCGCCTGGCCTCGCTGATCGTCATCGGCGTGCTCGCGCTGCTCGTCCTCGCGGCCACCTGGATCTGGGAGGGCAAGGCGAGCGCCCGGGCCGAAGCCGCGAAGCCGGTTATCCCCGATGTCATCGACCCGTATGCCGGCGGCTATCCCGTGCCGCCCCTCCCGGGCCAGCGCCTCGCCGGTTCCGAGTCCACGAATACGAAGGCAGTGATCCATGGCTGAGAAGGACAAGGGCGGATTCTTCTCCGAAATGTTCGCTCCCGTCGGGGGCTTCGGAGTCACCTTCGCGACGATGTTTCGTAAGGTCAAGACCGAGGAGTATCCCGAGGTCAAGCGGCCCACCCAGCCGCGTTTTCATGGCCGGCACCAGCTCAACCGGCACCCGGACGGGCTGGAGAAGTGCGTCGGCTGCGAGCTGTGCGCCTGGGCCTGCCCGGCCGACGCGATAATGGTCGAGGGCGCCAACAATGACGACACTCCGGGCGGCACCGGCCGCTTCTCGCCGGGGGAGCGGTATGGACGCATCTACCAGATCAACTACCTGCGCTGCATCTTCTGCGGATTGTGCATCGAGGCGTGCCCGACCAGGGCGCTGACCATGACGAACTTCTACGAGCTCGCCGACGACAGCCGCGCCGACCTGATCTTCACCAAGGAGCAGCTGCTCGCACCGCTCCAGCCCGGCATGCACACGCCGCCCCACCCGATGGCGCAGGGCATGGAGGAGCGCGACTACTACCAAGGAAAGGTCGATGGTGGGACGCGATGACGTCGACCGCTGAAGCAGTCGTCTTCTGGATCTTCGGCCCCCTGGCGGTGCTCTCCGCCGCGGGTCTGCTCTTCGCCAAGAAGGCCGTGTACGCCGCCCTCGGCGTGGTCGTGACGATGGTCGTCCTCGGCGTCTTCTACATCGCCAATGGCGCGGCCTTCCTGGGCATCACTCAAGTCTTCGTCTACTCCGGCGCCGTGATGATGCTCTTCCTCTTCGTCGTGATGTTCGTCGGTGTCGATTCCTCCGACTCCCTGATCGAGACGATCAAGGGTCAGCGTTGGGCGGCCCTGGTGGTCACCCTCGGTCTCGGGTTCCTGCTCGCCGGTGTGATCGGCAAGGTCACCATCGCGGGCACGCCGAATCTTGACCAGATCAACACCTCACCGGGCAATGTCTCCTCCTTGGCCCACGCGATCTTCACCGACTACATCTGGGCCTTCGAACTCGTCGGTGCGCTGCTGGTGGTCTCGGCCATGGGTGCCATGGTCTTGGCGCACCGCGAGCGGCTCGGCGCCAAACCGGACCAGCGCGAATGGGCCAAGCGTCGCTTCCAGCGCGGCGAGTATGTCGCCGGCCTCCCGGCTCCGGGTGTCTTTGCCCGGCACAACGCCGTCGACACCCCCGCCCTGCTGCCCGACGGCCGGCCGACGGAGCTGTCCGTCAGCCGCACCCTGCAAGAGCGCGGCCAAGTCACCAGCCCGCAACGGTTCACCGACGCGGAAGCCGAGCTCGCCAAGGAGATCGAGGAGGGTCGGACGCGATGAGCCTGATGAACTACATCTACTTCGCCATCGTCTTGTTCGTCATCGGCGGTGCCACCGTGTTGACCCGGCGCAACGCCATCCTCGTGTTCATGGGGATCGAGATGATGCTCAACGCGGCGAACCTGGTGTTCGTGACCTTCGGCCGCATGCACCAGTCGATCGACGGCCAGACCATCGCCCTATTCGTGATGGCCGTCGCCGCCGCCGAGGTCGTGGTCGGTCTGGCCATCATCATGGCGATCTTCCGTGCCCGCCGCTCGGCCTCGGTCGACGACGCCAACCTGTTGAAGTATTGACAAGGAGCTAACACACCGTGACCTCCCTCATCTCTCAGTTGGCGCTCGAAGCCACGGCATCTGACGCGGTCAGCCTGCCGGCCTGGCTGTTGATCGCCCTACCGCTGGCCGGGGCTGCGCTCCTGCTCTTCGGCGGCCGGGCGACCAACAGCTTCGGTCCCGCGCTGGCGACCGGCCTGTCCTGGGCCAGTTTCGGCCTCGGCGTCGCTGCCTTGATGCAACTCGTGGAGGCCGATCCCGAGGATCGCCTGACCCGACAGACGCTCTACAACTGGATCCCGGCGGGCAGCTTCCAGCTCAACACCGGGCTCCAGGTCGACACGCTCTCGATCAGCTTCGTCATGCTGATCACCTTCGTCGGCTCGTTGATCCACGTCTACTCGATGGGCTATATGGCGCACGACCCAAACAAGCGGCGCTTCTTCGGCTACCTGAACCTCTTCGTGGCCTCGATGCTGCTGCTGGTGCTCGCGGACTCCTACCTGCTGCTCTTCGTCGGCTGGGAAGGCGTCGGTCTGGCGTCCTACCTGCTGATCGGGTTCTGGTTCCACAACCCCGCCTACGCCACCGCCGGCAACAAGGCCTTCTTCGTCAACCGGGTCGGTGACATCGGGCTCGCGCTAGCCATCTTCTTGATGTTCGCCACCTTCGGCGGCGTCGACTTTGCGACCGTCAACGCCGGTGTGGGCAAGGCGAACACGGCGACGCTAACCGCGATCGGCTTGCTGCTGCTGATGGGGGCCTGTGGCAAGTCCGCGCAGTTCCCCCTGCAGAGCTGGCTGGGTGACGCGATGGCCGGTCCGACGCCCGTCTCGGCGTTGATCCACGCGGCGACCATGGTCACGGCGGGTGTCTACCTCGTCGTGCGCAGCCACGCGATCTTCGAGGGCGCCCCGAACGCTCAGCTCGCGGTCGTCATCGTCGGCGCGATCACCTTGCTCTACGGAGCGATCGTCGGGTGCGCCAAGGACGACATCAAGAAGGCTCTCGCGGCATCGACGATGAGCCAGATCGGCTACATGATGCTCGCGGCCGGTCTCGGCCCGGTCGGCTACGCCTTCGCGATCTTCCACCTGATCACCCATGGCTTCTTCAAGGCCGGGATGTTCCTCGGTGCCGGCTCGGTCATGCACGGCATGGACAACCAAGTCGATATGCGGCGCTTTGGCCACCTGGCGCCCTATATGAAGATCACCTGGATCACCTTCGGTCTCGGCTGGCTGGCGATCCTCGGTGTCCCGCCCTTCTCCGGTTTCTGGTCAAAGGACAAGATCATCGAGGCGGCCTTCATCGGCGAGGGCTGGCGGCCCTGGGTCTTCGGCGGCGCGGCCCTGCTCGGTGCCGGCGTGACGGCCTTCTATATGTCGCGCCTGTTCTTCATGACCTTCCAGGGCAAGGCCCGCTGGACCGACGGTCAGCACCCGCACGAGTCCCCGCTGTCGATGACCATCCCGATGATGATCCTCGCGGTCGGTTCCGCGGCGATCGGTCTGGTGCTCGGCCCGACCAACATCTTCACCGACTGGCTCGAGCCCTTGACCGGCCATCACGATCACGGTGAACCGGTGATCGCGGTGCCCGTCCTGATGGCTTTGACCCTCCTGCTCGTCCTCGCCGGCCTGGCGCTGGCCTGGTTGCGTTATGGCCGCGACGATGTCCCCGAGGTCGCTCCGGCAGGCAACGCCTTGACCAGGGCGGCGCGCAAGGACCTCTACCAGGATGACCTCAACGAAGCCATCTTCATGTGGCCGGGCATCAAACTCGTCCGGTCGGTCATCTGGACAGACAACGAATTGGTCGACGGCGGCGTGACCGGCCTGGCCCGGTTCACCGGCGGCGCGGCCAAGGCGTTGCGGGTCGCGCAGAACGGTTTTGCCCGGTCCTATGCCCTGACGATGCTCACCGGCGTCGTCGCGATCCTCGGTGCACTGTGGGTGATGAACTGATGGACAACTTCCCCTGGCTGAGCGTGATGCTGCTCGTGCCGCTCGTCGGCGCGGCGCTGATCGCCGCGCTGCCGTCGGCGCTGGCAGCGCGCGCCAAGGAACTCGCCCTTGTCTTCTCGCTGGCCACACTGGCCGTCGGCGTCGGCGCGGTCCTCAACTTCGACGCCAATGACTTCTCGGCGTATCAACTGACTGAGGTGCACTCGTGGATCTCCTCCTTCGGCGCGTCCTACGCCCTCGGAGTGGACGGCATCGCACTCTCGCTGATCGTGATGGCGACGATCCTCGCGCCGGTCTGCATCCTGGCCGCCTGGAATGACGTTCCCGAAGGGGGCACCCGGGAGAAGAACTACTTTGCGCTGCTGCTGTTGCTGCTGACCTTCATGGTCGGTGTCTTCGCGGCGAGCGACGTTTTCCTCTTCTACGTCTTCTTCGAGGCCATGCTCATCCCGCTCTACTTCCTCATCGGGTCGTATGGCGGTGCCGGCCGGCAGGCGGCCGCGCTGAAGTTCATCCTCTTCTCGCTCGCCGGCGGCCTGGTCATGCTCGTGGCCGTCATCGGGCTCTACTTCCAGGGCCCCCGCGGTGATCAGGGCTTCCTGATTCAAAACCTCGTCGGCCTGCCGATCGACCCGACGACGCAGAAGTGGCTCTTCATCGGCTTCTTCTTCGCCTTCGCGGTCAAGGCGCCCATGTGGCCGGTGCACACGTGGTTACCGGATGTGGCGGCGACGGCGACCCCGGCGACGACGACCTTGCTGGTCAGCGTGCTGGACAAGATCGGCACCTACGGCATGATCCGGTTCTGCCTGCAGCTCTTCCCGGATGCCAGCGAGTGGGCCACGCCGGTCGTCATCGCCCTGGCGGTCGTCTCCATCTACTACGGAGCTATGTGCGCGATCGCGCAGAACGATCTGATGCGCCTGATCTCCTACACCTCGATCAGCCACTTCGGCCTGATGATCATGGGCATCTTCGCGCTGACCACGGTCTCAAATGCCGGTGCCGGCATCTACATGCTCAACCACGGCTTCTCGACGGCGGCACTCTTCCTGATCGCGGGCATGCTTATCGCTCGCCGGCGCAGTGGGAAAATCTCCGACTTCGGCGGATGGCAGAAGGTCACGCCGCTCATCGCGGGGACCTTCCTCGTGGCGGGTATGGCCTCCTTGGCACTGCCGGGCATGGGCCCGTTCATCGGTGAGTTCCTCGTCCTCAACGGCACCTTTCAGCGCTACAAGGGCGTCGCGATCGTGGTCACCCCGATCGTGGTCCTCGCGGCGATCTACATCCTGTGGATGTACAAGCGGATGATGACCGGGCCGGCGGCCGAGGGCGCGGCGGCGGCCGATATGGGCTGGCGCGAGAAGTTCGTCGTGGCCCCGCTGATTCTCAGCCTGCTCTTCCTCGGCTTCTATCCGAAGCCCGCGCTCGACCTGATCAACCCGGCAGTGCAGCGGGTGCTCACCGAGGTGGGAGTGAGCGACCCCGCACCGGTCGTTCCGGCCACCGCGATCACTGGGAGTGAGAAGTGATGGGCGGCTACACCGCACCTTCGGTCGACTGGTGGGCGATCGCGCCGATCATCGTCGTCTTCGCCGGCGGCCTCGTCGGCACCGTGCTCGAAGCCTTCGCCCCGCGCACCGTGCGGCACAGCGTGCAAGTGGCTCTCGCCATCGGCACGCTGGCGCTCGCCTTTGCGACCCTGGTGCTGAAGGCGGTGGACCAGCAGGGCGCCACATTGGGTGGCGGCATCATCATCGACGGCCCCGCGCTCTTCATGCAGGGCTCGATCCTTATCCTGTCGCTCATCTCGGTGTTGTTGATGGCGGAGAAGTTCTCCTCCGCGGGCGCGGACGCCTTCACCCCCATGGGTGCTGCCGTCCCCGGCTCGCCGCTCGAGCGCGCCGCGTCGAGGGCGGGTTGGGGGACCAGCGAGGTCTTCCCGCTCGCGCTGTTCTCGATCGGCGGCATGATGTCTTTCACCTCCGCGGGCGACCTGCTGGTGATGTTCATCGCGCTCGAGGTGCTTTCGCTGCCGCTCTACCTGCTGACCGGCTTGGCCCGTCGCCGCCGGCTGCTCTCGCAGGAGGCGGCGCTGAAGTACTTCCTCCTCGGGTCCTTCGCCAGTGCCTTCTTTCTTTTCGGGTCCGCGCTGCTCTACGGCTACTCCGGCAGCATCAAGTTCGGCCAGATCTCCGATGCGATCACCAAGGCACCGGCAGAGGTCAACGGACTGCTCCTGCCCGGCGTGCTCTTCGTGCTGGTCGGCCTGCTCTTCAAAGTCGGTGCGGCGCCCTTCCACATGTGGACCCCGGACGTCTATCAGGGCGCGCCAACGCCGATCACCGGCTTCATGGCCGCCTGCACCAAGCTCGCCGCGTTCGGCGCGATGCTGCGTGTCGTCTATGTCGGGATCGACGCCAACCGCTGGGACTGGCGCCTGGCCATCGCGGCGGTCGCCGCGTTGACCATGGTCATCGGCTCGATTCTCTCGGTCACCCAGACCGACATCAAGCGCTTGCTCGCCTATTCCTCGATCGCGCACGCCGGCTTCATCCTGGTCGGTGTGCTGGCCTTCGACAAGACGGCGGTCGCGGGCGTGATGTTCTACGTCCTCGCCTACGGCCTGGCGACGCTGGCGGCTTTCGGGATCGTCGCGCTCGTTCGCCGCGGTGACGCCGAGGCCTCCCAGATCGGCCAGTGGGCCGGGCTGGGCAAGAAGCACCCGGTCATCGCCGCCATCATGGCGCTGCTTCTGCTCTCGTTCGCAGGCATCCCGTTGACCTCGGGCTTCACCAGCAAGTTCGCGGCCTTCGCGCCCGCGATCGCGCACGGCGGGCGGGCGCTGATCATCCTGGTGATCATCGGCGTCCTGTGCTCGGCGATCACGGCATATGTCTATATCCGCATCATCTTGCTGATGTACTTCACCGACGGTGACGACGAGGTGGTGGCTCTGACGCCGTCCATCCTGTCCACGGTGGCCTTGGCCGCTGCGGTCATCGCGACGATCGGCTTGGGCGTGGTGCCCGGCCCCGTCCTCGACCTGGCCAATACCGCGAGCCAGTTCCTGCGCTGATCGTATGGTGACCCCCGCCCCCGCTCCGACCCTGCCGGGCATCTCGCCCGAGCTCCAGTCTCGCCTAGATGCCGGCCTCGCCGAGGTCGAGGCGCTGCTAGAGGCTCGGGTCGACCATGCGGATCCCTTCATCGCCGAGGCGAATGCCCACCTGCTCGGTGCCGGCGGCAAGCGCTTCCGACCGCTGCTCACCTTGCTAGCCGCCGAGCTCGGCTCCGGGATCGGCCCAGACATCGTGGCGGCGGCGGCCGGCGTCGAGTTGACGCATCTGGCCTCGCTCTACCACGACGATGTGATGGACGACGCTTATACCCGGCGCGGGGTGCCGTCCGCGAACGCGAAGTACGACAACTCGACGGCGATCCTCGTCGGTGATTTGCTCTTCGGCACCGCGTCGGACATCATCGCCGACCTCGGGCCGGAGGCGGTGAAGATCCAGAGTCAGACCTTCATCCGCCTGTGCTCGGGTCAGATCCGCGACGACCGCCCCTGTCCCCCGAGTGAAGACCCGCACGGCTACTACCTGGGCGTGCTCGCCGACAAGACCGGGGTGCTGATCGCCACGGCCGCTCGCTACGGCGCGCTGCTGTCCGGATGCTCGCGCGAGGTCATCGATGTCCTCATCGAGTACGGCGAGCGGATCGGCATTGCCTTCCAGTTGGCCGACGACCTGATCGACATCTCCTCCGAGGCCGACGTGCTCGGTAAGGCGCCCGGGACCGACATCCGCGAGGGCAAGCGCACCCTGCCGATCATTTATGCGCTGGCTTCCACCGACCCGGCAGACGCGCGCCTGCAGGAACTCCTACGCCAGCTCGACCCGAGCGACGACCACGTCGCCGAGGCGCTGGACCTCCTGCGCGGCCACCCGGCCATGGACCGGGCTCAAGCCGAGACCTTGGAGATGGCGCTGGCCGCCCAGGCGGTGCTCGACCCACTGCCCGATGGCGCGGTCAAAGCCGCCCTGGCCCACTTGGCCTTGCGCGTCGTCCAGCGCAACCAGTAGCACCCTGCCCGCCGCATCCGCACTCAGACTCCGAGACCGAGGACCAGCTCGAGATAGGTGTTGGTAAAGGTCCGGCCGGGGTCGACCGCCTCCCGCACGGCACGGAAGTCGTCGAAGCGCGGGTAGAGCGCACGCAAGCGCGGGGCATCGAGCGTATGCAGCTTGCCCCAGTGCGGCCGGCCGGCGTGCTCGGCGACGATCGCCTCGAAGGCCGCGAAATAGGGGCGGTGGTCGAGCCGGTGATACTGGTGGATCGCGATATAGGCGTTGGCGCGGTCATACCCCGTGGAAAGCCAGATGTCGTCTGCGGCGGCGAAGCGCACTTCGACCGGGAAGGGGAGTGTGGCGCCCGAGCGGTCGATCCAGCGGCGCAGTTCGGTCAGGACGGGGACCAGTGCGGCGCGGGGAACGGCATACTCGCTCTCCACGAAGCGCACGGAGCGACGGGTGCAGAACACGCGATAGGAGCGGTCGACATACTCCCGGGCCGAGAGGGCGCGGGCGCTGATCTGGTTGATGCGCGGCGTCAGCGTCGGCCGCGCGGCGGCGAGCCGGTTGATTCGCTCGAAAAGCACATTGGCTGACAGGTCGTCGTCCACGCGCTCCCGCCAGCGCGGCAGGGGCGCAAAGTCCGCCTCCGGCGCACGGTCATTGACCTTGATCTGGACGCGGTCGGTGTGGGGGAACCAGTAGAACTCCAGATGCCGGTGCGCCTCGAGCCGGGCGTCCAGGCCGTCGAGGACGTCGCCGAGGCGTGCGGGCTCCTCGCGGGCGCGCAGCAGGTAGGCGGGCAGGCACGCGATCTCGTACTCGGCGATAACCCCCAGGGCGCCGAGCCCGACGCGTGCCGCGGCGAAGAGGTCGGGTTCCACGTCCGGCGAGCACCAGCGATCACGGCCGTCCGCGGTGACGATCCGAATCGCTCGGACGGCCGCCGCGAGCCCCGGCAGCCCCGCCCCCGTCCCGTGCGTGCCCGTCGCGATCGCACCGGCGATCGTCTGCGCGTCGATATCCCCGAGATTGGGCATGGCCAGTCCCAGCGTCCAGAGGAGCGGATTGAGATCGGCCAGCCGCGTGCCTGCGAGCACCCGCACGCGACCGGTCTCCCGGTCCACCGACGTGATGCCCTGCAGCCGCTCGAGCTGGATCTGAAGGTCGTCGGCCACAGCAATCCCGGTGAAGGAATGCCCCGACCCCACCGCTTTGACCCGCCGGCCGGCGACCGCAGCCCGCCCGATCACGTTCGCGAGCTCCTCCACGCTGGCTGGTGTGGCGATTTCGATGGGGTCGGCGCTCTGGTTGCCGGCCCAGTTGCGCCAGTGCCCCGGACGGGTCTCGGACCGGTTCATCCGAAGTTCTGCCCTTCGCCGCGATAGGTGGGGACGATGTCGACGAGCTCTCGGGCGCGGACCAGGTGAACCTCATCGAAGCGTTCGCACAACTCGCCGGCCTTGGCGTGGCGCAACCAGACGCGATCGCCGAGCTCGAGGTCGCGGGCGGCCCGCCCGCGCACCGGCGTCTGCACCTCACCAGTGCCCTCGGTCTTGACCAGCCGCAGCCCGGCCGGGGAGTGCACGCTCGGCACTCGGCTCCACCCCGGCGGTCCGGAGGCCAGATACCCGCCGCTGAACAGGGTGACGACATCCCGGGCCGGTCGACGCACCACCGGCAGCGCGAAGGCGGCCGCCGGGGTGGGCGTGAAGGCGTCATAGCCGTCGAAGAGCGTCGGTCCGAAGAGTCCCGACCCCGCCGCGAGTTCGGTCACCACCGGATCGGATCCGGTGACCTCCAGGGAGCCTGTGCCACCACCGTTGACGAACTCCAGATCGGCCAGATCCCGCACCGCGCTGACGATGCCCCCACGCCGTGCCCGCAGGTCATCCGCCGAGCGCCGCTTCATCAGCCGCACGGCCGGCGAGGAGTCCGGCAGCCCGGCGATCTGGGCGTCATAGAACATCAGCCCGACGAGGCTAAGGCCGGCGCTTTGGGCGGCACGTGCGACGAGCACGGCCTGCTCCCGCGTCCGGACCGGAGAGCGCCGCACGCCGAGATGCACCGGCCCGAGACGCAGCGACGCATCCACGTCGATCGCGACGCGGAAGGGGAGACCTGGGCAGGCCCGCCGGATCAGCGCCACCTGCTCGACGCTGTCGATCGCCAGCGTCACCACATCGACGTATGCCGCACCCCCCGCCCCGTCGCCGGCCAGCCGCGCGATCGCCGCCTCGTCCGCGCTCGGGTAGGCGACGAAGAGATCGCGCGCGCCGTGGTCAGCGAGCCACAGGGCCTCACGAACGGTATACGCCATGATGCCGTGGAAGCCGGGACCCACGCCCGCGCGCGAACGCGTCAGCGCCGCCGTCACCAGCGAGCGCACACGCACCGATTTGCTTGCCACCCGGATCGGTTTGCCGCCGGCCCGCCGCACTAGATCGTCGTGATTGGCCTCGAAGGCATCGAGGTCGACGACTGCCAGGGGCGCGCTCCGGCCGGCTGTCGCCTGATCCCACGGGTGCACCCACCTAGTTTACGGTCCGGTAACCATTGCGGGAGGGCCATGGGCGGCGGAAATCCCGGCTCGCGCCGAGCCCTGCCGTGGCGCAACCGTGATCAACGCCACCGGCACGCGAACGGCATACGCAGTATGCTGACGCGGCCGCAGCCGGCGTGGTTGCGGGGGCAGGGGGATTCGGTGACGCCGACGCGGCGCGGGCTGCTAGTCGGGGGTGGGGCCTGCCTGCTCACTGCCGCAGTGGGCGAGACGGCGTCCGCGCGCCAACGCCGGGTGCCGGCGCATACGGACACGACCGACGATCGGCGCCGGGTCGACCCGGACGCCGTCTTTGCCGTCGCAGGTCCGCGCCGGATCGCGCTCACCTTCGACGACGGACCGGACCCGGCCTACACCCCGGCTGTCCTGACGGCGCTGGCCGCGGCCGGTGTGCACGCGACCTTCTTCCTGATCGGTCGCAACGCCGAGCGCTACCCCGATCTGGTCGACGCGATCCGCGCCGGGGGGCACACGATCGGCAATCACACCCACGATCACCTCTGGCTCGATGCGCTCGCCCGCCCCGCCATCGACGCGCAACTGACGACCACCCAGCGCACCCTGGTCACGCTCGGAGCCACGCCCGGGGACCGCTTCCGCCCACCTCGCGGCTGGACAAGCCCGGCCGTCGTGGCGAGCACGGCCGCGGCCGGGCTGCGCTGCTACTACTGGACGCTCTGCCTGGAATCGCGGCTGAAAGACGGTCCGGCCGCCGGCGCCAGGTCCTTGCTCGGTGACCTGGAGTCCGGGGCGATCGTCTTGATGCACGACGGCGGCCACCTCGACGGCCCGAACCCGCAGAGCATCGACCGGTCCCGCACCGTCGCCGCCCTCCCGGCCATCATCGACGGCATCCAGCAACGCGGCTTCACCCCCGTCACGCTCTAGCCGTCGGTCACTCCTGCGTGAAGAGCCCCGCCGGTCGCTCGACGCCCGCCTCATAGGAGCGCGGATCCTCGCGCGGCTCCAAGTGCACCGACATGTCTAGGTCGGGGATCGTCGCGCGCAGGTCGGTCTCGATCTCTTCGGTCAGGTCATGCCCGGCCTGCACCGTCCAGTCGCCGGGCACCGTCACGTGCAGCGATCCGAAGACCTTGTGCCCGGCCTCGCGCGTCCGCAGCCCGTGATAGGCGATCTCGGGGCCCGTATGCCGCGCCAAGACCTCGGTAATCGCGGCCGCGCGTTCGCTGTCGATCGCCTTGTCCATCAGCCCGTCGACGGATTCGCGGATCAGGTGCCAGCCGGTCCAGATGATGTTGCAGCCCACCGCGAAAGCGATGATCGGGTCGAGGCGCTCCCAGTTGGTGAGTGCGCCCAGCAGTACACCCAGGACGACGCCGACCGAGGTCCACACATCCGTCATCAGGTGCTTGCCGTCGGCCACCAGAGTGATCGAGTTGTGCCGTCGTCCATTGCGCAACAACACCAGCGCGACCAGCCCGTTGACCACAGAGGCACCCACCGAGATCGCCAGGCCGATGCCGACATTCTCCAGCGGCTGCGGGTCGAGGAAGCGTTGGACGGAGGTGTAGAGGATGAAGGTCGCCGCAACAAAGATCATCAGTCCCTCGACGACCGCCGAGAAATACTCCGCCTTCGAATGCCCGAAGTGGTGATCGTCATCCGCCGGTTGCGCGGCCACATGCAGCGCCAACAGGGCCACGAAAGCCGCCACCAGATTGACGATCGACTCCGCGGCGTCCGAAAGCAGGCCCACCGAGCCCGTGAGCAGATAGGCGCCGAATTTCAAGGCGATGGTGACCACGGCCGCCGCGATGGACAGCCAGGCGAACTTCGTCAGATTGGCGCGCGCAGCACTCACAGGGACATCCTCGCAAGCCCTTCCTGAGAAATCAGGCTTCCCACGGGTCGGCGGCGGCGATCGCGCGGGCCCGTCGCCCGGTCCGCAGCGAATCGGTCGTCAGAACCACCAGCGCGAGCCAGACGATCCCGAAGCCCACCCAAAGCTTGGGTGTCACCTGCTCGTGCAGCAGCCAGACGCCCACCAGCAACTGCATCACCGGCGTCATGAACTGAATCAGCCCGATCGTCACCAGCGGCACCCGTTGGGCTGCCGCCGCGAAAAGCAGCAGCGGGATCGCGGTGACGACGCCCGACAACGTGAGGAGGGCCGTATGCCCGGTCCCCGCGCCATACGTGCTCTCACCCGAGCGCGCGACGACGATCAGGATGACGATCGCGATCGGGGTCAGGACGGCGGTCTCGGCGAAGAGCGAATGCCACGGCTCCAGACTGACACCGACCCGCTTCTTCAGCAGGCCGTAGAGCCCGAAGGAGGTCGCTAGCGACAGGGCCACCCACGGGAAACCCCCGCCGGCGATGGCGAGATAGGCCGCGGCGAGCGCCCCGATACCGACCGCCAGCCACTGCAGCCGGCGCAGTCGTTCCCCCAGGACGACAACCCCGAGCCCGACGGTGAGGATCGGATTGAGGAAGTAGCCCAACGCCGCCTCGTAGGTGCGCCCCTCCAGCACGGCGAGCACATAGATGACCCAGTTCGCGGCGATGAGGAGGGCCGCCGCGGTCAGACCGAGCGCGAGCGAGCGGTTGCGCAGCACCTGCCTGGCCCAGGCCCAGTCGCGTCGCACGGCGAGAACGACCAGGCACAGCAGCATCGTCCAGACGATCCGGTGGGCAAGGATTTCCCAGGCCCCGGCGGGCTGCAGCGCGTGGAAATAGAGCGGAAAGAGTCCCCAGATGCCATAGGCGAGGAGCCCGTATGCCGTGCCCCGCCGCACATGATCCGCGGCGGTCGCGCCGGGGTTGCCGTCCGCGGCGCCCGCCCCCGGACTCACTCCACGGTCCAGGTGTCCTTGCCGGCGAGCAGGGCCGCGACGTCGCCATCGCTGGCAGGCGCGCCCGCCGTGGCGACGGCCGCGTCGATCTGGCCGCGGACCAGGTCGTCATAGGTCGGCCGCTCGACCTGGCGGATGATGCCCATCGGCACGTGCGCCATGCTCGCGTCGTCGAGCCGGCTGATCGCGAACTGCTGCGCCGGGTCGGGGTCGTGCGCGTCGTGGACGACGATGGCCGGCGAATCGGCCGGCACCTCGGCCTCGGGGACGAAGCCGAGCCGGCCGTCCTCCCCGCGGACGAGGACCTGCCTGCTGCCCTCGGCACCGACCGTAACCGGTGCACCGTGCTCCAAGTGGATCAGCCGCGCCTGCTGCTGGTCGCGGTCCTTGATCGCATCGAAGGCTCCGTCGTTGAAGATCGGGCAGTTCTGGTAGATCTCCACCAGCGCCGTCCCGCGGTGCGCGGCCGCCGCGCGCAGGATCGTCGACAGGTGCGCGCGGTCGTTGTCCAGGCTCCGGGCCACGAAGCTCGCTTCGGCGCCGAGCGCGAGCGAGACCGGGTTGAAGGGCGTGTCCGCGGACCCGGCCGGGGTCGACTTGGTGATCTTGCCCTGCTCGGAGGTGGGGGAGTACTGGCCCTTGGTCAGCCCATAGATCCGGTTGTTGAACAGCAGGATCGTCAGGTTGACGTTGCGCCGCAGCGCGTGGATCAGGTGATTGCCGCCGATGGACAGGGCATCGCCGTCACCCGTGACTACCCAGACCGACAGGTCCGGGCGCGCGGTGGCGAGCCCGGTGGCAATCGCCGGCGCCCGGCCGTGGATCGAGTGCATCCCATAGGTGTCGAGGTAGTAGGGGAAGCGCGAGGAGCAGCCGATCCCCGAGACGAAGACGATGTTCTCCTTGCGCAACCCCAGCTCGGGCAGGAAGGACTGCACGGTGTTGAGGATGATGTAGTCCCCGCAGCCGGGGCACCAGCGCACTTCCTGATCGGAGGCGAAGTCCTTCTTGGTCAGCGCGGCGTCGCCCGCGAGCCGCGGGATCCCGTCGAGGCCGTGCGGACGCGGCATACCGAGATCGGTGATGTCGCCGCCGAGGTGCGTTGTGGTGCCGAGTGATGAAGCCATGCCTAGCGATTCTGTAATAGGGGTGCGGGCGGGTGCGTGCGCACACGCCGTGCCATCGTAGGACGCTTGCGCCATAGGCGAGGCTAAGCTTCCACGTCGTGGGCTCGTATGCCGTTGTTGCCGCCGTTCTCGGGGCCGGCGTGCTCCTCTTCGTCGCCGCCATGGTGGCGCGCTGGCTGATGGCGCCTCGCGCGGCCACCCCGATGAAGGTGCGCACCTATGAGTCGGGCGTCGACCCGGTCGGCCGGGACTGGGCGCAAACCCAGGTGCGCTATCTCGCCTATGCCTTCCTTTATGTGATCTTTGCGGTCGACGCCGTCTATCTCTTCCCGTGGGCGCTGGTGGCGCGCACCCATCTCGGGCCGGCGTCCCTGGTGGAGATCGGCGTCTTCATCGGCATCATCCTGATCGGCCTGGCCCACGCGGTCCGACGCGGCCTGCTGACCTGGACGTGAGCAGCTGACCTGACGGTGACAGCGGGCCCGGTCGGCCCACGGTCGGCGCCGTGACTAGGGTGGGCACCATGCCGGTCGATCTGCCTACCCCCCGCGTGGGGCCGGTCGCGGCCTATGCGCCCAAGCCGATGCGAATCGTCTTGAACTGGGGGCGGCGCTATTCGCTGTGGGTGTTCAACTTCGGCCTGGCGTGCTGCGCGATCGAGTTCATCGCCGCCTCGATGGGCCGACACGATTTTATGCGCCTGGGTGTCATCCCGCTCGCGCCGGGGCCGCGGCAGGCCGACCTGATGATCGTCTCGGGCACGGTCACCGACAAGATGGCCCCCGCCGTCCGGCGTCTGTATGACCAGATGCCCGAGCCGAAGTACGTCATCTCCTTCGGTGCGTGCTCGAACTCCGGCGGCCCCTACTGGGACTCCTACTCGGTGACCAAGGGCGTCGACACGATCATCCCGGTCGACGTCTATGTCCCGGGCTGCCCGCCGCGCCCCGAGGCACTGCTGCACGGCATCCTGAAACTGCAGGAGAAGATCGCCGCCGAGAAGGTGAGCGAGACGGTGCCCCGCCGGTATGCCGGTCATCGCCTCGCGACCCCCGCCGAGTTGACCCGCCCCTTGGTCGCCCCACCTCCCGCTCCGCCCGCCCCCTGACCTCGCGGACGTGGCTGAACCGGCCACTCGACGGGGGTGAGCCCTTGAGCGGGGCTTGCGCTTCGTCTGGGACAGGCCGGTCACGTGGTGACAGATCGGTGACAGGCCGGCCCCGAAGAGTGTGACCAGCGCGGACAACCGTCCGCCGGACACCATCTCGAGGGGAGAACGACCATGCCGAAAGGCATCATCACCGCGCTCGCGCTGAGCGCATCGCTACTGGCCGGGGGAGCGGGCGCATCGGCCCATGCCGACCAGACGCCCATGCCCACCGACATCGGCGGCGGGATCGGGACGTCGCTGCACGAGAATCACCGCGGCGGCGGCCACCGCAGCTCGCCCTACTTCCGGTCCGCCTTCAACGGCCCGGACGCCGGCTGGCGCAATGTCGTCGGCGCGTGGTCGGTGCGCAATGGCAATCTGCAGGCCATGGGCGCCCCGGGCCGGTTCAGCTCGGTCAAGCACGTCGGGACCTTTGACGACTTCGAGTTCGAGGTCCGGATGAATCGCGTCGGCAATAGCGATGGCAGCGCCCCGAACTGCCTGATCGTGCGCGCCAACCCGAGCCGGGTGGTCAAAGATCTGTGGGCGCCTGGTTACTACTTCTGCTACTCCAACAACGGCAAGGTCCTCGTCGTCGCGGTCGACGCCAGAGGCAACCAGGAGCAGCTGATGCCATGGACTTCGGTCAAGGAGGTCGGCACGGGCGGCGGTTATCGCACCGTCAATGTCATTGCGCTGGAGCACTATTTCGCGTTCTATGTCAACAACACCCCGGTCTTCGAGACCAAGGACGACTTGTCCAGCTTCGGATCGGTCGGCGCCGGGTTCTATGTCGAGCGCGGCAAACGCGGCACGCTGATGATCGACTACGCCAACCTCGGGCCGGTCAAGGCCGCGAAGGGCTGAGTTGACCTCCTGCCGCGCAGTAGGTGGGGTGATCACCCCACCTGCCGCGCGGTAGGGAGGACTTCCGAGGCCGGCTAGACGCGGCCGGCTGATCAGCGGGCCGCGCTCGTGACCAGCGCCGCAACGCGCCCGAGATCGAGCGTGCCCGCGAGCACGGCGGCCGCCGGACCGGGCTCGGCGGAGTCGATCTTGGCGGCCCGGCGGCGCTCGCGGACCTGGCCGTCCTGCCAGGGGGTCAGCACCGCTCCAGCCGCCGCCAGGTGCGCGGCACCCGCTCCCAGAACCGCCTCGGCGGCGACCGAGCCGAGGCCCGCAAGAGCCGCGCCCGCGCCAGAGAGCAACTCGCCGACCACGACCAGGTCGCCTCCGGCGATGAGCTGGTCGATCCCATGCGCGAACCAATGCAGGGCGCGCTCGTCCTCGCCACACCCCAGAGCGGCCCACCCGGCGTTGATCGTGAACAGCGTCTGCGGTGCCAAGCCGAGTTCCCGTTCGACCGTCTCGAGGGTCGCCGTGAGGATGTCGAGGGCCTGTCGGGGCTGGCCCGAGTCCACCAACGCCAGGCCGATCTTCGGCACCACTTGCGTCAGGTCGGTCGCCGACGGACCGGCCGCGATCAGCTGCCAGGCCTCGCCGCACGCCCGCGTCGCCTCCTGCGCCCGGCCAAGTGCGGCGAGCATCACCGCGCACGCCCCCAGTGCCTCGGGCAGATGATGCTGGGCCCGATCGCGGGCCAGGGACACGGCCTGTTGAGCGCAGGCCAGCGCCTGCTCGAAATCACCATGGACATACGGCCCGACCGAGCGCAGAATATGCAGCCGGCCGAGCCAGTCCGCGTCATCCGCCAGCGGCTCGATGAGCGCGTCCAGGGCCGCAGTCCGGTTCTGGCCATCGCTGTCCTGGGGTTGCAGCGCAACGGCCATCATCCGCAGGATTGCGCGCTGACGGTGCGTCAGCAGATTGCTCGCCAGCGCGGCCTGCACCCACCGCAGCCCCGCGGCCCCGGTCTCGACGAAGAACCAATAGCGCGCCAGCGTGATCGCCACATCGCCACACGTCGAGGCATCCTGCGTCGTCAACGCATCCTGCAGCGCCGCAACATAATCGGCGTATGACGCGACAACGTCCGCGATGAGCGCGTCACTAAGCGGCTGGTCGCGCCAGCGCCCCGCGTACCATTCCCGGTGCCGCCGGCGGACCTGATCCAGATCACCGGAATCCGTCAGGATCTCGAAGGCCAGGCACTGCACGGTCCGCAATAGCCGCATCCGCAAGCGCCCATCGCGGCGGTCGATCTGGACGTGGGCCTCGCGGATGAGCGACCGGATCAGCGCGGGCACGTCGGCGTGCCCCACGCTCCCGACGACCGCCGTGGCCGTCGTCATGTCGAAGCTGCCCGCGAAGACGCCGAGCCGGGCAAGGACGATCTGCGCATCCGGATGCAGGCGCTCGATGCTCCACGTGAGGGTCTCGCGCAAGGAACGCTGCCGTGGCTCGCGGTCCTGCTCTGCGGCCTCGATGTCGAGCGGTGCGTCGACAAGGGCCAAAAGTTCCGGGATCGAGCTTGAACTCGCTTGCCCCGCAACAAGTTCAAGAGCCAACGGGAGACCGTCCACGCGGCGGGCGATCTCGGCGACCCGGTCCAGATCGGCCCGGTCCACGGTCAGCTCGGGAGCCTGGTCCCGGAGCCGGGCGATCAGCAGTTGCACGGCATCGGATGCCTCGACGTCCGCGGCGCCCATGCCGACGCTCGGAGTGGCGAGCGGGGCTACCCCCACCCGGCTCTCGCCCGTGAGTCCGAGTGGCACCCGGGAGGTGAGGACGACCTGCACGCGCGGCGCCTGCGCGGTCACCTGATCGACGACGCTCGCGATGGCCTCGACGGCCCACTCCGCCTCGTCGATCAGCAGCGTGACGCTCGAGCTGCGCAGCGCTGCGGCGAGGGCGGGAACCGGATCGCCGGCTGCCAACGTCAAGCCTCGGGCCCGCGCGATCGCCTCGGCGATCTCCGCCGGCGTCGTGGCGCCTACGCAGGGCAACTCGACATAGACGGTGCTCTCGGCAGGCAGATCGGTGGCGAACTCGGCGAGCAGCCGGCTCTTGCCGACGCCGCCGGGACCGATGACCGAGATCAGCGGCCGCGCGCCGTCATACAGCTCGCGCAGCCGGGCCAGTTCGACGGCGCGCCCGACGAACTCGGTGCGCGGGCGGGCGGGGTGGCTGACCCGGGCACTGCCCGCAGCAAGTGGGCGCACTCGAGCAGCGGGCGCAATGTCCTCCTGGGCAAGAATGCGGGCATACAGCTGGGCGGTCGCGGGTTGCGGGTCGATCCCCAACTCCGTGCGCAGGCCGCGCCGCAACTTCTCGTAGGCAGCTAAGGCGTCCGCTTGCCGGCCGGTCCGATAGAGGCCGGCCATCAGGATCTCGTGGGCGTGCTCGCGCAGGGGTTCGCGCCGGCACAACTGCGCAGTCAGATCCACCACGTCGGCGAGGTCATCGGGGGACCCACCGAGCAGGAGGCGCTCGGCGAGCTGCTCGATCGCGGAGTCGCGCAACTCGTGCAGTCGGGGCCGCTCGGTCGCAACCAGCGAATCGCTCACTCCGCTATAGGCTTCCGGGCCCGTCCAGAGCGACAGGGCGCGCCGCAGCAGGGCGACGATCTCGCCCTGCCGATCCGGGACCAGGGTCCGCGCCGCGCTCAACAGGCGGGTGAACTCGTCCGCGTCGACGTGCGCCTGCGGGTCGAGTTGATAGCCGGTGTCGTGGCGTCGAATCGCGTCGGCCCCGAGCATGCGGCGCAGGCGGGCGATCACGGTATGGACGACCGACACATCGAGCGCGTACGCCTCGTTTTCCCAGACCGCGTCGAGGATGACGTCTGGCGCGAGCGGGCGGGAGCGCCGCGCGAGCAGGAACGCAAGGACATCGCGCGGCCGGCGACCGCGCAGGGGGGCGCCGTCGCCTGCCACCTGAACCTGGCCGAGCACCCGGTAGTCCATCGCGTCCATGAAAGCATGAGTCACCCTCAGGCGACAGCGCCTCGCGGATTCCCGTCCTCGTCCGCGACGAGGTCGGCCAACTCGACGACCGCGGCGGCGAGGCGGGCGATGGGGATCTCAAACTCCTCCCGGTTTACCGCCCGCGCCCCGAATCGAGCCAGCAAGGCGCGCACGATCCGGTTCTCACCCATGACGTAGGCCGTGAAGTGGGTGACGCCGCCTACCCGCGCCGTGCGCGCCAACTGGGCGACCAACGCCAGCCCCGCGCCGCGCCCGTGCCACTCGTCGGCAACGGCGAGCGCGAGCTCGGCGCGCGTCGGATCCGCCGGATCCCTGACCCACTGGCCGTGACCGACAGGGCGGCCGCCGGCAAAGACGAGCATCCCGTCGCGCCGGCCGGGATCGACGCGGGCGAGCTGCGCGACATACGAGCTCGGAATCCTGGGCAGGGGCGAGTGGAAACGCAACTCGCGCGACCGTGGCGACAAGGCGTCGTAGACGGCCGCCACTCGATCGCGGTCGTCGTCGCGGACCGGGCGGACCCGCAGGGGTGCGATGGTCAGGGAAGGCGAACGGAACATCAGTGGTACCTCTTTTCGGTGGAGGCACCACCGTCGTCGGCCGGTCTGTCACCGACCTGTCACGTCTGCGGCGGGGTCAGGCCGGCCGCGTTGCCGCCGTGATGGCGTCGACCAGCTCCGTCGTGGTGAAGGGCAGGCCGCGCACCCGCGAATACGACTGTGCGTCAACGAGATAGCGGGCCCGGATGAGCATGGCCAGCTGTCCGGAGTTCATCTCCGGGATCAGCACGGTGCGGTAGGCACGCACGATGTCACCGATATTGCCGGGCATCGGGTTGAGGTGGCGCAGGTGTGCCGTGGCGACCTTCAGGCCGGAGCGACGCGCGGACCGGGCGGCGGCGGCGATCGGGCCATAGGTCGAGCCCCATCCCAGGACGAGGATCTCGGCCTCGCCACTGGGGTCGTCGACCACCAGGTCCGGGACCGCGATCCCGTCGATCTTGTTCTGCCGCAGCCGCGTCATCCGCTCGTGGTTGTCGGGGTCGTAGGAGATGTCGCCGGTGACGTCGGCCTTCTCGATGCCGCCGATGCGGTGCTCCAGGCCCGCAACTCCGGGCGGGGCCCAGGGGCGAGCGAGGGTGTCGGGATCGCGGACAAACGGGTGGAAGGTCGGCATGCCCTTGGCGTCGGTGGCATTCGGTGCGTCCGCGAACTTGACGTGCAGGTCGGGCAGGTCGGCGATCTCCGGCAACCGCCAGGGCTCACTGCCGTTGGCCAGATAGCCGTCCGAGAGCATGATCACCGGGGTGCGGTAGGTCGTCGCGATCCGCACGGCCTCCACGGCGACGTCGAAACAGTCGGCGGGGGAGGAGGGGGCGATGACCGCGACGGGCGCCTCGCCATTGCGGCCGTACATCGCCTGCAGCAGGTCGGCCTGCTCGGTCTTGGTGGGCAGGCCGGTCGACGGTCCGCCGCGCTGGACGTCGATGACGACGAGCGGCAGTTCGAGCGAGACCGCAAGACCGATCGTCTCGGACTTCAAGGCCAGACCCGGTCCGGAGGTGGAAGTGACGCCGAGCTTGCCTCCGAAACTCGCACCGAGGGCGATGCCGATGCCGGCGATCTCGTCCTCGGCCTGGAGGGTGAGCACGCCATAGCGCTTGAGCCCGGCGAGGGTGTGCAAGATGTCCGAGGCCGGGGTGATCGGGTAGGACCCGAGGACGATCTGCAGGCCGGCGCGATGGGCGGCGGCGACCAGGCCGTAGGCGAGCGCGGTGTTTCCGGTGACATTGCGGTAGGTGCCGGCGGCCATCGGGGCCGGTGCGACTTCATAAGAGGAGACGAAATCCTCGGTGGTCTCACCGTAACTCCAGCCGGCGTCGAGGGCGGCGAGATTGGCCGCGAGCAGGTCGGGCTTGGCTCTGAACTTGCTGGTCAAGAAGGCGCGGGTGCCGGATGTGGGGCGCGAGTACATCCAGGAGAGCAGGCCGAGCGCGAACATATTCTTCGCGCGCTCCTTCTCCTTGCGGGTCAGGGCGCTGAAGCTGGTGAGGGCCTCGACGGTGATGCTGGTCAGCGGGACCTTGTGCAGGTGCCAGGACTCCAGCGAGCCGTCCTCCAAGGGGTTGGTGGCATAGCCGACCTTGGCCAGATTGCGCGTGGAGAACTCGTCGGCGTCGGCGATGATGGTTGCGCCGCGCGGCAGATCGCGCAGATTGGCCTTGAGCGCGGCGGGGTTCATCGCGACAAGGACATCGGGCGCATCGCCGGGGGTGAGCACGTCATGGTCGGCAAAGTGCACTTGGAAGCTCGAGACGCCTGGGAGCGTGCCCTGCGGAGCGCGGATCTCGGCGGGGAAGTTCGGCAGCGTGGACAGGTCGTTCCCCAGCGCCGCGGTCTCGGCGGTGAAGCGGTCGCCGGTCAACTGCATACCGTCGCCGGAGTCGCCCGCGAATCGGATCACGACGCGATCGAGTGGGGTCTTCGTGCTTGCCATGCACCGATGGTATGCAGCTTGGCCGCGGACCGCGGACCGCTCGCCGCGGGCTGGGCACCCGTCGAGAGCACAAATCCGGCATGTCGAGATCACCGGGGGCTCGGCAATCCAGCCTGTCGAAAGAACCCGGCACCAGGTGCATGGTCACGCAATGCGCGGTACGCGCGGTATCGGCTAACGTGGCGGCCGTGACGCGAGCGGCGTGGAAGTCGCGACGATCCACGTGATCGCGCCGCATGCCCGCGCGTATGCGCCGCCCGGGCTGATCGACCCGCAGATCGCCGTGCTGACCATGGTCGGCGGGGGCGTGGTGACCAATGAGGACTTCATCAACTCCCAGGTCGGCTACGAGGTCCGGTGCGAGGTGGTCTGCGAGCGCGGCACCGCGATCGCGGGCCGGCCCGGGACCGGGCTGATGACAACCTCCGTCGGGCGCACCGGTGGCTATTGGGGCGGGCTGCTCAGCGAGGACTACCGGGGGCGGTTCGCCACGGCATACGACCGGGAGGCGCAGGCCTGGGTGGACTCGGTGGCGAACGGCATACTGACCGGGGCGGGCGCGTGGGACGGGTATGCCGCGACCGCGGTCGCCCAGGCCGGGCTGGACTCGCTGCCTCCGCCGGCCGTCGCCGTGGCGTTGTAACACCTCCGCACGCGTCGTCGGGGCAGCGCGCACGACCCAGACGCGCTGCGGTGCTTCGCGGGGTCCCGTCGTGAGGCGGAGCCCCTCGCTAGGCTGACCGGCGTGGCGGACGAACGGCGCGTGGTGGACCCCGAGGAGTGGGTGGCCGCTGCGACGGCGGCGCGGGCCGAGGGGTATGCCTACTTCGACTGGCTGACCGCGGTCGATCAGACCGACGCGGAGCCGGCGGGCTTCGACATCGTCTGCCATCTCTTCGACATTCGGCGGCCGGGCGCCCTGCGTGGGCTGTTGCTGACCACGCGCCTCCCCGCAGGTAGGCCGTTGCCGAGCCTGACCGCTGTCTTCGCCGGCTGCGCGTGGCATGAGCGTGAGACGCACGAGATGTTCGGCATCGACGTCACCGGCTTCGACGACGGCAGCGGACTGGGGCTGCGTCCCCTGCTATTGCCGGACGGCTTCGAGGGCACGCCGCTGCGCAAGGATTTCGTGCTCGCCGCGCGGGTCAGTAAGGACTGGCCGGGCGCCAAGGAGCCCGGGCAGCCGCATGGCGGCGGGCCCGGCCGACGCAAGATGCAGCCGCCCGGCGTGCCCGATCCGGAGTGGGGCCCGCGGTGAGCGTGCTGGAGATCGTGCTCCGCGCGGCCGCCGCCCTGGCCGCGCTCTTGCTGCTGCCGCTGCTCGTCGGCCAGACCGAGCACAAGGTGATGGCGCACATGCAGGGCCGGCTCGGGCCGATGTATGCGGGCGCCTATCACGGGTGGGCGCAGTTGGTCGCGGACGGCGTGAAGTTCGTCCAGAAAGAAGACATCGTTCCAGCGGCCGCCGACAAACGGGTCTTCAAGCTCGCCCCCGGCGTCGCCCTCGTCCCCTACCTGCTGGCCCTCGCGGCGATCCCGATCCACCCCGGCTTCGCGATCGCCGAGGTGCCCGCGGGCGTGATCTACGTGATGGCTGCGACGTCGATCGGCGTGCTCGGGACGTTGATGGCCGGCTGGGCGAGCGCCAACAAGTACGCGTTGATCGGGGCGATGCGCTCCGCCGCGCAGCTGCTCTCCTATGAACTCCCGATGGTCCTGGCCGTGGCATCGGTGGCGCTCGCGGCGGGCACCTTGTCGCTCGGCGGGATCGTCGAGGCGTGGACGCCGATCTGGCTGTTGTGGCAACTCCCGGGCGCACTCGTCTTCCTCGCAGCGGCGGTCGCGGAGTTGCAACGTCCCCCCTTCGACATGCCCATCGCGGACAGCGAGATCGTCTTCGGCCCCTACACCGAATACACCGGCCTGCGCTTCGCGCTCTTCCTGCTCAGCGAATATGCGGGCATCGTGGTGATGTCGCTGCTCTTCGCGACCTTCTATCTGGGGGGGTGGCGCGGTCCGCTGGATGACACCCTCGGCTGGCTGTGGACCCTGCTCAAGGGCTTCGCCATCGCGATCGTGATGATCTGGTTGCGCGTCTCCTGGCCGCGCCTGCGCGAGGACCAATTGCAGCGCTTCGCCTGGCTCGGCCTGATCCCGCTGGCCCTCCTGCAACTGGCCCTGACCGCCGTCGGCGTGGTCTACCTCCAATAGCCGCGCGCCACGGGCGGGTCTGCTCCGGCTCGACGGTCCCGACCGGGCTAGGTTGGAGCCCGTGAGCGAGCGGAAGGGCGTCGTGCCCGGGCTGGTGAAGGGGTTGGCCACGACCGCGCGCACCCTGACACGGCATACGCACACGGCCGAATACCCCGACGTGCGGCCGGAGTTGCCGCCGCGCAGCCGGGGGGTGATCGCGCTGCTCGCCGAGAACTGCACCTCGTGCATGCTTTGCGCACGGGAATGCCCCGACTGGTGCATCTATATCGACGCGCACAAGGAGACCGTGCCGGCGGCCACGCCCGGGGGGCGGGAGCGCCAGCGCAATGTCCTCGACCGCTTCGCCATCGACTATTCGCTGTGCATGTACTGCGGGATCTGCGTGGAGGTCTGCCCCTTCGATGCGCTCTTCTGGAGCCCGCAGTTCGAATACTCCGAGCTCGACATCCGCGACCTATTGCACGAGAAGGAGCGGCTCGGCGCGTGGGTCGAGACCGTCCCGCCGCCCCCGGCGCTCGACCCAGCGGCCGCCGAACCCGCCGAGGTCGCGAGCCAACGCGGACCGGTGCGTCCGGTGCGCGCAAGGAGTGGCGCGTGACCAGTCTCGACATCGCCTTCACGGCGGTCGGGGCGGTGACGATCGCCGCCGGCCTGCTGGCGGTGACCACCCGGCACCTTGTCCACGCGGCCCTGTGGCTGGTGCTGGCCCTCGGCGGCCTGGCAGGCTGCTACCTCGTCCTCGGTGCCGAACTCGTCGCGCTCGTGCAGATCCTCGTCTATGTCGGCGCGGTCGTCGTGCTGGTGATCTTCGCGCTCATGCTCACCCGCGCCCCGATCGGCCCGAGCCCCGACCACGCGACCTCGATGCTGCACCGGGTGCTCGCGGCCGTGATCGCCGGCGGCGTCACCGCTTTGCTGCTCGCCGTCCACGTCCCGCTCGCCGGGGATGACGCCGTCGAGCGCACGCCCATCGACACCGCCGCGATCTCCGGGCAGCTCTTCGCGACCTGGGTCTGGCCCTTCGAGGCCCTCTCGCTGCTGTTGCTGGTCGCGCTGATCGCCGCGTTCGCCGTCGCCGCCGTCGGCCGGAGGGCGCGCCGATGATCCACCTCGCCCTGCCGTATGCCGTTGCCGCCGCCCTCATCGGCATCGGCAGCTACGGCGTGCTCGCCCGCCGCAACGCCGTGCTCGTCCTGATCGGGATCGAGTTGATGCTCGGCGGCGCCGGGCTGCTGCTTATCACCGCCGGGGCGACCGGCCGCGACACCTGGGCGGCCGGCAATGTGTTGACGCTCTTCGTCATCACCATCGCGGCGGCCGAGGTGGTTGTCGCCCTTGCGGTCATCCTCGCCGTCTTCCGCGCCCGCGGACGGATCGACGTCACCGATGCCCTCGGCAGCGAGTGCCAGTTGGCGACCGAGGCCGCGCCGGGCGCGTCGCCTGGTGCCGTGCCGGCCGGTCCGTCATTGGACGCCGCTTCTGCCGGCGCGCCGACAAGGCCGGCGCCATGACCAGCGCGCAGCTCTACGCCCTGGCGCTCGCGACCTTGGTCGCCGGTGCCCCGCTGACGCTCGCGGCCGGCTGGGTGGGCCGCGGCCTCGCGGCCGTGACCGCCTGCGCGGCGTCGGTCGGCGCGCTGGTGCTCGGGCTGGTCGCGCTGTCGGGAGCGGGCGGGGCATACGCGCTCCCCGTCTTCGTCAAGAGCGGCGGCACGCTCGGGCACGTGGGCCCGTCCGGCGCCCTGAATCTGCCGGCGCTGGTCATCGGCCGGGGGATCGCGGCCGTCGTGGCGCTGACCGTCCTCGCGGTGGTGCTCGCGGTGCAGGTCTTCGCTGCCTGGTATCTCGAGGACGACGATCGCTACCCC
>Ga0075158_10000638_pt1 | contig 28393 bp, 34 predicted proteins | sample JI91814BDNA_FD_70968 | JGI IMG/M metagenome (GOLD analysis project Ga0075158, IMG submission 70968) | Wastewater effluent complex algal communities from Wisconsin, to seasonally profile nutrient transformation and Carbon sequestration -... | ecosystem: Engineered > WWTP > Effluent > Algae... | reverse complement strand
TCGCATCTTTAAACTTGCGCGTAGCCGTGGCGCTATTCACGCGGTCGGCTTTCACGCAAACGAGGTCGATACGGTCGTCAGTGGCGTCTGGCGTGACGATGTTGAGAGCTTCCGCCGCGTCGAGGTACAGCAGGCGCCTGGTCGGCTCCGGTGATACCTGCGTGTTGTCCGTTTGGAAGCCGACGCCGGCCGCGACACTGAGGCCAGTGGCCGAGGTGCGCGATACCAGGAAACTGCCGCCAAAGAACGCATCGCCAACGTCTTGCAGCATTTTCAGTGCTACGCGATCCATCAGCAAACGCTCAACACCTGCCGGGATCTTGTTTAGATCCCCGAAGGTGATTTCCATACCGTCTGAAAAGTTGCGCCTTGTCATGTAATTACTCCAATAGTTCGATGATACGGAAGAAGGTGCCGAGCGCCTTGTTATCGTTGACGATCTGTAGAATTAAGTCAAAAACGCGGTCCAGCGACTCGGCTGTGCCGATGAAGTCTTCGCGGTCGGCGAAGTATTCCCGATCTGCAAACGAGAACGGCGCATGAATCTGCTTATCCACGACAATCGAAAATGTGTTGTGGATCGGCTCGCTGAGAAAGATACCGGCGCGGTTACAAAAGATTTCGCGGTCACAGAAGAGGCCGCTGTTGAAGTCTTCCTGTATCCGCGCCATACCGGCGACGAGCACTTGATTGATGAACGCCAGGAGCGCCGGCACGTTGGACTGGTTGAGCAGGTTTTGCACGCGGATCGAATAGGAAGGATCAACTTCCCCTGGGAGGCGCGGGATACTCCGCTCATAGCCGTGCGTGTTGAGTACCGTACCCGTGGCGCGGGTGATAAACGTATCGTCGGCGTGCTCGACAACTTTAAGCTGCGACTCTTCGAGCACCTTCGCCAGCGCCATGAAGTACGCCTTGATAATCTCCTCGCGCTGGAACACCCAGGAGGGCACCAGCGTCTTTTGCTTGGCGTACCATTTAGCTTGTGGCAATGCGCCCATTAGACGATCTCCACCGTGCCAGGGATTAGCTTCTCTTCGTCAGCAACCGACACGTCGCCGACTGGCGTAATCGTTACAAAGTCCGTCAGGTCGTCAGTGCCGAGAGGCCCCCAAATGGCCATCATCGCGGCGCTGGCCGCCAGGCGGTTGAAGTCTGCACCGTTGGCGAAGCCACGGACATACTCGCTCATGGTGTCGATAATCCGCTGCGGGTTGACCGACAGCTCGGCGAAGCTCGGGCCGGATGGGTTGAAGGTCAGCTCTGCGCTCCAATCCAGCTCGACCGCGACGGCGCCAAGCACTTCGATCTTAACGCCGGCTGCGCGTACCGCATCGACGGCCGCTTGTACGGTGGCGATCAGCGCGGGGCTCGAAGCGCCGTTTGCATCGGCGACGTAGACGAAAGCGTAGGGCATACGGAAGTAAGTAGCGCCGCTCAAGATATCGTTGGTCCCAATGTCGAAGTCGATCACTGTGCGCATCTTCTCGATAGCAGTGGCAAACGACACCCCAGGAACTGCCTTGGCTGTGGCTTCGATGGCCGACAGCACGGCGCCCTTGAGCGCCTGGAGCTTGTTGCGGATCGTTTCGCGGTATTCGGCATCATTCTCTTCCGCTGCGCCGCCCGCCAACGATGCCGCGTTGCTTACGGTGATCGTCGGGTCGGTCAGGGTCGAATCCAGGTTGATGATCTTGGCCGGCTGGACGTTGCCGGCGACACCCGCCGCGACGGCTTCGACCTCGGCAATGACGGTCAAGGCCAGGGCGCCCATCGTCACCTCGGCCGTAGTGACAAAACGCTGCTTCTCGCCGTTGGCATTGGCGTCGGTGGACAGCTCAGTGCCGGCCGGGATCGTTACTTCGCCCTCGTCATCGTTCGGGCGGGAGAAGGTCACTTCCCCGGTTGACTTGGTGGCGGCCGGCCGCGCAAAGGTCGGTCCGAAGTGATCGACCGCGAGCGTTTCCAGGTCGTCCGGGCCGCCTGTCACTTCCGGGCCGTTGGCTGAGTCGAAGAAGGTCTTGGCGTACTCATCGACCGTTAGGCGCATGATCTCGGACACGACTACCGACGTAACGCCGGCAAGCACGTCAACGATAGAACCCTCAGAATCATCGGTTAAAAGCGCCGATTGGTTTTGGAGCTCTAAAACGAAAATGTCGTAGATTTCTTGCTGTGTGAGTAGTTCCGCCATGGTTTACACCCGTAGTTCGTGGAATGGTGTGTACTGAAAGGTCTGCTCACCCAGGCCGGCGACGGTCACGCGGACGGCCAGCACCAGCATATCAGGCTTATCATCTGGAACGGTCACACTGACCCCTGTGACCTCTTCGATCCGAGGGTCTAGGGGAAGTTGCTCAGCCAGGCGCGAGGCGATCTGACGCTGCAGGGAGAGCGTCATAGGGGCACCTTGGAACTGGAGCAAACCGCACCCGTAGGTCGGACGATGCACCAGGCTGCCTGGGACGGTGACAATCCGCCGCAGGATGGCTTCCCGCAGGTTGGTCAAACCGCTCATTACGTCCAGGTCGCCCGTCGAGGATACCTGTAGGTCGTCGGTAAACGCCAAATCGGTCAGCAGTGTGTCGTTAAGTGACGGCATTAGGTGATCGTCCCCGTATTGTTGACCAGCGTATCGCCGTTGGTGTCGAGGCCGTTGCCGTTCATTTTAACGACGGTGTTAGTTTTCAAGTAGTTGACCACGGCATTGCCGATCACCGTCGCAAACTTGTCGCGCTTGCCGGCATCTTCCGCCGCGCCAAATTCGGCGGTCATTTCTGCGAGTACGGCCGCTTTAAGGCCTGCTGCTGTGATCGTCATTAGCCACGCTCCGTGAAGGCAATGCCCGATAGTATGTTGGTCGAGGGCACGTCAACGTACTGTGCCCGGATGGCCGCAAGGTCTACCTGGATCTGCGTCAGGTCGGTCGCCAGCGTTGGGTACGTCACAACACTGCCGCCAAAACTGTCGATACCAATGGGGCCGGCGACAATCTTGGCTAGGGCAGTATCAATTTTATCATGCAGCTCGTCGATGTAGGCCGTCAGGACGTTGCCGAGCACCAGGGGCTCATCAGGGTCGAGGATGCCGCCGCTGCCCAGGAGGATCGCGGCTTCTGACGATAGATAGGCCTTCTTGCCGCTCAGCGCCGAGAGCACCAGGTTGCCGAGCGCCGCCTGGAGCGGGATCAAGTCTTCCTTGCTCGATAGCCGGCGCAGGATAAAGGCATGGTCGGGGGACGTGAAGCCCACAAGCACCAGGTCGCCGGGAACCGGGAAGCTGTAGATGCCGGCGTTGGGGCCGGTCATTTCCCAAGTGCCTTCTGCCACGACTTCGATCTCATCCGGCACGATCAAGCACAGCGCCCGCCACTTGCTGCGGTCTGCGAGAAGTTCCGTTTTCGTGATAGTCGCCTGGGCGAGCGAAAAATTGCGATCCGCGAATATCTCGCGGAGTGCTTCTAAGTCGAACGCTTTGCGCGCGTTTTTCATCATATGCCAAGGCCTTTATTCTTGGTTTCGATGAAGTTGATGAAGTCCACTTCGACCTTAAAGCCGTTGTCGGCGTCGATAGTGAAGTCAACCGAGCGCGTGTAAAACGGCGTCGAGTATTTCCCCAACGTCGCGGCGAAGATAGTAGCCACCTGGGCCGGGTAGCAGCGATCAATCAGGTATTTAAACCGGGTCGCTTGGCTTTGCTCGCGCTTGATGGCGTCCAGGTCGTCCATACTGATTAGGATCTGCACGGGCGTGCCGTTGCGCAGCTTGGTCAGGTCGAAACATTCCTCATTGCCGCCCGTCTGCTCTTCGCCTATTGGCGCTTCCATATCGTGCGTTTCAAAGCGGCCCTCGATCTGTTGGCGGCTCAGCTCTTCATAGATTTTCTCGCCGATCTTAATGAGCTGATCTTTGCTGTTGACGTTGGCGACTACGAAAGACAGGTAGGGCGCCGCCTGCTCCTGTAGGTTGCCTTGCGCATCTTGTTTCGGGATCTTTACTTCCTGGCCGCCGTTTTCCAGCGCCGTCGAGTCTTTGGGAATGTCCGCCAGGAGGACCGTCTTGCCGACGAGCGCCCGCACGCGGATATTGAAGCCCTTTTGCTTGCCCAAGTTGCGCTTGAGTTCAAAGCTGGAAATGTTGCGGCCGTAAACAAACTGGATCGCCTTGTTGGGATCGTACAGAGTGCGCGGCTTAGTGATTACCAGCTTATCTAGCTCCATGTAGGCAATGAGGCCCGCCTTGGTGCAGATATCTTGGATCACGTCCCAGTAGCTTTCCTTCTTGCGGGCGTTGCGCTGCCCAGAGAGCAAACCGAAGTCCGGGTAGAACTTGGCTAGTACGGGCAGTGACCCACCCGTGCGGTTATCTACCAATATGTCGGACTGCTTCAAATCAAGGAGCATCTGCGCAATGAGTACGTCAACGGGCGCTGTGAGGTTGAGCGTTTTACCTGTCCAGGTGGTATCGACGAACAAAGCGGTGAAGTCGCGGCCCTTCAAGCGCACGGTGCGCGTCGAGTCGTCGAATGTCATCGTTTCATCATCAACAAAGCCCTGGAAAATTGTATTTTCTGTCGACGGCTCCAGGCGCACGTTGACGCTGCCGTCATAGAGTCGTCCCATATTCTGCATGTGGATCGACACCTGACAGGAGCGTATGCAACGCGGATCGAAGGGAAAGATTTTGTAGTCCAGCTCCATCTCGAAGGTATCGGCCTCGGTGTAACTGTTGATCGTCACACGCGCACGCTTGAGGAGCACCTGCATCGTGTGCGCTTGTTTCAATGCGGGGTTTAGTTCATCCCCGAAATTTTCCCACACTATGCGGAGAGTCGCCGCAGCCTGTGGGTAGTAAATGCTCACAGTTTTGGAATCTCCAGCACTTTGCCGGGCACCAGGTCGGTACTGGTCAGCTTGTTGTGGTCATAGATAGCTTTCCAGTTATCCGGCGTCTGGTAATACTTCACGGAGATTTTTTGCAGACTGTCGCCCTCTTTAACTAGGTGGCGGAACGCGGGCACAGTGCCGGCGAGCTTCTTAAACATCGCCAGCATATCGGCGAGGTTCTTCTCTATCGACTTGCCGCCTGGGGTTGCCGCTGCCTTCTGCTGCGAAGATACCTTTGTCGTGTACTTCGACACGCCGGCCGATGCTGCCGCCTTCTGTGCCGGCGACAAAGCAATCTTAGGCACGATGGTCGAGCTTTTGACGCCGAGGATATACTTGGCTTGGATCGCCTTCTGCGCCTCGTTGGCCGTATTCTCTGCGCTGCCCAGGGGGTCAGTGCCTAGATACAGGTCGAGCAGTGCCAGCTTCTTCTTGAAGATGGCAATAGAGGTCTGAGCGTTTTTGATGAGCCCGACGGCTTTGTTGGCAAGCTTCTGCGCTTGGTCAACTTGGTTAAAGACTTGATCCACAAATATCGTCACCAGCGCGAGCGCCGACGCCACGCCGCTGATTGCTTCGCCCACCAGGCCGAAGATGGTGGACGATGGCAAAGGCGGCGCGTCGAGCAGTTGCGCCTCGAACTCACCGGCCGCTGCAATCAAGCCGATGTTGGCCGCGTCGGGGATCTCAGGCCCTTGCTCTAGGAACAAGCAACCGGATGGCGGCTTGTCGCCGATGATTAGCAGGTCCATTTCCCAATCAATCTCGGCCAGCGTTTTCAAGCTGAAATTGGCGCGCAGGATAAAGCCGTAGCGTACCCACTCGCCGAGCGAGAACTTGATGAGGTTGCCGCGCTGGCGCAGCTTGTCGATTTGATCTTGCAGAATCCCAGGGACGGCGCGGAACTCTTCCGTTTTGTAGAGCTTCGACTTAAATTTGCCGTTGATTTTAATATCGTCTTCGCGGGCGCCGAGCACCTGCACCGTCGGCTCGCTGTTGCCTGGGTAGAATTCTTTGACAAGCTTCTGCTCACCGCCAAACGTAAACGGCTGGTAAGGGAGCTGAGTCCCGCGCAGTGTAATGACCGTCGGCGGCCCGAACTGCTTCGAGGCTGGCAGAATCTCCTCGATGATAAAGCCGTCTTTGAAGTCAGGCCCGCGATACTCTGGCGGCTCGCTGAAAAACGTATTAAACGGCGCGGCAAATTCTGCCAGTGTCGCCGTTAGTGGGTTGCCAGGATTATTGATAAGCGCCATCTAACTACCTCACGAAAGAGCCCTGTAGACTGCGCCCTGCTGCCTGTGTCGGATTCTTCGCCGCGTCCACGATTACCTTGAGCAGCGAGTGTGCGATGCGGTCAGGCTCAGCGTTTTCGCGGAACTCGTTGCGGATCTCGACCTTGCCAATGTTGGTCACTTTGTTGCTGACGTTTTTGTTTTCGGCGTTCGGGTCGTTCAGCGATTTCAGATTTTGCTCAAAGATGCTGTCAACGGCCTTGTCAAACATATTGTTGACGCCGCCCGCGCTCTGTATGCCGAGGTCGCTTGGCTTGGTCAGCTCAATCGACGAATTCATAAACGGGTTGGTAGCTGCCTTGGCTGCGCCGCTAAAGTCGCCGGAAAGTAGTGCCTCTTTGATCTGCCCAAAAGCTTCGATTACGTCAGCGGCAAAACCAAACACGATCTCGCCGATGTTGATAAAGACAAGCTCGACGGACTTTACAATGTCGATCAGGATCTGCGCCGCGACAGTAAACCCGCCGTAGATGCCCGCGACTACGATCAGCGTTACCTCGGAAAGCCATTCCATCGCCGTCGCTAAGCCTTCGAGCGTCGTGATGCTGATGCCGGCATAGGTATTGATCTCAAACAGTGGCGCGATCATCTGCGCCAGGCGGTCAGCAAAGAGAGCAAACGGCCGGAAGATCGAACCGAGCGCCGTGCTGATCCGCGTGATGGCGGGTAGGATCTTGTCCGATCCTTCTGCCAGGTATTTCAAGTTGGCCAGGTCGGCTATGGCCATCGCCCGCGAGAAGACCTGAAAGATGCCCGTAAACAGCGCCAGAGGCACCAAAATGCGACCCAGGACGAACGCAAAGCCCTTGAACAGTAGCGAGGCTATGGCCCCCGCGTTGGCGATGCCCATGAGCGCCACTTTGATGCCGGCAAAGCCACCAGCCAAGGCGCCTACGCCCGTGATTAGGGCCAGCGTGCGCAGTAGCGCCAGGATCGCAGCGTTTACCATTGGTACGGACATAGCCAAGCGGCCTAGCCACATAACCAGGGCACCCAAGCCGATAGCGGACGATAATTTACCTGCCCGCCGCACGTCCTGCTGCAACTTCGACGCTTGCTTGAGGTTGACGTAGAGCGCGGCCGGGTCTTCGATGAAGCCGTTGATGAACTTCGAGAAGTCTGCCGCGATCTTCTTGCCCTTGGTGTCAAGGAACTTGCTCACTGTGTCAATGGCCATCTTGATCGGACCGCTGAGCGTATCGCCGATAGGCTTCAGCACGCCATCGATGCCTATCAATTGATTCTTGAGCACCATGAGCTTATTGGAAAGCAGGCCAGCGTTGCCGGCTGTAATGTTGGCATCGCTGGAGAACTGCGCGAGCGCCCGATTGATGAGGTCGAAGCGTTTAGTAGTGTCGAGCGCATTAAACTGCTTCGCAGTGTTGCCCTTGCCGCGCATACCGCTGAAGGCACTCGTTTCCGACGCCAAGCGACGGAATAGCGTGTCACCCATCGACGCCGAGCCCTCGATTGCCCGAATCAGTTGCCCCTGGGCATCCATCGTATCGACGCCGAGCACGGGAGCAGACTTCTCAAACATGCGGGCCATGTTGACCGCGTTGCCGAGGTTGTCACCGGCTAGGCCCTTGGGGATCAAGAGCGCAGCCATCATTTTTGTAGTGTTCAGCATCGTGTCTTCGTTCAAACCAAACTCACGCGCCGCCTTGGCGATATCTTTCATGAGCTGGCCGGAAAACAGCAGACGATCATTGAACTGCGCAACGTCGCCCTGCAAAAATTCCAGGTTTCCGCCGAGGATGTTGCTAAAGCTGAGCACGTTCTTCTGAAAATTCTCGCTCGACTTGAGCGCGGCGCCCAGGAGGGAGAAGAGCCCAAGGTTGACGCCGAGGCCCGAGGAAATAAAGCCGCCGAGTCTGTTGAGCGAAAAGAGCGCGGTGTCAGCAGCGCCGGAAATCTTCCCGACGGCTTCTTGCAACACGCCCGATTGCGCAACGGCACCCTGAATTTCAAACTGAAATTCTGTGAGTACCTTAAAGACTTTTTCGACGGCCATTATTTCCCCGACTCGGCTTTTAAAATGACTTCAAGCTGATCGCAAAAAACCCTGAGCTGCCACGCTGTCATTTCCATAACGTCGCAAGGTCTGAGCGACGTGTACCTGCTTATCCAGGCGTATTGCTGCCAGAGCTTACGACTTCTAGCTTTGGGTCGCCGTCGTCACCCATCAGCTTCTCGACGCACTTGAGAAGTTGGCGATAGTCGCCGGGGGAAAACCACTTGTCGAGGTCTTCCATTTCGCCTGGTTTAATGTCGTGCGCGTCCACGCGCAGCACCAGCATCTTGATAATCTCGGCCTGCGACATAAGCGCCATCAGCGCAGTGTTGTCACCTGCACGGTTGCCGACGGCTTTGATCGCCAGCTCTTGATGCTTGATTTTGAACTCGCGCAGGAGCACGACTTTGCCGCTGCTGAGTGTCACCTTGTTTACGAACTCGGTTACTGCTGCCATGGTGGTAGTTCCTTACGCTGCTGTGAGTGAAAGGCCCCTCTTTCGAGGGGCCGCTTAATCTTACAGTGCCTGGCGGCCGCTTGCTTGGAACTCAAGCCGCTTTGTCACCTTCTCGTTGAGTCCCGACTGACGCCGGCTCATTTTGAACTGGCAATCGTAGTAGACATACGAGCGGCTTTGGCCGTCGCCGTAGTTTTCCGTCGTGATAAAGGTGTAATCGCTTACGCCGATACCGTTCAGGTTGTTGTTGGTCAGGCCGTCAATGAACTCATCGACGTCGCTATCTTTGACTTCCAATTCCACGGAGCCAGACCAGCCCTCAATGGTTTGGTCGCCTTCTGGCTGCGCCGCGCCAACGTAAAAGCTACGTTGAAAGTTTGAATCCTGATTGAGATCGACGCTTGTGATGTGAACAATGTTCACCAAAGCCCCGTTCTCGAAAATTTTAAACTGTCCCTGGTGGCCCCGAATTGATGCCGGCATTTTATTTTTCTCCTGTTAGGTTCTATGCCGTTATTGCCTAGATGCCGGTTATTCTTCCGTGACAACCACAGTCTCACCGATCTGCGCCCGCAGAACGATGTACCGCATAGAGCTGTAGATCCGTTGTTTCCAGATGATGATGAACATGCCTTGGCCAATCGTTAGATCGGTGTTGGCGCTTTCCGTATCGACCAGCTTGGCCTTGCCGCCTTTGACTTCGGAGTCTTTCGGCAACACTCCAAGACCTTCCTGGGTCGCCACGAAGCCACGGATGGCGCCGTTGACGGCCGTGCGGTTGTCTTTGCTGTTCACTGCGCCCTGGTAGGCTTTCATGAACCGCGCCGCGCTGTTGGTCAGGAAGTCAGCCATGCGGCGGCGCAGCACAGTGATCTTGGAAGAGTCCGCGATCTGCGTGACGATGCCCGACTTGATCTTGTAACCAATGTCACTGTCGAACTCGAAGGCCATGATCCCGGCGTCTTTGAGCGCGATAAACTGCGTGCGCGTCAGCGTGTGCTTGAGCGACGTGATGCCGGCCAAGAACTGCGTGTTCGCGGCAAACGATGGATCGATATTCGGCCCGGTTTGCGAGAGCACCGACGCCGCCCAGGAGGCCGGGGACGTGAACTCATCGACGCCGTTGATGTTGGTCTTCGGCTCGTTGAAAGCGTAGATGATCCGGCCAGCCGAGTCGCGCAAGCTGGCAACGTCGCTAAGCGCATCGCTAACGGCCGTTGCCGTCGTCGCGCTTTCGCTGTTGGCGCAAATCACCATCTTGTCCTCGGTCGCGGCCGCGTGGACTTTCAGGTAGCCGTTGCGCACGTCGTTGTAGCTGTCGAGGAACAGGAAGTTGCCGGCGCCTTCGACTTCGGCTTTGGCAATGGCGGCCTGGTAGTCGGCGTCCGCAACCGTACCGTCGGAGCCGGATGCCAGCGCGGTAAAGGCGACGTTGGCCGGCTCGGCGGCCGTGGAGAGCACCGTTGCATCAACCAGGCGCGACTCGGAGAACGTGCCAAGGCTCGCCACGGTGGCGATGGTTACGTTGTCGTAGACTTCCTGGGGCAAGACCGCCGTGGCCGACGTGTCTTTGATGGTGTACTTCTTGCCGGTCGTGGTGCCGGCTTCCACTTTGACCTGGATGCTGTTGCCATAGACGCCTTTGTACTTGGCGTCAAACTTCAGCGTATCGACCGCGCCGGCATCGTCGAGGGTCAGCGTGCCCTTGGCCGAGCTGCCCGCCTCGATACGGATGATTTTGAGGGCGCCAAACTTCTTCGATTTGAGCTGCTTCAAGCCGCTGTAGGTCGAATTTGCGCCGTATGCCTCTTGCACTTCGCCGATGCTGCCCATCGGCTCAAGCGTGTGCGGGCCGCGCTCGAAGTGCCCGACCAAGATGACGACGTTGGTACGCGCCCCCTGGATAGACGACGGCGGCGCTGTTTCATCAACAACGATGCCGTCCAGATCGTCAAAAGCTGCCGGATCATTGCTGCGAAAAATACCCATGACGCTTACTCCCAATGTAGTTACTTAGATGATAGTTCCACTCGTTCTTTAAGCCAAATTCCGACCTATTCGACCGGCTTAGGCACGCACGTCGTAAGAAAATGCCCAGGGTAGTTGGCTTTGACGACGTTTTTAGACGCCTCGACGCAAAGTACCTTGCTGGGATGCTCGCTAACCGTCGTTTTCGCCGGCTGCTTATTCAAGATGGTAAGCACGATCAAAAGCCACATAATTACTCCGTTTCGATACAGTGGTAGTCCCATTGATATGTCTCACCGACCAGCTCCGCGTTGGCAAAGTTCACTTCCAGAGCCGTCGTCGTTGCCGCAAAGTATGGTCCAACGAGGGTTGGCGCCATGCCCGCCGCAGCGTTGCGGGGCGTTACCGTACAGATCGGCGCAGTGTCGTAGCTTAGCACGAAGTCGATAGCACACTGTGTCCCCGAGGAGGCTGCCGCGCTGTCGGCAGTCAGCTCGATAGTGCCGGCAACATCGGTAGCGTTACTTACTGAGCACGCACCGCCTGTGCCGGCATTGCTATCCACGGTGGCCGTTGGCGCCGTCCCCGTCGAGCGTATGTGATACTCAGTAATTTCTAGGCCAGCGTTTGCGCTGCTTAGCTTGTCGTCAGTGTCAACTGCGCCGCCGATCTTGATGCCGCCGCCCATGTAATTCTGATATTCGGGCCTAGCATACAGGCCCCAGAAATTTGTAGCGGGTGTTCCCCCAGGAGCATCGGCGTAGAAAGCCCGGTAGTTGGTGATAGGCGTTGAGCCACCAAAATCTATAGCTACAGCTCGAAAGCCCTCGCCGTTTTCAAGTACGCCGGTCCCGCCAGTCAGCACCGTAGCGGCAAGTGTGCCGCGAGCATCTTGCACGCTTGACCCGGCGCCAATGTTGACCAGGACTATCTTGCCGTCGGACGTTGAGCCCACGCGCAGGCCGCCCGATGTAACCGTGGAGTTGGTGCCTACCGTCAAAGTACCGATGCCGCCGACGCCCAACGAGTCCCCGTCTGTAATCGTTTGGTTATCGCCTAAAATTAAGTCCGAGCTTAAAACGTGTACCGTCGTCGGGTTTCCTGGGGATGCTGCGATGGTGTACTGCTTGTACGCGGATAGCTGGCCAACGCTGGCACGCCCGCCGCTGGTGTCGATAGCTACTGTATTCTCGTCGGTGTACCCACTGACATTGTACATACCAATTTGAAGGCCAACGGCACGGCCGTCGCCGCCGCCGCCTACAGTGATATCAGTAGTCCAACCAAGATTTCCCGCGTCAATGCCGCCCGCTTTGCCTTGGTTATCCATCGTGACCGTGATTAGGCCAGCGTTGTCATCGGTGGCTGTGATCCGTGCGAGAGCGTGCAAGATTGGCTGCGTAGCATCGCCCACAGCGGCGGCGCTGTCGTCTTCGCTGATATCAATCTCTACCAACGTATCGCCGTCAGCACTTGGCGGGGTGCTGCCGTTGTCCACGTCATACCAAGCTTTGTAACAAACGTTTGGATTCTCTGAGTACACTGTGCAGATGCGCATGTACTTGCCGCCAAGGTTGCCAGCAACGTCGGCCGTTGCCTGCACTGTCTGTACCTGGGCCGTCAAGCCGCGCTGCGTGCCCTGTGGCGTGACATTGATGCCTGTAATGTCACTCGGGACAGAGTTAGCTTTGAAATTTAGATTTATGCCGGTTACTGAGCCGGCTGTGACCGTTTGTATCTGCGTGTTATCCGCAATGCTCGTATAGTAGTCGCCCACAGTGTTGATATTGTCGTGCAGGTTGATTAGTGCGACGTTCCGGCCCACGGTGGTGATGTTGCTACCTGAATCGAGCACGCTATAGTCATCGCGCACCGTGGTGCCGTTAGCGTAGTGGCCTAGGAAATAGTAGCCACCGGCCAAAGATGTGAAGCTTGGCGTGCCTTTCAGCACCGAATAGGTGTACGCCTGCGTACCCAGAGCTGGGTAAGCCCAGAAGCTTTCTGTGTCGTTGTCGCCTGTTTCGATCACGTCGCCGGGAGCTACAAAAGGACCGTCGGCAACCGGAATGAACGGCCCCGCAGAATCGAGCATGAAGGGGCCGGCCCAAGCAGTGACGCCGCTGCCATCCGTAACGAGCGCCTGGTCAGCAGCGCCATCGTCTACCGGCATGGTCATCGACCAGGTGCTCACCCCTGCCGGCGCCTTTAGCTCGACGTAACTGGTATCGTCGCGCAAGCGCATAGAGTCGTAGTAACCGACGCGGGGGCCGGCGAGCGAGGTCGTTGCCAGGATGCCCAGGAGAAGGGCTAAAAGCTTATTTCCCATTGCGTGCTACCTCAACCCAAGTAGATGCCCCATCCCAAACCAAGGACAGCGTAGAGCCGTTTTTGAGGTCGCAGAAGCCGTTTAGCTCGACCCCGGCGCCTGTGTCCGGTACGCGCAGGAAATTGGTGTCACTGCACCCGATCAATAGAAGCTCCTGGCCCTTGGCTGTGCCGGCCGCGATCCGAGGCGTGCCGCCAAGGGTGATCGGGCTCCCGTCGCCCTGGACAAAGAATAGCTCACGCGGATCGCCGGCAATCGGCAATGTAACCGTCGATGCCATGTGCGGGGCGGCCCGCGTAGTTGCGCCAGTGTACGCCTGGCCGTCAGCACCATCAGCACCATCAGCACCATCGGCACCATCGGCACCAGGAGCGCCAGGAGCACCATCGGCACCAGGGGCGCCAGGAGCGCCAGGAGCGCCAGGAGCACCGGCCGGCCCTGGGTCGCTGCGGTAGGCCATATCGTCCCAATGGGTCACACCGTCGCCAACCTTAAGGCGCGTGGTGTCTGTCTCGACACCAATCTCTCCTGACGAGAGGATCGGATTAACAGAGGTCCAGTTAGCAGCCGTATCGCGGCGCATTTGAATTTTAGTAGCCAAAGGCATTGCCCCCATCTAGCGAGCCGTCAAAGTCTTCTGTGCTCGCGCCGCCGCCGTCGATAGGCACCGGGCTCGCCGGGGTGTCAAACTCGTCGCCGTCCTCAATCGTGAAATTGAGCTGCGGAACTTCCGTAATGATGGCCTCTGTTTTGCTTACGATGGCGCGGCAAGTCGCTTCGATAGTGAAACGCGCACGCCACTCTTCGCGGCTGGATCGCTCTTCATCATCGCCAAGGCTGTACGAAGTCTGCTGATACCCGCAGATCGCATTGTGGTAGTCGGCCAGCGCAATATTGAAACCGGCCGGCCCTTGGCCCTGGAAGAAATTGAAAACAGTCTCGTAGAACGCATTGCGCTGCGCTTTGTAGGCCGTCCAGATATCCATCTGAATACTCAGATCGTACTGACCCACGCACCATTTAACGACGGCGTTATTGTTTACGTCTGGCGTCGTCTGAGATAGCGCGTAAGGAGCGCAGCGAGTAAAGCGCGGCGCAACCGTGAGCAGCGACAATGCCGGCAGTGCCATTTCTTTATTTGCCGGTGGCCATTCTCTATAGATCGTCAAACCAGTAAGCCCAGCCGTAGCCAGACCATCAGTTAGACCCTTGATTACGCCGCCGATAAAATCAGCCATGCTTTACGGCCTCCAGCTCTCGCCGGATGTTGTCTACGATCATATCGAAAGCGTTTGTCAGGACGTGCTGCGGCTTCATGCCGTTTTTTGTGATCTTCGCCTGGGTGCCCTTAGCAAGCGCCCACACGCGAGAAGAGTAGTTTGGTGGCTGGCTGGGATCTTGAAGCACGCGCTTCGCCCATGCGAGCAGCGGACCAATTGGAGGAGTGAACGGCCGCGCACCATACTCAATGATAGGTGCGTGCGGCGACGTGTTGCCGATGATGGCCCGCTTCTCGTCGGCCGTCATCGTCCACGAATTAGCATAGAAACCAGTGTCAACCGGCGACTTTTCGACCAGCCCAGGAAGCGAGCGAGCGATGCCGCGCACAGTAGCAATGCGCTGCACTTCTAAGGATTCATCCGTGAATCCACGAATCTCTCGGCCCAAATCTTTTAGGCTGACCGTCTTCAAGAGTTGACCCGCCTGATATGAACGTCCCAAGTAATATACTTCTCGACAACGCTGATCGCTTGATAGAGCTGGCCGTCGATCTTGTAAAACTTTTGTACGTTGGCGAGCGTGCTCTTTAGGCGCACGGTGTCTTCGCTCGGATAGCTTTGCTTAGAAACGTGTTGCAGCAAAATGTCGCCCTGCATGTAGCGGCCGACGGGTGCGGTTTTGTACTTGTGCTCCAGGTTTATCAGCGCGGGCGAAGGGCTCATTACAACGTCAACATCGGTAATTGTGCCAAGCCCCGGCTCAGTGCCCGACCAGGTGCGTGTGGTGAAGTACACCAAGTGAATCGCGGCGCCGATAGTGTCTCGAACGCCGAGAATGTCATTTGCAACCGCTGTGAGGTCGGTAATAAGCCCCATTTACAGGCATACGGGGATCATACGGCCCCCGCCTCCGCGCCGTGGGATATCTAGCAAGCTCGAAAGCTCTTCGAGCAATCGGCGGTATTCTTTGTTGATGTAAAGGTGCTCGTCGGTGTTCAGCTCAATGTCGCCGACACGCTTGACCAACATGCGACCGCTCGATGCGGTGAACTTGGTACGCGCCGCGCTGATCTCAGCGAGCAGACTGATTACGCGAGACTCCGCGACTGCGTGCAAACCTTCGAGCCGATCCGCAAGGATCTTCTCGTAGTGTGTCGAGCCTGGATCAAGCACCTTCGACGCATAGCCGAGGTAAAAGATAGCGTCGTATTTTTGCTGATCGGTCAAAGCCATTTAGCAACCCTTCGGCTTTGGTTTCTTTTTCTCTTCGGGCTTAGATGCAGTATCGGCGGCCTTTGTTGGTGCCGCCTTCTTCGCCGTCTGTTTCTTTTTGGCTTTGCGATCTCTCGCTCTGCGCCCGGACATTACGCTCATGGTAGTCGCCTAAGTGAAGGGAAAAGCCGCCCAGGAAATCCCTGGGCGGCTTCGGGGTCAGATCCAGTAACCGGAAACGCACAGTTGTGCGAGCGTCAGCGTCATGGTGCCGCCTTCAGCGTACTCCACTGACAGGCTCGTACCAGCGGCGCAGTCAACTTCTGCTGCGACCAGGTTGAGAGCTTTGCCGACCAGCGTGGTCAAACCGTTTTCGTGCGCGGCGCGGGTGTCCAGCTCGGCGATTACCGTCGAGCCTTTCTTCAGCGACACTTGCGCGTAGTCGGTATCACTCGCAGCAACGGTTGCGCCGTTGATGAGGTGAACGCCCGTTACCATGAAGCGTTTCTTCAGGTACGCGCCTGGCACTACGGCTGCGGCCGCCAAGGTGCCGAGGTTGATGTTGATCACATCGGGGTTATTTTCGTTGTTCGGTGCGCCCATTGTCGGAACTCCAATAAAAGTTGAATAGGATGAAAGCTAAGAAGCCCCGCCCGTTAAGGCGGGGCAGTGTCTTACACGCCGTCGGCGCGGGAAACGGTCGTCAGCACTTCAATCGTGCGGTAGTTGGCCGCGTCGATCTTGCTGTGGAACGACTTCACGGCGTACCACTCGTTGCCGGTGACAACCCACTCGCGGGCGAGAATGTCGTAGTCGTCTTCCATCTCCATCATCTGCTTCTGCATGATGCCGTATGGCTCAGCGGTGTGGATGAAGGCGCGGTAGGCGTCTTTGCTGTCGATATCAGCATTTTTCGGGATGGTGTCCACGACGATGATCGCCATGCCCAGGAGGTAGCCCATGAAGCCCTTGACCATCGCCATAGGGTCATTTGCATCGGCTTTGAGGAAGCCGGCCGTCGTGTCGGTCAAGAGGTCGAGATACTGGAGCGAGTGCATCTGGCAGACAACTGCCTCGTCAGCACGGTCGCCCAGGCCGACGATCTTGGCGGTCAGCAGGTTGCTGACGTTCATGACGTGCGCGGCTGCGGTCGCCGTGAAGCCGTTGCGGAAGTTGCCGACGCCCGAGAACTCGGCGAGCAAGTCTTTGTCGACTTTTTCGGCGTGAACGCGGCCGATCTGCGCTTGGGCTTCGGCAATGATGCGCTCGCGGCTGGCGGCCGACTTCTTGAACGCTTTTTTCTTGATGCCGACGGCTTTGCCAACTTCTTTCACCGTGGCGTTGAAGCTGTCATCTGACAGGTTATCAACCAAGAGGCTTTCATCCTCGGCCGGCTCTTCGGCATCGCCGATTTTCTTGAAGTACGGGAAGTTCACCGTCGTGCCTGGGGCACTCTCAAGGGTGTTGTCGCGGAACGCCGACGCACCATAAACGAGCTTGCGGTCAAAATAGGCTGCAACGTGGTCAGCCCACACCTTCGGCTCAAAACTCCAGTCACTCGATTGCGTGGCGCTCATGCGCTACTCCCTAAAAAGTTTGTTTAAATGTAGAGGCGTTTAGCTTTCGCCTCTTGTCTCAGTGTCTCATATAGCTGCGCGTCTTTGCGGAAGAGTACCGAACGCTCGACCGTGGACATTTTTGCAAACTGTTCCACTGTCGTCTTGTCGCCGCCGCCGCCTTCGCCCTTGCCGCCGTCACCATTAACGCTTGTGGTTGTGCCACCCGCAGCGCCACCGGCCGCCGCTTTGACTTCCTTGGCGAGCTGCGCAATTGACTCGTCGTCAAGCTCTTCGCCTTCGTCGAGATTGCCGGCTGCTTCGGAGATCAAGAACTTGAAATACTTGAGCGACTTCTTGCCGATCCCGTGCTCTACAGCCATTTCGAGCACGGCATTGTCAAATGCCTGCGCCATAGCTGTCGCCTCTAGGCCCTCAATCTGCTGCTCTGGCGGAAGTTCATCTTCGTCGCCGGCTAGCTTCTTGATGCGCTGGGTCAGCCCGTCTAGTTGCGTTTTGAGGTTGTTTTGCTCGGTGCGGCGCTTCGCATTTTCACTGCGGAGCTTTTTGATGTACTTTTTGGTGCTATCGTCAAGTTTTGACTCATCCGGTGAGCCATCCCCGCCGCCATCACCGTCGCCATCCCCGTCACCATCGCCCTCAGAACCGTCGGGCTTCTTGCCGTCGTTGGTGTCGGTAGCGCCTGGCTTACCGTCGTTCGAGCCGCCAGTGCCCGATTTATCGTCCTTAACAGTCATAGAATAGCCTCATTCAAGGATTGGTGACAAGCCGCACATAACTAAATGCGTTTGTAACTTTATACAGCGAGGCGCTTTTTAAAGTCAAATAAGTGACAATATTGAGGCTTTAAAGCTACTTCCAGCTCGGATGGTATGGAATTAATATCGACCTATCGTTAGGTCTGTCAGGCGGTTGCATGAATATGCGGGTGATAGGCTTACCCTTTTTCGGGGTATAGGTGTACTCGAAGGGCTTATCAACGGGCTCGACCAAGTGCAGCTTCATCGCATAAAGCGAATCTTCCCCCGTCCGATGATCCTTCGGGTGGTAGAGGGTCTTCATCAAGCCAGGTGCATCGCCCAGGGATAGGCGCCTGATGCCGGCAAGCTTGGCCTGGCTGAACATACCGTGCATTTCGGTACGCACGATCCGCCGCAGGCGCCACTCTTCGCCCATAAAGAAATTTTCGATGGTGCTTTCATCGAGTAAAGCGTCTAGGACCGCTTCCGGCGTGCCGCGCTCGACTAGCATCTGCTGGATGCCGCTGCCGATCTGCGACCGCAGTGAGTTGCTGTAGGTGTCGAGGCTGACGCGGTACTGATTGACCAGGTAGTTGCCTGGGTCGAGGCCGGCCGTCACTGCCTCCAGGTTGATTGGTTGAAGAGAGCCGCTAAACTCACTATTGAAAGCGTTAGTCTCTGACACAAGTTGGTCGAGCGATTCCATAGCCATCTGCTCAGATGCTCGGTCCGCTTCGGCACCAAGATTTTGCTGTAGGGCAATGATTGCGCCTTCAACCTGCGCAAGTACGACTCTGATTTGTTGACCTGAGAAAGATGCACGCGCTTCCTTGGACCCATAACGACCTCGAAGTTGCGCCCGCAATTTGAGGGCAGTTTTTTGATAGACCTTAAGCAGCTCGCGGGCGTGCTTGTCTTCGAGAGCGAGCACATCGACTGCGTGCTGCTCAACCATATCGAACGTATCGACCCGATCAAGAAAGAGGGCGGCCCGCTCGTTGCGGTACACCTGCTCCATTGCATCCCAGTCATTGCGCGACTGGACGGAGTTTAGGATAGCGTCTTCGCGCACGGCAATCAGCGCGTCAACTTCGCCTGCGTGATACTCCTGGCCGCCTGGGCTCGTATAGAAATTAGCCTGAAGCTCCCGTAGGAATTCCAGGCTAAGGTTGGGCGCAGGTGACTTTATTTTCTTGCCGTTGTTTTCCACGGTATCAGCGGCCTAATGCCAGCTTCATCGCGGCCGCCATCTTACGCGCACGACCAAAGCGAGCAACGCGAGGTAGCAACAAAGCAACGCCGGCCGCAGTTACTGCCGCCGCTTCTTCTTGGAACTTGGGTTGCTGACGGCCGACGATGCGCGACACTGCCGACGACGCGAGGCCGACAGACAGCAAAGCTCCGAGGCCGGCAACCTTGCCGATTTTGAAACTCATGCGCTTACGGATGCGCGGCACAGCCGATGCAAAGCCAAAGTGCGGACCAAGGCGGCCCGCGACATACGCGCCCGCCGCGCCGCCTGCAGTAGCCAGCGCGGCCTTACCTAGATCCTTGCGGTTGTCCTTCACGCGGATCGGCACGATGCGACCACGGACACGACGGAAAACTGTACGCTGTGTGTCCATTAGTTCCTCGGTATGGTGCGGGCAAATCCCGGCATGTTGTGGCGCACAGGCGAATATTGGAAGTCTAGGCGGCTACGCTGTGCAAGCGTACCAACAACCGAGTTAGAGTTGTAGCGTTTACGCAAGATCGGCCGCGACCTGTACTTGTAATCCTTCTTCATCAATTGACGGTCGAGTATTGCGGCCTCGCGTGTGATGCGTGCGACCTGGCGCTGCGCGTCTTTGTTCCGATCTGGCGTAATGTCGTGGACGTTCTTCGCTAGGCTCAGTTGGTCCGTCTTGTAGTTGCGCACCAGTTTAACGCCAGAGCTGCCGTACTCGCTCGCGTCTTTGATCTGGCCACCGTACACCGTTGTCTTGCCCTTCTTATTGCGCACCAAAAGGTAGCTGTGCTCCCCAAGCTCATGCCCAGGAGCGAAGCCCGGTTTGCTGGCAATCAGGATGCGCGTCTTGTCCTTCTCGCGCTTGCGCGGCTCAGCGATCACCGTATTCTTTTGACGGGCGCCGGCAATGGCCTGGTAGGCGGTCGAGAAGCCAACCGTCAGCGCGAAGACCTTGCCCATGCGGCCGAGGGTCGCGCCCTTGGCGAAGTGCTTGAGAGTGAACTTGCTTTGCTTCTTGGCGACGGCAGTGCCCACCGACAGAAGCTCGCCGAGCACCGACGCGGCGGCCGCAGGCGCCACTGACCCGGTAAGCCCTTCCTTAAGTCGCTGCTTCAGTGAGATACGAACGGGCACGATCCGGCCACGGATGCGGCGGAACACTACCTGCTTATCGCCTTCGTCAGTGATACGGCTCACTTCTTACTCCTGGGCTTCGAGAGTCCGAGCGCCAGGTAGCCGGCCGCCGCGATGCCAAGCGGGATAGCAAACACTGGACGTAGGAACTTCGAGCCGATGTGTGCGTGCGCTTTGTTCTTGATGATCGACTTGAGCGACCCCGCTGCACTGAACAAGCGGCCGCGTTTGAGCGCCTTGATGCCCTTTTTCTTCAAGTACGAACCGCGCACCATTGAGAAACCACGATGCGCCGCAGCACCCAGGAAAGGAACGCTTGCGGCTGTACCTGCGCCGGCTACTAAAGCCGACGCAACGCGGCGCTGGTCAACCTTGTGGTGAGCTGGCGACTGGCGGATAGGGACGATGCGCCCGCGAATCCGAACAAAGCGTACTTGATCCGACATTAGTACCCCACGCTAGTCTTGCCAGATGCGACGGCGCCGGCACGATCCAATCGACGCGCATTGCGCATTTGTCTTTTTTCTAAATGCCGCTCTGCGGCGACACCAAGCCCGAAGAGTGCAGCGATAGCTAAGCCCTTTAAGCCACGCGAGCGCATTTTTGAGCCACGCTTACCAAGCGCAAAGGCTGCGGCACTGCCGAGAGCCGTCGCACGGGTAACTTGCTCGCCGCGACGTACACGCTTACGAGTTTCCTTTGCCTGATCCCTAAAATCACGCGCCCCAGGATGGCCAGCATCACGGCCGCCGTTGTAGTTGTCATCCTTGATAGGGACAACCTTACCGCGCACGCGGATAAAACGGATCTTCTTGCCTTTGCTATCGTTGGCCATGCCCTACCCCTTAGCGCGGTGTGCGGAATGGCAACTTGGTGCGGAACTTGCGGGCCAGGTACACGCCGCCGACGATGCCGGCCGTTGCGCCGACCTGACCAGCCAACCCACCCAAGGACTGCGAGACAAAATGACCGAACCACGTTTTACCGCGACGGCCCTTTTTGTCACGCGCACCTTTGACGATGTTGGAGACTCCGATGCCCAAGGCGGCACCAAATCCGCCCGCCATAGCCACGCCACCGAGCGCCATGCCAAACTTCGATTTAGTTTTCATCGACTTGTTTAGCAACGCTTGGCCAGCTATCGACACAGCACCAGCGCCCGCACCCATCTTTGCAGTTTTGCGGTAGTCAGCTTTGCGTGCCTCATGGTTTGCGTAGATCGGAACTACGCGGCCGCGCACGCGAGCAAAGCGGACCGGCTTACCTCTATTCTGTGCCATTAGAAGCCCCCAAACGGATTGATAACAGGCTGCGCCGCCACCTTGGCGACCTCTGCCTCTACGTCCTCGATACCAAAGTCACGCGCCAGCCAGCCCGTGAGTGTTTCACGCGAGACAAGCGAAGCCGTCGCGGCAATGTTTGCCACGCTTACCTTTTGTTGTAGGTCGGCCATCGTCATCGGGAAGATCGGCGGCCAGGAGGCGACCACGGCAAACGCTTCCGGCTTGAAGCTCGCCGGTATTTCGATGATCTCGTTGGCGCCTTGCTGCTCCAGTATCAGGATGGTCGCGGCGATCTTGTTGACCAGCTCAACAATTGAATCCTCGACGCTGCCGCGCAGCTCTTCGACAAGCTCCACCAGCGGACCGTGCAGCACTTCCATTGCCTTCGCAGACTGCGCACTGCCTACGATCTTCTCGGGATCGAGCAGCAGCACCCGCGTCGTGTTTTGGATTGCCTGGCTCATCTTGTCGCGCAGCTCAATGCCGCGCTCGACGCCGCCAAGATTCGCTTCGATGAAGTTGGCCGAGCCATCGCGGCCCAAGTTCCAGGCCTTCGTTGACGACTTAATGATTTTGTCGATCTCGTCAACGTCCATCCCAGAGATACCAAGCTGCGGCTCATGCGCGTATGCAACGGCCTGGTCGGCTTGGCTCAAGCTGTAGTTGATCGAGTCGAAGAACGCCAAAGCGTCAGCGTACAAGCTCGGGCCGTCGGGAGAGTGGCGACTCTCGCCGGTACGAAACCAAGTGCCTTGCACAAAGCCGAGGTTATGCGCAACGCGGCCGACTTCAGTGAACACTGGCGGCTGATTGGCGATGTATTTCGGGTTGTCAAACTCAATGTCGACCTGCGGACCAAGGATATAGCGCACCCATTTCTCGACGGGTTTGCCCTTCTCGTCAGTCTCGATTGGATCGGCATAGACGTAGCGCACTTCGACACTCAGCAGCTCGCCGGCAGGACCAAACTCAGGGTAGCAGTGGTTGGAGTTGACTGTCTCGATGCGGATCGTGCTGCCTGCGACTACATAGAAACGAGCAAAGCTAGAACCGTTTGCCAACATTCCTTTAACCGCTGCCATAACGCGACTCGGCAACTTGGCTGCTCGAAGTACAAGGCGCAAAAACTCGTTGCTATCAGGATCATCTTCCACCTTGAGTTGAGGGAAGACGTTTTGCCCGACGAGCTTTGCAGCCACTGTGTCAACGAGCCGTTTCGGAAGACCAAAGATAACCAGCGGGCGCCGCTTACGAATAGGGATAAAATCTTCGGGATCATCAGATTGTTGCTCCCATGGCACCAGGTGATCGTACTGCTTCGAGTGCAGATACTTGTCGTAGGTGTCGAGCTTTTCGGACCGCACACGCATGAAACGGCCGGCCATGGCGCCGGCAATGATCCCGAGAGTGTTTTCAATCCGCTTTTGTGTACGGCTTTTAATTTTAAACGGTAGTACGGAGTCGGCCACGTCTATTACCTCGTTTGCGGTCTAAGTGCGATTCCACCCATGCCGTAACGGCCTTTGTGGATGCTCCAGAGCATTTCGAGGGCGTCTGGCCCGTCGTCATGTGCGCCTGGGTCGGGGAAAGCCTCTAACTGATTTATGAACTCTGACGATAGCGCCCTGTTGAAAAGTATATACCGATTCTTGACTTTGGGCTCTAGCGTGTGGATGCGCTTGTGCTTGTTCTCGGTTTGCTCAATGTCTTTAAGGTGCATTTCGATACCCCAGGGAACCTGGCCGGCCTTCCGCCTGGCGCTCTCCCGCTTCTTGCGCTCCGTTTCGATGTTGGGGAGCAGTAAGTTGCGGTAAAGGTTCGTTTCCACACCAAAGCGAGCGTAATTGAAGACTTCATTCAACTCAAACATCGCGTCGATGTACTCGGTGGGCTTGCCGCGCTTGGTCCAATCGTTATGAACAAAGAGCCGGCCCTTCTGGTCACTCATCCCGGTCAAAATGCAAGTGTAGTCGCCAGCGCGGCCGACCTTGGGCTTGGTCTGGCCGGTCGCGGGGTCCATCACCCCAATCGGCTCCATTAGATCCTTGAATGGTATCACCTGGCCGGTTGCCTCGATCTGATACCCGTCGGCGACTTCGCGGTAGTAGGCGATATCGTCAAAGAGCGAGTCGTCACTTGCCTGCGGATCGTTCTGCCGCTCCTTCATGAAGGCCTTACGGCCGATCTCGATCATCTCTTCCATCAGGTCAAGATATGACTCGCGCTCAGGCCAGAGCAGCGAAGTGCCGGCAAGCATCGCCTCCTTGTTGGCCAAGTAAAAATCAAGTGAGCGGCTAAGTCTGTCGGCGTCGTCGAGGTTGATGTAGATGCGGCGCCAATCTTCCCAAAGGTCAGCACGCGGCGACCACGCTTGGATTGCCTGGTAACGCTTCGACGTGTACGCGGGGTTTTCGAGCAGGCCGGCGAGCAGCGATTTGCGGTGTAGGATCGTGCCGATTACTTCGATCTTAGTCTTCTCGTCGCCAAGTTTACTGACAACCTGGCGGAACCAGTCCTCGTATTTCGTGCGGATCTCTTCGTTGTGGACTTCATCCGAGTGCTCTGCATCATCGACGATAATTTTGCTGGGGCGTGATTCACCAAATCGAATTCCACGGATCTCTGTACCAGCGCCGAACGCTTGAAACATGCAGCGATGACCCTGGCACTGTGCGACGTAAGACGTTTCAGCAACGTGCTTAGAGTCGAAAAATGTACCAAAATGGCCAGCCAGCAATACGTTTTCCAGTAGCTCAGTGCGTATATCTTTGAGCTTGCCTGCTGCCTGCGATGCAGTATTTGAGATAATGACGACGTACCGCTCAAGGCCATAACAGAGGTCGTGTATGGGTTTAATGAGCGCCTTGATGGTGGATTTAGCCGCTCCACGCGGCGCTGCATCTGCCCATCGCACGCGGCCCGTAGTAGATCGCCAAGCCGCAAAGCAGTCACGATGAAATTGGTTGAAAGGCGACTTACAGTAATGCGGAAAAAAAGCACGGGCGAAAAGTTCCACATCAAGACGGCACCTCTCGATCAACATCGACTGCGCTGCTACTTCGTCCCTCGATTGCACCAGGCGGCTGTAGAGCTGCAAGAATTCGCTCAGAGACAGTTGCTGGATTCTCTTTTGCGCTTGCGGGGTCAGAGCTTCCCGTTGGCTTGTCGTCATTCTCGCGCCATCCTAATTTAGTCCGCATATAGAACATGGTCGCCCGGATATTCCCTTCATCGGACGATTTCAAAAGATTCTTTGCGTAACGCATCCCCGTCTTGCTCTGCCCGCGCTCTAGTGCATCCGTTATTTCGGGATGCCGCGCCTTCAATTCGCTGAAGTAGCTGCGGCCGATATCCATACAATCGGCAATTTGATAATCGTACAGGCCAAGGCCCGACAATTCGGCGATCTTGTCAAGATTTTTCTGCGTTGGCTGCCAGCTTGCTTTTTTCTTTGGCGGGCCTTCCCTCTTCTTGCGCATCAGGCACCCAGGGACCAAGGACGCTTAGAAGGACCGCACCAGGCGGTCAACTTCAATAACGTCACTAAAAGTAACTTTAAAAATGACTTTACCAATTAGATTTATAAACGCAACTCTATGCGGTGCCTAAAATTGTAGCATTACTCGAGTTCACTAACCAATAACATGCCCGCGGCTACTGTTTTGGTAAGCGGTGTCAGGCACGGCAGGGATGACAGGGATGCCGCGTCAGGGATAAAAAGCCACCATTCCCAGGGAAATCAACCGCTTGCGTTTCTGGCAGGGATGACAGGGAATTCCCCTATAGCCCTAACTATACGGATACATGACGCACATATATTACATGTGTATGTGTGTATGTCATCCCTGACACAAGCTAATAAGCATAGCATAACAGTTGGTTACAAGATTTTCATCCCAGGCGTTTATCCCTGACGCATCCCTGCCATCCCTGACGCGAGCCCTCCTGGGCGGCCAGGTGCTATTATCGTGAGCACAACACATAGGGGGGACTTCATGGACACCAAGCGAATCGTTTACAAAACGCCGTATGACCGCTTCAAGCAACGCCTGTGGCTCGTCAAGAGCGTCACCAAGCACGCCGATCACTGGGTTGTGACCCACGGCATCCGTGGCCGGCGCGTGACGACGCTGCCGCTGTGCGAGGGTCATACGATGACCACGGAGATCAAACGCCTCAAGCGTTGAGCTTTGCCGCTTTCCTGGGTAGTCTGTTGCTTATAACTACCCAGGAGCCGACCAATGAGCCTTAGAGAAGCTGGCGAGCGCAATAAGTTGATAGCCGAGGCATTGCGGAACTTAGCCGCTGAGATCGAGGACACGCCTAGCGAAGCCTTTGGGCTCGATGCTGTTGTGCAGCTTGCAAACGCCAGATCTATCCGTATTTACCGCTACTTGACTGACTTCAACCACTGCGACCAGATTGGCGTTTTGGAGCTGGTGAAGGCTGGCCATGTGGCCAGGGTCTTAGCCGCTGAGTCTGTAACCCCACTCTAAGGAGCTGTTATGTTTGGATTAGTTGGTGGTATTGCTGGCGCCTGCCTATTGGCTTTCCTGCTCTTCCTCCGCTTTCGTCGCAAGGAAGAGGCTGCCGAGCGCCTGGCGAGCTTCAAGGGCAAGGTGGCACTTTGCCCCGCCCTAACGGGTGGAGAGGCTCAGGATGGCAGTTTGAAGGCCTGCGGGGCCAGTCTCGTCGTGGTCGGACTCTGGAAGGGCAAGAAGCGCCAGGGCGACCTATTCGACTGCGCGACGTGTGGCTCAGAGTCGTACTGGGATATGGATCGGGCGCCGCCGCTGCTTGTCACCCAGGGGCGAGGGCCTACCGGGCGCCGCGAGCGCCAGCGCCGTCGTCGTGAAAAGAAAAGAGTCGCCGATGCGAAAAATCATTGACATTCAGGGCGAACGCTTTGGCCGGCTTGTGGTGCTTAGCCGCTGTGTGGCCAAGACGGCGAGCCGCCAGGTGCGTTGGCTTTGCCTCTGTGACTGCGGCCGCGAGCACTCGGTACTGAGTGCCAACTTGCGCCGTGGCTTGACGCTATCGTGCGGTTGTCTGCGGGTGGATCAGTTGAAGGCCAGGGGTAAGAGGTGGCCAAGTGCGCCGACGCATTGAAGCCTTTTTAACTGACTTACTATTGATTGGCATATTGCTCTTAGCCGCTGCATTGGTTGGTGCCATTGCAGCGGTCTTTTTTGAGCTTCATCTTAGAATTGCACGTCACTTTTTCTCGTTTTAATACCGACTAGCATATTTTTGCGCAGACCATCGGTCCATGCCCGCTTTCTAACGACTTTCTTTTTACGCGCCATCCATTCGTATAGTTCTTTAATGGTGCGGTTAGAAAACTCAGTGTTGTCTTGAATAGCGGCAAAGATTTCAGCGTTTGGTGTTTCAACACCATCGGCGACTTCAAAAAGCTTAGTAAAAATATGCTCGAATAGTTGTTCGTTATCTTCGGCGAGGTCTTCTAATACGTGTTGGTCAACTACAATAGTTTTGTTTAATTTCTTCATTTCTAGCCATGCGTGCCAGCATTTGTGTATAATGCCGGCCCTTTCGGCCCACAAATTTTCCTCGTAATCCGGCACGGCCTCGTACAGCTCGCGCTCCTTCATCTTGCAGATGATGGCGCGGCGCATGTGTGCGCGTGAGCTGCTGATGTTGGGGAGCTTGTTAGAGAGTGCGATGAACATGGTAGTCAGCTCGGCGGTGTAGGCATCGCGGCCTTTGTACTCGATGCTCACCGGATCGCCGCCGGAGAGCGACATAAACATGCCAGAGCGCACAAAGTCGGTATTTTCGCAGTCGGGGAACATACCGACACGCTTGCCGACGCAACGGGCGTTAAAAAATTGGTTGTGCATCCGAGGATCGTCAGAGAGTGCGACATAGCTGGCGGCAAAGAAGCGGCGCAACATGCGCGACCAGGTGCCTTTGCCGTCGTTGCCTTGGCCGTAGAGCCACAGATAGAACTGCCTGGGGGCTGCTTCGTCGAAGAGTGCGCCCATGAACGCCAGGAACGCGGCGCGGTTGGTTTCCATGTGGTCAAGGAAGGCGTCAAACAGTGGCGTAGGCGCGTCTTTCATATCGAAGTCTAGGCGCTGCCAGGTCCAGCCTGGAGTCGAGAGTTGCAGCACTGGCTTGATGACGTGCGGAAATTTGGCCGTCGTGTAAAGCCAGTAGTCTTTGCACTTAGCCGCTTTGTCCTTGTCGAATTTGTAATTGAAATACTCGGGCGAGAGTTGCGCACCCCATGACGCGATGGCGGCCGTCACGGCTTCGGGCTTGACGATCCGCACCATTTGGTTCGGTAGCTCTTCGAGCACCATCAACTCGCCGCGCTCGGGCTCGTAGACGTGGAACTTGCCAGGGAACGCCGGCACGCCGTTTAGGAAGACGGCTTGCGCATCGACTCGGTTGATGAAGTCGGTAACGTTGGCGTACAGCTCTTGCGATGTTGGCTTTGGTGTTGTACTCATTTAGATGCCACCTCGCATTTGCGTCCACCAGGTCGCCTTGTGTCGTGTGGCACCACTAAGTTGCTCCTTGGTCGAGAGCCGTCTGCCCTAAAAAGTAGGCGGCTTTTGCTATCTGTCATAGTCTTGCCCCACTCGTTTACATGCTGATTTAAAAGTCGTTTCAAATTTTTCGTGCGCCGCGATGCCTGGCACCTTGAGCAACTTGGCGCGGGCTTCGCGCTGCGGCCAGCCGTACTCAAGCAATGCGCACGCTGCGAAGTAGAGGCTTTTGTTGCGCTCCCCTGGGAGTGCGCCATGCCGCATAAAGTGCGCCACCCAGGGAGGGAGCGTCTTGTTGTGTTGGCGCAGTGCCTTGTACTCATCTGCTTTGGCCGTCCGGTATGCGCGGGTTTCCTCTTCGGGCACTTCCTCGACGGTCGACCAGGCCGCGCGATTTTCCTGGTGCTTCACGATCTGCCGGCAACGCTGCCAGACGCGGCCGCCGTCGATGGGTTGCGGATCTGACTTAAAGAACCTGGTGGCGAGCTTCATGTTGAAGCGGAAGATATCCAGGTCGTAGAGCGGCCGGTCAAACGGCA
>Ga0075158_10000637_pt1 | contig 28404 bp, 25 predicted proteins | sample JI91814BDNA_FD_70968 | JGI IMG/M metagenome (GOLD analysis project Ga0075158, IMG submission 70968) | Wastewater effluent complex algal communities from Wisconsin, to seasonally profile nutrient transformation and Carbon sequestration -... | ecosystem: Engineered > WWTP > Effluent > Algae... | reverse complement strand
GTTTTTATTTATGCGTTCCACGGAAGCTTTTGGGTGTATCTGTTTTGTTTTTTTGCTTTTTCTGCAGTAGTGGTCTGGGGTTCATTTGATATTGAACTGGGATATTTTGTGAATAGTATTACTCATAAACGTACCAAAATAAAAGAAGTAGCTCTTACGTTTGATGACGGACCTACTGAGTTTACGCCGAAGTTTTTAGACTTACTTAAAGAACATCAGGTAAAAGCAACTTTTTTCTGTATTGGAAAACAGATTGAAAAATATCCTGAGACATTTCAGAGAATCATTGAAGAAGGGCATACGATTGGTAATCATACCTTATCACATTCCAATTCCACAGGGTTTTTATCGACTTCAAAAATGATTACAGAGATTGAAAAATGTGATAAGATCATGAAAAACGTGGGAAATATTAGCACCAGTCTCTACAGACCTCCATTCGGAGTGACGAATCCCAATATTGCAAAAGCGATCAAAAAAACAAATAAAGACAGCATCGGATGGAATGTAAGGTCATTGGACACCATCATTGATGATGAAAAGAAAATCTATAAAAGAGTTACCAAAGGCCTGAAAAAAGGAAGTATTATCCTCCTTCATGACACTTCAGAAAAGACGTATCGTGTGCTGGCCAATTTATTAGTATTTTTGAAGGATAAAAAATATTCAACCTTTACAGTTGATACAGTGATAAATTCAAATAGAAATGATTAAAAATATTGCTTTCGGAGCATTCTTGCTGATTTCCGGGTTCTTTTTTGCCCAAAACACACCGATGTCAGGAGCTGAAGCTAAAGCATTTGTGTCGAAGGTTTCTTCAGATACAAAAGAGATTAAAACCTTACAGAGTGATTTTACCCAGACCAAAAAAATGGATTTCCTGGATAAAAGCATTGTTACCTATGGAAAAATGTCGTTACAGACTCCCAATATGCTGAGCTGGAGATATACCAAGCCTTATCAGTACAGCATTGTTTTTAAAAGCAATAAAATCTTCATCAATGATCAGGGGAAAAAGTCTTCCGTAGATGCCAAGAGTAAAACATTTGAAAAAATCAATAAGCTTATTGTGGGAAGCTCAAACGGAACCATGTTCAACGATCCCGAATTTACGGTAACGTACTTCAAGAACGGAAATTACAATATTGCGAAGTTTATTCCTAAGACATCGCAGCTGTTGAAATACATCAAACAGATTGAGCTGTATTTCCCAAAGAACCAGTCGACGGTTTCCCAGGTGAATATGACTGAAGCTTCAGGAGATACTACGAATATTGTTTTCAAAAATACCAAGATCAATGCTTCCATTCCTGCGTCAGAGTTTTCTTTATAGCCTGATTCTGATACTGGCTGTTTCCTGTAAAACATATAAGTTAACAGATGTAAAACCTGTCTCCTCTTCGGAAAAAATGGTGGAAAATTTATACTTTTCTTCCGGTGAAGATTATGTCTACAAATGCCAGATGGATATTTATAAAAACCATGTAAGCGGAATCCTGATCATCAAAAAGCTGAATGAAACAACGCATCGTGTTGCGTTAACTTCAGATTTCGGGAATAAACTGATTGATTTTGAGGTTTCTGATGAAGATTTCAAACTGAACTATGTACTTCCCGATCTGGATAAAAAAATTGTTATCAATTTTCTGAAGAATGACTTTCAGCAGCTTTTGAAGAGAAAATATCCGGTCAGTGAAAGCTTTGAAAATGATCATGCTCAAATATATCTTTCAAAAATGGAGAATAAGAGCTATTATTTATTCTTCAGCAAAGAAAATAATTTGCTAAAACAGATCATTTACACGAAAAACAACAGGGAGAAAATCGATTTTAATTTTGATGCAAAAAGACCTATCTTCGCAGACAGCTTAAACCTGCAGCACAAGGACTTTAAGATCAACATCAAACTATTTCAAATAACCGAAACGGAATAAATTTCACATGAAAAAAATATATTTCTTGCTTTTTGCACTTATCTCCGGTTTATCTTTTGCCCAGGTAACTTTTAATCCGGGAATCAGAGTAGGTGCAAATATTTCACATCTATCTGACGGGCCTTACTATGAGTCCTTTTATTATAATGATAATCAAGGATATCACTATGGAACCAATGCCTATGATATCAAATCAAAAGTAGATTTCTATATAGGTTTTCAGGCCAATATCCGGTTTGCAAAATTCTACGCTCTTCAGCCGGAAATTTATTATACCCGTCAGGGCGCAAAATTTGAAAGCCAAAATCCTGCTGTTTCTTCTAAAACAGCTACTCTTTCTTATGTGGGAGGAGCTGTAGTAAATAAATTCTATTTTGAGAAGTTTAATATTCATTTTGGTCCGACTTTGGAACTCCTGACAGATCATAAAGAGATCGATTCTCCTATTAATGCAGATTTAGGACTATTATTTGGAGCCGGTTATGATATTACAAAAAACATAGGAGTTGAAGCCCGAATTAAAAAAGGTTTTGTACATATTAATAACGACAATACCAACGTAACATTCCAGGCGGGAGTATATTACACATTTAATCTTAAAAAATAAGATCATGCAAACCATTCTTACAGACTTTTATACTTTAACATCATATGAGAAGACAGAAGACGGAAAGTTTACTGCCCATATACATCTTAATAAAGACCACGATATTTTCAAAGGACATTTCCCTGGAAACCCGGTAACTCCTGGTGTTTGTATGATGCAGATCATTAAAGAACTTACTGAAGAATTTACAGGTTCAAAATTGTTTCTGAAAACAGCTTCCAATGTAAAGTTCATGGCAATTATCAATCCTTTTGAAACCCCTGATCTGGTACTTCAACTGGATATTGCTGAAAATGAAGAAGATGTTAAAGTAAAAAACACAACTTCTTTTGGCGAGACTATTGCATTGAAATTGTCTGTAAGCTATAAAAAATAAGCATCATGAAACTATTCTTATCATTCTTTGCAGCATTTGTTTTTTTCTTTCAATCTGACCTTGAAACCCTGAGAAACAGCTATGCTAAAGCCAATGAATCGAACAGCAATACACAAAATTTTATTGATACTGCAGAAAAGCAATCCGGTTCTGATGTAGTAACTACAGGATACAAGGCAGCAGCGAAGATTATGGAAGCAAAAATTGCTAAAAGTAACAGAAAAGCTCTGGTAAAAACAGGAGCTACAAGTCTTGAAAGCGTTATCAAAAGCAACCCTAATAATGCAGAATTACGTCTGATCAGAATGAGCGTTCAGGAAAATATTCCAAAGATTGTAGGATACCGTGGGAGTCTGAAGGATGATAAAGCTTTCCTGTTGAATAATTACAGCAAACAGAATACAGCGCTAAAAGGCTATATCAAAAGGTTTGCAATGCAATCTAAAACCATGACAGAGGCCGAAAAAGCCACTTTAAAATAAAAAAATGTTCCTTGCTGAAGTACAAAATGCTATTTCTGAAAAGAAAATATGTGTTTTAATACCTACCTACAATAATGAAAAAACCCTGAAAAGGGTTATTGACGGTGTTCTCGACTACACCGAAAGTATTATTGTGGTTAATGATGGTTCCACAGATTCTACCCTACAGATTCTAGCTCAATATCCTCAGATTACGGTGATTTCCCTTCCTGAGAACAAAGGAAAAGGAAATGCCCTTAAAACAGGTTTCAGAGCAGCAAAGAAGTCTGGATATGATTACGCCATCACGATTGATTCGGATGGACAGCATTATCCGGATGATATTCCGGTATTTGTAGAAGCTCTTCTTCAGGAAAAAGAGGAAGTTCTTCTGATCGGAAACAGAAATATGTCTCAGGATGGTATTCCTAAGAAAAGCAGTTTCGGAAACCGATTTTCGAACTTTTGGTTCTGGTTTGAAACCGGTATTAAGCTGGAAGATACACAATCCGGCTACAGGCTTTATCCTTTGCATAAAATTCCCAAGAAATATTTTACGCCTAAGTTTGAATTTGAAATCGAAATTATTGTAAGAACTGCATGGAGGCATATTCCGGTAAAGAATGTTCCGGTCAAAGTTTTATATGATCCGGCCGAGCGGGTTTCGCATTTCAGACCTTTCAAAGATTTTACGAGAATCAGTATTCTGAATACGATTTTGGTGACCATTACCTTGCTTTATATTATTCCGAGAAATTTCGTGAATAATTTCAAAAAAAAAAGCTTTAAAAGATTCATACAGGAAGACGTCTTAGAAAGTGACGGGAGCAACCGTAACAAAGCATTTTCTATAGCACTGGGAGTTTTTATAGGACTTTCACCTTTCTGGGGATTCCAGACGCTTTTGGTCATTAGTTTGTCTGTATTGTTCAAGCTCAATAAATTCCTTGCATTTGTAGCCTCCAATGTGAGTCTTCCTCCTTTTATCCCTTTTATTATTGCAGCTTCTCTATTTTTAGGATCGCCATTTGTAAGCGGTGACAGTGATATTTTAAGTAAGGATCTAAACTTTGAGCTGATTAAGAATAATCTGTTACAATATGTTATTGGTAGTTTTATTTTAAGTACAACACTTTCTGCACTTGCAGGAATAGCTTCTTTTTTGTTTCTGAATAAAGTAAGTCCGGAAAACAATTAAAAAGCCCGGAAAAAATTTTCCAGGCTCATCACACAATAAAAAGGACTATTTAGAAACAATAATCTTTTGAGAGTAATCAATTGAGTTATTGCTCACTTTCACAATATAAGCTCCATTGATTAGTTTTTCTGCACTGATGGTATTTTGCTTGTTAAGATTGATATTTTCTTTAGAGATCAGCTTTCCTGTAAAATCAAAGATAGAAATGGTAGTAATTCCTGATAAATTGATATCAGAGGGGGTTTTTATCGTGAATTGATTTTTTACAGGATTTGGATAGATCGATATTCCTTTAGAATTATTAATTTCTTTTACTGCCAATGCCGTACATTCTGCAGGAACAGTAAAATCTTCAACCTGATCACTTATTTCCGGTAAAGGTTGATTAGCACCGAACGCTAAACCATTAAGAGCTCCCGCAGATGCATTCACCCCTAAGCCTCTTTTCGCAAATGTAGTCCAGATCATACATTTATTTTGTCCTCCGGTAGAGGCCTGATCAGCAGCAATAATAGCATTTCTTCCTTGTACAAATGTAGGATTACATGGCTGTAATTTAAGACCATCCATTACCAGCTGTAAAACTCTCGCACTTCCACTATTAGGATCTGCCAGAACATTACTGTTGTAACCATATTTTTCTACATATTTCCAGTTAAGATCCCAAAGCATTGAAGCCCAGATAAATCCGATACTATGAACATCAGGTACTGTAACAGGAATTCCTGAAATATTTGCATTTTTTTTCATGCCATTTGTACGCCCATAGGTATAGTCATTAATGGCGAAATCCGGTGAATATTTTGCAGGTCTGATTCCTACTCCAGTGGTAGTTTGTCCTGAAACAAAAGTTCCTATCCCTCTCGCCATAGCAGAGGTATCCCCTGGTCTGGTGGTCATCATCAGAGCAAAGAAATCAGACCATCCTTCTCCCATCTGTTCATTAGATGAAGTGTAAGACAAACAAGAACTTCCCGTACCGGTAAGACGATTGGAAATACCGTGTCCATATTCATGGCTGATTACTCCATTGTCTAAACTTGCATCTTTATAAACAGCAGTTGTTTTGATTGTTGCATTTCCTACAATACCGTTAGTGAGATCATTCACCAGAAACTGGCCTTCAGTCATCCCCACCATAATTGTTGGAATTGTAATTGTAGCATCCGTTCCTAACATTCCTACAGGCGTATTACTTGATGGGTGGTATTGTATAACGCCTATGGCTCCTGCATTCTGTAAGTTTTTTGTTTTTACAGCAAAACCACATCCTGCAGCGTTTACTACTGCAATTTTTCCTATGAGACTTCCTGCAGCAACTGTAGTACATGCGTCAGCCGGTGTTGAAAGAGCAAGATCTCCTGTTACAGGTGGATCACCCATGATCTGAGGCCCAAAACTTGCAATAGTAGCTAAAGGAGTTCTGGCGGTATATGTTGATGGTGCATTATAATAAAGGCACCTTATGCCTCCATTAGGTAAAAAAAGGTACATCTGCATTCTTCCGGTTGTCCCGTCGACTCCCGGGTTAAAGTTTGCATTATTAGTACCACCGCCATCTCTTGATTCTGCAAGAACAGGATCATTACCAGCTCCTCCGTTTCCAAAATTGTTTGTCTGATAATTTCTTGCAGATTCCGTAAAGCCAAATTTATAAAATACATCATGCATTTTATTGACATTATAGAATAAATTGGTTACAGCTGCGGATGTATAAGCAGTATGCGGAGCAGTTACATCCAGTGGAAAGTCAAACGACCTGTTGGCTCCTCCATTTGGTGAAAACTGTGGTGTATCGAGATGATTTTCGTCAGTATAGGCAAATGCATTATTTCCCCTTGTTATCGTGTAATGATTTGTACCGTCAGAATGCCAGCCTTCGGGTGAAGCGGTCAGGTCCCAAGGATTAGTAAGAAGTGTTCTGCCACCGAATGTGGGTGCTTCTACAGGAAATGCAAATACGTTATAAGTAGCATTATCTGGCGTTAATACAAAGTTTTCAGGCTTATGCAAGTTTAGAGCGGCTACAGTAGAAGGAAGAACCGGCGGAAGATCATATAACAGCGATTCTGAGTGGTTATCGTAAGCTTCATCATGAAAACGACATGATAAAGTAGTATTTTCCTGATATAATACAGCACCATCTTCTGTACTGATGATAGTGTTCCATACATTACTGGTTCCTTTTTCTTCAACATAGAACTGATAACCCAAAACCAGCTCTGCTCCTTTTACAAAGTAAACTGTATTTACATTAATTGGTTTTACTTTTCCTTCAACATCTCTTACTACAGTTTGCCCATTAAATTTTTTAACGGCTTCTGCAACCAATAATTCTTTTTTGCCATTCTCTTTTCCTTTAACTGATGTTGGATACACTTTAATAAAGCTATCAGCAAAGCTGAATACTTTTCCATCCCTGATTAAAACATTAGCAGAGCTTCCAAAAACAGGAATCCCATTAACGGTTTGCTGTATTCCTACAATATCCCCTTTTAAACTTTTTGAAGGATCTACGTTGATCACAGTAAATGTCTTCAGCTTTTCATCTATTCTCTGAAAAGGAGTTTTCTCAGAGTTAAAATAGTTGGTAATAATCTGTTCGTACTTTTGTGCTGAGATCATTCCAAATCCTGAAAAGAAACTCAATACTAAAAGTTTAAGAGTAAATTTTGTTTTTTTCATTGCTTCATATTTAATTAATACATGCAATAAAAAATATATCATATACAAAAACAAAAAAAAGACAAACAAAACAAATATTACACAAACAAATGAATTATTTTATAAAAAATGATTAAAAAAAATTTAAAAATATAAATAATTTCGAAATTTCAATTATTTTGAAAATAATAATAATTCTATATTTAGTGTATTATTTATTAAAATCTAAACACTGATTTAAATTATTTTGAAACGTCAATAGAATAATGCTAGTGATCAAAAAAAACGTTGAGACTTATTGCAAAATAAACTGAACCAAATCTTTTAAAAACTGTTCATCCACTTTTCCTTTTGTTTCATAGTCTTTTGGAGATGGTTTTCCGGTGCCGGCAATAAATAAGTGGCTTAATGCAGGATATAATTTAAAAACGGCTGTTTTATCATTTTTCAATGTTTGTTTCCAGAGGTTGAAATCTTTCTCAGTTACCTGATAATCTCTTCCCCCTTGTGCAAAGAACATCGGAGCTTTGATTTTTTTTACTTCATTAAGCTGATTGTACTCCTTTACATATTTCCAATACGCAGCAGACTGTCCCAATGGAAGTTCTGATGACGGTGAACTTACATTAAATTTAGATGAGTTTAAAAGTGCGACTTGCTTTTTCACTTTCTGAACAGCCTCAGCAGGAACTTTAGTGGGATCTAAAGAATGAAGGTAATCATACTGTTCCACTAACAAATCCTGTAAGGGTCTTGCATTTCCAGCCATAAAAATATATTTTGAGACCTGCACTTTTTCTGCAATTTTTGGCATCATATAAGCTCCCTGGCTATGTCCCAGAATGATAATCTGATAGTCTTTATAATCAGCATTATTTTTAAAATAAAGAGCTGCATTTACCGCATCATTGATGGTTTCCTCTTCTACAGTAGACTTTTCATTGAAAGTCTCCGGATGACTATAAGTCCTTTTATCATACCGATATGAAGCAATTCCATTGTTGAAAAGGTATTCTGCGATATCTTTAAAAGGCTTGTTTTCTCCGATTGTTTCGTCTCTGTCATGGGCTCCGGAACCGTGAACGAAAATAACCAGTTTCTTTTTACTGTTGGAGGGAGGAAGCAATAGTGTTCCATTCAGTTCAATGGCATCACTTTTTATTTTGAGTGTGGTTTTCTCATCTGGTTTTTCAAATGTTTTATGAGGAACTAAAAAGAAGCCCAGCATTTTATTATTCTCTCCGAAAGTAATTTGAATGTCAAGTTTTGTTTTTTCAAATTCGGAATAGTAATAATAGGTGTTTCCTTCATTATTTACTTCAAGGATTTTTTTCAATGCTCCAATCTGCCCCTGAAGCTGTTCTGGAATAGCTTTAAGCTGATTCACCGGAATTTGTCCTGCTACGGAAGGGTCAAAATAAGAATGTGCTTTTTCTATATTTTTATCTACTAACAAAGCTTTGATGAAAGTATTTCCGATCTCTTTTCTGTCCTGGGAAAATGATAACAGAGCATATACGGTAAATAAAAAGGTTAAAAGTTTTTTCATAATCAATTATTTATAAACCACATCAGCGAATGATAACGGAGTCATCATTATGGTGACAAATATCGCAATAATTACCAGAGCTAACTGTGTGATATGGTAGGTTTTTTCTTTTTCGTCGTCTTTGATTTCAAAAGTAAATTTTATTTTATCAGGTCTTCTGATAATCAACCAAATAAATACAAGAACAGCCAGATTCATCAGTATAGGAAACACGACAAATATTTTGCTTCCATAATTATCTTTCATATTCCCGTACCCATGAATAGGGATAATGTCAGGTATTGAGCTATAAACTGTACACAAGTATACTGAATGACAGATGACAATCACAAAAGGAATGCAGAACAGCAGTTTTATATATTTGGGAATCATTTCAGCTTCTTTAAAGTTTTCTTCAGGTATTTTTCTACATTTTTTTTGTCCGGAACTGTTGTAATTTCTTTCGTCAGTGCTTTTTCAAATGCAGATTTTGCCTTTGAATATTCTTTTTTGCTAAAATAATACTTTCCTGACTGATAATAGACCAGCCAAAAATCGGGATTCATAGCCTGATACGATGGGATAACATCATCTGTCAACAGCGCGTTTTTATCATCAGCGGCCTCATTGATTTCTTTACCCAACATTTTAGACTGTTCATAGTGTTCAAATTCTTCAGAATCGGCAAACGGATCTCTTGCAATATTCAAACCTGTTTTCGCTACCAGACTTTGTGATAGCTGCTTACCGGAAAAAATCTCATTCAGGTCATAACAAACAAATTCTCCCAACTGATAAGGGTTGGAAGAAACCCAAACCAGTTTTTTCTGAGGTGAAAATATAACGGCATGGTGAGCCAGCAGCTGATTAAGCGCTTTTTCATTACCATAACCAATGCTTTCATCTTGTAAGCCGGATTTGTTTCTTAAAATGGAAGCCATTTTTTCCGGGGTTATTTTCTTTTCTTCCTGCAAAAGTTCCTGAAGTTTTTCATAGCGGTATTCTGAATGGCTTTCCTCAATATGTTTCTGGTTTCTTTTATCATCTTTATACGCTTCAGACTGGAAATGGTTGGTACAAAGAACCCTGCTGGTATTCTGCACTCTGTACACTCCGAAATTCTTAGGTGAAACTTCAATAATGACTGCATTTTTATCTGCTGCACTTCCTACAAGGATAGATTCTGAAACAAATACCTTTCGTTTTTTAGCAATGGCAATGGCTTCTTCTATATTTTTAGCATACTGCAGAATCTCTCTCGTAACCAGGGAAATAGGAGTCTTTGCCGTTAAAGGGATTTTTGATTTCCCCGCGTTAATGGTCACAGTAATTCCTTCTTTATTCATTCCGGAAACCACACCAATCATTCCCGGCCAGCTTACTGACATGTAGGGAATTCCTTCTTCCGGCTGAACAAATTCCACCAATTTATTTTTTGCAAAATCATCCCCTACATAAAAATCGAAATTTCTTCCGATCAACAGGTCTCCGTCTTCAGTATTCTCATTCCATACAGCAAAAGATGTACAGCCTACCATTGCAAGATCCTGCATGGCATGCCCAATATCATGAGCTCCGTGCAGGTAAAGGTTTCTTAAATATTTGGGAGCAATAAAATCATACTGATTGGATGAATATTGAGACAAGCCATATAACTCTGCCTGATAATCTTCTCTTATATTGAGGTACATTTTTCTGTTGTACCATTTTAAAAAGCCCCTCAACAGCCTTTGACGGAATTTTGACGGTACAAAACCTTCCACTTTTGAAAAGAAAATACCTTCCTGTTTCTGCATTAAGCTTTGGGTCAGTGCTCCGTTATTATATCCAAGCTGCAGAGGATTTCCTTTTATATAAAGCTCCCAGAGCTGCTGCTTATTTTTGGTGAGATAATTCTGATTGTAGCTGAAAGTACTGTCGTTAATCCGGTTTACTTTCGGAACCTCCAAAGCATATTGTTTTACTTCAGGAATATGTTTGATAGACTTTGAGATTCCGCAGGAAGTGAGGAAAAAACAAAAAATAAGATAAAGAAACGTTCTTTGACAGGATGTATAAATGGTTTTAGTTTTTTTCACTTTAGTTTTTATTAATCATTTGTGTCAGCCGCATGTCTATCGTTTCTTTTCCGATAATTTCGGCACAGGTATTAAAAGCTCCGATAGTAACCCCCAAGATCCCATGCATATTCACGGATTGTCCGGTAAGAAAAAGATTGTCAATTTTGGTACGGGGAGAAACCATTGTTTTAAGAGGATTCTCCGAGCTTTTCATGTATCCGTACATATTTCCTTCAAAATTCCCGATATAGTCCCGATAAGACAAAGGAGAGGAAGTATAGAGTGTTTTGATGGCATGTCTTATATTCGGAATTTTCTTTTCCAGCGCGTCTAGCATTTTTTCTGTTCTTTCAAGCTTAAATCTTTCATAAGCATTTCCTCTTTCATGCTCATCTGCTACGGTATTGAAAGTGTTTTCCCATGCTTTAACCTCATCAAAGTCCATATAAGAAATAGCGGTTAAACTTTCTGCAAATTCAGGATGATGCTTTGAAGGAGTAGACGAAAGCATATAAGTCTCCGGCCACGCTTCTTTTCTGTAACGGAATGCATTCCAGACCTGCTCTTCTGATGAGTAGTGGTATCTGTTGTAATTGAAATTCGGTAAGCTGTGAGGTTCCAAAACCAAATAAATACTAAAACACGATGAAACCGGTTTCCAGCTTAAAACCCTGTTCAGAAAAGATTTCTTAAGTCTTTCTTCACCAATAAGTTTAATGGTGGAACGGATTTCAATATTTGAAATAAATTGTTTTGCAGTGTATTCTTTTCCTGTTTTTGTTTTTACAGAGATCAGTGTATTATTTTCATTAAAAACAAATTCGGAAACTTCCGAGTGCTTGTGTACTTCGGCTCCATATTCCCGAAGTTTTCTGATTAAAAGTTTAGAAATCTGGCTTCCTCCTTTCACACATTTATAGGCACTTTGGATATAAGAATTTACCGTTAAAGCATGTACATAAAAAGGAACGTTTTCCGAATCTCCGGCATATAAAAAATTGGAACCCAGCAAAACTGCCTGAAGCTTTTTGTTCTGGGTAACGGATTCGATAAATCTTTTGGTATTGAGGTGGAGAATTTCCTCATTGTAACTGTCTTTTCCCACTACATTATATCTTGGAAACTGGCTGCATACATACTGAATTTCTTCACAGTAATTTTCAAGATTTTCTTGTTCTTCGGGAAAATATTTTGAAAGTTGTTCAACAAAATTCTGATAGCCCTGTGCATGTGGATATTCTATTTCATCATCGCCGAAACTGATTCTGTCATAGCCGTCTTCATCCATCAGCTGAAGTTCAAGATCATCCATGATTTCCAGATAGGAAAAGAACTGATTCAGATTCTGCCCTTTGGATAAGCCTCCCAGATAATGGACTCCTGTATCGAAAATAAGTTTATCCCTTGAAAAGGTCTGCAGATTTCCGCCATATTGGTTATTTTTCTCGAGAACGCATACTTTCAGACCTTCTTTCGCCAAAACAAGAGCTGAAACAAGACCTCCCAATCCGCTGCCGATTACAAGTATGTCGTATGCTTTCTTCAAAAGAGAATGTGCTTTTAATAATTAAGAAACAGGGAATTTAAGATATTTAAAGCTTATTTCAGTAAAGTAAGCATAGAAATTTGATCGGTTCTCTTAAATCTCGGTACATCTTAATGGTTTTTAGTTTTTATTCGTTTTTTATGGGATAAAAATAGAAAAATTAATCAACATCATCCCAAAAATCAAAATAATTAAACCATTGGAGCGGGTATTTTTTGACCATGGTTTCAAGATTCTGGACATAAGATTGTAAAAGTCCTTGTGAATCACGGTTCTTGATATTCTGTGCCACTCTTGCATACAGATGGTAATGAAGATTATCCTCTTTCATGACATAAACATATACTACGGGAACACCTAATCTTGAGGCAATCAAAAATGGGCCTGCCGGAAATTTTGCACTTTTCCCAAGCAGTTCTGCCTCCAGAAATTTAGATCCTTCGAAATAACGGTCTCCTGTAAAACAGATCAGTTCATTATTCGACAAAGCCTGATTGATCTCAAAGATATGAGACATATCTTCTTTTACATAGATGAACTTGATGTTACTCTTTTTTACAACAACACTTTCCAGATATTCCTTAATGACGGTAACTTCCTGGTCTGTAGTGACCAGATTGATCTGGCAGTCGAAATCGATATCTGCAAAAAAGTGTTCCGCAATTTCAAAATTACCGATATGCGCACTGATGAGGACTCCTCCTTTTTTAGCTGCCAAAAGATTTCTGAGGTTTTCAATACCATCAAACTCATAAGTATATTTTTCTCTGAGTCCGGCAGAAATAGCGGTTTTATCAATCAGAACTTTTCCGAAAGTAAAATAGCTTTTAAAGATGGAAGCTTTGGATTTCCAGTATCCGTAGTTCAGTCTTTTCTGAAAATAATAAAGAATGTATTGATTGCTTTTCTTCTGAAACAGTGAATAATAGGCTGCCACAAAATACAGCACCCCATATGAACTTCTGATCCCGATATTTCTAATACACCATACGAATATTCTGTATCCGAGTACTGTTCCTTTAGATTTACCTTTCCACTTGTTCATAAATACAATTTATCAATATAACAGTATACCAATGTAACAATCGCCTTACATATCACCGGGATGCTGTTATGATCATTACATTGGTACATTTTATAGAATAAAGATTTACTCAATAACTAAGCGTTTTTTTCAGCAATCTTATGTTCAATCGTTGTATAGAAATCATCAAATGTTACCATTTTTTTGAAATCTGCTTCTCCTAATTTCACACCGAAATTGGATTCGATCACGACTACCATGTCGATATAATCCAGGCTGTCTAAGCCCAGTGTATTTTTAAGGTTGGCATCGTTACTGATTTCGTCTCCGTCTACCTCGAATTCGTTGACAAGAAAATCATTAACAATAGCAACAATTTTTTCCCTTTCCATGTTTTTAATCAAATTTTTTAACTATTAGTGCAGAATTGGTTCCCCCAAACCCAAAAGAATTCGACAAAAATACATCAATTTTTTGATTTTTTGTTTTTGCGACTAAATTTATCTTTTGTGCTTCATTATCAGGGTTTTCCAGATTGATATTCGGAGCAACAAAATCGTTCTGCATCATCAGAATGGAGTAGATAACTTCACTTGCGCCTGCCATCCAGCACTCGTGTCCGGTCATGGATTTGGTAGAACTTACCGGAACTTCACTCCCGAAGATCTCATAGATGGCCTTTGCCTCGTTGGCATCACCAATCGGAGTAGAAGTTGCATGAGCATTGATATAATCGATGTCTGAAGCTTTTAATCCTGATTGTTTTAATGCTCTGTCCATGGCCAAAGCCGGCCCGTCTACATTGGGTGTTGAAATATGACCTCCGTTTGAAGAGAAACCATACCCGATAATTTCTGCAATAATCGGAACACCTCTTCTTTGGGCAGACTCCAAGCTTTCAACAATCAGACTGGCTGCACCGCCACTCGGAATCAATCCATCCCTTTCTGCATCGAAAGGTCTGGATGCTTTTGCAGGCTCATCTTCTCTGGCTGAGAATACTCCCAATCCGTCAAAGCTTGCCATGGAATATTTATTGGTTTCCTGAGCTCCACCGCAGATAATCATATCCTGGAAACCATTTTTGATCATCATATAAGCCAGTCCCAAAGAATGGGAACCGCTTGCACATGCTGCGCTGATGGTAAGATTGATTCCTTTCAGTTTAAAAATAGTAGAAAGGTTCATCGTCACTGTGGAGTTCATTGATTTGAAGATCGCTCCCGATCCCATCAATGTCGTATCTTTCTTTTCCCTTGCAATATCGATAGATTCTACGACTGCCTGGGAAACACTGTCATTTCCGTATAAGATCCCCACTTCATGAGCATCTAGGAACTCTTCGTCCAGATTTGCCTGTTTTAAAGCATCAAGCGTAGCCAGATAAGCGTACTCACTTTCTTCTCCCATGCTGACACGCTGGCGTCTGTTTAAAAGATTTTTCAGATCGGGTTTCGGAACTACTCCTGTAAGGCCAGACCTGAAACCAAATTCTTTTCTGTCCTGATCTAAAACAATCCCGGATTTTCCTTGATATAGGGATTCCCTGACCTCTTCTAAAGACGTCCCGATGCAGGAATAAATTCCCATTCCGGTAATTACAACCCTATTTTCCATGTTATGAATAAATTCCTCCGTTAATATTAATCACTTCTCCTGTAATGTAAGAAGATTTTTTAGATGCTAAAAATGCGACAAGATCTGCTACTTCTTCTGCTTCTCCGAATCTGTTGGCCGGAATCATTGCTTTCAGTTCTTCTTCATTAAATTCCTGAGTCATATCCGTTTTGATGAAACCGGGTGCTACGGCATTTACAGTAACATTTCTTTTGGCAACTTCCTGAGCAAGAGCTTTTGTAGCTCCTACCAAAGCCCCTTTTGCAGCGGAATAATTCGTCTGCCCGGCTGTTCCTTTTACTCCGGATACGGAAACCATATTGATGATTCTTCCGTATTTGTTACGAAGCAGCTTTTGAATAAAGAAATTGGTCACATTGAAAAATCCGTCAAGACTTGTATTGATCACGCTGTTCCAGTCTTCTTTCTGCATCCACATAAAAAGACCGTCTCTTGTGATTCCGGCATTATTAACAATCACTTCTACCACGGCATCAGGATTTTTCTCCTGCCATTCCGTTAAAACAGCTTGTGTTTCTCCGGTATTTCCTACATCAAATTTAAGAATTTCTCCGGTAGCACCCAATTCTTTCACTTTAGCCAAGGTTTCATTGGCTGCCGTTTCGTTTGAAGCGTAGTTGATGAGGATGTGATAGTTTTTCTCTTCAGCCAGTTTTATACAGATTGCTCTCCCGATTCCTCTGGAGCCACCTGTTACAATTGCACATTTCATGCGTTAGTGTTTATATCGTTTTTAGTTTTTTAAGTTGATGCTGGATGCTTTTTTAAAAAGACAATCCATAACAGCTAATAGTTACATTCCTTTCAGATATTTCTTTACTTCCTCCAGGTAAGGATACATGACCATATCGTCTGAGAAGGCAGGAATAATTTTTCTGATTTCGTCATACAGTTCTTTTGTAGAGGATGAAACCTTATCCTGAAATCCAAGATATTCAACCGCCTGAATGATGGTAATAGCTTCAATAGCCAATACCTCAAAGGCATTTTCAATTACTTTTCTGCAGATCACTGCAGCGTTTGTTCCCATACTAACGATATCCTGGTTATCGTTATTGTTTGGAATACTGTGAACATACATAGAGTTTGACAACATCTGACTTTCTGCTGTGGTAGAAGTTGCCGTGAACTGCACACCCTGCATCCCGAAATTGAAACCTAATTTACCTAAATTGACAAAAGGAGGCAAAATTTCATTGATTTTCGAGTTCAAAAGGTAGTTTAACTGCCTTTCTGCAAGCATTGTCAGCTTAGTTACCACAATTTTTAACTTGTCCATTTCCAGAGAGATATAATCGCCATGGAAGTTTCCTCCGTGATAAACATGCTGGTCTTCAACGTTGATAATTGGGTTATCATTCGCTGAATTGATTTCATTTTCAAGAACTTTTTCCGTGTATTCTAGCGTATCCAGTACCGGACCTAAAATCTGAGGAACACATCGTAAAGAATAATATTCCTGAACTTTTTCCTTGAATACTTTTTCCTGTTCTTCGAAGTGAGTATAAAGGTGATCTTCTCTTTTTCTGATCAGTTTACTGTCTGCCAGGTGAGCACGCATTCTTTCTGCTACTTTCTGCTGGCCGTAATGTTTTTTCGTTCCGTTCAGCGCTTCTGATAAGTGATCATCATAAGCCTGTACAATTTCATTGATGGCACAAGAAAGTCGAAGAGAAATATCTGTAAGTTGATTCGCTTTATAAGCATTCACAATACCGATCCCTGACATTACGGAAGTTCCGTTCATTAAAGCAAGACCTTCACGGATCTCTACTTTTATCGGTTCTAGTCCTTCAGTTTCAAAAACCTCTTTGGTAGATTTTCTTTCTCCTTTATAAAATACTTCTCCTTCTCCAATTAATACCAAAGCCAGGTGAGCCAGCTGAACAAGGTCACCGCTTGCTCCTACGCCTCCATGTTCAAAGATCAGCGGAGTAATATTTCTGTTGATCAGCTCCTGAAGAAGATAAATAACAGACTGGTGCACCCCTGAATTCCCTAATGACAAGGTATTCAGTCTTGCCAGCATACATGCTTTTACTTCTTCTGCAGGCAAAGGATTTCCAATTCCTGAAGAGTGGCTTCTGATCAGATTATACTGAAGCTGGTGGGTATCTTCATCACTGATTTTAAACTGAGCCATTGGCCCAAAACCGGTGTTCACACCATATATTACTTTATTTTTTGAAAACTCTTTTAAAAACTGAAAACTTTTATCCACTCTTAACAAAAGTGATTCATCCAGTTCTATTTTTTCATTCTCAATGATAATTTTTTGAAAGTCTTTCAGTTCTAAAAAGTTATTTATTTTCATCAATTAAAAGTAATAGTTGCTAATTTTGTAAAATATTAATTATTTGTCACTAATTTTGCGGCAAAGATAAAAGTTATTATTAAAATAAAAAATCAAAGATGAGCAAAGAATTTGTTGACGTTCTTGTAATCGGAGCCGGACCTTCCGGATGCGTGTCTTCTTCGTACCTGAAGAACAATAATGTCAGCGTAAAAGTAGTCGAAAAGACAAAATTCCCAAGACTGGTAGTGGGTGAAAGCTTAATTCCAAGGGTAATGGACCACTTTGATGAGGCGGGACTTTTCCCTGCATTAGATAAAATGGGCTTTGAAAAAAAGCTTGGGGCCCGTTTCCTTCGTGGTGAGGAAGTCTGCATTTTTGATTTCAGCAACAAATTTGGTGAAGGCTGGGACTGGACCTGGCAGGTTCCGAGAGCTGATTTTGATAATACGTTGGCTCAGGAAGTGATTAACAAAGGAATTGATCTTGAGTTTGAAACTGAAGTTATCGACATCAAATTTGACGGAACAGATTCTGTAACTACGGTAAGAACTAAGGAGGGAGAAACAAAAGAGATTCACGCTAAGTTTGTGATTGATTCCAGCGGCTACGGAAGAGTATTACCCCGTCTTCTTGATTTGGAAAAACCTTCAAAACTTTCTCCTCACTCTGCGATTTTCTCTCATGTAAATGATATCAACAGAGCACCGGGAGAGGAAGGAACTTTAATTTCTTTTGACATCATTGAAACGGAAGTTTGGCTTTGGGTAATTCCTTTTTCCAATGGAAATACAAGTTTAGGAATTGTAGGTCCAACTGAATATATTGACAAATTATCCGAAAACGGAGATGCCACAGAAGCTTTGAGAAAAGCCATTTCTCTTTCTGATTATTATGTAAAACGCTTTGGGGATGTAGATTTCCTTTTTGAACCTAAACATCTGAAAGATTATTCATGCTCGGTTAAAAGTTTATTCGGCGACGGATTTGCCTTAACAGGAAATGCTTCGGAATTCCTTGATCCCGTTTTCTCTTCAGGAATGGCTTTTGCCACAGAATCCGGAATGCTGGCCGCAAAACTGGCTTTAAGGCAATTAAAGGGAGAAAAAATTGACTGGCAGAAGGAATACACAGACTACATTTTATACGGAGTAGATGTTTTCACCACTTATGTGAAAGAATGGTATACCGGAAATCTTCAGGAACTATTCTTCCATCAGCCGGAGAATCCGGATGTCAAGAAAAAGATCTGTGCCGTCTTAGCAGGCTATGTCTGGAATAAAGACAATCCTTTTGTCAGAAAACATGATACAGTGATTAAAAACCTTGCCAACCTGATCAAATCAGAAAAACAGGAACAGCAAAACCAAGCATAAAAAAACGGTCTGAAAATTCAGACCGTTTTTTGTTTTATTTTAAAGCGTTTTTAATAGCTTTTCCTAATTCTTTTCCTGTTTTTTCATACGCTGCAGATATTCTTCCATACTCCATATGATAGCTAACTTTACTTCCTACCCCTTCAATCTTATCACCTTGAACTTTAGTTACCACTTTAGATGGATTTTCAGTTTCAACAAATATCATTTCTGAGGATAATTTAGCAGGCTGCGTTACAAATCCTGTCCATCCGGCGTAGATCCATTTTGTGTCTAGGATTAATGTGTACTTTGCCACAGCATCTTTACTGAATTTTATTTTTTTCGCTTTACCATTTAATCCTTCAATAAACTTATCAAAAAAAACAGATTCTTTATGCTTTTGCCACTCTTTATCCCAATTTTTCCAGGATTCCTCACCTTTCTTAGCCAATGTCTCTGTCTTTCTTCTTTCAAGATATTGGGCTTCTGTATAATTATCTGCCTGAAAAAGAGGATTTTCAAATTTAAACTTAACATTTACCTCAGTCTGATCTTTCAGAAAGTCAAAATTTCCAGATTCAATATTAATTTGATTTTGGGCAAAAATTGTGGTTGCAATAGATACAAAAAGTAACAATAATAATTTTTTCATCATGTACATTAATATTTAAGTCACCAAAGATATGTAAAAAGTGGATATAAGTCTTCTTTACCTTTCCTTTTATCTTAAATCAACGAAAGTAATGGGTTTTCTGCTGTTTGGATTAAAAACGGTTTTGGACAGAATATCGAAATCCATGATTTCAATTTTCGGACTCACTCTCAATTTAGCTCTGAAGTGATCTCTGACTTCATTCACAAAACCTTCATGTTCTTCTTCGGTACTTAATTTAATAATAATCTCATCAAGCCCGATTTCGTTTGCCTGGATAACGATCTGATAACATAAAATCTTGTTGAAATCATTCAGAATATCATTCATGGCAGGTGGATACAGTGTTGTACCTTTGTATTTGATCATCTGTTGTTTCCTGCCTACTACAGGCCCTAACCTCATCGTATTTCTACCGCACTGGCATGGCTCATAATGGGCTTTTACAAGATCTCCGGTTTTAAATCTCAACAAAGGAATGGCTTCTACCCCCAAAGTTGTAATCGTGAGTTCCCCACTTTCTCCTTCTTTAACAGGATAACCTTCATCATCAAGGATTTCTGTAATGATCAGTTCCGGATGGTGATGTCCTCCGATCTGGAACTCACATTCTGTAAAAGCGGTACTCATTTCGGTAGAAGCATAGGTTGAAAAGAGTTTTATATTCCACTTCTCCTTGATTTTCTGGGAAAGAATATTATCTGTAAAATCCTGATTTTTGATACTTTCCCCGATACATACTGCGCCATAAACGCTTGAGCTTTTATAATCCAATCCGTGTTTTTCCGCATAATCAATCATTTTCAGCAGAAAAGAAGGTACGGTGATCAGATATTTTGGTTTGTATCTGAAAATTGAATCCCATTGCAGCTCAGGAATTCCCGGCCCCATTCTCACTACGCTGGCTCCCATTTTTCTTAAACCAAGAAAATAGGCAAGTCCAGCCATAAACCTTTTGTCTATGGTGGTAATCATCTGTACAACATCTCCTTTCTGAATTCCTGCACAGGCAAATGATATGGCTTCATTGTATGCAAGCCTTTCAAGATCGCTATCTGACAATCCGAAAGTCACCGGATCTCCCAACGTTCCGGAAGTGGTACTGTAATCTACAATTTTATCCGGTGTTATACAGAAAAAATCATGGTTATACTGCTGGAGATCATTCTTTGTAGTAGTAGGAATCTTCTGAAGATCTTCCAACGTAAGAATGTCAGCAATATTGATTTTATTTTCTCTGAACAGCTTCTGATAAAAGGGTGAATGATTTTCAAGGTAAACCAAAAGCTCATGAAGCTTTTCTTCCTGAAATCGTTTGATTTCCTCAATCCCTGCTTTCTCGATTAACGGATGAAATTCCAATGATTTTAATTTTTAAAAAGCAAATTTATTTAAAATTAAAAGATTATTTATCTCTGAAATGTAAAAGTTTGTGTGTTGGTATTTCCTGCTGTATTCACTGTGGTTACTTTTAAAGTATGAACACCTGATCCTTTCGGGCATTTTTCATCAAAAGTATAGACAAAATTATCTTTTACACGGGCAAAGCGCAACCATTTCCCATCGAGTTCGGCACGGAATGAAACAATATCACCCACTTTCGTTGTTCCTTTTAAGAGTAAAGAACTGTTATTAACCATTGTTCCTTCTGCCCAACCTGATGAAACAGACGGCAGATTATTATCAATCAATAATTTTGCCGTCCCTAATCTGTTGAATTGCCCTTCTGCACGGTCACCATTCCATTTTACTTTTACAACATTTTTCTCACTGCCATAATCAAGGAGAATAACAGCTTTATCTTTTTCTGTATTGGATAATTTCCGATTAGGTTTTATCTTTAAAGTATATTCATCCTGAACGGGAATATACGGGCTATGTAAAACAATACTATTTGAAACGGTATTTGGATCAGCATCCGGTTTTTCATAGGCATTGAAATTTACTGCATCATAAACTGCATTTTTACTGAAATTAATTTCTGCATTTTCGGTAGAAATAGTTTTTCCTTCGTTAGGCATTATCGTTTTTTCTGTAGGAGATATTTTTTCTGATGTTTTATTTAACTGAAGTTTTGTTGTTAAACGGCTCGTGTTTCCTTTGACATCTTTCAGAACAATTTCAATGCTATGAACATTTTCATCCTGGAGCTTGATAATACCTGTTGAGTTTGGAAGACTATAATTTTGGAGCTTCATTCCTGGCAAATCAGATAAGTGATGAATTCCCATTTTATCTCTGATGAATTTGGTATAATCTATACAGCCGTTGATGTATCGGGTATTGTCATAATGGATTTTGTCAATTTTAAAACTGTAAATCAGCTTACCATCCATCAATAATTCTGCGCTATAAATACCCACGTTAAAGCCTTGATTGGCTTTATCAATTGCTTTAATACCCAAACTTATCTCCGGAGAAGTCACCTGAATAAGGTTAGAAGTATAAACATTTCCTGCTTTTTTTACTGCAATTCCATTCGCTCCTGGTTCATAAGTACTGAAACGGCGGTCATACCAATACAATCCGCTGATAATTGGGGCTATACTATCTGGAATGGCAAAGCCAAAAAGTAATGGATTAAGACATTCTTCTGTTTTGGTATCTCTTATTTCGAAATGTAAGTGTGGGCCTGCAGATCCACCGGTATTTCCACTCAACGCAATTTGCTGTCCCTTTTCCACAGGAAATTGTCCGGGTTGAAAAGTAATGTCCTGTTCCCACTTTTCGTCTTTATATTGTCTTTCTTTTACATATTCATCAAGTTGATTGAAATATTTATTCAGGTGAGCATATACCGTAGTATAGCCGTTAGGATGAGTGATATAGATCGCATTTCCAAATCCATATCTTTCCACTTTTATTCTGCTCACATAGCCATCCGCCGCGGCAAGAACCGGAAGATTTTCCTGACTGTTGGTTCTCAGATCCAGTCCCATATGAAAGTGATTGGTCCTGACAGCTCCAAAATTGGCTGCCAGCTGCATGGGAATGTTTAAGGGGGTCCGGAAATAATTTTGAGGATAGTTATTTTGAGCCTGTACAATGCCTGTGTCGATAAAACAAACAAAAAGCATCAGATGATAAAAGATTTTCATACAGCATTTGGGTTTATACGTCTAATTAAATATACGAATTTTTAAGTTATGCTTATTTTTTTGACCACAGAATACACAGATTTTCACAGAAGATTATGTTGTAGATTTTGGCTAAAGCCATTGGATAAGTACTACCATTATAAGCGGGCTAAAGCCCGATCCTATTGAATAAATTACATTAAATCTCATGCTCAAAACAGTCAGAAAAATTCACTTATTGACCATTCACCGTTCACTTTTTCTTCCCTTTTCCATTTATATTTCTGAAATTGAACTTTTTAATAGAAATTACCTAAATAAAACATATATTATAAACCGACAAATTTTAGTAAATTTGCAGACTTAATTAATCAACGATATTGAGATATTTACAATGAGCCAATTTAAAGAATACAAAAACCTCAACCTTATTGACGTAGCAGAGAATGTAGCGGAATTTTGGAAACAAAATAAAACCTTCAATAAGAGTGTTGAGATTCGTCAGGGAAATCCTGAGTTTGTTTTTTATGAAGGTCCGCCTTCAGCAAACGGTATGCCTGGAATTCACCACGTAATGGCAAGAGCATTGAAAGATATTTTCTGCCGTTACCAGACTCAAAACGGAAAGCAGGTTTTCCGTAAAGCAGGCTGGGATACGCATGGTCTTCCTGTGGAACTGGGTGTAGAAAAAGAATTAGGAATCACGAAAGAAGATATTGGCAAAAAAATCTCTATTGAAGACTATAACAAAGCTTGTCGTGAAGCAGTAATGCGTTATACTGATGTATGGAATAACCTTACGGAGAAAATCGGATATTGGGTAGACCTTGATGATCCGTACATCACGTACAAGTCAAAATATATGGAAACCGTTTGGTGGTTATTGAAGCAGTTGTACAGCAAAGACCTGTTGTACAAAGGGTATACTATCCAACCTTACTCTCCAAAAGCAGGAACAGGACTTTCGTCTCACGAGCTGAATCAGCCCGGGACTTATCGTGATGTCTCAGATACAACGGTTGTGGCTCAGTTTAAAGTAAAAAAAGACTCTTCAGCATTGTTCAATGATGTTGAAGGAGATGTCCATATCCTTGCGTGGACGACTACTCCATGGACGCTTCCATCCAATACTGCTCTTACTGTAGGTAGAGATATTGAATATGTTGTAGTTAAAACCTTCAATCAATATACATTTGAACCTGTAACAGTAGTTTTATCAAGTGTTCTTTTACCTAAAGTTTTCGGTAAAAAATACGCAGAGGGTACAGATGAAGATTTTGCCAACTATACTCCGGAAACGAAAGTGATTCCTTTCAGGATCTTAAAAGAGTTTACAGGAGAAAAGTTTGTTGACACCAGATATGAGCAATTGGTTCCATGGTTTACGCCTAATGATAATCCTGAGAATGCATTCAGAGTAATCTTAGGAGATTTCGTAACAACTGAGGACGGTACAGGTATCGTTCACACAGCACCTACTTTCGGTGCGGATGATGCAAGAGTGGCTAAAATGGCTCAGCCTGAGATCCCGCCAATGTTGGTAAAAGATGAAAATGATAATCTTGTACCATTGGTAGATTTACAGGGTAAATTCATCAAAGGAGAAAATGTTCCTGCGGTATTTTCCGGAACTTATATCAAAAACGAATATTACGATGAAGGAACTGCACCTGAGAAATCATGGGATGTGGAACTTGCGATCCTGTTGAAAACGGAGAACAAGGCTTTCAAAGTAGAAAAATATGTCCACTCCTATCCACACTGCTGGAGAACAGATAAGCCGGTATTGTATTACCCGCTTGATTCCTGGTTTGTGAAAATGACGGCTGTAAAAGACAGACTGGTTAATTTAAACAAAGAAATCAACTGGAAACCGAAAGCTACCGGAGAAGGACGTTTTGCCAACTGGCTGGAAAACGTAAACGACTGGAATCTTTCCCGTTCAAGATATTGGGGTATTCCTTTGCCAATCTGGAGAACAGATGATTTGAAAGAAGAAAAGATCATCGGTTCTGTGGAAGAATTATACAACGAAATCGAAAAATCAATAGCAGCCGGACTGATGACTGAAAACCCGTTCAAAGGTTTCATCATCGGAAATATGTCTGAGTCTAACTATGAGCTTGTGGATCTTCACAAAAACGTAGTAGACAAAGTGGTATTGGTTTCTGATTCAGGAAAGGCAATGAAGCGTGAGAGTGACTTGATCGACGTTTGGTTCGATTCAGGTTCTATGCCTTATGCACAGTTGCATTATCCTTTCGAAAACAAAGAATTAATCGACAATAATAAAGCATTCCCTGCTGATTTCATCGCAGAAGGTGTTGACCAGACGCGTGGATGGTTCTATACGCTTCACGCTATCGGAACAGCTGTTTTTGACTCTGTTGCTTATAAAAACGTAATGAGTAACGGTCTTGTTCTGGATAAGAACGGACAAAAAATGTCAAAACGTTTAGGAAATGCTGTAGATCCGTTCGAAACACTTGCTGTATACGGACCGGATGCAACGCGTTGGTATATGATCTCTAATGCCAACCCTTGGGAAAACCTGAAGTTTGACATTGAAGGAATTGACGAGGTAAGAAGAAAGTTCTTCGGAACCCTTTACAATACCTACTCATTCTTTGCTTTGTATGCGAATGTGGATGGCTTCAACTATTCCGAAAAAGAAGTGGAAAACCGTCCGGAAATCGACAGATGGATTCTTTCCGAACTGAACCTTCTGATCAAGGAAGTGAAAGCATTCTATGAAGATTATGAGCCAACAAGAGTGGCAAGAGCAATCAGCAACTTTGTGAATGACAACTTAAGTAACTGGTATGTAAGATTGTGCAGAAGACGTTTCTGGAAAGGAGACTATTCTGACGACAAAATCTCTGCTTACCAGACTTTATACACTTGTCTTGAATTAGTGGCGAAATTATCTGCTCCTATTGCTCCATTCTTTATGGACCATTTATATCAGGACCTGAATAAAGTAACAGGAAAAGAAAACTGTGAATCTGTACACCTTACAGACTTCCCGGTAGCTGATGAAAGCTTAATTGATCAGGATCTGGTTGAAAAAACCCATTTAGCACAGAACATTACAAGTATGGTCTTCTCTTTGAGAAAGAAAGAAAACGTAAAAGTTCGCCAGCCGTTACAAAAAGTATTGATTCCTGTATTGGATGCTAAAGCAGAAGAACAGATTCTTGCTGTGGCAGACCTCATCAAACAGGAAGTCAACGTGAAAGAATTACAATTAATCAATGCTGAAGAAGCATCTCACTTAATTGTAAAACAGATAAAGCCTAACTTCAAAGCTCTTGGACCTAAATTAGGAAAAGACATGAAAGTGGTAGGGGCAGAGATTAACAATCTAACTGCAGAACAGATTTCCGCTCTTGAAAAAGAAGGAAAACTGGATGTTCAGGGATATGAAATTACCCTTGATGATGTGGAAATTTCTACAAAAGATATCCCGGGATGGACAGTAACTTCCGATGGAAAAACAACTGTGGCATTAGATTTGACGTTAACCGATGAATTAAAATCTGAAGGTATCGCAAGAGAGTTCATCAACAGAATTCAAAACCTGCGAAAAGATAAAGACTTTGATCTGACAGACAGAATCTCAATCACATTAGAAGAAAGTTCTCCTTTCCTGAATGAGATTAAGAAAAATGAGGAATATATTTCTTCTGAAGTCTTGTCAAATAAAATAGAAATTGTATCTTCACTTTCAAATTTTAACGAAATCGAAATAGATGAAGTTAATTTTAAGATAAATGTTGAAAAAAATTAACCTATAGTTATTATATTTCAAATTCCATTTCATAATTTTATTAAAAAAGAGAAAGAATATGTCAGACGAAAGAGTTAGATACAGCGATGCTGATTTACAGGAATTTAAAGCGATCATTAAAGAAAAAATAGAAAAAGCAGAAAAAGATCTTCAGCTTATCAGAGAAAGTTTCATCAATGACCAGAATAATGGGACTGATGATACCTCTCCTACTTTCAAAGCTTTTGAGGAAGGAGCTGAAACGTTGAGCAAAGAGCAAAACTCTATTTTGGCAGGAAGACAGGAAAAATTCGTGCGTGATCTTAAAAATGCTTTGATCAGAATCGAAAATAAAACGTACGGTGTTTGCAGGGTAACAGGAAAACTGATTCCTAAGGAAAGACTTTTAGCCGTTCCTCACGCTACGCTGAGCATCGAAGCGAAAAACATGCAAAAATAGCTGTAAGGTTTGTAAAATAACATTGGGTTTATATCGTATTTAAGGATACTTTATAAACCTAATTTTTAATGTATACCCATGAACGAATTATTAATTTTGGGAGTCATCATTGCCGTAGTTGTATTATTTTTCAACAGAGATTGGATCAAAAACAGATTCTTTCCGGATCAGCAGAAGAATTATACCATTGATGATCGATTCAATTCTGATAAACGTGAACGGGAGAAAGAAATCGACAGACTTTTGAGTAAGATGGGCAAAAACGGAGTCAATGATTTGTCTGAGAAAGACAGAAAAAGGCTTGATGAGCTGTCCAAAATGTAAAAAAATAAATATAAGAAATGGAATCTATCATAGTACATCCTAAAAATTCTATGGAGCTGAGTGCACTGAAAAGTGTTCTGAAGGAAATGGGTATTAAATTTGAAAAAGCTCATGTTAAAAGCTCATTCAATGGACAGAAAGTAGTCAAGAAAGCAAGCGATAACAAAAATGTAAAGCCGGCATCAAAGCCTTCAAAACCTAAAGGACAGTAATGAAAAAGATCTTAGCAATAACATTTTTAGTGTTGTTCATTGACCAGGCTTCAAAAATTTATATCAAAACTCATTTTGAACTGAATGAGAGTATTCCTGTCATCAATGGTTTCTTTAACAAAACTTTTGTTGAAAACCCGGGAATGGCCTATGGATTTCATTTCGGAGGAATTATCGGGAAATATTTTCTTGTTATCCTAAGGGTTTTCCTGATCGGAGGGATGATCTATATGTTCAGAAAATGGTTGAAAGAAGGAGCGTCTAATTATCTTTTAGTTCCAATGGCTGTCATTTTTGCAGGAGCTATCGGAAATCTGATTGACGGAATGTTCTATGGAATGATCTTCGACAGCGGAACTGTGTATGACGCCAGTACCGACCGATGGATTGGCTACGGCGGGATTTCTAAGCTTGTTCCTTTCGGACACGGGTATTCCACATTTATGAAAGGATGCGTAGTAGATATGCTTCATTTCCCTGTAGTAGACTGGTATGTTCCCGAAAGCTGGCCTTTGATAGGTGGAAAACATATTGAGTTCTTCAAATATATTTTCAATGTTGCCGATTCCGCAATCACAGTAGGTGCAGCATTCTTATTAATATTCAGAAAAAAAGCTTTCCCGAACGGTCTGGAGTTTTAAAAGATATATTTTCGGATGAAAAAAATAATTAAAAATATTTTTAAATTTTTCCTGCTTCTTTTCGTTGCAGGAATTATTTTTATTGCCTGGGCGAATTACAGCATCAAAAAAGACAGCGCACCATTTGTTTCCTACAATATTGCTGATGTACCGGAATCAAAAACTGCATTATTACTGGGAACAGGAAAACTTCTGAGCAATGGAACCCCAAATGCTTATTTCTACAACAGAATTAGGGCTGCAAGTGATTTATACAAAAGCGGAAAAATACAATACATCATCGTCAGCGGAGACAACAGTACCAAGGATTATAACGAACCTGAAGATATGCAGCTTGCACTGATGCAGGAGGGAATTCCACAGGATAAAATTATTTTAGACCATGCAGGATTCAGAACGCTGGATTCTGTGGTAAGGGCAAAAGATATTTTCAGCCAGACACAACTGGTTATTATCTCTCAGAAATTCCATAATGAAAGAGCGGTTTTCCTGGCCAGAAAAAATGGTATGGAATCCTTTGGATATAATGCAGCGGATGTGAATAAGTATGCTGGCTTAAAGACCAATTTGAGAGAGTATTTT
>Ga0075158_10000635_pt1 | contig 28413 bp, 26 predicted proteins | sample JI91814BDNA_FD_70968 | JGI IMG/M metagenome (GOLD analysis project Ga0075158, IMG submission 70968) | Wastewater effluent complex algal communities from Wisconsin, to seasonally profile nutrient transformation and Carbon sequestration -... | ecosystem: Engineered > WWTP > Effluent > Algae... | reverse complement strand
CCAAATGCTTTCAAATTGTATCCGATAGACCTGATAATGGTGAGATTTCTTGCTGAGCCTACAATAATAGATGCATAATAGCTCAAAAAAGCAAACAAAATAAATGTTTTATTGCTTTTTAACAAAAAAAGGCCCAACAGCCTAATGTCAATTTTCGAAGAAATAAACCACAGTAATAGTCCGGTAATAGTTATTTTCAGAACTGTTTTTACATATGCTTTAAAGCGATCTGATTGTAAAATTGTAGAAATAGGTAGCATATTGATATGGACAACTAAAATACATAAAAAACCTATGAGGGAGAAATATATTTCAAGCCCATAAAGCTAAAGATCTATGCTGTTTAAATTTTGTAAGCTAGTAGGAAATAAATAATTATAGATGTTGATAATTTGGACTTGTATCTAATAATTTTACTGTTAAATCTGAGATAGTAATAGTGAAAGGGATTATGATATTATCATTTAACACTATTTGTTTGTTTTTTTTGTCAATTGAAGTTAGAAATCGCGTGTTAATAATATAAGATTGATGGACTCGTATGAAGAAAGGCAAATCTATTTCCTTAGTGACTTTATTTAAAGACTTGCAAACAATAAATTGCTTTCCGTTTTCTAAGTGAAATGTAGTATAGCAATTTTCAGATTTGCAGAAAAGAATTTCTAATTTACGAATTATGTCAATATGATTCTTTGATTGAATTAAAAGCATAAGTGGTACTTATATGTTAATTTAGAACTTAATATTTAAGGAAGTTAGTTTCTAATTTTTATAAATCCTAATTTATGAATCGAGGGTTATGCTTCGAAAAAAATAAATCTTTTATTTTTTTTCTAATTATATGATTTTTAGCGAATATAATTTATTTGTATGCAATAACAGTAACATTAAAAACACAAGTTGATGTAACGGTGGTGATTACAAAATTAATGGACTGTTGGCTGATCGTGGGAATACCTGTTAGGTCGTTGTATAATAATGCATCCTCAAAAATGAAAATTACGATTTAGGCATTCTTTTTTTCTTTTTTTTAATTAGGCTTTCAAAGAGGTGCTCTTCGTAGTCTTCTCCAAGAGCTTCAGGGAGAAGTCCTCCAAAACCCTCTAAGATACCATCTTCATTGTTTTTACTTATAAAATCGAATAGATTATGAGGGTTGTTGTTTAACGCTTCTGCTGTACTTATCGGATTAGTACCTTCCTTAAATTCCTCCGTATTTTGAATTATTGGTTTGTTATTATTGTTCCACCATTCATTGAATACATTGGCTGAAAGATGCTTCCCAAATCTGGAACCGTTGCTGACCGTTTTAGATTTGTGGTCTATAAAGGTAATACCATAAATGCGCCCCTCAGAATTTCTTCTTACCATTGTGTTGATGCCATGATCTACTAAATAGCTTTTAAAACTTTTTTCATTTGACGTAGTATGCTTAGCAAGCTCAATGGTGTTTTTAAGCAAGGTTGTGCTTGCATCTATGTGCAAGGATTCTTTGGATTTCTCAAAATGCTCTTGGAGCATTACGTATCCGGCTTGCTTACCAAATGATGAAGCCTTGAAGGGATGGCTTATCTTTTCTCCGTTTTCGTTTATGGCAAAATAGATGAGTCCTTTTTTTTGTACTCCTCGAAGCTCACCTTTGACTTCTTCGGCAGTGATATTGAATAGTGACAATAGAGCATTGTATTCTCCAAGGCTTTGAAACCTATAAAGTTTAGGTAAATAGCGTAATATAGAGGCGATCTGACTTTTTATGTCACCGGCTTTGTAGTCAACAGGTCGGAAATTGTTTCTACGTTGGTGGTTTTCCTTCTCTACAACCGGAATTAGATTATATTTTTGTTCCAATGCCCTTGAAATAGCCACCGAACGTCTTTTATCAAATGTATCAGAGATTTTTTTACCTTCTTCATCAATGCAAACTGATACGATGTGAATGTGGGTGCGGTCGATATCCGTGTGTTTGAAAACGATATAAGGCTGATTTCCATATCCCATCTGCTCCATATAGTCCTGTGCAATTGCTTCAAATTTTTCATCGCTGACCTGGTCCTTGGGATCAGGATTTAAGGAAATATGGAGGACAGGCTTCTCTGTTTTGATGTTTGCCAGCAGATAAATTTCAAATGAACGCATTAATTGTGGTACAGAATATTGGCCATCGAGTGTTTCTATCATCTTATGGGTGTACAAGATCTGCCCGTTTTCTTTATCAACTTTTAACTGGTTGTATAAAAGAGCACCCATTAAGTTCTCACCCCGACCTATATTAGCGATCATTATTGTCTGTATTTTTAATGTGTTTTTCTTCAAATTCCTGGGTCAAACGAATAATTTCCTTGCATAATTTTGCCATTTCAGCAGTCTCTTTTTCCAATTTGAAGAGGTAAGCGGCTGCTTTCTTTTCAGAGAAATTACGGTACAGTATCTTCACCACCTGATTATAATTGACCCCAACAGCCCGAAACTGGCTATAAAAAGTGGTCAGCCTCATATAATAATCAATGACAGCTTTGTCGATTTTTACGGTTTTAATCTCCTTTCCAAAAAGTACCGAAACAATAAATTTGGCCTTGTTTGACATTCCCGAAGCTTCAAAAAGAGATAATAACTTGGCATTCTCCTGATCTGTCAAACGAAAGACATGGCGGTGTACACTTGGGTCTTTTTTGGGATTCCGCCCGCCCTTATTCTGTTTTCTATGAGTGTTCTGTCCCATTACTTATCCATTTTATATTCACATGAACTGCCGACTTCGGAGGCAGTTTTCAGCCCCCTGCAAGGGCAAGGTCTTTGGGGCACGAAATTCATTTCGAGTGCCTCAAAACACACCTTGCTCTGTTCTGATGAACAGAAAATCTGCCCTGCGGGACAGATTAAATAAAGCCAGAAAAAACTGCAAAATACCTTAGCCCATTTTGTCCCTATTACCGAGAATAATTTTTGTTGATTCATTACAGTTGAATTTTTTACAAAGTTCGGGCAGAGTAAAGAAAGGATTGCAAAGTAAATGAGTGCCAAATAAAGCCAATGAGTGCCACTGAGCGCCAGGTAAAATGATTTCAAGCACCTGTATTCTTTCTTTGCTTCATGGTTTTACAGAAATACATACAGACACTTATGCCTGCAAGAGGGAAAAAAGCCAGTAAAGTTTCTGTAGGGAAGGAAAATTGCTAAAGAGTAAATATGTAAAAGCATACTACTGTAAAATAGGTAAAGCATATCACTTGTAAAAATTACCTGTATAAAACTTCTAAAATTCCGGTAAAAGCGTACAGGAATAAAGCAGTAGTGAAAATTTACTAAAAAGCAAAGCGGGAATACAAGAATATAAGCAGATATAGATATGCATTCCTGCACAGTTTTCAATAAAAACAATTATAAATATTTAATATCATGACTTTAAAGCAACCGTTAAAAATCAGCTTCTCTACACCAAAAGGCGGGGTTGGGAAAACAACCATCACGGCCCTTATCGCAAGTGTTTTGCATTTTCGGTTAGGATTCAGCGTACTTATTATAGACTGTGACTTTCCCCAGCACAGTTTTGATAAAATGAGGGAGAGAGACCTCAAAACAGTAATGCAGAACGACTATCATAAAAGAGCTGCGATAAAACTTTATCAGCAGATTAATAAAAAAGCCTATCCTATTATCAGGTGCAAATCTGAAGATGCTTTGGAAAAGGCAGCAGAGTATGTTAATGAATCGGATCTGCATTTTGATTTTATCTTTTTTGACCTTCCGGGAACCGCTAATACTCCAGGTGTACTGACCACCCTGAAAACAATGGATTTTATTTTTTCTCCCATAACTGCTGATCGTCTGGTCGTAGAAAGCACATTAAGCTTCGCTAAGGCATTCCTTCATCTTCCTGAGACAAATGCCGGGACTAAAGAACAGTCTTTCTGGCTATTTTGGAACCAGGTGGACGGCAGGGAAAGAACTAATCTGTATGATGCCTATCAGGAAGTTATTAATGAGCTGGGATTATCTGTAATGAATACAAAGATCATGGACAGTAAACGCTTTCGCAAAGAAACAGAAGAAAGCGGGAACTATATATTCAGATCGAGTTTGCTTGCACCTGAAGAAAAGTTAATGAGAATGACTAAGATGGATCTCTTTATTGAGGAATTCCTAAAAATTGTAAAATGTTATATGGCGAGCTATGGAATCCGATGAAATTAAAAAGAGTTTTGAAAAGCCTGTTGTTGATGAGGCTTCAATAATGGATATAATGAGTGGCAATCTATCTGCTCCTGCCAATCAAATCCCAAAACAGGATGTTGAAACTAAAGAAAGTAAATCTCGGGAAAAACGAAAAGAAAACTTCTCAAAGAAAATAAGCTATGAAGAGGTATTTCTTGTCAACCGCTATCCATCAGGGCGCAATGGCAAAGTAGTCTATATACGTCCTGAATATCATGAGCGGTTACTGCGTATCGTTCAATTGACTCGTGAAGAAAAAACAACATTGTACAGTTATATCGACAATATTTTTGAACATCACTTCAAAGAATTTGGGACTGATATTACGGATTTCTTTAATGAAAGAAATAAGCCTATTCTGTAGGAAACCCAACTTGTTAAGAAAATAAATCCATCTCAATTTTTAAAAAAAATAAAATCTTTAATAGCTATGGAAATACTCATTTTAATATGTCTGTTGGTTGTGATCATATTGCTTCTGCAGGACAAAGTTGTTATCAAAAAAAACGAAAAAGAAAAGCCTCGGGAAATTCCGAAGTGGGAACTGCCAACGGTTATGGGACTGCCAAAAGTTGGAAGAAGCCACTCGGTGCCAAGTACTGCCACTAGAAGCCAGTCTGTCGAACGAGTAGGGGGAACCAATAATTTTGGTCTTGAAATCGAAAGGGTAAAATTTGATTTACAAAATCCGCAGGAAGAACCGGAAAATGTTTTAGAAAACATTCTTGATTTTGAAGAGGAAGAGGAGGAATGGCGTAGAGAAAGAGAGCCAGCAGGTGAAGATGGTTTCGCCACAGGGGTCACCTTTGAAGAACTTAGTACCGTGGGGATGATGCTCCAGCAAGAGATGCCTGAGCCATCTTTAGAAAAAGAAGTGGTCGCTATTGTTCAAAAAATACAGGGAACCGAACTCTTCAGCTTACTGGAAAACTCTTTGGGGGATGCTTCTCGAAAAATAGCCGAGCTGTTGGACCGAAGCCTCCAATCTATCGAAACAAATCCCGGTTCTTCCACTATGCGGAAAAATACACCCGATGATTTTGATATCAATGCATTTATATAAATAATGAAATATGGAACGAGAACTGCCCTCTATTGATATCATGGAAACACTTTTCATTATTGATGTCGAAAAGGCTGAATTAAGGCAAAAGGATGATCCTACAAATGCCATATCCATTTTTGATATGAGAGATACAGGAAAGGGGTATGAATTTGAATACTCGTATGACCATAAAAATACACCTGGATTGTTTGATACAGATGGATGGGTCACCATAATACTACCGGAACTCGTAAAACTAGATCCCGTAGGTATGGCAGAAAAGTACAATTATCCCCTGGACCAGATTCACCTGAAGACCGATTTTGATTTGATGGTTGACCAAGAAGCCTATCAAAAGAGACTTAATGGAATTTTACCTATTGTTGAAATTGCCGGTCATCCATTTTACGTAGATATCCGGATGGATATGCTCAGACCGCATGATGACTTTCTTTCAAAAGGAATTGTATTTTCTGGAATAGAACATTACTTTATGGAAGATAAAGATGCCTATGTTATTCCATACAATCCTAAAACACATGAGTTTCAGGAAATTGATATAGATGCCATTACAGAATTTCCAAAAGACCTCATTGCTGTTAGTTTTCCACATGAAAGTATATTGGATCCGATTGGTTTTAACAGGCTTTATCGTAGTGATAAGTTTTTTGGCTTGAAGGAAACCAATCTTAAATCTTATATCACGGCCGAGCAGGTTGCATGGAAAGATATGGGATTGGAGGAAACCATAAAGAAAAATATAAACAAGCTTGTGAAAAAAGAGCCTGAAAATTCCAACAGGCCACCAATAAAAAAACGCCCAAAATTGTGACCAGCTTATGAAAATAGAATTAAAAAACATTCAGTTCAACGAACAGCTTAGTGAAGAAACAAATGCTTTTGCTGCCAATCTTTATATAGAAGGGGTAAAGGTAGGCAGTGCCTCCAATAGGGGACAGGGTGGGCCTACTGACTACCGTGCTTCCGATGACAAAGGCAAAAAACTGATTGTAGAGGCCGAGGCATTTTGCCAGTCACTTCCTCCCCGAAAAAGTAATTTTTTAGGCGAAGAGCGCGAGTACCCTATGGATTTAGAGTCATATATTGATAATCTGCTACATGAACACTTAATAGCAAAAGATATTAAGAAATTTGAGAATAAGGTGGAGAGATCAATGGAAAAAGGAGTAGTGGTGGGTGTTCCTGGCAAAGAATTTTCAGTGTGGCAATTCAATATACCGACGGAACAAGTTCTTCAGCATCCGAAAGGGCCTGAGATGATCAAAAATATGCTTGCCAAAGATATTCTTCCAAGACTTGTAGGAGGAAAAATCGTAATGAATACCAATATTCCCCTTAAAATATTGCAGGATGCTGGGCTAAATGAAAATCAATATACAAAAGTGCTTTCTAATGAAGCTGCTATAAAAAAGCAGGAAAAGAAGGATAAACCTCCCATAAGAGGCCGTAAGATATGAACTGCAAAACAGTAATCAGCTATACGCAAAGGCATTGGCAAAGCTAAAGCCTTTGCCTTTAGTTTTTTGTAAAGAAATGTTTATAAGTATGCTACTTTACTTATTACAGTGTAGCTAATTGATATTTCAAAATAGCGCTTTTGTCAATCAGATCAACGATATTGAGCAAGTATGAAAAATGTTCAAGCATATTCGCAACCGACAATTGATGCTCTTCGTTAAGATTATACTGTCCAGGATAGAATTGAAGAAACTTCTCGTCTACGATACCATTTCTATGGGCGTAAAGATGACGGATCTGCAATATTTTTTCAATATCATCCTGTTGGGTGCTGTCAAGAACATTCAAATCTCTTATTTGTGCATTGTCAGCAATAAAACCCTTTACACTTCCCCTTTGTAATTTAGCCAGCTTTTTTTTTGCCCAGTACAGTACAAACTCCTGCATATCCGAACAATCAAGTACTTCTTTTATGGTAACCTGTTGATTGCCTTTCAATGTATCCGGATTTGCCAAATATATCTCATAAAGAAGATCTGTTAAATAGATTTCGAAATTATCCGCACATGACGACAGTAATATTCGCATAAGAATTTTGCCTTCTTGGTTTGTAGTCGGCACTTCAAATGAACTTGGATACAGAATATGCCCCAAGTCATCGATAATATTCAAAACCCCTGAGTAATGATCCAGGAATTTTAACTTTGCACCTGTGGTTGATGAGCGTAAATTAAGCAGCTCATTATTTATCTGTAAAATTAAAGGGAGCTGGTTTGTTCTATTTTGTTTTATTTCAGGATTGCTAAGAACTGTCCTTACGCCATTTCTAACATATATCTTATTTTCAATGGCAACTGTTGCTGTAGAATTTTCTATTTCAATTACATATAGCCTTTTCCCTTCATAAGATATATAATCATATTTAATATTGGGCCGTGGAGACAACAGGTCTATCGCCTTGTGGGTTACGCCGTTGGCATGAAAATCCTCACTAAGACCAATAATGTTAATGTCACCATTGGACTCGTGTACACCAAGCACTATAATTCCACCACTAGAGTTTGCAAAACCTGCAATCATTTGTGCCAGGCTTCTTGCAGGAGGTAAAACCGCCTTGTACTCTAGTTGTTCACTTTCAGGCTTTCCTAATATTTTGGATAAATCTTTGTTTGAACTCATAACTAAACAGGGAATTTAACTATTTGGGCCTTCTTAAGTAAATGGCCAAGAGTAATCATTTTTGGCTTCTTGCCGTCGTCTATCCATAATTCTGAGGGTTCATAATCTAAAATATCACGTTCTGAACCATAATAAATGATTACTTCTCCATTATATGCGGGTCTTGCAACAATACTTATTGGATTGCCATCTTTTAAAATTCCTGCCAGAATGGTTGGAGCTGTAGTATCGTCCAAATTATCAAGATTATATACATCCAATGTTTGTAAATGTTCAATGATCTCAGTTTTGGCTCTTTTGATCAAACTCTGTACATAGACAAACATATCTGTTGTCGGAGTCGATTTGTGAGAATATAAAGCTGCCAGATCTTTATCCTTTATTGCTTCCTTCCACTCTTCGAGCGAAGATATGCCCATATCAGCCAATATTTCTTGGGTTACAGGCAATAATGTGCCAGGGCTGTTTATTACTGGTGCTTTACCATCCAGCAGTTCGCGCAGTTGCTCCAGATCCGTGACATTGTATTGCCTTAAAAGAGAATAGACTTCCTTGGCATTCTCAATATTTTCAAATAGCCTTGGGTTTTCCTTCATGGCCTCTGCCACTTTCGATAAATGAGACAGGTCGGTCTGGCTTCTCATTACTTTGTACAGGCTGTCTTTATCCTCAATGGTGTTCATAAACAATTCGGCCCTATTTCGGTACGTTTCTGAAAAAAATTCTTTGCCCTCGTCCGCATTGCTATCAAACCACTCTGATAAAAGGCTAATTGCTTTGATAAAGTTTGGATTTTTATTGCTTGTATTTTTCAATTTCTGCCTAATCTCGATGGCAATTTCTTCTTTCTTTTTTGTCGAATATCGACCGAAACTGATCTGTTCATGAATTAAAATGTCATTCCAATCTTCTCCGAGAAGCTGCAGAACCTCTATGAGCAAAGGATCTTGTATTTTATCAATAAACAGCTTGCTTTTTATTAAGAAATTTCCATTTTGATTTGGAATAACAGCATTTTTTTCCAATAATGGCAGGTTGGTTTCATCATTAATAATAAATGCTCCAACTTCGTTAAGCCATTCAAAGGCAGAATCTTCATTGTTGTTAAAACTTTCCGATAATTTGCCGATGTTTTCTTTTTTGGCTATATCACTGATTAATTCCGCAAAAGTGATTTTATTGAGGTCGTCCCATATTATTTCGACCCAGTTATGCAGATGTTCTTCTTTGCAGACTGCCGATGGAAAAAGATCATAAGTATAGAGCCAAAGCTTTTCCCTGGTTTCTTTATTGTATGTTTTGAGCGGAAACCACATATCTCCCAACTTTTGTTTTTTATCATTTTCCAGCTCCACTATTGCTTTGGTAAGCAGAAATTCCCTTAATGGCTGCTGGATAGATTCTTTATACCATTTTTGATCAAAGTAATCTTCATCAGTTGATGGGATTTTGGTCTTTGCAACATTGAATATATTTTTAAAAGATTTTTCTTCCAATTTGTTTATAAGATCGTTATATAAAATAAGGGACTGTTCTAACAGATCCTTATTTTCAAACACTTCAGGATCATTATCTCCCATGAGCCAAATGCCATCTCTTTCAGTTTGAGGATTAAAATAGAAGCTGTTAACTACAATTGGAAAATGAAAATTCTCTGTTCCAATTAACGGGAAATCACAAAACAATTTAGGGACATCCTCTAAACTTAGGATTTCAAATGTACCGTCATCTTTTTTGACAGCACGTACGGCAATAGAAACGGCTCCATTAGTTGTATATAATAACCTGACAATGGTCGGTTTACCATTATTATATATTTTAGTTAATTTTTTAAACCCATCTTCAATTTTGGGATTGTTCTGAAATACGGTTATTTCATCCGATAAGTTATTTACGATTTCTACTTGATGTATTTCAGAAATAAATGTAAGTACATAAGGTATTAAAGAAAGAAATTCATTAACCCCAATTTGTGCAATCTCTTTCTGTTCGGGAGTATCCAAAGAATATATAAATGAAGTATTAAAATCATTTTCATCATAATCTGCAATTTCATTATTCTCTGTAGAAGCATGAAATTCTTTCCATGCATTTTCAATTTTGGGGATTAATTGAGCTGTAGTTTTTCCATTGCGGTCTAAAGGAAAATTAAATCTGTACAAACCTGAATCATCAGTTTCAACAATTCCTTTTATGAAAATTTCTTTTGAGAGCAAGTGAGTGGTAAGAAACCCTGTTCCGAACCTACCTGTACGGGTGCTCACTTCTCCTTCTTCAACCTCTTTGGATGAAATTTGATTGATCAAACCCCGAATATCTTTTTCTGTAAAATGAGAACCATTATGTAAAAACTCTATTTTATCATGATCGAGAATAATTTTAACAGAAACCAATCTCTCAGTATCTGCTATACTGTCTTTAGCATTCTGTAAAAGCTCCCAAGCCCAGCGGCCATGATTACTTTTAACTGTTTTTTCTAAGTCATGAAGTCTTTTAATTATTTTATCTGCAATTGATCTATTGCCATCCTCCTTACGGCCTTCTTCGATTGATTTTATCATAAGTTCACAATTTGGAATTAGTTTCCGGGATAATATTCTATATTTTTTGTTGTCATTTTCAACACTTTTTCTATTAGATTTTTATTCTCTTAAGCATAAATGACAAATATGCTAATTTATGAAATTCTCCCCATATAGAGACTTTTCACGCCAAACAATTCCACTCACTGCCAGTTTGTTAGACTGCCTCTTTGCCTCCAATACCTTTGTTTCCAAGCCTGCAAAAAGCAGGAAATCGTTAACAAATAACTCAATACAAGATGGAGAAACAAAGAAAAAAATTAATGCTGACCTGCGTTATGCTGATGTCGGCAGCGGGTGCCTATGCGCAGGGAAATGGCAGTGCCGGTATCAATGAAGCTACCCAAATGGTTACCTCTTATTTCGATCCTGCCACCAAGCTGATCTATGCGATAGGAGCTGTTGTAGGGCTGATAGGAGGGGTGAAGGTGTATAACAAATTCAGCAGTGGTGATCCCGATACGAGCAAAACGGCTGCAAGCTGGTTTGGAGCCTGTATTTTCTTAATTGTAGCAGCGACCATTCTGCGCTCATTCTTCCTATAATCCATTGCCTGATGAATACGAACTATAACATCAATAAGGGAATAGGCAGAACAGTCGAGTTTAAAGGGTTAAAGGCTCAGTACCTTTTCATCTTTGCAGGAGGACTACTGGGTATTTTGGTGCTGGTGATGATCCTTTATATGGCAGGGGTCAATTCCTATATCTGCCTTTTTATTGGCGGTTGCGGTTCCGGACTGATTATCTGGCAGACTTTCTCACTCAATAAAAAATATGGAGAGCATGGGCTTATGAAATTAGGAGCTAAGAAGAGACACCCCCGATATATCATGTGCCGTAAAGCAATCCATCGTTACCTAAGATCCAATCCTAAAAATCCTGCAGTATGAGAAATATAAGCAAAGCTACTACACTGGAAAGCAAGTTTCCACTGCTGGCGGTAGAAGAGAACTGCATCATTTCAAAAGAAGCTGATATTACAGCCTGTTTTTCGGTGCATCTGCCGGAACTTTTTACAGTGGCAGGACCCGAATACGAAGCCATCCATTCTGCCTGGCATAAAGCGGTAAAAACACTGCCTGATTACACGGTGATCCATAAGCAGGACTGGTATATCAAAGAGAACTATGCTCCTGATATCGACAAGGAGGGGTTAAGTTTTCTTGCCAAATCCTATCAACAGCATTTTAATGAGCGCCCTTTCTTAAACCACTACTGCTACCTTTTCATTACCAAAACTTCCAAAGAGCGGATGCGGATGCAGAGTAATTTCTCTTCTTTGTGCAAAGGGGTTTTAGTACCGAAAGAGATCAGGGATAAAGAGGCTTTATCCCGCTTTATGGAGGCTGTAAGCCAGTTTGAAAGGATTGTGAACGATTCTGGTTTTGTTAAAGTAAAGCGCTTGAATGAAGAAGAAATAGTAGGTGCGGAGGGCAAACAAGGGTTGTTGGAACAGTATTTTACACTTTCAAGGCAGACAGGAACCCCTATGCAGGATATTGCACTCGGAACCGAAGAAATGAGGATTGGGAATAACAGGCTTTGCCTGCACACCTTATCGGACACCGACGATCTGCCGGGCACCGTTTCGACCGATACAAGATTTGAAAAGCTTTCTACCGATCGAAGTGACTGCCGTTTGTCTTTTGCAGCGCCCGTGGGACTGCTATTGAACTGCAATCACATCTATAATCAATACCTGTTTATCGATAATAGCGATGATAATTTGAAAAAGTTCGAAAAGTCAGCCAGGAATATGCATTCGCTAGGCAGGTACAGCAGGAGTAATCAGATCAACAAGGAATGGATCGAGCGCTATCTGAACGAAGCCCATTCCTACGGGCTGTCTTCGATCAGGGCGCATTTCAATGTGATGGCATGGTCCGATGATGCCCATGAGCTGAAGCAGCTGAAAAACGATACAGGTAGTGCATTGGCGCTGATGGAATGTAAACCACGACATAATACAACTGATGTGGCAACACTCTATTGGGCAGGTATCCCGGGCAATGCAGGAGATTTTCCAAGCGAAGAAAGTTTTTACACGTTCATAGAACCAGCTTTGTGCTTTTTCACAGAAGAGACCAATTATCAAAATTCCCCATCACCATTTGGAATTAAAATGGCCGACCGGCTGACCGGAAACCCGATCCATCTTGATATCTCTGATCTCCCAATGAAACGTGGGATTATTACCAACAGGAATAAATTTATATTGGGTCCTTCAGGTTCAGGCAAGTCGTTTTTTACCAACCACATGGTCAGGCAGTATTATGAGCAGGGTGCCCATGTACTGCTGGTTGATACCGGAAATTCATACCAGGGTTTATGTGAACTCATCAAGGGAAAGACCAAAGGGGAAGATGGCGTTTATTTTACCTACACCGAAGATAACCCGATTGCCTTTAATCCCTTCTATACTGATGATGGGATATTCGATATCGAGAAACGGGAAAGTATCAAAACACTGATTCTCACTTTGTGGAAAAGAGATGACGAACCCCCGACCCGTTCTGAAGAAGTAGCCCTTTCCAATGCCGTAAGCGGATATATTGAAAAGATCAAAAAAGAGGATACTTATCCCTCTTTTAATGGCTTCTATGAATTTGTCAAAGGGGATTTCCGTAAAATTCTGCTAGAAAAAGAAGTCCGTGAAAAAGACTTTGATCTGGCCAATTTTCTCAACGTCCTTGAACCGTATTACAAAGGCGGAGAATATGATTATCTTCTCAACTCCAATAAGCAATTGGACTTGCTGACTAAACGCTTTATTGTATTCGAAATTGATGCCATAAAAGATCATAAAATTCTCTTCCCGATTGTGACCATCATTATTATGGAGGTTTTTATCAATAAGATGCGTAGACTGAAAGGCATTCGCAAGCTTATTTTGATTGAAGAAGCCTGGAAGGCCATTGCCAAAGAAGGAATGGCAGAATACATCAAGTACCTCTTTAAAACGGTCAGGAAGTTCTTTGGAGAAGCCATTGTGGTGACCCAGGAGGTGGATGACATTATTCAATCCCCCATTGTTAAGGAAAGTATCATCAATAATTCTGACTGTAAGATTCTGCTCGACCAGCGCAAGTATATGAATAAGTTTGATGATATACAGGCCATGCTGGGACTTACCGATAAGGAAAAAGCACAGGTGCTTTCCATCAATATGAACAATGACCCGTCCCGGTTTTACAAAGAAGTATGGATCGGCCTGGGGGGAACTCATTCTGCGGTGTATGCTACAGAAGTGTCCGCTCAGGAATATCTCGCTTATACGACTGAAGAAACCGAAAAATTGGAGGTCATGCAGTTGGCTAAAGAACTTGATGGGAATGTCGAAATGGCAATCAAAAGAATCGCTGCCGACAAAAAAGAGAATCCATAACAAGGTAAATAAGCCTATACAATTTCAACGAATTAACAATAACAACATTTTAAAATTCAAAACAATGAAAAAAATCATGGTATTGATGTGTACTGTCCTGACATTGGCATTCACATCATCAAAAGCGCAGTGGGTAGTGACTGACCCAACTAATCTGGCACAGGGTATTGTCAACAGTGCCCAGGAAATTGTGCAGACTTCAAGTACCGTTTCCAATACATTGAAGAGTTTTCAGGAAGTAAAAAGAGTATATGATCAGGGTAAGGAATTTTACGATAAGCTCAAAGCGGTTAATAATCTGGTCAAGGATGCGCGAAAAGTACAGCAGACGGTACTTATGGTAGGCAATATCTCAGAATTGTACGTGACCAATTTTGGGAAAATGATCAATGACCCCAATTTTTCCCCTCAAGAGCTTACAGCCATTGCCTTCGGCTATTCCAAGCTCTTAAACGAAAGTGGTGACCTCTTGAAGGATCTGAAGCAGATTATCAATGAATCGAGTCTTTCTATGAACGATAAGGAGCGCATGGAAATTATTGACCGGGTGTACAAAGAAGTAAGTGAATACCACAAGCTGGTAAGATATTATACCAACAAGAATATCTCAGTAAGCTATCTGCGTGCCAAGAAGAAAAATGATGCCCAGCGTGTGCTTCAGCTTTATGGCAGTGCTAATCAAAAATATTGGTAGACCCTTTAAACTTTATAAGAATGGACTTTGAAAATCTTCATGAAATATTACGCTCGTTATATGACGAGATGCTCCCGCTGTCCGCCACTATGGCGGCAGTGGCCAAAGGGGTTGCCGGATTGGGTGCTTTGTTCTATGTGGCTTTAAAGGTATGGCAGGCATTGAGCCGTGCCGAACCTATTGATGTATTTCCTTTATTACGACCATTTGCTCTTGGCATCTGCATTATGTTTTTTCCTACAATCGTACTGGGAACCATCAATGGGGTGCTAAGCCCTGTGGTGAAAGGTACCCACGGAATGCTCGAAAACCAGGTGCTGGACCTGAATAAGCTACAACAGCAGAAAGACCAGCTCGAACGGGAAGCGATGCTTCGAAATCCTGAAACTGCATTTCTGGTCTCTGATGAGGAATTTGATAAAAAGCTCGATGAACTGGGCTGGTCGCCTTCGGATTTGGGAACAATGGCAGGAATGTATATTGAACGCCAGAGCTATAAAATGGAACAGGCCATCAAAAACTGGTTCCGTGACCTGCTTGAAATTCTGTTTCAGGCATCGGCCTTGGTCATCGATACTATAAGAACCTTCTTTCTGATCGTTTTATCCATTCTTGGGCCTATTGCTTTTGCCATCTCTGTATGGGATGGCTTTCAATCGACCCTTACACAATGGATCACCCGGTATGTCAGCGTGTACTTATGGCTTCCCGTGGCTGATATTTTCAGTTCGATGCTGGCCAAACTGCAGTCGCTCATTCTTGAAAAAGATATCCAGAATCTCTCGGATCCGAATTTTATACCGGATGGCTCGCAGACTGTGTATATCATCTTTATGATTATTGGCATTATCGGCTACTTCACAATCCCAACGGTAACCGGCTGGGTAATTCAGGCAGGAGGGGCAGGCAATTTCACAAGAAATGTAAGCCAGACTGCACAAAAGGCTGGAAATATTGCAAGTGCAGGGGCAGGTTCTGCAACAGGCAATATCAGTGGTCAGCTTTTGAAATAATCCAACTTAAAAAATAAAAAAATGGAATTTAAAACACTCAGAAATATTGAAAACAGTTTTAGGCAGATCAGGCTCTATGCTATCATTTTTGCGGTACTGTGCATTTCGGTGGCAGGATATGCTGTCTGGCAGTCCTATCATTTTGCAGAAGAACAGAGGCAGAAGATCTACGTACTCGACAATGGCAAATCACTCATGCTGGCCCTTTCACAGGATGTCTCAATCAACAGGCCCGTACAGGCAAGGGAGCATGTAAAACGTTTTCACGAACTCTTTTTTACCCTTGCACCAGATAAAAATGCCATTGAAAGCAATATGAAACGGGCTTTTAATCTGGCCGATAAAAGTGCATTCGATTACTACAAAGACTTGTCAGAGAAAGGCTATTATAACCGTATTATTTCAGGTAATATCCAGCAGCGTATCGAAATAGACAGCATACAATGCCAATTCGACCGCTACCCTTATGCCGTTAAAACCTTTGCCAGACAATTTATTATGCGATCCAGCAATATGACCGAAAGAAGTCTGGTCACTTTCTGTTACCTGCTTAACTCAGTCCCCTCTGATAATAACCCGCAGGGGTTTACCATTGAAAAATTCAGTGTGATCGAAAATAAGGACCTGCAGGTGATAGACCGCTAAAAAATAAATGCTATGAAAAAACTAAAAAATTTGATGCATACCTATGAAACACGTTTGGAAGACTGGTGGCAGAAACTCCCTGCTGCAAAACAGCGAAAACTTGTAATCCTGTTTTTTGCGGGATATCTGCTCGTTACGGCATCGGTGATCTTATCGGTTTGGTATAATGCTAAAACCGATAACAGCAGAAAATCAACGATTCAGCATATCAGCAATCCGCTTTTGCAAAAAAGGAAAAGCGGATTGCATGCCGAAGATTTATCATCAACTCCATTAAAAAATAAACAATATGAAAGATAATGAGAAAACAACCGTAAGGCTTACGGAGGTAGGCCAAAAAGGTATTGAAGATCATGATACACCTTCAATAGATAGAATGCAGAAGCTCAAGAAGCCGCTTATTTTTGTCCTGATGGCCATTGTATTTATCGGCTGTATGTACCTGATCTTTGCACCGTCCTCTGATAAAAAAGAGCAGGAGCGGGCAGGCCTTAACGAGGCAGTGCCACAGGCTACCGAAGCAGGAATGCAGGACGATAAGGGCAAGGCTTATGAAAGTGAGCTTCTGGAACAAAAAGAGCTTGAAAAAAAGAAATCCCTTACCTCCCTGTCGGATTATTGGAATACAGACAGTGCTGCTTCAGTGTCCGGTACAAATCCGGCAAATAATCTGACGGGTCCTGCTTCCAATCATCAAAATGAGGCACTTAACAGCTACCGGAATGTTCAAAACACATTAGGCTCGTTTTACGATGATAGGGGAGAAACCAGCCGTATGCGTAACGAAATACAATCCCTAAAAGCCGAACTGGCTCAAAAAGATGCCACACCTGTTAATCCAATGCAAAATCAATTGGCGCTGATGGAAAAATCCTATCAGATGGCCGCCAGGTATTTTCCAAATACAGGAGCTAAAACGGAAGAAAAGCCCATTGCCTTTAAACAGGATTCATCTGATAAAATCAAGCAGAAGAGTGTTGTTACCAGCGTGTTTACCACTGAAAAAAACATTGTATCGGCATTATATCGTGAGCCCACAGACAGTGCTCTTGTTGCAGGTTTATTGCGTATGGATGGCAGAAATTTTTTTACCACCGGAAAAGTAAAGGAAAATACTCAGTCCCCTAATAGCATCAGGGCGTGTATTCACGAAACCCAGGTGGTTATGGGAGACAATAATGTGCGCATAAGGCTTTTAGATCCGGTACGTGCAACAAAGATAACCATCCCTAAAGGAACTGTTGTTTCAGCAATTGCCAAGTTACAGGGCATACGGCTTCAGCTGTTGATTACCTCGATAGAGTTTAACGGGAATATTATTCCAGTTGAAATAACAGCCTATGATCTGGACGGTCAGGCCGGGTTAGCGGTTCCATTTTCTCCTGAAAGGAGTGCTGTTACTGAAATGGTAGCCAACATGGGCACCACCTCCGGAACCAATGTTTCTCTCAGCTCTACTGCCGGGCAGCAGATCACAAGCGACCTTAGCAAAAGCCTGGTACAGGGTGTTTCAGGATACTTCGCCAAAAAAGTAAGAATGCCTAAGATCACGCTGAAAGCCGGATACCAGATTTTTCTGGTGGCCAAAAAATAATATCTAACTCCAAAATCAATTACTATGTATCTATTATTTAAAAATGTAATGTTGATGGTATTTGTCACCATTTTCAGCCTGCAGCTCCATGCTCAGGGGCAAAAGGAAAATCCTGTGAACGATACACTGAAAGCAGAATCAAGGTTAAAAGCAGGTAAAATAGAAGCCTACTGGCTTACGGTAACCTATGATAAAACCAGCCATATCATTTTCCCTTCCAAGATAAAATATGTCGATCTGGGCAGTGAATACCTGATCGCAGGCAAAGCCGATGATGCCGAGAATGTCTTAAGAATTAAAGCGGCTACGCGGGATTTTGAGCCTGAAACCAATTTTTCTGTGATTACAGAGGACGGTAAATTTTACAGTTTCGATGTTTTTTACAGCCGTTTCCCGGCAACACTGAATTATGATGTGCTTAAAATGCTTCAGGCAGAAGACAAAGAAAAAGTACATAATGTTTTGTTTGAAGACCTGGGTAATAACCAGCCTTCAATGACTGAAGTGGCGATGAAAACCATCTACAACAAGAATAAAAAGCTGATCAGGCATATCGGTTCCTACAGTTTTGGGATCAGTTTCCTACTCAAGGGCATTTATATCTACAATGGCAAATACTATTTCCATATCGAATTAGCCAACAGCTCCAATGTTCCTTTTCTGGTTGACTTTATGACTTTTAAGATTGTAGATAGGAAAACTACGAAAAGAACGGCTGTTCAGGAGAATGAACTGGTTCCGCTTAGGCTCTATGTTCCTATAAATGATGTGAATGCCAATGGTGCTGAAAGAAATGTACTGCTCCTTGACCAGTTTACACTGGCTGATGATAAAATACTGGTTATTGAAGTATTTGAGAAGAATGGGGGCAGACACCAGAGATTAGAAGTTGAAAACTCCGATCTGATCAACGCAAAATCGGTAACTGAGCTGAAGCTTATTTTTTAACCCTTTAATACCAAATTATAATGAAAAAGTATCTTTTTACTGTGTTCTTGTTTGCTATTGGCTTTCAGGTTTTACGAGCACAAAGGCTGATCAAAGGCCAGAAGGGATTTGAAGTGAGTGCCGGACTGATCTCTGATAAGAAGCCATTGCATGAATATTTTTATGTTCAGGCAGCAATGATTGTTAACGAAAAAAAGGGGAACTACCAATTTTGGGGACTGGAATATAGCCGAAAAAAACATGAGTATGAAAACTATGCCATTCCTGTTGAAAGCTACTTTGCCGAAGGGGGCTATAGCTTCTTTTTACTTGGGGATCGGGCCAAGAACATTTCGCTCAATTTTGGTATATCGGGTATCGCAGGGTATGAGGTGATTAACCAGGGTGAAAGTGGGCTGTCCAATGGTGCTGTAATACAGAATGGAGATCACTTTATCTATGGCGGAGGGCTTAGACTTTCTTTGGAAACCTATTTGGGAGACCATCTCGTATTGCTTTTGCAGGGTAGGGTAAAGGCAGTCTGGGGAACTTCAGTTGAACATTTGCGCCCCTCTGCTGGTGTCGGTATTCGATATATTTTCTAACTAATAAATCTTTAACAATGAAATATCATATTATAAAAAATATATTTTTTGCAGGCCGTCTGCAATTTTTATTATCGAGGCTTATTCTCATCATGCTTTTCTTTACGATGAGTTCCTGCGATAAGGAGCTGGATATCAAAACCGATTTTCCATTTGAACTACAGGTGATGCCTGTTCCTAAAAATATTGCCAAAGGGGAGACTGTAACTATCAGGTGCAGCATTAAGGCGGAAAGAAATTATGTTGGAACGCAATATTACATCAGGTTCTTTCAATTTGATGGTGCTGGAAAATTGTCAATGGGCAGTGGCAACATGTATACCCTTAAACCCAATGATTTGTATGTACTGCAGGAACAAGTGTTTAGGTTGTACTATGTTTCTGAAGGGAATATTACTCACAATTTCGACGTTTGGATTTCTGATAATAGAGGGCATGAGCAAAAGGTCAGTTTTCAGTTTAATGCCAGTGAAAAATAAAATCAAAAACATTTTTATTAAAATAAAAGGGCAAAAGCTGGAATTCCGGCTTTTGCCCTTAAAGATTATTGAATAAATATATCTTAAAGCAAATACTCTCTTTATATCCCTTAAATTATAAGTCTAAAAATTTTGATATTGTATATCAGATTTGCTTTTCTCTTTGTCATAGGGAATCCCATTCTTTGCTCCACATAGATAAATACCAAAATCTGTATCTACTTCTATTTCACAATCAAAATTTATAGATTCATCCATGAGTTTTTCGAAAGATTCTATTACGGGCTTTAATTTGGTAGTATATTTTGTTTCTCCATAATATATAGGGCCTGAAGACCCAAAATCTGCCAAAAAAGTTATTCCGGTTACCTTGTCTTTTAAATGATAACTAAATCCTTCAAATAAAATAAAACGAGGTTTACCAAAGTGCCCCCATAAACGGGACAAAAAATCACCTATTGGAGCAGATTGGTTTCTTATTTCTCCGTATTGAATGTTATCATATTGTACATCTTCTTGTGGGTCTTTAGCAACCTCAAATCTGTTTTTTATATTCATTACTTTTTGTTGTGCTTTAAGTTGTTGTATTGAAAATGGGAAAAAGAGCATTATTAAAAAGATTAATATAGAAAATGTCCTTTTTGTTATTTTATTGTAATTATCTATCATTGTAGAAGCTAATTTGTTGTTATTTAACGGAAAATAAACAAAAGTAGGGAACTACCTACTTTTGTTTATTAGAATTTGCTTTACCACTCTCTCCATTCTTCAGTGATATCTTCATCTACAGCATTATAGCCTTTTTCGTGCCCTCCCAAAATGATTATTTCGGCAATTTGCTCCCGCTCATTCGTCTCTATCAAGGAATAATCACATTTCTCATTAAGGTCATTTAACATCTGAACTGTTGATTTTACGATTTTCATTCCTTCATCTTTTGATTCTGTAGCAAATACCTTGATTACATAATCAGACAAGGTAGCAATACAGAGATCAACATCATCCTGTGTATATGACGGATTATTTTCATGCATATAATCTTCCATATTCTTCTTGAGAACAAGAATTAAACTATCCATATGTTTATTCCCTGTTAATTTTAGATTGACATCCGAAGATTTCTTTTCTACATTGACTTTCCTTTGAGGCCATACTCTTGCAAGGGAAGGTAGATTAGTAATATCTAAATTTTTACAGTTTTCTATGAATACATCATTAAGTTTATGGTGATTAGGTAATAAAATCTTTTCCAATTTAGTACAATAATGTACACCTAATTTCTCTAGATCTTTATTATTCCTTAGATCCAGTTCCGTTAATCCGCCTTTATTAATTGTTAACTCTGTAAGATTGGGAAACATTTCTGGAAAAGAAAATGTTTTAGTGCTATCCCAAAATACAGCCTTTTTAACGGTATCAAACTGGTCAAGTACTTTTCCTTTAAAGCTTTTTATAGATAAAAAGGTAACTTCACTGAGGTTTTTGAAATTCTTTGCAGATATATCCATTTTTGATTTCTCACCTATAAGAAGATGTTGGACATCTATAACAACGTCCAATAAATCTACTGATGATTCATGAAATGCAACCGCCTCTAATTTAAGTTTAGAAAATATTTCCTTTATAGTTTGGAAATAATCATTTTCTATTTTATTGAAACCAATATCTATAATTTTGTAATTATCTACTTCAGAAATAGTTATTTTTTTATATTCGATCTTGGGATTGACTCCCAAATCCATCCATTTCTTTTCTTCTGCAAAATTGCTTGTAATTAGCAATCCTTGGCCTTCTATGTCATAATAAATATTAGTATCCATCTTGTATTGTATATTTATATCCAGGTGATTGTATCATATTATAATTTATTGGGTTCATATATCCTTGAGGATAATTTGGGAGTTGTCTATCCGTTTGCATTCTCCTATATTCTGCTTTAAAAGCTTCTCTGTCAGAAATTGAGGGTTTCCAATCAAGACTTTTTACAGTAGTTGCATGCAAAGTCATTTGCAATAATGCGGAAGTAAACATTCGATCAATAGGACCCTTTCCATGATATTTATAGCCTTTATCAAATTCAATAGTATAAGAACCAACCTGTCCTTCTCTTTCTCTTACAGGAAATGATTTCGCTTCCGCTTTTACTTGTGCAAATGTAAATGTTCCACTTCCAATATTACTATATTTATAAGACTTCCCTGCATAATCTGGAACGTGTGCAGAGCTAAAAGCTAGATTAGCAACAATTGCTATGGCAGAAACCCCTACTTCAGCAGATATGCCTATTCCCTTTGCTACTTGTAAAGCCAAATCAGAACAACAAAGCTGTTGGGAATTTCCTCCCACCTCATTTGTTCCAGCTACAAATTGAGTAAAATTTTTCGCTGAAAAATAATTTTGCCCAGAAAGAGAACGTTGAAAAGCTGCAATATCATCAGTATCTGTCAAAGTATAGCTTTCTCCACCACCTCCTGTCCATGGTTTGGCATCATATACATCTCCAAAAGAATAATCATTTTGTCCTGAAAATTGCATTATACCTGCGCGGTTTCCTTTTCCGCCACTGGCATAATAGGATAACATTCCATTTCCAAAACCCATTGAGGAGGGATCTTTTTCCGCCGGCGACATGGCGCGTCTTCCATCCGGATCTATAAAGCTTACAGGGTTATTGAAAGCATAATTGTATGGAGTAAACCTTCTGGAGGTTTCAGCTAACGGATCTATGACACCCCATCGTCCCAGATCTGCCATATACATTCTGGCCCCGTAATCATACATTCCCGTTTCCTGAAGTTCTTTGCCATTGTATTTATAGCTGTAGAAACTTCCAAAAGAAGAAAAAGTATCCCCAATATGGTTTAATCCAAAAGGGTAGTAGTTGTTGGTATCAATAATTTCAGGAGCGCCTTCGCTGCTTTTGGCAAAACTGACCCTGGTATTTCCAAGGTGATCTTTATACTGGTAAATATAACGGTTTTCCGTGAAACTGTAATAACCTTCTGCTGTAGGGACAAAATCAAGTCTCCATTGTGGAGTTAAGTCAATACCAGGAAACAGAAGTCCTGTATTTTTATAAGCCTGCTCTTCAAAAGCAGATTCAGTACGACATTCAAGGCATATTCCGCCACCTTCACTATAGGTATACTGGAAGCCATCCAGATAATCAGTCATAGTAGTGCTCATCACCCCACGCGGAGGAGTGCTGGAATAGGTTTTGCGAAGTTTTACACCATCTGCACGGTAGAGATAACTCAGACTGCTACTTGATGTCTGTCCATTTCCAAACAAACCTGGTTGAATGATAAAAAAACTCTTGGGGAGATTAAGATAGTTGTACACTATGCTTTGAATCCCCTTATCCTTCATATTGATCATATTTCCGTTCAGATCATAATCAATGATATTGTTTCCGCCTTCATAGCCGGAATCGTTTAATGAACTTTCAATAATTTGATTCAAGCGATTGCCTGTATATTTATACTCTAGATTATCTACCAATGTAGAGGTTGCCCCAAAAATAGGAATCGCGTTTCTTTTTAAAAATGTAATATTTCCGTTTACATCATAGCTCAAACGTTCATCAAAATTCTTGTTATGTGGATTGGTCTTTTCCGGTTCTGAATACTCGGCATCAGTTAATCTGTTAAGCTTGTCATAAGTATAAGTATATCTTTTAAGGTTATTGACCGTTGACATATTCCAGTCAATTTCTGCAATATTCCCATTATATCTGCCAGGAGAAATATCTGAATAAATAGGGTTTGTATATTTTACTTTATACCCAAAAAGCTTCCCATTTAAAGCTGCCGGATCGTTAATCTGGGTCATCCAACCTCTTATATTATACTTGTAATCAACCTGCTGAAGCGGAGAAGAAGCCGTAACTCCTCCTACTTTCTTAGATTCCAGCTGGGAAATTTCATTGTACTTATTCTGAGCAAGAATTTCTACCGGATTACTATCCACCTGATGCTTGTGCACCAAAAGCCTGTTCTGGTTATCATAGTCGAAGAACTGGGTGATTATTCTTTCCAGATCGCTTTGTAATCTTTTGTGATACACTTTACTTTGAACGGTGGTACCGGCGAAATCCAGTTGGGTTTCTGTTTTTGTATATCCTCCCAGATGATTGATCGTGTGGCTTCCTATGAACCGGGATTTAGCGTCATACCAGCTCCAGTTATAGGTCCATTTATCATCATCAATATTTTTCACATAAGAAGCTGTAGGAAGATTTTTGGTATTCCGGGAGGCACTTATATTATCCCCAATGACCTCCTGCCCAAAAATAGTGGCCGGCTTTGCAGGGGTACCCTTCGGATAAGTATCATAATAATTAACGCTAAGAATTACCGGTGTTTCACCACTGAAATAATTTTCAGTATAATAAACAGTTGTTCCACTCCTTAAAAAACCAGTGGTATCTCTTTTCTCAGTGATGATAAGGTTTTTCAGGCTGTTTTGTCTGGTAGTCCTGTCTCCTCCGGTTAAAAATCCGGTATAAGCAGGTCTTCCAAATTCATCATACTTGGTCATCAGCCATTGGTTGTTTTGCTTTATACTGGCATCACGGGTAAGAATAAGCCTGTCTGCCTTATCATACACCATATATTCCCAATCTTTGCCAGGAAGCTTCTTTTCCACCAGCCTTCCCAAGCTGTCATAACGGTACTGATAGCAGAGATTATCCAATACATTCTGATCTACTGTGGCTTTTGCTGCCAATGGGGTAATAACCAAAACCTGCATTCCAAAATTATTGTAAACATAATAGGTATCTACATTCTGTGTTCCATCGTTTTTACGCAAAAGAACAGTTTGTCCGGCAGTGTTTTGAAATTCAGTTGTAGTATTGCCATCACTGTCTGTGGTAGAAGTTTTCATCAATTGGTTGGCGCCATAGGTTCCATTTTCGATCAGCTGTGAAGAAGTAGCTTCATTTACCCAGGAATTGGTTACGGTATATTTTTTCACCTCTCCTGCAATATTGGCACTGTATCCCATCTGAACGGGATGTAAAGCCCAGTCATTCCCTAAGGAAGTCATCTTGTCAACCCTACTTAAAGGCGAAGTTTCAAAGTGCTTTTCAGAATAGATTTTCTCTTGCCCAAATACAGCAGGGGCGTTGGCTAGGGGATTTGAATAAAAAGCTCCATTCTGCGTGGTATTTTGTGGAATTGGGAGATATTCTTTCGCGAGTCTTCCAAATTCATCATATTCTATATAATTAACGATATCCTTTCCGGCTGGTGTAGCTTTAATTCCTATAGTCTGTTTTGTTCTTCCCAGCCCATCAAAATACTGTATAGCTTCCGATTTTTTGATACAGTCTGCATCCAGACAGGTTTTGCTATAGATATAGTTTTCCGTAAGGCTCGGGGTTATCTGTGCAGAAGCAGGTATTACTGCAAGCAGAGTTCCTGCCAGGATAATTATTTTTTTTATTTTTTTCATCGTGCGTTAGTTTTTATAATTGTATTTAAATTCTTTCAGCAGCTTTCCATTGGCATCCTCTACCTTTTCCAGCCTGCCGGCAGCATCATACCTGTAGGTTGTTTTTATACCAGCGGGTGAAATACTGTTGGTTACTCCCACCATTGGGTCATAGGTATAGGTGGTAACTGCAGAATTGCTCAATGCAGGGTCTTTACGCAGGTTTTCCAATGCCTGCAATAATGCCTGCTCATTGGCAGGGTTATCTGCATCTGCATTGGATGCTTTTATGGCAGCAACGGTAGTCTGCAGGGCACTAACCTGATTGTATGGCAACCCCACGATTTTAGCGATGGGCTGTGTCTGATAGTACCCCCATATGGTAACGGCAGGGATATTATCTTTCCCTTTCATTTGAAGAAGGTTTCCTTTATTATCGTACTGGTCCAGAGTCACTGCTGTAAGCGGATTCTGGTTCTGCATATCATAGACCGCTACAGAGGAGGGATACAGGTGGGAAGCGGTATCGTATCTGGTTTCTGCCTTGCTTACCAATGCCCCGTCTACTTTCACTTCTGTACGGAGCGGTACGGAGAGCATTCGGGCATTCACAAGGCGGGTATTACCAAGGTCTGTGGCATAGCTGATGGTCTTCTCAGTTATCCTGCCTTCAGGGGATGTTTCTTTTACCAGATAAGGCTGGAAATTCACAGGATTAAAAAAGGTCTCTGCTATATTCTGCAGGCTGCTCCCATTACTGTAATACGTATTAGAAGTACTTTTGAAAGATTTTACCCGCGATGCTTTTGAAGTATTTGAAAAACAGAGTGAATATTCCGGTGCATTGCTGATCTCTTCCAGAACATAGTCTGTATTTTCATCGGAGACAAGCTGGTTCTGCTGGCTGAACACTTCTTTTTTGAAAAGGATCCCGGAAGAAGCAATATTAAAATGGGGCATATATGATGGATTACTGATAATGGCATAATCAGCCGGTGTTTTGAAATAATATCTGGAATGCCCAATATTTCCCGAGGTTCCCCCATATATTTCTTTCACATTCTTATACAGGATAAAGGTGTTGTCATAATCCCATTCATCACAAACCTCACCTGCAAATGTACTCCCGCTGGAATCATTGGGACTGGCAAATGAATCATAGGTATACGCCATTGTTTTCTGCAAACTGCTGAGGGCATCATAATATTTTATATTGGCAATCCTTGCAGCTTCTTTTACAACACTTTTGTTTTTATACGGTGTCTGCATAGTAACAATGATATAACTTTTAAGAGACCCCTTACCATTTCCCCTGGTGATCTTAAAAGTGTAGGTGCCCGGAGATAAGGTATATTCCCTGATTCCTGGTGAACAACTGGTATAATTAAACACCTCCGTTCCACTGGAAGTCAGTAGTTTATATTCAGGATCTATGATGATATCTTCATGGGGGAAATGTGAGATCACATAGGTTTCATCAATAGACTGCTTAATATAAAATTTCTTTGTTCCTGTTACCTGGAAGGAATAGCTCCTGCTTGTATTGGTGTCATAGCCGGTAGTGGATGCCAGGCTCAGATATTGCAGGGCAGGATCTGTAATGGTATTATTATCCAGCTGAACATTGCTTTTGTTATCATACACCTCATTGGCTTCAAAGTTATAGATGACATATCCTTTTTCCGGCAGTGTCATTTTTTTCAGCAGCCCGATGGTATAGGTATTGGGGTTAACATGTAAGGGGTTAGGACATAAAAAGTTGCTGTATTCCCCGGCATTGGGTGAGGGGCTATACCTGGTTTCTGAACCTTCTGTATCATATTCAAAACTCCGGGTTTCAGTGATCTGTTGGTTTTTATCCAGCTTGTTAAGGGCTATCAGTATTCTTTTATCTTCATTGCTGTTCCCCGGGAGTACAGCACTATGAAAATCAGAATACTGGAAGGTATATTTCGAAATAAGACGAGAGGCATTATTCCAGAGTGAAACACTTTTAATCTGGTAAGGGTCATTTTTACCTGCAGCCTCAAGACCTGGGGTATAGCTGTTTTCAAAAATTACTTTACCATACCGCGTAGTGGCTGTATCCAGCTTACAATTCTGATACAGCAGAGTAGTGGCTGAAGAGCTTGAATATTTGGTGTTTTTCTGGTAATTGAAATGAGCTGCCTCAACACCATTCTCATCTATTATTTTGCTCAGGAAAAAAGCAGATTTATAATTGAAACCCTGAGCACCTATATCATACCGGGAAATGCTGTAATCTTCAAAGATATATTTAATTCCTTTGTCATCCGTTATTGTAAAAGAGGTAAGAATGAGTGTGGCATTGTTTGAATCTCTGGTATATTCAATCTTCACAGGATTTCCAGAAATATTATTTAAAGTGAAGGTATTGGCTGCAATATCCCTTACGAACTTGAACTTCCCTGAGTTACCAGGAATGTCATAGTAGTAGATATCATCAAATGCATTTTTTGTATAATTTGATTTCGCCGGATTCGAAAATACCTCATCAACCTCGCCCTTAATAACCCTTGATATTGTCCCTCCCTTCAGTAAAGACCAACCCAGCCCTACCTCGCTTGCTGTTTTATTTTTTCCAGTGTTATATACGTGGTAACTAAGCACTATGGGAAGTTCTATATTTTTACTGCCCGTAGGCAGGGTAAATAAAGGGACCGCTATATTGGGAACTCCTGTTGATAATGAAACCGGTGTGTTCACATACGATGAAAACGATGAAACGGAGGGCATGGGTTCAGACGTGTCCCCGAAATTCTTTTCTATTTGGGAACTTCCCCAAGTAAAAATTAATATGAATAATAAAGATATTTTTTTCATCCTGATTTATTTTTTAATGATTTTGGCATTTGCCGTTTTGTTGGTATCCGTTTTTACAGTCACCAGATAGGCACCCTGAACCAAATCCTGGGTATTGATCTTGGTCACTTTATTCTTCGTTTTCAAACTTTGAAGCTGTCTTCCGCTCATATCATACAACAGAATATCTGCCTCCTTGAAATCGAAACCGACTTCTACATAGGCATAATCAGATACCGGATTAGGATAGATTTTGATATCATATTTTTCGATTAACTGATCCACCTGCTTGTCGCCCAGCTTTACAATCTTC
>Ga0075158_10000633_pt1 | contig 28433 bp, 38 predicted proteins | sample JI91814BDNA_FD_70968 | JGI IMG/M metagenome (GOLD analysis project Ga0075158, IMG submission 70968) | Wastewater effluent complex algal communities from Wisconsin, to seasonally profile nutrient transformation and Carbon sequestration -... | ecosystem: Engineered > WWTP > Effluent > Algae... | reverse complement strand
GGCAAGGGGATCGCCACGCTGCTCGCGCGCCGCCTGTGCGAGAACGCACCCGAGGGGATCACGCACCTGCTGACGGAGGTGGCGGTCGACAACACGGCGTCGCTGGCGATCCTCGGAAAGCTGGGCGTGATGCAGGTCCACAGTGCGGGGGACGGGGTTCTCGACGTCGAAGTCGCGCTCAGCGGCGAGCACCTGCGACTGACCCCACCCCCAGAAGGTCAGCGACTCCATCCCTTGCTCGCCCAGTACGCCCAGCAAATCCTGCACATGCGCGACCTCGTCTGTGAGGAATTGCTGCGCCTGACCCCGCTGCAGTGGCTCGCGGAGACCGCGAGCGTGGATTCCGTCGACGCCGGAGACACCTGACTCCAAACCTCGCTCGCCGAAGGGCCTAGGCCGTCAGGACCTTGCGCATCATCAACCGTGGAAGCTTTGAGGCGATCGCGCCGGTCGTGCCGATGACCTCGAAGTCGGCCCGGGCGAACATCGCCCGGGTCCCGACAAATGCCATGGTCGTGTCCATCCGGCCCGGCGGATCGACCGGGTAGGCCTCCACGGCCGGAGCGCCTTGGGAGCGCGCCCAGGCAACCGCTCCGTCGATGAGGTGGGTCACGACGCCTTGCCGGCGGAAGCCGCCGCGCACGACGAGGCAGATGATGCTCCATACGGGAAGATCATCGGCCGGGCGGATCAACGTGGACGCGGCCAGTCGCGGAATGTGTTCTCGGGGGCCGATATTGCACCAGCCGACGGGCGCATCGTCCCGGTAGGTGACAACCCCGGGTGGGATGTCCCGCCCGCACAGAGCACGCATGGCCGCCGCTCGGCCGCCAGCGCCGCCGAGTTCGGCGATCTCCCGCGCACCGAGGCGATGGGAGAGACACCAGCAGTGCGTCGCGCGGCGATTGGGATTGATGACATCGGCGAAGTCGTCGAAGCGATCACGGGTCACCGGATGCGTGGCCCATGCCGTGTCAGGGGCATTGCCCGGGGATGTCGCCATCCACCAACGCTAGGACACCACGAGGCTCAGGAGGCGCCGGGGCCACCGGTGATGCCGAGGACCGTGCCGGAGATGTAACTGGCCTCGGCTGAGGCGAGGAAGACGAAGGCGGCGGCGACCTCGACCGGTTGACCGGCACGCCCCAGCGGCGTGTCGGCGCCGAAGCCGTCGACCTTCTCCGGCCCGAAGGTGGACGGGATCAAGGGTGTCGAAATTGGCCCGGGCGCGACGGCATCGACCCGAAGGCCGCGCGGGCCGAGATCGCCCCCGAGGTTCACGACGAGTTTGTTCAGCGCGGCCTTGATCGCGACATAGTCCAGGAGCGCCTCGAAAGGTTCGTAGGCCTGGATCGAGGTCGTCACAAGGATCAGCCGCCGTCCTCAAGTTCTCCGGCCAACCCCTGGGCGAGACAGAAGGGCGAGAAGACATCGGTGGCAAAGGTGCGCTCGATCCGTTCCGGCGGGAATTCCTCCAAGGATCCGTGGGACATCTTGGAGTCCGGCATTGCAGACGAGCACGTCGACCCGGCCCAGTTCCGCCACGGCAACGAGCCGATGGGTGACCTCCGCGTCGTCTTCTCCTGCGGAAGGTGGGCGATGGCGACATCGGCACCCTGCGCGCATACGTGACGGCGATTGCGCGGCCGATGCCGGAGTCGGCCCCGGTGTTCAGTGCGCACTCTGGCCAGTCGTTCGCGACTTTCCAGGTGCGCTCGCCGTGATCCGGCTGCGGGGTCAACTCCGAGACCGTGCCCGGCCACTTCTGTTGTTGCGCAGGGGTTTTGGCCAACCGCGTTTTGGCTCGGGGGGATCTTTCGCCATCTGCTGCACCTCACTCATCCGACGACGACTTCTGCTCCTTGGTGCGACCTTCCTTGCGGCGCTCCTTGTTGACGGTGCGCGCCGCGATCTCCTCGGCTCGGTCCGCGCCCCGGCCTTGGTCGAGTTCGGACTCCCTGACGTGCTCGTACTGACGTTTGTCCTTTGCGCTCCATGCCTTGGGCATGCGTCCTCCTTGCCCTCGTCCCCGGCCCAGTGCCGAGGCCGCCGAATGGTGCGGGCGCTTTCGACGCTATCCGCGATCGGTCGACGTCGGGGGATGGCCGGTCACCCAAAGCCGGGGTCAGTGCAGCTTGGCCAGCCGGGCGCGCAGGGCTGTCGTCCGGTGCGCGTTGCCGTGCAGGGCCAGATAGCGCTCGCCGAAGCGAGCCAACAGATCGTCATCGAGGCGCCGCACGGCGCCCGGCGGATAGCGGTAGCCCATCGCCCCCGTGATCGCCGCGCTGTCGATGTCCCGCAACACCGCGCTCAGCTCATCGAGCGAGCCGATTCCCAGCTCCAACAACAGGCCGGCCATCCACTCGTAGTGATCGGTGCGCGACCAGCCGGCGCTGGCATACCGGCCGGCGAGGAAGGTCGCCAGCTCCTGGGGGCTGATGCGCGGATCCGCCTCGTCCGAGGCCACCACCTTGTCGCTCAGCCCGGCCTGGAGCCTGTCGCGGATCGTGGTGAACTCGCGGTCGGCCAGTTCGAGCAAACCGGCGGCGAGCGTGAAGCGGCGATCCAGGTCAGGCACCTGCTCTGGCGGCACCGTGCCCTTATAACGGATGTCGTGCTCGAACTCCGCCCACGCGTGCTGCAGGACCGTGCGCAGCTGGATCGAGGCACACCGCAAAGGCACGTATGCCGCGTCCTCACCTCGGTCGAGCGAGACCAGCAGGTGCCGGCTTGCGTATCCGAACCGCCCCTCGCTCGCCGTTTCGCGGCCCATGTCACGATCGTCGAGGATGGCGAACTGCTCGGCGAGGAGCGCCGCGACCGCGTCGATATCGCTCTGGACATAGGTGATGACGCGCACCCCGACCTGGTCGGTAATGCCGACGAGCGGGTCCCCGTCCGGCTGGACCTCGAGGAAACGCAGGGCTTTTCCCGCGAAGGACGCCACCGCCTTGGCGCGTCCCTCGACGGTGAGGTAGTTGATGCCGGCCTCGTCGATGATCTCGCGCACCATCGTCATGAAGGCGTCGCTCGCCACCATCAGTTGCGGATGCAGCAGCTGGTAGGCCGCGACGGCGCGGTCAAGTTCGGTGGCCATGGCGTCCACATTGTCGCAGGACTCGCCCGGCGGCCGTGCGGGACTGGGAGGATCGGCACTGTGATCTGGGGGTTCGCCGCCGCGCTGGCCGGCATGCTCCTCTACGGTGTCGCCTCGGTGAGCCAGGCGTATGCCGCGTCTCGGGCGAGTGGGTCCGCGGTGCTTCGCCACCCGGCATACGTGCTCGGGATGGCGGGTGACGGGCTGGCGTGGGTGTGCTCGATCGCGGCCCTGGCCACGCTGCCGCTCTTCGTCGTCCAATCAATGCTCGCCGGAGCGGTCGCGGTGACCGTACTCCTGGCGCTCGCGGTGCTCCACGTGCCCGTCACGCGACGCGATCTCATCGGCGTTGCAGCCGTCGTCTCGGGACTGACCCTCGTCTCCGCCGCGGCGGGTGGCGAGTCCACGGCGGCGGCGCCCGGCTGGTTCGGCGCCGCGATGATCGGCGCGGTGGTCGCCATGATCGTGCTGGGTGCTGTGCTCTATGTCCGCGGGACGTCGCTTGCCCTGGCGAGCGTCGGTGGTCTCGCGTTCTCGGGCTCCGCGCTGGGGGCGAGAGGCGCGCACCTGGGGCAGGGGACGCTGACGTCGGCTGTATCGAATCCCTTGACCTGGGCGGTGATCGCGTTCGGCATCCTCGGTGCCGTGACCTATGCCCGATCGCTCGAGCGTGGCCCGGTCGGGGCCGCGACCGCGGCCATGTGGGTCGTCGAGGTCGTGGTTCCGGGGGCGCTGGGGGTCGCGCTTCTCGGCGACTCGGTGCGGCCCGGCTGGGCGCCGGCCGCGGTCGCCGGGATCGCGCTGGCGGTCCTCGGCTGCCTGCGGCTGTCCAGGAGCGCCGCCCACGAGAGCCCACCCGCCTAGCTCGCGTGCCATGGTGGTTTGCCAGGAGGCAGTGATGACGAAGGCGACTGCGCAGGTCCGGCGCATCTACGACGAGCCCGAGGCCGACGACGGTCAACGGGTCCTCCTTGACCGGCTGTGGCCGCGGGGGGTGAGCAAAGCGCGAGCCCAACTCCCTGCGTGGTGCAAGCAAGTCGCGCCGTCGACCGGGCTGCGCCGGTGGTACGACCACGATCCGGCGAAGTTCGATGAGTTCGCCACCCGTTACCGAGCGGAGCTCAAGGTTGACGACCACGCGGCGGCATACGCGCAACTCGAGGCTATGGCGGCCGACGGTGCCCTCACCCTGTTAACCGCCGCCAAGCGTGACGACATCAGCGAAGCGGCTCTCCTGGCTCATCTCTTGCGTGACGGGGAGGCCGAGTGGCCCTAATCCTCGCGGGGCTAGGGATTTTGCACCAAGCGCAGCAGGGTGCCGTCGAGGTCGATCAGGTAGCCGATCCGCAGGCCGGAGTCCTCGACCATAGGTGGGTGCAAGCGCGGCCAACCGCGCCGCGTCTCGGGGATGCCGGCCGTGAGGCAGGCGGCATAGAAGTGGTCGACATCGTCCAGGCGCAAGCAGCAGCTGAACGAACTGCTCGCCGGGTCGAGATCCGCATACCGAAAGAACTCCAGTGTCAGCTCGCCGTTGTTGAGGATCAGCCAACTCTCGTCGCGGTAGGCCGTGACGAACCCGAGCGCCGCGTAGAACCCGATGGTCGCGTCGAAGTCGCGGGCGGGCAGGTTGGGGGTCGCCTGATCGGTCATAGCGTCACCCTAGGAGACCTCAGCGTGGGAAGAGCGCCAGGCCGACGCCGGCGAGCACGCCACCGGTGACGGCACGGATGGCCCGGCGGCCGCGCTGATAGGCGGTCGCCACCCGTCCCGTCGAGGCCGTCCAGGCCACGGCGACCAGCCAGGCGAGCGCCATGAACAGCAACGCGAGGACCACCTCGGCGCGCGCGGCGGTGCTCAGGCCGGCGGGCAGAAGTGACGCGAAGAGCGCGCCAAAGAAGGCGACGGACTTGGGGTTGGCGAGGTTCGTGGCCAGCCCCAGCCGCCACGCCGAGCCGAGACTGCCCACGGAAATCGCGGCCACCTCGCCACTGGGCCCGGACTCGCCGGTCCAGGTCCGCTAGGAGTGCCAGAGGATCCGCGCGCCATACGCCAGGAGGAATGCCGCCCCGACAGCGCGAATCACGCATAGACATGGGCGTAACGCGTCAGCAGCGCACCAAGGCCGGCCATCGCCAGCATCGCCCAGCAGGCGATCCCGCAGATCACGCCCCCGGCCACGGCCATTCCTTGTGCGCGTCCGCGCGCAGCGGAGACCCGCAGGACGGCGATGAAGTCGAGACCGGGCGCGACGACGGCGATGAGCCACACCCCGAGGAGCGGTGCGATCTGCGCGAAAGTCATTGGAGCACCTAACTTTTCGTGATGTCAGCGGGAGGGGGTGGCGAGCAGGACGTGGATGTCGACGGGTTCGTCGGCGGTGATATAGGCGTGCGGCAAATCCGCGGCGAACGAGAGGAGGTCGCCGGCTGCGAGGTCGGATGCCGAGTCCTCCAGCTCCGCTCGCACCGCACCCGAGGCGATGAAGAGTTGCTCGATCGTTCCGGATGCGTGCGGAACGCCGCTGAAGGACGTATGCCGTGGGATGCGCAGCCGCCACGACTCCCGGGCGTGCGTGCCACGAACGCGTACCAGCAACTCGCGCTGAATGTCACCGTCTATGGCGGTCGCGAGCACGTGCACGGTGTCCGGCTCCTCGGGTGAGAGCAGGTCGGTCAGCGGCAGGGCCAGCGCGAGCGCAATCGCTTCGAGGGTGTCGATCGTCGGGTTGCCGGTGCCGGACTCCAGACCCGAGAGGGTTGCCTTGGACAGACCCGCCCGGCGGGCGAGCTCCGCCGCGCTCAGGCCGCGTCCGTGTCACGCGATGAGGGGGGCGAGGGTGTCACCGAGCAGCGCCACCCGACCCTCGATGTGCCCGTTGGCCGGCAGGTTGACGGTCACACCGTCGACGCCGGCAGCAAGGATGCGCTCATAGGTCGCGCGGACGTCGTCGGGAGCCCCGAGGATCAGGGACGCCCGACGCGACGCAAGCTCGGGGATGCGGGCGACGCCGTCGTCGGCCTCCTGGGCGGCCTGCGCGGCGCTCGGGGCGATGCACGCGCTGGTCTGATAAGTGACGGTGATCTCGCGACGGTCGCGACCCAGGCGCGCGCAGTGCTCATCGAGTGCGGCGAGCTTGCGCGGAATGTCGTCGATCGCGCAGATCAGATTGGACTCATCGGCATACTGCGCGGCCATGCGTAGCGTCTTCTTCTCGCCCGCACCGCCGATCATGATCGGGATCGGGGCCACCGGGGCGGGGGAGTTGATCGCCTCCCGCGCGGTGTACCACTTGCCCGCCAGTGTCGGCCGCTCGCCGCGGAGCATGCCGGTGACGATCTGCAGGGCCTCTTCCAGACGCTCGAAACGATCGGTGAAGGTGCCGAATTCGAATCCGAGAGAGTCATGTTCGAGCTCATACCAGCCCGCACCGATGCCCAGCTGCGCGCGCCCCTTGGAGACGACATCGAGTGCGGTGACGGTCTTGGCCAGCAGCGTGGGGTTGCGGTAGGTGTTCCCGGTGACGAGTGCGGACAGGCGCACGCGGCTGGTGTGCTGCGCCAGCGCGGCGAGCAGTGTGTAGCACTCGAGCATCGCATTCTCGGGTGCGCCCAACATGGGCAGTTGGTAGAAGTGGTCCATGACCAGGACGGTGTCGAAGCCGCTGGACTCGGCCTCGACGGCCTGCCGGACGATTGCGTCGAAGAGGTCGTCGCTGCCGACGCCGGGATAGGTGAAGTTCGGGATCTGGTAGCCGAGGCGCGTCATGGCACAACGCTAGCGGCACGATCTCTGGCTACCTGATCACCATGGCGTCGGCGCGGGCGAGCGTCGCCTCGAAGAGGTCCCGCGGATCGCCGGGGATCGGGCCGATCTGCTCGAAGACCTCGCGCGAGATTGCCGCGATGAGCAGTGCCCAGGCGTCCAGGCCGGCGAGGAAGTGCTCGGGGGGAATGGCTTCGCCGAGCTCGCCGAGGTCGGCCAGCATCGTGCGAGCGCTATCGATCGCGGCCGTGCCGGGCGTCAGGCGACGAGCGGCCGGGGGGAGCTTCCGGCGGGCGACGACATGTCCGAGGATCCCAATAAGCAACCGGGCCACCCGGGTGCCGGGGGGATTGGTCTGATCCGCGGGCGCGACATAACCGGGGACCGGCGAGCCGTAGAGGAGCGCCCAGTCGTGTGGGTGTGCGAGCGCCCAGTTGCGCATGGCGTGACCGACGGCATGAAATCTTGCGTGCAGATCGGCGCTGGGGATGTCTCGGTGCGCGGCCTCGGCCGCGTCGGCGAGGGCGTCGAAGGACTCGATGATCAGCCGCGTCAGCCACTCGTCCCGGCTGGCCACGTAGCGGTACACAGCCGATGAGGACACCCCCAGCTCACGGGCGATCGCGCGCAGCGACAGGCCGGCCGCGCCGACCTCGGCGAGCTGTGCGCGACCGAGGCGCAAGATCTCGGACTCGTAGTGCGCGCGGTTCTCGGCGCGGCGGCCGGGCGGGGGCGTCATGGCCCCAGCTTGCCCGGGCCGACCGCGCTGGTGCGTGCCCTTGCGCTCTCGGACGGTGACGCGGACTGGGGCCGGGCCTGGCACGTGCCCACCGATGCGCCTGCGACCTTCGCTCAGTTGGGCGAGGAGGTCGCGACGATCACCGGTGCCAAGGCCCGTCCGGTGCACGTGATGCCGCGCTCGATGGTCACCATCGGCGGCCTGGTCGTGCCGCTGCTGGCCGAACTGCGCGAGACCCGTCACCAGTTCGAGCGGCCCTTCGTGCTCGACTCGAGCGACGCGCAGGCGCGATTCGAGCTGGCGCCGACCCCGCGGCATACGGCGTGGAGGAGACGGTGGCAGCTCTGCGTGCCGCCGGGATCAAGGGCTGAACTCAGGTTCGGGGCGGTCCGCAACGCGGATCGCCCCGAACGTCGGTCGTCGGCCGAGACCCGGCCGAGAGTCGGTCAGCCGAAGAGCGACAGCTTGTCGGCGTTCTTGGCAAGCAAGTAGTAGACGGTCACGCGGTTCTTGCGGCCCGCGCCTTTCATGCCCGCGCCGACAGGTAGCGGCCCGGGCGGGAAAGTTGTAGCCCGCGCTCAACCGATGTCGCGGCGGGCGTAGCCGGCCAGTCCGGCAACCACCAGCACGAGCGCGAGAGCACCCTCGATCAGGACGGGCGGCCAGGACATCGACTCGGCGGGCACCTGCGGCAGGACGGCCAGCGGCGTGGCGTCAAGAATGCGCTGGGGGAAGCCGAGCACCGCGCCGATCCAACTGACGATGAGGGTCCACCCGACGACGAGCCATGGCAGCAGGTGCAGCTTCGGCACCCACCCGAAGGCCGCCGCGAAGATCCCGACCCCGAGCCACACCGCCGGACACAACACCAACGCGGCGCCTACGGTGCGGGTCAGCACTCCCCAGTCGCCGTCGCGCAGCGCTGCCGGCAGTGCCAACAGCGCCCCGACGAGCGCGAGCAGCAGCGTCGGCACGATGAGCGCAAGCGCGAGATGACCTGCGGCATAACGGATTCGGGAGGTTGCTGTCGCGAGCATCACCTCGTCGCGGTGGGCGGCCTCCTCGCGGCGCAGGCGCTCGGCGAGTTGGAGGGCGAAGATGGCGATGACGCCGGCAAGGATGCCGAGCATGGCGACATAGAAGGCGTCGGTGAGATCCTGCGCGCCTGCCCCCATCCGGCGGAACCGCTCCACGAGACTGGGCTCGTCGGCGATCGCGTCGAAGACACCCGACATCGAGCCCATCGCGAGCGCGAAGACCGCAAGGCCGGCCGTCCAGGCCCAGACGCTGCCACGCGCCAGCCGCCGCGCCAGCCCGCCGGCCGAGCTCAGGCCGGCCGGGGCGTGCGCGGGCCCGGGGCGGGCGGCCCGCATGCCCGCGCCGTAGTCGCGGCGCGCCTCCATCGCGAAGGCTCCGCCGACGAGAGCCGCTGCCAGCGCGACCAGCAACGGCAGTACCCACCAGCGATTGCCGGCATACGGCCGCGCGAGGGCAGCCCACTCCAGCGGCGAGAGCCACCGCAGCGTGCGCACCGGGCTGTCCGCGGGGGCGGCATCCGCGAGCGCGCGCAGCAGGTAGGCCGCACCCACCACCGCGAGCCCGATCTCACGGGCCGTGCGGGCCGACGCCGTCACCTGGGCAGCACATGCGCCCACACCGGCAAACGCGATGGGTGTCAGGGCGAGCCCGCCGCCCATGACGAGCGCGCCGCCGACGGGCGTCCCGACCACGACCATCGAGATCGTCACGAGGATCCCGAGCAGCAGGGATGCCGACCCAGCCACGGCGAGTGCCCCGGCAAGCATGGCGTGCCGCCCAATCGACCCGGCGCGCAGCAACTCGGTCCGCCCGAACTCCTCCTCGGCGCGGGTGGCCCGGATGACTCCGAGAACGCCCATGATCGCCGCCATCATCGCGATGAAGCCGCCGACGCGGAACATGGTGAATCCGCCGACGGTGAGCAAGTCGAAGGGTGGACCGAGCATCGCCCGCATCGTCGGGTTCGCCGCCAGCGCGGCCGCAACCTCGCGTCCCGCGGCGTCGTCGCTGATGGTCGAGCGATAGGCCGAGGCGGTCGCGGGGATGAAGGACCACAGGATCAGCACCCACGTCACCCAGAACCACCGGTCGGCACGCAGGATGCGCCGGATCGCCAAGCCGGTGCCGCTCAACTGACTCGACCACCCGCTGCTCGCGATCCGATCCGCGACGGCGCTCGTCATCCCGCAGCCTCGTCGTAGTGCCGCAGGAAGAGGTCCTCCAGCGTCGGCGGCGACGACGTCAGTGACCGTATGCCGTGCCCCGCCAACCGCCCCAGCACCGCTCCCAGCGCGCTCGCGTCGACCTGCGCCGTGAGCCGGTGGCCGTTGAGCACGACGTCGTGGACTCCCGGCAGCTGAGCGAGATCCATTGGCGCAGAGTCAAGGTCGGCAACCACCTGGGTTCGTGTCAGGTGGCGCATCTCGGCCAGTGTCCCGCTCTCGACGACGCGCCCGGCCCGGATGATGCTCACCTGGTCACACAGGGCTTCGACCTCGCTGAGGATGTGACTCGAGAGCAGCACGGTCCGTCCACGTGCATGCTCGTCGCGGATGAGCTGGGTGAAGACCCGCTCCATCAACGGGTCCAGCCCCGACGTGGGCTCATCGAGCAGCAGCAACTCCACGTCACTGGCCAGAGCTGCCACCAAGGCGACCTTCTGCCGGTTGCCCTTGGAATAGCTGCGCCCCTTCTTGGTCGGGTCGAGGTCGAAGCGCTCCAGCAGCTCGGCGCGCCGCGCCGGATCCAGGCCCCCACGCGCTCGCCCGAGCAGGTCGATGATCTCGCCGCCCGTCAGATTCGGCCATAGCGTGACATCGCCCGGCACATAGGCCAGCCGCCGGTGCAGCGCCGGGGCATCCGCCCACGGATCGCCACCGAGCAACCGCACCGCGCCGGCGTCGGCTCGCAGCAGGCCCAGCAGCACCCGGATCGTCGTCGACTTCCCCGCGCCGTTCGGTCCGAGGAAGCCGTGGACCTCGGCGGACCGCACCCGCAGGTCCAGCCCGTCCAGCGCCCGAGTCGGGCCGAACGTCTTGACCAGTGACTCGATCTCGATGACATCACTCACGCCCTCCATCATGCGCTCGTCGCTCCCGCTCACCGCGTGCGACCATCCGGAATCCCGCGATAGAGTCGAGACACAGACAGGGGAGCGCCACCCAGGGCGCTGAGAGTGCGCGCCAGCGCAGACCCTCGGACCTGATCCGGTTCGCACCGGCGTAGGGAGTCGAGATCTCCCCGGCTCGCGCCGGGCCCTCCATATATGTGGAGGACATTCACCATGCGTAAGCACACCAGAGTGCTCGCCGTCGCGGCCCTCGTCGCGCTCGCGGGCTGCACCACCAAGAGTTCCAGCATCACCGCCGCGACATCCGCTGCGACCCTCGCGTCCGACGGGGCCAGCACGTCGGCGGAGTTGACACGTTCGGACACCCTCACCGTGGTCACGCACGACTCCTTCGCCCTCTCCGACGAGGTCAAGAAGCAGTTCGAGTCGGACACCGGCATCCAGGTCACCTATGTCGCCCCGGGCGACGCTGGAACAGTGACCAACCAGATCATCTTGACCAAGGACGCCCCACTGGGCGATGTCGTCTTCGGCATCGACAACACCTTTGCCGGTCGCGTGATCAAGGCCGGTGTCCTCAGCCCGTATGTCGCGCCCGGCCTCCCCACGACCACCGCCGACCTCGGGCCGCGCGACGATCTGCTCACCCCGATCGACTATGGCGACGTCTGCGTCAACGCAGACAAGAAGTGGTTCGCGGACAAGGGCATTGCGCTGCCGAAGACCCTCGACGACCTGGCCGCGCCGGCATACAAGGATCAACTGGTCGTCGAGAACCCGGCCTCCTCATCGCCCGGGCTCGCCTTCCTCGCTGCGACCGTGGGTGCCAAGGGCGACCCGGGCTATCTCGACTACTGGTCCGCGCTGACGGCCAATGGCGTCAAGGTCGCCAAGGGCTGGACCGAGGCCTACACCGGCGACTTCTCCGGCTCCAGCGGCAAGGGCCCACGCCCGCTGGTGGTGTCCTACTCCACCTCGCCGGCCTTCGAAGTGCCCAAGGGCGGCAAGGAGTCCGCGACTGTCGCGTTGCTCGACACCTGCTTCCGCCAGGTCGAATACGCGGGTGTGATCAAGGGCGCGCAGAACGAGGTGGGCGCGCAGAAGTTCATCGACTATCTGCTCACCAAGACCGTGCAGGCCGACATCCCCGGCCAGATGTATATGTATCCCGTCGACTCATCGGTCGAGTTGCCCGCCGACTGGGTCAAGTTCGCGCCGCTCGCGCCGAAGCCCATCGCTGTCGATCCGACGACCATCGCGGATAAGCGCGAGCAGTGGATCAAGGACTGGACGGCGAAGGTCCTCGGCTGACGCCAGTGAGCGCGACATCGGTCGAAAGGGACTCGGGGCCAACGGCTTTCGCCGGTCGCATCCGACCGGTGCCGGCCGCTCTCTGGGGGATGGCCGCGCTGGTCCCGCTCGCCTTCCTGCTCGCCTTCTTCGCCTGGCCGGTCTGGACGCTGATCGGGCGCGGCTTCGTGTCCAATGACGGCGGCATCGCGATGGATGCCGTCGGTTCGATCCTCGGCTCGGCCCGCACGCTGCGGATCGTCCGCACAACCTTGACCCTCGCGGTCCTCGGGACGACCGCGTCGGTGCTGCTCGGCATACCCGGTGCCTATGTCCTTTACGTATGCCGTTTCCCCGGCCGCGCGCTCGCGCGCGCCCTCGTGACCGTCCCCTTCGTGCTGCCGACCGTGGTCGTCGGGGTGGCCTTCCTCGCGGTCCTGGGGCTGCACGGGCCGCTGGGCTTCCTCGGGTTGAGCCAGTCGCTGACCGCGATCGTGCTGGCGCTCGTCTTCTTCAACTATGCGATCGTCGTGCGGACCGTCGGCGGGTTGTGGTCACGATTGGACCCGCGGGCCACCCAGGCGGCCCGGGCGCTCGGTGCGAGTCCGCGGCGGGCCTTCTTGACCGTGACCCTGCCCGCGCTGGCACCGGCAATCGCCTCGGCAGCCATACTCGTATTCCTGTTCTGCGCCTCGGCCTTCGGGGTCGTCATGGTGATGGGCGGTGTGCGCTACGGCACGATCGAGACCGAAATCTGGTATCAGACAACGCAATTGCTCGACCTGCCCGCTGCCTCCGCATTGTCCGTGGTGCAACTCGTCGTGGTCGCCGCGTCCCTGCTCGCGGCGTCCGCCGCCCAGGGGCGCAGCGAGCGCGCCCTGCGGTTGCGCGGCGACGCGAGTGGGGAGCATGCGTGGTCCTGGCGGCGCGACTGGGGACCGACGGTGGTGACGGGCCTGGTCGTTCTCGGCCTGCTCGCCTTGCCGATGATCACCCTGGTGATCCGCTCGCTGCGCGATGCCACCGGTTGGACGCTCGATCACTATCGGGCGCTCGGCACCACGGTCGGTCGCGCGCTGCCGGTGCCCGTCTGGACGGCGATCCGCAACTCCCTGATCGTTGCTCTCGAAGCCACCGTGCTCGCTCTCGTGCTCGGGACTCTCGTCTCGCTCGTCGTCAGCCGCCGGCCCCGAGCAGCGCTGGGGCGCCGGGCATTACGCCTGCTCGACTCGGTCTTCATGCTGCCGCTCGGGGTGTCTGCGGTGACCGTCGGCTTCGGCTTCCTCATCACGCTGAACCGACCGCCGCTGGACTTGCGCAGCTCGATCGTCCTGATTCCGATCGCCCAGGCCGTCGTTGCGCTGCCGCTGGTGGTGCGCTCGATCCTGCCCGTGTTGCGCGCGATCGATCCGCGCCAGCGGGAGGTTGCCGCGACGCTGGGGGCCTCGCCCGCGCGGGTGGTGTGGAGCGTGGACGGGCCCTTCCTCCTGCGAGGCATGGGCATCGGCGCGGGCTTCGCCATGGCGACGTCGTTGGGGGAGTTCGGGGCCACGAGCTTCCTCGCGCGCCTGGACCGGCCCACGCTCCCAGTCGTGATCTTCAAGCTCGTCGGCCGGCCGGGTGAGGCGAACTTCGGTGCGGCGCTAGCGGCTTCGGTCGTGCTCGCGGTCCTGACCGCCGTCGTGATGCTGGTTGCCGAGTTCGTCCGTCCGCCCGCTGCGGGGCAGCTATGAGGCCCGGGGCCGGCGAGGTTCCCGCGGGGACGGACGGCCCGGGCGCCGGCGGGCAGGACGGCGACGGCCTAGATGGCGAAGGCGCGGCGGAGCGCGGGTCCGGGCCGGGGCTCACGGTGCGGGGACTAACCGTGCGTTTCGGTGCAACCGTGGCCGTCGACGCGGTGGATCTCGACCTACTGCCCGGCGGCATCCTGGCGCTGCTCGGGGCCTCCGGCTCGGGGAAGTCCTCACTGCTGCGTGGCATCGCCGGCCTTGAGCCGCTCGCGGCCGGTCGGGTCCGATGGGACGGCGTCGACGTCACGGCGGTCCCGGTCCACAAGCGCGGCTTTGGGGTGATGTTCCAGGACGGGCAGCTCTTTCCGCACCGTGACGTCGGCGGCAATGTCGCCTACGGCTTGCCTGCCTTGGGGGGCCGCGGGCGCGCGCGCCGGGTCGCCGAACTGCTCGACCTGGTCGGGCTCGCCGGCTTCGAGCGCCGTGCGATCACGTCACTGTCCGGCGGGCAGGCCCAACGGGTCGCGCTGGCCCGCGCCCTCGCCCCGCAACCCCGCCTGCTGCTGCTCGATGAGCCCCTGTCCGCGCTGGACCGGGCCTTACGTGAGCACCTTGTCGGCGTCCTGCGCTCCACCTTGCGGGCCACCGGGACGACCGCGATCTATGTCACGCACGATCAGGACGAAGCTTTCGCGGTCGCCGATAGGATCGCTGTGCTCCGCAACGGGGCGATCGTCCAACTCGACTCCCCAGAGCGCCTCTGGCTCGCCCCTGCCGACGCCGGCGTCGCCGCCTTCCTCGGTTATGCGCCGCTGCTCGGCGAGCAGGATGCCGCCGCTCTCGGCTGGCCCGACTCGATCCCCCCCGAGCACGTCCTGGCCGTCGCCCCGGACGGCCTGATCGCGCGGCCCGCGGACCAGGGCGACGACTCCGATCATCCCGGCCCAGCAGGCGCGATCCTGGCCATCGGTGAGCAGATCGATCACCGGGGCTATGTCACGGTCGAGGTCGAGCTCCCGTCGCGGACGCGGGCCGAAGCGCAGGCGAGCCACCGGGTGGCGGGGGAGACGGCATACGTGCGCTTGGTCGCCGGCCGCTGCGTCGTGGTTCCCCGGGTGGCGCAGCCTCGATAGGGTCGGGACATGATCAATGCCGTTCACGTGCTCGTCTACAGCGACGACGCCCCGGCCACGCGGACCTTTTTCAAGGATGTCCTCGGCCTGTCCTTCGTCAGCGACGGTGGGTCGGGCGAGCCCGGCGACTGGCTGATTTTCGCCACCGGGCCGAGTGAGGTGGGCGTGCACCCCACTCAGGGGGAGTTCGACGGCGAGACCTTCACCGCGCCGCGGCACCACCAACTGAGCCTGATGACGACCGACATCGAGGCGACGGCCACCCAGGTGCGCGTCAAGGGTGGTCACATCCTCACCGGCCCGTCCGACATGGGCTTCGGGATCGGCATGGAGATCGAGGTGCCGGGCACCGACGCGATCCTCATCTACCAGCCGAAGCACGCCACGGCCTACGACAAGTAGTCGCCTCAGGCCGCGCGTTGCCGCGCGCCGATTGTCGTATGCCCGCGCGGCGCGCCGGGTCGTAAGGTCATCACCCGGGCCGTGCGCTTCTCGGCGTCGTGGTCGAGCAGGAAGGGCACGACCGCGAGTGCGGTCATCAGGGCAATCCCGATGACGGTCAGGGCAGCGATGGCGATGTCGGTGAAGGTCATGACATCGAGCCTGCCCGCGCGAGCCGCTCCGGTACATCGGACCCAGGTATGGATCAGGGATGAAGATCCTGTCCCTGCGGCTGACCCCCCTCACCCAAACGTCTACCCCGTCGAGAGGGCGCCCAAACACGATCGAGAGTGCAATCTCGCCGGGTCGAGTGGGCAGGGGGCACCGGTCACGGACCCGGCGTCAGGCCGCCGACGGTGCGCGGGTCGAAGCCGAAGGGCAACTCCAGCCGGTGGCGCCCCATCAACTCCGCGTCGGTGAGGATCGACGCGGTCGCACCGTCGGCGACGATCCGGCCGTCGGCGAGGATGACCGCGCGTTCGCACAGCTGCAGGGCATAGGGCAGGTCGTGGGTGACCATCAAGATGGTCACGTCCAGCCGGTCGAGGATCGCCGCGAGTTCGCGTCGCGAGGCCGGGTCGAGGTTCGACGACGGCTCGTCGAGGACCAGGATCTCCGGTTCCATCGCCAGCACCGTTGCCACCGCGACCCGGCGCCGCTGGCCGAAGGAGAGATGGTGCGGCGGGCGCGCGACGAAGTCGAGCATGCCCACCGCCCGCAGCGCCGACTCCACCCGCGCCTCGATCACGTCCGGCGCCAGGCCGAGGTTCGCCGGGCCGAAGGCGACATCGTCACGCACGGAGGGCATGAAGAGCTGGTCGTCGGGGTCCTGGAAGACCACGCCGACCCGTCGCCGGATCTCCAGCAGGTTCTCCTTGCGCACCGGCAGCCCCGAGACCGAGACGCTGCCCGCACCCGCGGCCAGGATGCCGTTCAGGTGCAGCACGAGGGTGGTCTTACCGGCGCCATTAGGTCCGAGAAGCGCGACCCGCTCGCCGGGGTGGACGTGCAGGTCGACGCCGAAGAGGGCTTGATGTCCGTCCGGATAGGCATAAGCGACTCCGCGAAGGTCGAGCACGGGCACGCTCATCCGCCCACTCCCAACCACGCGGCGCCGGCGCATATCGCGGCGGCACCGGGCAGCGCCAGGGCGCGCGCCCACTCGGCGCGGCTCGCGGTAAGGTCGGTGGGGAAGGGCAGACGGCCGGCATACCCGCGCGAAAGCATGGCGAGATGGACCCGCTCGCCGCGTTCGTATGACCGGATGAAGAGGGCGCCGAGGGTCGCGGCGAGGACCGGCCAGGCGCGCACCGAGCGCGCCCGGAAGCCACGTGACTCGCGCGCGATCCGCATGCGAGTCAGTTCGCCGCCGACGACCTCCAGGTAGCGGAACATGAACGCTGCGATCTGCACCAATTGCCTTGGCAGGCGGGCCTTTTCGAGCGCCCGCACGAGGTCGCGCGGCTCGGTCGTCGCACCCAGCAACACCGACGCACCCACGCCGATCGTGCCCTTGGCCAGCAAGCCCCACGCCGCCCATAACCCCGGCTCCGAGAGCGACGCGGGCCCCACGGCGATGCGCGGCCCGGTCGAGACCACCGGCATCAACACGGCAAAGACGACGAACGGGATCTCGATGAGCAGCCGCTTGCCGAGGTAGCGCGCGGGGACGCGCGAGGCGCGGGCGAGAACGAGGAGGAGAACGGCATACGTCACGAAGGCCCAGACCGCGGTGCGTGGCGTCGCGACGACGATCGGGACGAAGGCCACCAGTGCCGCCAATTTGGTGTGCGCCGGAAGGCGATGGACGACCGAGTGCCCGTGGAAATGGACGGTATGGCCGTGGCCAGCGCCCACCTCAGGCGCCCGGGTCGGGGGTCGATGCCCGGCCGCGGCGACGCAAGGCGGCCATCAGGCCGAAGGCCAGCGCGGCGACGAGCAGCACACCGATGACGCCCGCGAGCCCGCCGGAGAGCCGGGCGTTGTGGACGCCGCTGACGCCGTATTCGGCCAACGGCGAACCGGTGCTCCCGTGCTGCTGCGCCTGACCGGCGATCCCGTTCTGCTCGGCGACATACTCCAGCCCGTCGGGACGGGACGAGGCGTAGTAGCTCGCGACCCCGGCCAGGACGAGACTGACCGCAAGTCCCCACAGGATCAGCGTGCGGGTGCTCAGCCGCTTCACGTCAGTGCCCCGTCACGGATGACGAGCTTCGGTGTGGCGAGCGCGGACCCGGCGCCGTGCACGAGATCCGGGCGGGTCGCGACGATGCTGCCGACCGCGAGGTAGGTGATGGCCGCCTCACCGAGTCCGATGAGCGTATGCCAGCCGGCCATCGCGATCGCGAGCGTCCGCAGGGGGATCGGCGCGGTCCCGCCGATGGCATAGAGGGCGGTGAAGGCGAGGGCGGCGGCCGGCACCGAGAGGGCGGCGCCGAGAGCGGCCGCGACGGGGATGCTCGCCAGGCGCTTGGGCAGCGCGGCCCGCGCCGCGACGAAGACGGCATACCCGACCCAGACGCCGACAATGCCCATCAGGGTGACATTCGTGCCGAGGGCGGTCAGCCCGCCGTCGGCGAAGGCCAGGGCCTGCACCAGCAGGACGACGGCCAGGCACAAGGTCGCCGTGAACGGGCCGACGAGGACTGCGGCCAGCGCGCCGCCGAGGAGATGGCCAGAGGTGCCGGCGCCGACGGGAAAGTTGAGCATCTGGGCCGCGAAGACGAAGACGGCGACCAGGCCGGCCAGCGGCGCAGTGCGGTCGTCGAGCTCGCGGCGGGCACCGCGCAGGCATACGGCGACCCCCGCCGCCGCGAGCGAGGCCGTGCCGATGGATGTCGGCGCGTCCAGAAACCCATCTGGCACGTGCACGCGGCGCCTCCTCCTCTGCTCGGTGACCTCCAACGCTACTGCAAGTGATTCGCAATAGCCCGTGCGTCGGTTTCCTATCCGCTGGCCGCTTTCTTCGCGGCGAGCCGCAGCCCAGCAGCACGGGCGGGCGCGGCGTACGCCTCGGCGAGGGAGTCAATGGTCTCGTGGGCGTTCAGGCCGCTCGGGTTGGGGACGACCCACAGGTCGGCCCCGGCGAGCGGTTCCGGCTGCTGGCCGGCGCGTGCGGTGCGCACCCCGAACGCCTGCCGGTAGGCGGTGATGCCCGCGATCGCGACCACCCGCGGTGCCACGGCGCCCACGGTCGCGAGCAGTTGCTCGCCGCCCGCGAGGAGTTCGGCCGTGATGAGTTCGTCGGCTCGGGCGGTGGCGCGTCGCACGAGATTCGTGATGCCGATGCCGCGGGCCACGAGATAGGCCCGGTCGGCGTCGGTCATCCCCGCCGCGGGGTCGATCTGGCGATCGATGATCCCCGCGCGCAGGAGGGCCGGATAGAAGCGGTTGCCCGGGTGGGCGAAGTGCGTCTGGGTAGCAGCGGTCCACAAGCCCGGGTTGATGCCGACGAAGAGCAGGCGGCAGTCCGGGCCGAGCAGGTCAGGGACTTCGGCGTCCAGGAAGGACTCCAACTCGGCGCGGGTGAACCGGGGCACGAGGGCTACTCAAGCACTCCTGCCCTGCCTGCTGAGGGTTGGTCAGGGACTGGGATGGCGCCGGCATCGGCACGCCTCCCACCCGACGATGCGACGTGCGTCGTTACCTCGATGTGACACGGGCGCCCTCGGGTCGCTACCGTTGACGGACCCCCTGAAAGGCCCTTTCCTTCTCATGCTTCGCTCTTCCCATGTGCCCGCGCACCGTGCGACCTGCGGCGTTCGCCGCGCCGCCGACGCCCGCACTCTGACCGGCGCCACCGCGCTCGCCGTCTGGGCTACCACCGCCGCATACGCCCTGACCCCGGGCGCGCTGCCCACGGCCACGGCTCAATCCGCGACCTTCGCGGCGAGTCAGCTCGCGACCCCGGCCCCGGCCGGCGTGGCTACCCGCTCGGAAGCACCGCGGGCCTCCCGCGCCGACGCCCGCGCCGCCTTGACCGCAGTGTCCGCGCCGCGGACCGAGGGCCCGACCGTCGCGGCATACGGCACGCTCGGCCTGAAGGCCGTCGCCAAGCCGAAGCCGAAGGTCGTGGCCAGCCCCGCGACCGGCGCGTCGACGGCAACCGCAGCGACTGGCTCGGCGCCCGCGGCGAGCACCCCCTCCGGTGGCAGCACGAGTTCGTATGCCGCCGCTGGCGCCGCCCTGGGCCTCGCGCCCTCCGCAGCGGCGGTCTACTCCGCGATTCGCTCGACCTTCGGAATCACCAATATCGGCGGCTACCGGGCGGGTGACTGGGGCGACCACGGCACCGGCCACGCGGTTGATGTGATGATCACCAGTGCCGCGCAGGGCAACGCCGTGGCCTCCTATGCCATCGCCAACATGGGCCGCCTGAACATCAAATACATCATCTGGCAGCAGCGGATCTGGATGGGCTCGGGCTGGCGGTTGATGGAGGACCGCGGCAGCACTACGCAGAACCACTTCGACCACGTGCACATCTCGGTCAACTGATCCCATGACGGCCGGCGCCCCCGAGTCCGCAGCGACGGCGGCCAAGCCTGCCTCGCCGGCAGTCAAGGCGACGCTCGTTGCGATCCCGCCCGAAGCGAGTGCCGGCGAGGCTTTCCGGATCAGTCTGGAGTCGTGCCTCGAGCACCTGGCCGCGAACGAACCGCTCTTCCTGCGCGACCGGCACGCCGACAACCTCCACCAGACGCGCGTGTCTTGGCGCCGGGCTCGGGCGGCCTTCTCGCTCTTCCGGGCACTCGTGCGCACCGACGAGGCCGGGATGGACACCAAGGTGCGGATGCGCGAGATCGTCCTGCCCCTCGGCCCGGCGCGTGATGCCGACGTCCTGCTGGCGCGCGCGGTGGCTGAGGAGTGGCCGGCCCGGGAGCAACGCGCCCTGCGCGGCCGGCGCCGGCGGACGTATGCCGTGGCCGCCCCCCTGCTTCGCTCCCCGCAGTGGCTGGAGATCAAGAACGACCTGATGGCTTGGCTGGCCGCGCCCGACTGGCTCGACGGTGCCGCCGGCCTGCGAGACGCCCCAGCCCGAGAGGTCACCGACGCCGCTCTCGAGCGCCGCTATGCGCGCGTCGTGGCCGCGGGCGAGACCTTGCTGACGATGCCGGCGCACGATCTGCACCATGTGCGCATCGAGGGCAAGAAGTTCCGTTACGGCTGCGAGTTCTTCGCCGACCTGTATGCCGATTCCCCTGGCACCCCGCCCGCCGAGTATGCCGCGGCGATGGGCGCGATGCAGGACGCCTTCGGCGCCGCCAACGACTATGCCACCGCCGCGCACATGCTTGCGGCGCAAGGGATTTCGCTGCAACACCTCGGCCCCCACCCCGGTCGTGCCGACGTCCTGGCCGCGTGGCAGAACGTCCTATCCCTCACGCCCTTCTGGCGCTGACGCGACCCCTGTCCCTAAACCCTGCTAGCAGGGTTTAGGGACAGGGGGGCAGGCCACCTCAGGCCGGCGCAACGGGTCCGCCGCTGCCGGTGCGGGTCGATGGCGACGCCCCCACCGCATCCAGGTCGGGGCGGGCCGGCCGTCGCTCACCGAGCCGAGGCGTCGCCAGTTCACGCAGCAGGTTGTCGGTCACCGCGGCCGCGAACGCGGTGCTGGCCGCGGTGATGCCGTATCGCGCATACGGGCCCCGCAGGGCGGGGCACCACAGCATGCTCCCGACCGCGACCACTCCCGCGCCGCTCGGCGTCGAGTAGTAGGTCATATCGCTGAAGGTCGTCCCGATGCCCTCTCCCGTCACCGGCGAATGTCCGACCACCTGCAAGGTCGGGGGCGTCCCGGCGATGGGATACGCGCGGTCCACTTCCGTCCCGCACAGTCCCGGGACCGACAGGCCCGCCCGCGCGCCGAGACCGGCGAAGCCGAAGAACCCCGGATCTCGCACCACGAAAGGCCCTTGCACCGGAAACGCCTCGTAAAGCATCCCGACGAGCGCATTCTCCGGGTCTGGCACCGGCCCATCGCGCCACTTCACGGTCGCTTCCGCCGTGTCGCCGAGCGGATCCGCACTCCCGTCCTTGAAGCACACGACCGTCCGTCCGGCATCCTCGAAGCGCACCCGCCAATACATCGCATTCGCGCCGAGGAAGCCGACATTCGTCCCCGTATCACGCGCGCTCGTCACCGCCGCCCGCATCCCCCGGCTCCAGTACTCGTCGTGCCCCAGCGAGACCACTCCGGCCGCTCCGGCCAGCGCCGGCGTCCCCGCATCGAGATCGCCGGAGGTCAGGTAGGCGAGGTCCAAGCCCAGCCGCTCGGCGGCCTGGATCGGCCCGATCTCATACAGCAGCAGTGTCCGCGCGCCGCTGGTGTCGCCGGGCCGATCGAAGCTCACCTTCCGGGCACGGTTCTCGAAATGCCTTGTCGCACCGTCAGAATAGAGCGAGTACCCGCCGAACGTGTTGTATGCCTGATACGTCGCTGTCGCATTCACGACAACCAGCCGGCCGGTCACGTCGGCCGACCGAATCGTCAGCGGCACATAGTGGCTTTGACCGCCAGAGGTCACGGTCAGCAGGTAGGTCCCCGCCGGCCAGCCGGTCGTGTCCAAAACCGTCGTGGGCTCCCACGTATACCGCGCCCGATGGTCGGCGTCGATAACCGGCGGCCGTTGTGGCCTACCGGGCAGGCTCCCACTGCGCCATACCGTCCGCCCGCCCTGCCCGCCGTAGTGACCGAGTCGGTGCGCCTTCACAACGACGTCACCGAGCCGGCTGTCGACATAGACCGCCACCGCGTCACCGGCGCGGGCGCTGGCATGGCTGGCATACGCGCTCAACATCCCGGTGGGAGCGATCACCCGCGGGCTCACGTGCCACTCGCGGTCACCGGGGCGACTGTTCTCCTCGGCGACCCACGTGCGCGCCGGGGTCGCCGGGCCGCGCGACGTCCCGCGGGAGGACGGCGTCGAAATCCCCCCAGAGGCCGTATGCCGTGGCTCCCCTCCCGCATCCGTGCAGGCACCCAGCGTGAGCAGTGATGCGGTCGTCCCGAGCACATCGCGCCGGCGTGGTGACGGACCCGACGCACGCGCTCGGCTCATGAAGGCAAAGGCTACGCGTAGGCTCCCGGCGTGGGCTTGCGCCAGAGCATCCGCGGGCGTGTCGTGGTGGTCGTCCTCACGGCCTTCGCCGCCATCGGGCTGATCGCCGTCGCCGTGCTGGCGACCATCGTCAGCCATGTGCTGCGGACGCAGGCCCAGTCGACGACGTCGGCCACAGCGGGCTGGATCGCCGAGGAGTTGACGACGACCGATCCCAAGACGGTGGTTGCGGAGCACGTGCTGCCACCGGGCTCGGAACGCGTGACCCAGATCCTCGACGCGGACGGCCGATTGGTGGCCGCAACCCCGCCCGGACTCGCCCCGCTGACGACGGCCAGAGGACGCGAGCACCAGACGTTGATGACGACCTTGGACGGCATCCCCGACTTCGATTCGGACAACTTTGCCCTGGCGGTGACGGGCGCGCCGGATCGCAACGGCGCCATGCTCACCGTCGCTGTCGCATCGCCCGCCAGCCTGGAGGAAGGCCCAACCGCTGCTCTGGTGGCGGGCTTCGTCCTGACCGGGATCGGTCTGTTGATGAGCGTGTGGCTCGGCGTGCTGTATGCCGTCGACGCTGCCCTGCGCCCGGTTGAGGCCATGCGCGCGGAGGTGCAATCGATCTCGGATATCGGCTCCTCGCGATCGGTCGCGATTCCGGACGGTGAGGACGAATTCACCCGGCTCGCAACGACACTCAACGACCTCCTGGATCGCCTGCGAACTTCCGACGCTGCGCGCCGGGCGTTCGTCGCCGACGCCGGGCATGAACTGCGCAGCCCCTTAGCTGCTGCCCGCGTCACCGTGGAGCACCTGGCTATTGCCCACTACGACAAGAGCGAGTGCGAGCAGTCCCTGGCCAAATTGGGGCTGGCCATCGACCGGCTCTCCGCCGTCGTCAACGACCTCTTCGTCCTGGCCCGCCTCGACGACCCGGGAGCACGGTCGGTGTCGGTGCCTGTGGATCTTGACGATGTCACTCTCAACGCCGTCCGGGCGCTACCGGGGCAGACGCCCGTCAGCCTCGAACTCGCGCCGGCGCGCGTGCTCGGCGACGCCGGGTTGCTCGACCGCGTGGTGCGCAATCTGCTGGACAACGCCCTTCGTCACGCCGACTCCGCGATGCGCGTCCGTGTGGAGAACACCGGCGAAAGCGCCGTTCTGACCGTCGACAATGACGGCGCACCGGTCCCGGAACACTTGCGCGAGATGGTCTTTCAGCGGTTCGTCCGGCTCGACGAGGCGCGCGATCGAGACCGGGGCGGATCCGGCCTCGGCCTCGCCGTTGTCGCCGACACGGTCGCGAGATACGGAGGGCGCGTCCATACGAACGTCGCCGATGACGGCTGGTGCCGGTTCGTCGTCGACCTGCCGCTCGCCGCGAGCGACTAGCCCGGCGGCGCGTCGGCGACCAGCCGATAGCCCATGCCTCGGACGGTCTCCACCGTCCGCACGCCGAAGGGCACGTCGACCTTCTTGCGCAGATAACCGACATAGACCTCGACGACATTGTCAGCCCCCGGATAGTCCGAATCCCACACGGCGTCAAGCAGATCGGACTTGCTGAACACCCGTTCCGGCTGTCGGATGAGCGTGTGGAGCAGCGCGAACTCGCGTGGTGTCAACTTGATCATCTGATCGCCTCGCGCAACCCGCTTGGTCATCGGGTCCAGAGTGAGTGTCCCGCACGCGAGGGTGACCTGTCGGGGCACGCCCGAGCGGCGCAGAACCGCGTGCAGCCGCGCCGCGAGGACCACGACGCTGAAGGGCTTGGTGACATAATCGTCCGCCCCGAGTTCGAAGGCGTCGCTCTGATCGAACTCGCCGTCCTTGGCGCTGAACATCACGACGGCCGTCGTCGGATCGCTGGCCCGGATACGTTTGAGCACGTCATAGCCATTGCGGCCGGGCAACATGATGTCGAGCAGCACAACGTCGTAGCCGCCGTACTCGGCCATCGCGAGTCCGGTCAGCCCGTCATGGGCGACATCGACGACCCAGCCCTCGCCACGCAGGATGGCGGCGAGTTCCGTCGCGAGATCGCGCTCGTCGTCGACGATCAGCAGCCGCATAGGTCCTCTCAGAGCTCTCTCAGGGGTCGCGTCATACCGTCGGGGTGTTCGCTAACGGTGAAGGGTTGGCATGTTCGACACCATCATGGGCCTCCCGGTCCACATTCTCGTGATCCACGCTGTCGTGGTGCTCGGGCCGATCGCTGCCCTGCTCGCCTTGGCGTATGCCGTGCGGCCCGCGTGGCGTGACCGCCTTCGGCTGCCGCTGGTCCTCGGTGCCGTTGCCACCGGGCTGAGCGGCTTCGTCGCCGGTGAGAGTGGCGAGCAACTCGAACACCGATTGCAGGCCGCCGGAGGCAATGACGCGGCAGCCATGGCATTGCTCCACGAGCACACCGAGGCCGGCGATCTCGCCAAAGTCCTCTGTTTGGTCTTCATGGTGGTCGTTCTCGGCGTGGTCTACTTCTTGCTCCCGGCAACCAAACCGGCTCGGAGCAAGGCCCTGGGCATGCTCGGGGCGGCTGCCATGATCCTGGTCAGCTGTGCCGCGATCGTGTCGATCGCCATCACCGGCCACACCGGCGCCAAGTCGGCGTGGGCGGATCAGGTCGTCGCCACCCAGGGCGCTACGACCACCGGCGGCGGCGACTGACGACGCCGGGGTGATCGGCAAACCCCTCCCCCCGCTGCCGATCACCCGCGGCTGTTCCAGTCGCCGCCGCCGGTACTCTCGGAGCATGTCCACCGAGAGTTCAGCCGGCCGGCTGCCGACCGCTCCAATCGTCGCAGCCGGCTTGGCCGGCGGCTATGTCGTCGCCAGTTCCACCGGCATCCGCCCGCTGGGCGGCCTGGTGCTTGGCGCCGCCGGACTGCTCGCCGGCCGCACGTGGCTGATGCGTCATGGGCCGACGACCGCCGGTCTGCTCGGCGGGGTCTACCTGCTGGCCTTCGGCGCATCACACCCCCTGGCCAAGCAAATCGGTGCGTGGCCGGCTGTGGCTGTCGTCTCTGCGGTCTCGGCCGCCGCGGCCTATTTCGGATCCGATCGCTCGGCTCGTTGACCCCGAGCGAGAGCGACACAGCCACTAGTCGCTCCCCGAAGGCTGCTTCGGCGCAATCGAATCGACTCGGTGTGAGCACTCATGCGATTGAGTCGAAGGCCAACGACGCATAGCCGACCACCCGCTCCCGACCACCGGCTGCATCGCCGGAGTTGCACTGATCCAGCAGGCGCGGGCGGAGTCGGTGCGCTCGCGCCGACACGAGCAGGCCGTTCACGGGTGCGGCACCACACGCCTGGACGTGGCGGATGTCGGGCTGCAGGGCGAGGAGGTGGCGCGCCGTCGCCTCGTCGAGACGGCACGCCACGGCATACGGATGGTAATGCGAAAGGTTCGAACTGACCACGACCACCGTCTCTGGACCGCCCCAGAGCGCGTCCATCACCTCGGCGACCACGGCCGGCGCGGCGCGACCGACCGCCAGTGGGATGAGCTCGAACTCGCCCAGCACCCGTTGTAGGAAGGGCAGCTGCACCTCTAGCGAATGCTCTGCGACGTGGGCAGCGGGACTGATGTGGACCTGCGGCAGAGCGGTGAGGACCTCATCGCTCAGCCGCGCGACCGGCACCTGGCCGAGCGGAGTTGCGAACAAATCTGCGCCCGGCACGGCAAGGCCATCGATCGCCACGCGGTGGGTCGGGCCCAGCAGCACGACGCGGGTGATGATGTCGCGGGCGGGGAGCAGGGCGGCATACGCGAGGGCAGCCATCGCGCCGGAGTCAGCGTAGGAGCCGTGCGGTGCGATGAGTGCCTTCACGGGCGCGACCGGGGCCGTCGGGTCGGCAGCCGTGGCGAGCAACCGATCGACCGTCTCGGCCAATGTGGTGGCGTCGCGAGGGTAGAGGTGACCGGCGACGGCGGCCGGCCGCACGCGCGCCATACCCTCAGTCTCGCCCGTGCCGGGAGCGGGATCAGGCTGGGTCGAGGGTGATGTCGACCTGCATCTCGCCGGCCAGTTGCTCCAGCGCAGCGCGGACGACCGCCGGGTCGCTCCCGATGGGCGCGTGGGCGAGCACCGTTGCCTCGAAGAGCACGCCGCCGGCCATCGGCGCGTCCCGCGTCCCTGTGGTGAGCGAGGCGACGCTGAGGTCATGGGCCGCCAGCACGCCGGAGACGTCGCGGACGATGCCGGGGCGGTCGTTGCCGAGGATCTCCAGGCGCACCGACTGCCCGGTGGTCGCGTCCGGGGCGCCGCGGCCGGTATGCACGCTGACATCGAGCAGGCCCGCCAGCGGCGCGAGCGCAGTGCGCAGCGCCTCGACTTTGTCCTCGGGAACAGTGACGACGACGATGCCCGCAAACTTCCCGGCCAGCTCGGCAAGTTGGCTGCGCTCCCAGTTCCCGCCGCCGTCCGCGACGGTGTCTGCGAGCGCCTTGACGAGCCCGGCGCGGTCGTCGCCGATGACGGTCAGTACGAGAGTCTCCACCCTGGCATGGTAGCTAGCGGCGGGTCGCGTCGGCTTGCCCGGCTCTATCCTGCGCGTATGCCGACCCCGACCCGCTGGACGACCCACACCAGCCCAGGCCACTCCCGGTGGTATGTCGAGCGCTTCCGCGCGCTGGCCGCCGAGGGGGCCGATCTGGTGGGTGAGGCGCGGCTGGTCGACGCGATGGTTTCGCGGGGAGCCCGGATCCTCGACGCAGGGTGCGGGCCTGGGCGGCATACGGCCTATCTGCACGCGGTCGGCCACGACGTGCTCGGGGTCGATGCCGACCCCGAGTTGATCGCGGCCGCGCGCGAGGACCATCCCGACGCGCGTTTCGAGGTGGCCGACTTAAGCGAACTGGACCTGGTCGGCGAGGGCCTGTTCGATGCCATCCTGGTCGCGGGGAATGTCATGGTCTTCCTGGCACCTGGGACCGAAGCGCTTGTGTTGCAGCGATTCGCGGCGCATCTGGCGCCGGAGGGTTTCGTGGTCACGGGGTTTCACACCGACCGGGAGTTGACGCTTGCCGCCTTCGACGCCGCGATCGAGGTGAGCGGACTGCGCATCGAGCATCGCTTCGCGACGTGGGACCTGCGGGCCTGGCAGCCCGCGGCGGACTTCGTGGTGACCGTCCTGCGTCATACCTAGGGGGGTATAGGATCGCAGCGTAAGGTTGACAAGGTCCGAGGAGAGACACCCATGTGCCGTGCGGTGCGATGCAAGACCTGTGGCAAGACGACGTGGGCCGGGTGCGGGCAGCACGTGGCTTCGGTCAAGGCCGGTGTCCCGGCCGGGCAGTGGTGCCCCGGCCACGAGAGCCGCGCCACGACGGGGGATGCGAACCGGGCCACGACGGGTCAGGAAGCGGGCGGTGGCTTCCTCAGCCGCCTGTTCGGCCGAGGCTGACCCCCAGCCACGTCGAGAGGGCACGATCCGTCCGGTCAGCCCTTCAGCCCGGAGAAGGTCATGGTCGCGACGAACTGCTTCTGCGCGATCAGGAAGAAGATGATCAGCGGCAAGGTGGCCACGACATTGCCGGCCATCAGCATCGACCACTGCGTCCGGTGCTGGCCCTGGAAGTTGGCCAGGCCGAGTTGGATCGTGTAGTTCGCCGGGTTGTTGTTGACGATCAGCGGCCAGATCAGGTCGTTCCACGACCCGAGCAGGGTGAAGATGGCCAGGGTCGCGAGAGCCGGCTTGGCCAGCGGGAGGATGACTCGCCAGAAGACGGCGAACTGCGAGCACCCGTCGAGCACGGCGGCCTCTTCGAGTTCCCGCGGCAAGGAGAGGAAGAACTGTCGCACGAGGAAGACGCCGAAGGCCGACGTCAGCCAGGGGAGCATCATCGCGGCGAGCGTGTCGACCAGGTGCAGCTTGCTGAACATGTTGTAGGTGGGGATGATCAGCAGTTGGGTCGGGATCAGGATCGTGGCGAAAACGAGGATGAAGCCGACTTACATGCTGGTATGGCTGCGCGAGGGTCGTGACCCTTGATCTGACTGGTGCCCTGCTGGGTTGCCGATGGACTGATCCGTCCGGCCCTCGCGTAGTAGCGGCACCGGCCGGTCGGG
>Ga0075158_10000632_pt1 | contig 28435 bp, 14 predicted proteins | sample JI91814BDNA_FD_70968 | JGI IMG/M metagenome (GOLD analysis project Ga0075158, IMG submission 70968) | Wastewater effluent complex algal communities from Wisconsin, to seasonally profile nutrient transformation and Carbon sequestration -... | ecosystem: Engineered > WWTP > Effluent > Algae... | reverse complement strand
AATGCTCGACCTTGGCCCAAGGACGTCGCGATTACAGCCATCGTCGGCGTGGCGAGCGAAGAGACGGGCGAAGGCCTCGCGGAACTGGTCACCTTCGCGCGTGAGAAGGGGTTGATCGATGACAAGCAGCAGGCAGCAGCGACAGGCGCGATCCGAGAGGCCGTGACGAACATCGGCGACGGTGTCGTTTCCGAAGCCACACAATCGCCCGACGGCGTGACAGACATCGTGCGCGTGCACGCATTCCATCGCACGATGCTCAAGACGCTCGATGCGGAGAAGGACGCGCGAGACGTGGCGGGTGTCACGCCCAAAGTCGCGCCCGCGATTCCCGAGATTGCCAAGCGCCTCAGAGAGTTGCTCCCCGCCGATCGTGCCGCGCTCGAGCCTCGGAAGTAGGCACTCGGTGCACTCCCGCGATTTGCTCGGAGTGCTTTAGTTCCGGTAACCCTTTGTGAACTCGGCATCGCGTGGACCCGACCGCCTCTACAATGGGCCGCGGGTTTGTCCTGTGGGCGGGCCTGCACCCTGGAGTTGTGATATGTCGAGCCGATTGTGGTTGTGGTCTGCGTGCGCTTTGACCTTGGCAGGTTCGCAAGCCTCGGCGGTGGTGCGGTACGTGAACGCCGAGCTCGCGACTGGTGCGAACAACGGCTCGAGTTGGGCGAATGCGTATCGCGGTTCGACGGGGCTGGCTACCGCCCTCACTGCGGCGCAGTCGAATGACGAGATCTGGGTCGCGGCGGGGACGTACATTCCTGCCGTCGCAGGCAATCGAGCGGCGACATTCTCGCTCAAGGCAACCGTTGATGTCTACGGCGGATTCGCAGGTGGCGAAACCGATCGCACGCAACGACAGCCACTGACCAACGTAACGATCTTGTCGGGCGATCTCGCCAGCAACGACGCGGGCAACAGCAGTCGCGGCGAGAACGCATACCACGTGCTTTCGGCGACAAACTCCACGATCATCGGTGTTGACATCTTTGGGTTCACCATTCGCGGCGGGACGGCCGACGCGGCCGCGAACGCGGACCGGGGCGGCGGGCTGATCATGCTGGGCGGGGCGCAAGTCAACTTCACGGACTGCGTGTTCACGCAGAACTCCTGCACCTTCGGCGGCGGAGCGGCATACATCAACGGGAGCACCGCCCGGTTCACGCGCTGCACGTTTGCGAACAATGCCGGCGGCGCGTTCGGCGGTGCGTTCGATACGAACGATGCTACCACCACATTCTCATCATGCGTGTTCAGCGGCAACTCGGCGGGGCGCGCCGGCGGGCTCGAGGTGTATGGGCCCAACGGCCGCAGTTTCGTGTACAACAGCCTATTCCATGGCAACACCGCCACAGGCAACAACGGCGGCGGCGCTTTGTGGATCGGGCAGAACGCGCAGTGCACGCTGGTCAACGTGACGGTGATGGGAAACGCCGCGAACGCTGGATCGTGTGGCGGGGTGCAATCGTCGTCCAACGTGACGGTGCGGAACTCGGTGATCTGGGGAAACACGGGGACCTCTGCGAACTTAAGCACGCGTCAGGTGAACGCCTCGGGCACCGCGGTTGTTGAGTACTCGTGCGTCGCCGGAGGGATTGCGGGCACGGGCAACATCGCGACCGACCCGGTGCTGCTCGCGAATGGCGCTCTGCGCTGGGGTTCTCCTTGCATCGATGCCGCGAACGGCACCGTCCTCGGCGGGGATTTCCAGACTGACCTGGCCCAGAAACCTCGGGAAGTTGACGACCCCGCGAAGGTCGATTCCGGTGTGGCGTTCCAACAGCGCGGCGTGCCGGACATGGGCGCGTTCGAGTTCCAGCGGAGCAGTTGCGTCGCGGATGTCGCGAGCGGCGGCGGCGCCACGCCCGACGGAGCCATCACCATCGAAGACCTGCTCCAGTACCTCGCGTGGTTCGAGAATGGTGATGTCGCTGCGGACGTGGACAACGGCGCGGCCGGCGGCGTGCCCGATGAGGGCGTTGAGATCAGCGACCTGCTTTACTTCCTCGGGAGGTTTGAGGGTGGGTGTTGAGTCTTTGGCGTGTGGAGAATGTCCTTCCACCAAGGGCGTGCGAGTATCTTCTCGCACGCAAGCATGAGGCTCGTCACGTGCCCGCCGCACTCTGGGCAGCGAGCATTGGCCAAGTTGGCCAGTGAATAGCCACAGGCGCCGCACCTGGCACCCTCGGTGTTGAGTTGCGTGCTGAACCTTGTTGCCACGTCGCAATGGGTGTGCACGAGCCATTGCTGCCCAACTTCGACGAATCGACGGCACTCCTCCTCGCTTGGGAAAGCAGACCGGGGAATGGGAATGCCACCGAACATCGACGCATAGTAGAGGACAACGTAATCCTCGAACACATCAACACGTTCGAAATAGATCCAGCCGTACTCAAGCGCGTTGTTCGCTGCCTGCCAGCGCATGCCTCTGGGTCCAAGTTCGATGGTGACAAGCGTTCCGGGGGAAAACGTCTCCCGTTGCAACGCGTGGTTGCTCACTTGTTGACGGAAGCGCATCCAAGGCCCGGAACTCACGACCCACATAAAAACTAGAATGCCAATAATCCCTGTGAGAAATGAAGATGCCGCCAGTGGATTGCCGTTCAGATCGCGACTCATCAGGACGATCAAGACCCCCCACCCTGCGGCGAGAAATGCGACAGCCCTCACCGCGTTGATCAGACGTTCTCGACGGATCACTCGATTCAACTCAGGCGTGTTGGTCAGCACGTGACGGGCGAGCGCAATCGTTCCCGCATTGCCAAACGGAAACGTCACCGACACCACCGGTGGTGGCGCGTTGTGAGCGTTCGATGCATCGACAGGTTGGTCCGTCACCATCGATCATAGAGCGATCGGACTTGTTCCAAAGCCGCGCATGGCACAAGCCCGGATGTCACTCCGGGCTTGCAACCATCCAGCCGAATCGGGCCCTTCAGCGCTTTCCCTTCTTTTGCCGCTTCGAGTGCTTGGGCTCCTTCGAGGCAGCGACGCTGTCGTCCATGTCGGGCACGCGCGTGGGCGGGCCACCAAAGTCCATCTCGGCGGTGAAGTACAGGCGCAGCGCATCCAAAGCCGCGAGGTACGCGGCCTGTTCCTGCGGCGTCAGGTCTCGTCCCTTGTTTTCGGACCCGAAGCACGAGTCCGGGACCATCAGGTTCTGGCAGTGGCGCACGTACTGCATCGCCATCTCGACGCGGCCGGGGATCAACTCGAACTTGTCAATGCTCAATGCAGTTTCCATAGGTCACCAAAGTCAGATCAATAGCGTTCGCGATGTTGGATCGCGTGGGACAATGAACGGCGGGAGCGGCGGCGTTTGGCGATCTTGGATCGCCGAAACGAAACTGAATAAAGGCCTCCAAGAGGCCCAAATGGTGCGAAATGGGTTGATCGAGGCAGGCTTAGCCGCGGCACATGACGCGGGACAGCCAGCGGTCGTTCGACCGGATCGCACCAGAGTAATCAGATGTTGGGTGCATGGCATGTTCCTCGCGTGCGGACACACATCGTGCCCGCGTGGCCGGAAAGATAGCACCAAACCGCTGTTTGTCAAGCACTATTTGGAACCGAATCAGAGAGCGCTCACTCCACCGTCACGCTCTTCGCCAAGTTCCTCGGCTTGTCCACGTCGTGCCCGCGGATCACCGCGGCGTGGTACGCCATCAGTTGCAACGGCACCACCGTCAGCATCGGGCTGAGCGGCTCGGGGATGTCCGGGACGTAGAGCACGTCCTCGGCGTACTTCTTGATCTGCTCATCGCCCTCGGTCGCGACGGCGATGACGTGCCCGCCTCGGGCGCGGACTTCCTGGATGTTGCTCATCACCTTGTCGTACTGGCGACCCTTGTTCGCGATGAAGACCGCGGGCATCCCCTCGTTGATGAGTGCGATCGGGCCGTGCTTCATCTCGGCGGCCGGCATGCCCTCCGCGTGGATGTACGAGATTTCCTTGAGTTTGAGCGCGCCTTCGAGTGCCGTCGGATAGTTGTACCCGCGGCCCAGGAACAGCCAGTTCTCGCGATCGCAGTACTTCTCCGTCACCTTGCGGATCAGATCGTTCTGGTCGAGAATCTGCTGCATCTTCTGTGGGATCGTCTGCATTGCCTTCAGGAGTTCGGTGCACTGTTCGGAGGACATGAACCGACGGCGACCTAGGAAGAGCGAGATGAGCGTGAGCGCGGCGACCTGACCGGTGAACGCCTTGGTCGATGCGACGCCGATCTCGGGTCCCACGCGGAGATACACGCCCGCGTCGGTCTCGCGAGCCATCGAAGAACCGACGACGTTGATGACGCCCAAGGCGAGCGCGCCGCGGTCCTTGGCTTCGATGAGGGCCGCGAGCGTGTCGGCGGTCTCGCCCGACTGGCTGACGGCGATAACAACCGCGTTCTCTTCGATGATCGGATTGCGATAGCGGAACTCGCTGGCGTATTCGGCGATCGACGGCACCTTGGCGAGGTCTTCGAACAGGTACTCACCGATCATGGCGGCGTGCAGCGCCGTGCCCTGGCCCAGGAGCATGATCCGCTTGACGCGGGTCAGTTCCTTCGCGTGCTCCGAGAGACCGCCGAGAACGACCTTGCCCTCTCTCTCGTCGATGCGGCCTCGCATGGCGTTCAGGAGGCACTTGGGCTGCTCGAAGATCTCTTTCTGCATGAAGTGCGAGAAACCGCCCAGTTCGATCTCGGCAAGTTCGAGTTCGAGTTGCTCGACCTTGGGCGTCACGGGCATGTTGTTGATGGTGCTCGTACGGAAGCCCTTGGGCGTCATCTTGACGACCTGGTAGTCTTCGAGTGCGAAGGCCTGTGAGGTGTGCGCGATGATCGCCGAGCCGTCGGACGCAACGACGAACTCGCCATTGCCGACGCCCACCATAAGCGGGCTGCCCTTGCGCGCGGCGACCAGCGTGTCGGGTTCCTTCTCGCACATCACGACGAGGCCGTACGCGCCCGTGACTTCACGCAGCGCGGCCTGCACTGCCTTCTCGATGTCACCCTCGTACAACTCGCCGATGAGCATCGCGAGGACTTCGGTATCGGTCTGGCTCTTGAAGACGTGTCCCTTGTCCTCGAGGAGGGTCTTCAGGGTCGCGTAGTTCTCGATGATGCCGTTGTGGATGATGCAGATGCCGTTGCGGTCATCGGCGTGCGGGTGCGCGTTGGCGTCGGTGACGCCGCCGTGGGTCGCCCATCGGGTGTGCCCCATACCGATCGTGCCACGAAGCCCGCCGCGAACTTCCAGGCGATCTTCGAGATTGGCAACGCGTCCGACGCACTTCTCAATCGTGATCTTGCCACCTTCGAGGACGGCGATGCCGGCGGAGTCGTACCCGCGATACTCGAGGCGCTTCAGCCCTTCAAGGATCAGGTTCTGGCAGTTCTTGCTCCCGACGTAGGCGACGATTCCGCACATGATCCGATTCCCCTTGAGCCGCTCAGGCCAACTACCAAACACACGCCTATCGACGAACCGACGAGCATTCTAGTCACGCCCGAGAACAGCACCCGATTGTCAGGGCTGCAGGGCTCTCACCCCTACTCATCGGCTGGCACGCCAGTTCGCTCCGGTTCGAGATGCATCATCGATCCCAAACCGGCCTTGGTGAGACGGCGTCTCACGGGTGTTTGCACGCCTCTCGGACCGATTCTGGTCGATATGGGAACACACGCACCCTTCCGAACACGTCGAGGCGGTGCCGAATAACATCACGTCTGGAGATGCCCTTCCTTGTTCGTCGCTCAGGCCCACTCGTTCACGCAACAGGCTCGCCTCGCGATTACGCTCGCCTGGGTGGCTGGGTACACGAACGTCGTCGCGATCCTCGCCTGCGGGCACGTCGCGTCTCACGTTTCGGGCACGACGTCGGACCTGGGGCATCACTTCGTCGAAGCCGTCCGGGGCAAAGGCACACCCTGGAGCGTCGTTGGCTTTGGCCTGTTGCTGGTTGGTTCGTTCTTCATCGGTGCCGTGGCGTCTGGATTTGCAACAGAGTTGGGCCGACGCCGCAACTGGGAGTCGATCTACGTTCTGCCCATGGCGATCCAGTCCGCACTGCTCGCGCTCTTCGCAATCGGCCTCGAAGCGATGCTCACGCACGAAGCGCCGTCCAGACTGAGCCAGTCACTGCTCGCTTCACTCGCCTCGATCGCAATGGGTGTGCAGAACGCCACGATCACGCGTATCTCCAGTGGCGTCGTCCGCACCACGCACGTCACGGGCGTCGTGACCGACCTGGGGCTTGAACTTGTCCAGTTCTTGTGGCCCCACAAGCACCCCCACCACTTTGCCCACCACGCCGATCACCCGCCACACGCGCCGCGCGGCACTGTGCATGCCGATTCCGGCGCGCACCCGGAAGTCGCCCACGCGTCGCGGTGGAAGCGGCTCTCCCCCAGCGCGCGCCGCCTCACGCTCCTCATCTCGATCATCGGCTCCTTCGCGCTCGGTGCCGCGCTCGGCACGCTGGGGCACGAGGAGATCCCGTCGTTTGCGATGTACGTGCCGGTCCTTTTTCTCATCTGGATCATCTATCAGGACATCTCACGCCCAATCGCGGAGATCGAGCCCTCGACGCTGATCGAAGACCACGCGTTGATGCTGCCGCAGGGAATGCTCATTTATCACGTCCGCCCCGACAAGGGGCGAGTGAAGGGGACCCAGCGCCTGCCGAACTTGCTCAGTTGGTCGGAGCGATTGCCCGACGACGCGAAGGTCGTCATTTTGGACCTGACGGACGTCACGCAACTGGACGCGAACGCGGCGTTCGAGTTGCGGGCCGCGCTGGATCGCCTCGAAACCGAGGGCCGCCGTCTCGTGGTCGCGGGCGTGTCGCGCGATCAGTACGAGCAGTTGCGCAAGGCCGGTGCGGGCGAACGGCTGGACCCCAACAGCGCGTGCCCGGACCTGGAGTTGGCCATCGCGCGGGGGATGGTGCTACTGGGGTAAGGAGTCCCCCTGCTTTTCCCTCTGCGAGCCGACGCGTCGCGTCGGTGCCGGAGCCATTGTTGGGGGCGGGGGTGCTGGATAGGTCCACTCGAGCGGTCCATCCTGAGGGAACCGTGTGCCGAGTTCGCGCCACAACGCGTTCTTCATTCGTCGAGCGTCGGACACCATGCCCATGGACTCGATCTCGCAGGTGGCGACGGACAAACCAGGGACGATCTCGACCGCGTTGAACCGGATATCCGTGGTGTTCCTCCCGAGTGCCTCACCAAGGCTTTTCGGCGTTCCAACGCCCGGCGCAAATATGTTGACGGGTCCTGCGAGCCACTGCAAACTCAACCCAAAAGTCGGAATCGCAAATAGAATGCACGTCGGAGCGCCCGTCACGAGCCACACTCCGCGCCTCCACAGCATCGTCATCGACCACTCCGGCGTCTGTGTAACGAAGTGCTCTGAGAAACTGGTGCGGTAGTACATCGGGGCTGGACGCTTGCCTTTGTCCGAACTCACATAACGAATGTCATACTTGGCATCCATCCGGAATCGACCAATCTTCGCGGCATGAAACGCCTCGGCCGCCTGCGTCGTCATTCCTTCGGGCGACATCGCGGCGACATAGGTGCACGACCACGAGGCCCGCGCCTTCGCGAAGTCATAGCAGCCACCAAGGACGAGCGACACGGCACACACGACTCCGATCCAAAGCGTCTGCGAAAAGCCCATGCACCCTCCGTTGTTAGTGGATACTATACTATTGCCCCTCCATGTCAAGGTCGTTCAGAATCGCGAGAAGTCGGACACCACGCGACCAGTAACCGACACAACCCCTCATTCGTGTTTCAACCGACAGACTCTCCCGTCCGTTGGAACCCCCGAGTTCGTCCGCGTATCGTGTTGGGATTTGCGCCGTCCAAGGCACTAAGTGTCGGCCAATGCCCAACTTCCACCCGCACTCGGCACCCCCGGTGGTTTCGCCATAGGAAGCACGATGCCCAAGCGCACCGACATCAAGACCATCCTCATCCTCGGCTCGGGCCCCATCGTCATCGGGCAGGGGTGCGAGTTCGACTACTCCGGCACCCAGGCCTGCAAGGCCCTCAAGCAGGAGGGGTACCGGATCGTTCTGGTCAACAGCAACCCAGCCACCATCATGACCGATCCGCAGTTCAGCGATCGGACCTACATCGAGCCCATCACGCCCGAGGCCGTGCGGAAGATCATCGCCAACGAGAACGCGCGCGGCCCGCGCATCGACGCCATCCTCCCCACCCTCGGCGGACAGACCGCCCTCAACTGCGCCTGCGCCTTGTGGGACAACGGCACCCTCACCGAGTTCGGGATCGAGATGATCGGCGCCAATCGCGAGGTGATCCACCGGGCCGAGGACCGCCAGATCTTCAAGGAGATCTGCGAGAAGATCGGTCTCGTTCTGCCCAAGGCCAAGACGGTCAACACGCTCGAGGCGGCGGAAGTCTTTCTCAAGGAGATCGGCCTCCCCGCGATCATCCGTCCCGCGTTCACCCTCGGCGGCTCGGGCGGCGGCATCGCGTACAACATCGAAGAGTTCCGCGACATCGTTGGCCGCGGGCTGGCCGCCTCGATGATCACGCAGGTCCAGATCGACCAGTCCGTGATCGGCTGGAAGGAATACGAACTCGAGGTCGTCCGCGACAAGAACGACAACTGCATCATCGTGTGTGGCGTCGAGAACATCGACCCCATGGGCGTCCACACGGGCGACTCGATCACCGTCGCGCCGATCCTGACGCTCACGGACAAGGAATACCAGAAGATGCGCGACGCCGCGTTCGCGATCATGCGGGCGGTGGGCGTCGAGACGGGCGGCAGCAACGTGCAGTTTGCGGTGAACCCCAACCCCAAGCCAAGGGCCGACGGCACCAAGCCCTTTGAGATGGTCGTCGTCGAGATGAACCCGCGCGTGAGCCGCAGTTCTGCCTTGGCGTCCAAAGCGACGGGCTTCCCGATCGCGAAGATCGCGGCGAAACTGGCGGTTGGTTACTCGCTGGACGAACTCAAGAACGACATCACGGGCACGACGAGCGCGTGCTTCGAGCCGACGATCGACTACTGCGTCGTAAAGATGCCGCGCTGGACGTTCGAGAAGTTCCCCGAGGCCGACGAGACGCTGACGACCCAGATGAAGTCGGTGGGCGAGGCGATGGCGATCGGGCGCACCTTCAAAGAGGCGCTCCAGAAGGTCATCCGCTCGATGGACGTGAAGCGCTACGGCTTTGGCCTTGATCGCAATGACAAGTGGCTGGAAGCGATGCGAGCCGTTGAGCACGATCAGTTGGTACTGGATGTGATGGGGAGCCCGGCACCCAAGAGCGGCGCAAAACTCGCAGCGATTTCAAAGTCTGAACCGACCTCCGACACGGGCCTGCGCACCGCGGACGGCCAGGCGATCGAATGGCCGATTCCCTGGGACAAACTCGCGCGCAAACTCAGCGTGCCAAGCCAGGGCCGCTTCTACTACATCCGCTACGCGTTCAAGATGGGCTGGAGCCTCGAGAAGGTCCAGGCGCTCACGAACTTCGATCCGTTTTTCCTCGATCAGATGCAGCAGTTGGTGAAGTTCGAGGACACGCTGTGCGACTATCGCACGCTGGAGGACGTCCCCGCCGAAGTGTTGTTCGAGGCAAAGCAATTGGGCTACAGCGATGCCCAGTTGGCGAATCTCTATCTCGGCAAGTTGAATGTCGAGACGATCCTGAAGGTTCGCGAGCACCGCAAGAGCCTCGGCATCGAGCCGGTGTTCAAACTCGTCGACACGTGTGCGGCGGAGTTCGAAGCCAAGACGCCGTATTACTACAGCACGTACGAACGCAAGGCCGTTACGGCCGGTGCAACTTCCGCATCGCCCTTCTTCGGCGACGACGAGATCCGCATCACCGACCGCAAGAAGGTCGTCATCCTCGGCGGCGGCCCCAACCGCGTCGGGCAAGGGATCGAGTTCGACTACTGCTGCTGCCACGCCGCGTACGCCGCCAAGGAACTGGGCTTCGAGAGCGTGATGATCAACTCGAACCCGGAGACGGTCAGCACGGACTATGACACGAGCGATCTGTTGTTCTTCGAGCCGCTGACGCTGGAGGATGTGCTGAATGTGATTGAGAGGTTGAATGGTCAAATGCTGCCGCAACAGGCTCCAATCGCACACTATTTCCACACATCGAACTCCATAACCGAGTCTCACCGGACAATTGTCGAGGCCGAACTTTTCAAGCGGGGTGTGTCAAAGGCAGCCGTTTATAACCAATCTCAGTGGATTGGTGATTCCGACGGTGATCACACCGGAGTCGAGTATCGCCTGGTTGATGAGCACGGTCGGTACTGGTTTGCGAACTTCGAAACCAAGCCCCAAGTTCGATTTCTACGCGTCACTGACGAAGGTGTCAGCGAACCGTTCGACTATGAGCACTGCCACGAGATCATCGCACACGCGCGAGCGAAGATGAACCGAGGCCCCGGCCTCATCCACGGCGTCATCGTCCAGTTCGGCGGCCAAACCCCGCTCAACCTAGCCAAGGGGCTCATCGCCGCCGGCGCACCAATCATCGGCACCTCCGTGGACTCGATCGACCGCGCCGAGGATCGCAAGCGGTTCGATGAAGTCCTCGACAAACTCAAACTCAAGCGCCCCGCCGCGGGCATCGCGCACTCCCTTGACGAAGCGATCGAAAAAGCGTCCAAGATCGGCTATCCCGTCCTCATCCGCCCCAGTTACGTCCTCGGCGGGCGCGGCATGGAAATCTGCTACGACGAGAAGGCGCTCCGCAACTTCATGACCACCGCGCTCGAGACGGCCTTGCTCGACGACGCGCCCGTCCTCATCGACAAGTTCCTCGACGGTGCAATCGAAGTGGACGTGGACGTGGTCGCTGACTTTGGCTCAGAGTCAAAGTCCCCCACCGCCGTCATCGCCGGCATCCTCGAACAGATCGAGCAGGCGGGCGTCCACTCAGGAGACTCGGCCTGCACGCTGCCGCCCGCGTCGCTGCCCGCTGACATCCAATCAAAGATTGCCACGCTCGCGAAAGACATGGCCCGCGAACTCCAAGTGTGTGGCCTCATGAACATCCAACTCGCCGTGAAAGATGGTGAGATCTACATCCTGGAAGTGAACCCGCGCGCGAGCCGCACGGTGCCGTTCATCAGCAAGGCGAACCACGTGCCGTGGCCCGCGATCGCGGCGAAGGCGATGATGGGCAAGCCGCTGTCGGAGATCGTCACTGACCGCGGAGCCGAGGCCTCGATCCACTCCAAGCCGACGTTCTACGCCGTCAAAGAATCCGTCTTCCCCTTCGGCAAGTTCCCCGGCGTTGACGTCGTCCTCGGCCCGGAAATGCGCTCGACCGGCGAGGTCATGGGCATCGACAAAAGCCTGCCCATCGCGTTCGCGAAGAGCCAGATGGCCGCGGGCAACGCACTGCCCATTCAACCAACAATCCCCGGCAAGGACGGCGAGCCCGCCCGCCAGGTCGGCGTCTTCATCTCGGTGCGTGAACTCGATCGCCCCACGATCGTCGAACCTGCTCGCACACTCTCTCGCCTTGGGTTCATGCTCTATTCAACCGAAGGCACAGGCGGCTTCCTCGCAAAGCACGGCGTGCAGACCACGATCCTCCAGAAGATCGGCGCGGGCGCACGCCCCAACGTGCTGGACCTCATGGCCAACGGCGTCGTCAAACTCATCGTCAACACGCCAACACGCACGGGTTGGAAGACCGACGAAGGGCGCATTCGCTCGACCGCTGTGAAACTGAACATCCCGATGATCACGACAGCGACGGCGGCCGTCGCGGCCGCAAACGCGATCGACGCGATGCGAGCCAGCGATTGGAGCGTGGCGGCGTTGCAGGATTACAAGGTGTCGGACGAAAGGGCACCACTGCAGGCCGAAGTGAAGACGCAGAAGGCGACGCCGACGAAGGCGTGAAGCCTCGCTCATTGCGCGTGATCTACTTGCTCAACAGCGCCGCCGTGAACATCCTTCCCGTCGTCTCGCGTTCCCACGTCCACGCCTTGCCGTGCTTGGACTCGTAGAACTCCCACATCTCGAACCAGTAACTACGGAACGCATGACGCCCGAACGGCGCGAAGTGCACGTGCACCTTCTTCATCACCTGCGCCGACGAGCCCTTGAATCCCAGCAGCGTTCGGCCGTGGCGGACGCTCTCGGTATCCAGCGGCAGCCGCGAATATCGCCCCAGCAACTGCATGATGTTCGCCGCGGCGTACGGCCCAACGCCCGGCAGATCGATCAGCGCCTTGAACACCTTCTCGTCCGGCGTTGATGGATCTTCCAACCACGCCTGGTCGATCCCACCCTTGCTCGCAGGCAGTGTGAAGAGCGTGGCAAGTTCGACGATGCGCTTGTCTCGATATCCCACTCGGCAGCGGGCACGGAGCGTTTCGGGGCGTGTTCCTGCAAGCGTCTTCACATCGGGAAATGAGTAAGCGTCGATCGAGACGCCCCCCCGCGCGCCGCCACCAGAGCGGCCGCCCGTACCCCCGCCAGAACCACCAATAGTGATCCGCTCCCCCACCACTTCACACAGTCGCCGATTCATCTGGATTGTGCCGGGCCATTGCACGTTGCAACTGGTCACAGTCTTCAGGACGTCTTCAAACAGCGTGGGCGAGCGAAACAATCGACCCCGTCCGCTCTTCTTCCAACGCGGGTCGGCCTTGTGGAACTCGGCGATGGTCTCCGCGGCGTCGTCGAGCCGAAGCATGCGGACGAGTTGCCTCGTCGCCTCCGCCGACTCGCCCGCGCGCAAAGTTCGATGGAACCGTGCCACGACCTTGCCACCTTTGGTTTTCCGCGCGCCGGTCGCTTCCTGCGTCACCCGCACCACCGCCGGCCCCTGGGGCAGCACCAGCACGCGCGAGAGCGCCTGCGCGACGACGTCCCAGTGATTGGGCCACAGGAGGAAATAGCCGTATGAGCACACATCCCGCGCAAGCACATAGTCACGCGGGGCCGGGATGGAGAGGGTCTTGGGCATCGCTCAGATCGCCCGACGCCGCTCCAGAGAGAAGCAGTACGCAACCCAGTTGTGCGCGAGGCGGTCGCTCAGCCTTGCGTACGTCTGGTACTGATCCTGGATCTGCTTTTCGAGGAACTCCGGATTCACGCCAGCCTTCCCGGCGATCGCCCCGCTCGCCTTGGCCAGCACCTGCAGCCCTGCTTGATCACATTCAGGGTGGAACAGGAATCCAAACGTCCGAACACCAACGCGATACGCCGCGATCGGCGTCGACTTGGTAGAGGCCAGCCCAACGCCACCTGCCGGCAACTTCTGCACTTCCTGTTCGCAACTGAAGAACTGGGGATGGTTCCAGGCGATTCCGGACAACATGGTCTCGGTTTGGCCCGCCGGGTTCAGCCGGAGCGTGTCAAAGCCCAGACTCGGGGATGACCGGAACCCCACGGCTCCACCCAACGCGTGGGCAACCAACTGGGCGCCAAGGCAAATGCCCAGCACCGGCAACTCGCGGGCGTGGGCCTGGCGGATCAGGTTCGCTTCCTGCTCCATCCAGGGCAGCGTGGCGATGTCGGTCACGTTCTGGGGCCCACCCAGAATGAGAAGGCCCTGCACCCCGTCGAGGTCGGCAGGCAGCGGCGTGTTGGTCTTTGATGCGGGGAGATCAGGGCGGAAAACCCGATTCTGGAACCCGTGGTCGCGGAGGGTGGTTCCAAAGCGGCCTGGGGTCCCGATGTCGCTGTGTTGAAGGATGGCGATTGGCATGCCCGATGATACGCGGTACCCAACGAGCCAACGGCGGATGCCGCGGCTTGGTACAGTGTGCCATCAAACGCCGCCGACGGGGTGTCGGGCGTCCATCAAAGGAAGATCCATGCGTCAACAGTCGGCAGCGTCACGAGCCCGGTTCCTCGCCGGCCTCGTCCTCTCCATCACCGCCTTCGCCAACGTCGCGCTCGCCCAGCCCGAGCCAGCGACCGCCACGAAGCCCGCTTCCGGCGAGGAAGCACCCTCCGACGAGGGGGTTGTTCGCAAGTCGCTCGTGAAGATCTTCACCACGAGCCGCGAGCCCAACCTCACCCAGCCCTGGCAGCGCAGCCAGCCGGAAGAATCCTCAGGCAGCGGCGTCGTGATCGATGGCAAACGCATCATCACGAACAACCACGTCATCGCGTATGCGACGCGCATCCTCGTCCAGCCCGATGGCTCGTCGGACAAACTGAACGCGAAGGTCATCGCCGCGGCTCCCGGCATCGACCTCGCCGTCATCGAACTCACGGACAAAGACACGAAGTTCTTCGATGAGCACCCGCCCGTCTCCATCACGGACGATCTTCCCAACGTGGGCCAGACGGTGTGGGCTTACGGCTATCCCGTGGGTGGCGATGCAGTTTCGATCACCAAGGGCGTCATCTCCCGCATCGAGCACACCGGATACGACGGCTTCACCAGCGGCCTGCGCATCCAGGTCGATGCCGCCATCAACCCCGGCAACTCCGGTGGCCCCGCGATCATGAACGGCAAACTCGTGGGCCTCGCTTTCTCCGGGCTCGGCGGCGCGGACAACGTCGGGTACATTATTCCGATCGAAGAGATCCGCGCGTTCCTCGAGGACATCACCGACGGCAAGTACGAGGGTCGCCCCCAGATCTTCCACGAGTTCCAGACCGCTGAGAACGATGCGCTCCGCGCGAAACTGGGCTTGACCAAGGACCAGACGGGCCTCATGGTCACCCGCGCGTCCAAGGACGAGAAAGACCCGCTCAAGGAGTGGGACGTGATCTCCGCGATCGGCCCCCACGACATCGACAACACGGGCATGGTTTCCGTTCGCGACAATCTCCGCCTCAACTGGCGCTACTACGTGCCACGCGTTGCCAAGAACGGCACCGCAACGCTGACGATCATCCGCGAGGGCAAGGAGATGCAGGTCGAGGTCCCCGTCGCTCCGGCTCCCAATCGTCTCTTCAAACCCCTCGATGGTGCCTACCCGCGGTACTTCATCGCAGGTCCGATGTGCTTCACCGCGGCAACCATGGATCACGTCGAACGCTTCGGCGGTTACTTCTCCTTCCGCGGCAGCCCTCTCGCCAGCCGTCGCGAAGACAAGCCCAAGTTCGCGGGCGAGGAACTCGTCTTGGGCCCGGGCAAACTCTTCTCCCACCCGATGATGAAGGGATATGAAGCGGCCCCCCTCGCAGTCCTCAAGTCGGTCAACGGCGTGGACATCAAGAACCTCGCCCACCTTGTGGAAGTGATCCGCGACAGCAAGGACAAGTATCTCACGTTCCGCTGGGACGACAACGCCTGCGAAACGATTGTCTTCGAGCGCGAGGCGTTCATCACAGCGACCGACGAAATCCTCGAAGAGCAGCAGATCCGCAACCAGTTCTCCGACGACCTCAAGAGCATCTGGAACACCAAGTAACTCGGCTCCAACCGGATTCCCAGCGCCGCGTCCCGCACACCCTGCGGGACGCGGCTTTGTTTTTGTCCCGCCACAACGCCCTCGCAGCCCGCACAGGCGTCACAGACGGAACCTCCCTTTGGGGGTTCGTGTCGCGCTTGGATTGATAGGGCAACGCGTGCCCTCAGTTCGGCCGATCTTCGGACACGATGTGGTACAACGTCAAACCCGAGGGCGAGGCCGCCAACAACAACCTGCGCAAGCATGGCCGGGTGCGTTGCCAGGGAATCTACTGCAGTTTCGGCGAGATCCTGGACATGTCCGCCTCGGGCATGCGAGTCTTGAGCGCGATCCGCCCGCCGCCAGTGGACAAGATCGTCACCGTCACGATCCAGACCCTCGAGGGGCCCATCGCCGTCGAAGCCCGGGTCATCTGGTCACGTAAGACCAGTTTCTTCAAGCGCGAGATCGGCATGCGCTTCGTAGACCTGCTCCCCAGCGCCGCATCGGCCCTCTCGCGGGTTGGGTCGGCCTCCGCCCACAACGAGAGCGTCCGCCAGGACGTCGAGAAGTTCCGCCGCTCCTCGTAAGTCTCACGTTGCAACCAGCACGACGCCGATCCGGTAGGTAGTCAGGATGGACGCACCGCCGGGGTGGCTGTCCATTTGCCCGATTCCAGGAGACATCCATGAGACCAGCGACTTTGGCTTCCATGCGTCGGCATCGGCTCTTTGTCATGCTCGCGATCTGCGGCTTGGCGTGCATGCCGCTCGTCGCGGCCGACGCCGCCCAACCCGGCCGAACTCGCTCCGGTGAGCCCGCGGCTGGTGCTGAGATCAACCTCCGGCCCCGGTTTGTCCAGGGCAAGGTCCACAAGTTCCAGATGGAACTGGGCGACAGGGAACTTCCCACAGCCGCGCCGCGTGGCACTCCGCCTCCCAAGGGCAAGAAGCCGGGCAACACTCCCAACCCTCCGGCAAACTCATCGACGACTCCCACAACCAGCGCCTTCCGCCAGCAGGTCGGCATCACCATGACCGTCGATTCCGTTGACGCGGAGGGGAATGCGTCGCTCGCCGTCAAACTCGACACGTTCAAGATGACCGGCGATGGCCCGATGGGAAAGGTCGACTTTGACAGTTCCAAGCCCGCCAATGCCCAAGATCCGATGGACGCCCTCTTCCGCTCGATCACGACAACGACGTTCAAGGTCATCGTTGATCGCGACGGCGAGGTCAAGAGCATGGGATCAGAAGGAAGCAGCGGCGTCGGAGCGCTCATTGCAGGCAACATCACCGGCGGCGACTTCATGAAGTCTCTCGTCGGCCCCATCTTCTCGCCGCGTCCCAGCCGCCCCACGGCTCGCGTTGGCGAGACATGGACCGAGGAAGCCCAGATGAAGGCGAGCGCGGGCGACTGGACGCTTGTCACCACCAAGACCATCCGCAGCCACTCGGGCGGTAAGGCGGTCATCGACGTCAAGGGACACGTCAAGATCGACCCAGCAAGCCTTGGCGGCAGCACTGGCGCCAACCCCAAGACTGAAACCGTGCTCCAGGGACAGGCAGTTTGGAACACCGATGATGGCATGGTGGACAGTGTGGAAACCAAGATGCTCAGCGAGGTCGGACTGATGGGCGGACTCGGCGCGCTGGGCTCCGTCGGCGATCTGACGGGCGGGCTGGGCGGCGTCGATGGTGAAACGGGCGCATCCAGCAAGCCCGCGAAGCACGAGACTTCCGTCAAGATCAAGCGCGTGCGTTAGACACCTTCGGCAAAGACCGAACCAAAGAAAAAGGCCCCGGGTTGCACGCCCGGGGCCTTGTCGTTGATGCGAGATGGAGTGCTCAGACGCGGGACAGGATTCGATCGAGGAGCGAGGCGGAGTTCTGACGTCCAAGGTAGAAGTTGGTGTCATCGACGCTGTCGAAGCCAGAGGACAACTGGCGATCACCAGCGGGGAACGCGTAGTTGCGATCGAAGCCGCGGAAGACCGTGACGGAGTTTGCCGCCTGGAAGTCGAACGCCGGATTGGCCGCCGCGTCGTCCGCGTTGATGCGTAGACCCAGCAGTTCGCCCGCACGACGCGCCACGGCGCCCGTCAGCGAATCGGTGAAGAGGTCCACATCCGCACGGCTCGGCGTCAGGCCAAGCAGCGAGAGCGAGGGCGTGAAGATGACTGCCTCGTCTTCCACGTCGGTGTTGAACGGATCGGAGTGTTCCGCAAACCCGAAGGGCTGCGTGCTGACGATGGGCGTGTTGGGCAACGCCTGGCCCGGCAGCGGGATCGCCTGTGCGAAGTCGAAGGAGTTGAAGAGCGAGAAGAGCGGATCCACGGTGTTGGAGAGGTAGATGGTCGAGAACTGCTCGAACTCGAAGTCTGCAGGATTTGTCGAGAAGGTGACATCGAATCCGGCACCGCTGAACAAGGCGTTCAACTGCGTGACGAGGTTGCTCAGGATGTACTCGTCGGCGTTCTGGTTGTTGGTCACAAACCCGCGGAAGCCAATGCTCTCGGCGGAGAACCGCGTGAGGTTCGTGGAGACCTCGCCAGCCTCGAGCCAGTTGATCGACCCGCCGTTGGTCTCGATGAGGAAGTTCTGCGACGTCGTCGCCAGCGTGCCCGTGCCGCTAGTGACAACCTCGAGCGTGTAGTCGGCGTTGAAGACGCCCTGGAGGTAGAGGGCGTAGGTGCCGGCAAAGCCAGGCGTTACGGTGCTGTCGGGCGTGACGAACTCGACGTAGTAATCGCCGTTGCTGTCGTAGCCGTACTTCGTCGTGCCATTGTCCGCGATGACCTTGGCGCCAGCGGCGGAGAAGGGCTGGAAGTCGGAGGGGCTGAAGATGAGTTTCGCGTCGGCGATGTCGGCATCGTCGACGTTGGAAAGCCCTGTCGTTTCGAACACGCCGAACGCAACGCTGCCGCTGTAATCCGTGGGGAGTTGGAGCGACGAGTCGAAGCGGCCGACGAAGACCGACGAACCCAGGTTGGACCCGGTCTGCGAGGTCTTGACGGTGACCCGCATCTTGGTGCCGGCCGAGATCGCCGAACCATTGTTGAGTTGGAAGACGTCGGCATCTGAGAAGATGCTGCCGGGCACGCCCGAGTGGGCCGACGGCCCGATCGAGGAACTGATGCTGCTGGTGAGCGTGCTGCCCACGCGGGTTGATGTGTAGCCCAGAGCGTTGGTGCCGGACACCACGTCGTCGCTGGTGCCGAGCACGTTGTCCGCGCCCTTCGCGATCGAGAAGGTATAACCGCCGATGCTGATGCTCGGCACGTCGTCGCCGGTGTTGAATGCCTGATCGGCACCGGCGAACAGAATGGTCTCGGGGGCATTGACGATGCCAGCACCATTGCCGGAATCGGTCGCGCCGGAGAAGCCGCTATCGGCGTCGTCGAAGATGAAGACGTCGAACTCGTAGTTGCCGACCGTCGCGGGTCCCACCACTGTTTCAGAATCGGCCACGGCACCCGGGGTGTTCACGTTGGCTGGCGACCCGACGATGATGTTGTAGACGCCGGTGGCCTTGATGAGGAACGCCGAGTCGCTCACGAGTTGCTGAGCGATGAACTCCGATGAGGCCGGCAGCACGACGGCCGACGCTTGCGTGTCGAGCCCACCGAAGCCAGCACCGTTGCCCTGGAGGTCGGTGATGGTGACGCCGTTGGGATCCACGAGCGTGACCGGCGCATTGGCCGCCGCGCCACGGACGGTCGACAATCGGAGAATCTGTCCCGCTCGCAGCGTCAGCGAGTAGATGTCGGCATCGCCGGCGAACACGAAGTTGACCGCGTCATTGTCGGGGTGATCGCCAATCACGCCGCGGAGGACGTAGTTCTTGTTGGTATCAGGCAAACCGTCGGGGTTGGACCGATCGTCAAGGACAAAGTCGAGATTTGACGGGCCATAGAAGTCAACGCGAGTCGCCGAAGCGCCAACGCCCGCGGTAACGACCTCTGGATTGAACTTGTCGCCCGAATCGCCAACGACCGCGTGCCCGACGAAGTCGTCGCCGGTGGTCGAGAACCCGTCATTGTTGCCGTCGATCTTGGCGCCCAGCGACTTGCCGCGAACGACGCCCTGGTCAAGTTCGAAGCGGTACACGCCAGGCCCCGGCTGGCCCGGCACCTGGGGCAGGTCGCGGTTGGTGATCTCACGTGAGAAACGAACCTGGGCCGTGTTCTGGGCGGCGTTGTAAGTGACGGTGTAATCAAGCCCCTCGATAAGGCGGATCGTGACGTCCGCCGAGCCGCGAACTTCCGACACGCTGAGGCCACCCTTGACGGTGCTGAAGTCCACAGGCTGGTTGAAGATGATGTCCGCGACGTACTGACCGCTCTCCGAGGACACCTTGATGTCCAACGGACGAATGTTGGTCGGCACGAGTTGGCCGCGGCCTGCTTCTGTGGCAAAGTTACCGCGAGCAGTGGTGACTGTGCTCCCGCCGACGCGGACAGTGCCCACGTCGCCGCTGGACGCGACGCGATACGACTCGCTGTTGCGGGTCGAGCCGACCTGCGTGCCAGCGATCGTGACGCTGCCGATGGTCGAGAGGCCCGGTGCAACGGTGTCGTCGCTGGTGCCGTAGAACCCGTCGCTGCCACGCAGATAACCCGCGACGACGTCGGACTCGAGGAAGTTGCCCGACACCGACACGGCTCCGATCGAGCCCGTGGTTGCACGGTCGGCCGCCGTGCCCGTTCCGCCGAATGCTGCGTCGCTTCCAAGGTCAACGCCCGCGAGGATCGCCGAATCGAACGCGTTGCCCGTGATCGAGACGTTGCCGAGGTTGCTGCCGACCGAGAGCACCAAGCGGCTGACACCTGCGCTCGCATTGAAGTTGTTGAGATTCGAACCAACGCGAACGTCGCCACGCTCAACGGCACCCTGCACCGTCACGCTGGAGAGATCGCGATCGACACTGACGATGCCACGCATCGCGCTGCGGAAGGTCATCGAACCACCCGAGAAGGCACGAACGACGGGACGGCCCGCCGAGCCAGGTGTTGCAGCGCCGAACTCGCCAGTCGCCGTGAGGTTGGCGATGTTGCGAGCCGAGAGCGTGCCGTTGGTGAACGTTGAGAGATTGGCGGCCGAGATATCACCGCCGACGGTGATGCGACCCGCACCCGAGAACGCGCCAAGGTCGAGCGTGCCGACGTTGCCATCGACCACAACCTGCGACGTGCCCGCGAGTGCCGGCGTGATCCTCAGCGAACCCAGGGAGCCTTCGTCGTTGGTGACGATCGAAAGTCCGTTGAGCGTCGCGAGAGACGACGTGACGACGAGAGAAGAGGACGACGTGGTGTTGCGAAGGGTCAGGCGACCCGTGCCCGCATTGAAGAATGCCTGGCCCGGACCGCTGAGGGCGAAGGTGATCGCGCCCGACTGGAACGAGATCGCCTGCCCGCTGACAACTGCGGTACCCGGGGTGCCGAGCCCGTTGTCGAGGATCGGATCAGTGGAGGCGAGTTCGGTGATGCGGATGAGACGAGCATCGTTAGCGACGGAAGACGAGAGGTTGTCGCTCTGGGCGAGAACGTTGGTCACGCCGCCGAGTGAGAGTGTGTTGAGGGACGAAGAGCCAAGCGCGACGCGATCGTCGCCCGAGCCGTACTGCCCATCGATGCCGGCCGAGATGCCCGCGAGGAACTGCGAGTTCGTCGCATTGCCGCCAACCGCGACGCGGGTGATGACGCCGGACTTCACCAGATCTGCGTTGACGTTCAAGCCGCCCGGCCGCTGATCTGTGCCGAGGTCGACGATGCCCGCGAGGAACTGGGCGAGGTCCGCGTTGCCGGCGATCGTGATCGCATCGATCGAATCGCCAGCGACGAACGCCGAGGAATAACCGCTCGTGAGTCCATCTGCACCGACGCTGCCGCCGATGGAGATGTTCCTGATCGCGCGACCGGCCTGGAAGACGGATTCGGTCACCGAGCCCGCGATGCTGACGTCAACGATGTTGCGACCCGCGGCGATTCTCGGGCCATCCTTCGCGGTCGTCGCCTCAACGCCAACCGGCAAGCGGTTGCGGAATGAGTCGTACGACGTGAACTGAGACGCGCCGGGCGCGATGCCCACGTTGCCGAACACGCCGTCGCCCGCGCGAGTGACGCGAAGCGACTTGATGTCGTAGTCGGCGTAAACATTACCCAGTAGGTTGCCGTTGGTGATGGTGAGGCTATTGAGGTCACCAGCAAACGCTGCGATCGTGCGGCCTTGCATGACCGAGCCATTCGTGATCGCAATGGATCCGATGCCGCCGCTGTAACTGATGATGTCGCCGCCGAAGTCGCCAGCGACGCTCACCGAACCGAGTCGGCCGAACGACACGATGCTGCCAGTGCCGATCTGGTTGTTGCTCGGCTTCGCGATGCCACGGCCAACCGTGACGTTGTCGATGCGTCCGCCAGAGCGGATATCGCTGTACAACTGACCATTCGCCGCCGACGCCGAGACCAGCGTGCCACGCACGAGCACGACGCCCTTGTCCGTCTGCGATCCGATGTGGCGGCCCGCGGTCAGGTTCTGCAAGTCGCCGCTGATATCCGTGAACGCGACAACATCGCGCCCGGCCTGCAGCGTCGAGACGTTGCCCCGGCTGGTGGTCGTCACGATGTTCGCGATCAGGTCGCCCTGAGATGCGAGGATCGTGCCGACAGGTCCGCTTGAACTGATCGAGCCGCTCACGAGATCGCGGGCGGAGATCGAGTCGATGCGACCGTTGGGACCCGTGACCTCGATCTTGGTGTTGGCGATGCGCGTCCCGGCGCTCATGTTGTTGAGAGGCCCCGAGATCGCGATGTTCGACGATTCGATCGCCGTTGCCGCGCTGAGCGAACGCAGTTCACCGCCAATGATCTCGCTGGACTTGACGCTGCCACGAGCGGAAATCGACTCGATGGCGTTATCGACATCGATTGTGCTGCGCGTGATGTGCCGCGCGGAGATGGAACCCAGAACGTTGCCGGTGACGTCGACGACAAGGTCTTCGATGTCGTTCGCAGCAGTGAGGTTCACGACATTGCCCGCGGCGCTGATGCTGTTCTGCTTCAATTCGAGCGGACCACCGAGCAGCGTTGAGTTGCGATACCCGGTTGCGGTGATGTTCTCCGCGCGACCGATCACGTTCAAAGTCGACGCGTCGAAGTAGCCGTTGTCGAGCGTGAAGTTCTGCAGGTTGAACGCCTGCGAACGCGAACGGAAGAAGTTGGTATTCGAGCCTGAGATACGGTTGATGTCGCCCGTCGTCAGGTCCGGATCAGCGTACAACAGGCCGTTCCAGAACGAATCCATCGCCATCGACGCGATGAACGCGCCGTCGTACAACCCATTGTTCAGGTTGACCGACGTGATGCCCTGCGCCTCTTCGATCAGGATCACTTCGTCATCGTTATTGACGGCGATGATCGTGCCCTTGATCGTGGCACCCGATGCCTTGGACGAGAAGATCTCGTTGATGTCATCGCCCGCAACGATGCTGACCTCGAGGATCGGGCCCGTGCTCGCCGCCAGGCCATCGCCGACATCAATCGACGTCATGTTCCCGGCATAGACGTTGCCCACAATCCCGTCGAACTTGCCGAACTCTGTGAACCCGTCGGAGTTCGCACGCAGGTTGACCAGCGTCGCGCCGTCACCCTGCAGGATCACGTCGCGGATCGAGCCCTTGACGTTCACTTCCTGGACGTCGCCATCACGCACGACGAGCCCGTTGAGACGCGAGTCCATCGGCCCACCGACATCGTCAAGGAACGCCTCGCCTACTGCCGCCGTGTCCAGACCGATCGGGCGATAGATCTCGCCACCAAAGTCGGGATCGATGAAGCCGCCGCCCGCCGGAGCATCGAATCCAAGAGCGCCGCCCACGTTCTGCTGCAGGTCCGCGGCCAAACCCAACTCCGGCCCGATCAACTTCGGACCCCATGCCGGCACTTCGGTCGTGCCCAGGTTGCCCGCGATGTCCAATCGAGTCAGACCCGCCACGTCGATCGCGACGATGTCGCCGCCCGCCGTGTCGTTGATGATTTCCAGCATTGCCGCCGCCGCATCATCCATATCGATGCGCAGGATGTCGACCTGCACGCCACCCGAGATCACGATGCGTGAACCCGCGTCGGCGTTGCTGATGCGGATGCGTCCGATCTCAAACGTGCCGCCGTTGCCAAGACCATTGATCTCGAGCGTGCGACCACCCGACAGATCGATGTCGATGAGTGCCATCGCCACGCCCTGCGAGCCGTCGACAGGCAGCGCGACAACACTGCCGAAAGCGTCGGCGCTGAAGCCCGACACACTCAACCGGATGCGAGCGCCACCATCGTCCACGAACTCCAGTGGCGAGTCGCCAAAGATCTGCGTGCGGACGTTCTGACCATTGCTGATGTCGAACCGCGGCACGTCCACGAACCGAATGTTCGAGCCCGAACCGCTCGCGAGCGCGACGCCACGCGTGCCCTGATACACACCAACGCGCACTTCATCCGCGCCCTGGAAGTCACGCAACAAATCCAACCCGGTCTGATACTCGTCGGCGTCCTGCGCCAGCAACATCGCGCCAATGGACGAACCGGGACTGACGCGGACGTTGAGCCGATCGCCAACGACGCTGAAGCCCGTTCGGAACCAGCCGATATCGCCGCGACCGCCCGACTGACCCGTGCGAATGAACACGGAGTCGGTGCCGGAAACCGGGGCTCGCGGATCGTCCGCGTCCTGGTCCATGCCGATGCCGCCGCGAATGTCGATCGTGCCGATCGAACCGCCCACCAGGAGCGTGAGGAAGTTCGCATCGCCCTGCCCGGGGCCGACGCCCACCGCGGGCGAAATGCCCGTGATCAGCATGCCGAGGTTGCCGCCCACGGTGAATCGCACCGAGCCTGTGAGCCCCTGCAGCGTTCGCCCGCCGATATCAGACCCGGCCACGATCGCATACAGATTGCCTTGTGTCGTCACGGTCGTGCCAACGAGGTTCAGCGCATCGTCCACGTTCGCGCCCGTTGGGTTGTTGAAGATGCCCAACGGGGAACCATCGCCGCCATCACCGCCGACCGCGCCCGTGCCGACGCGGAGCGTGCCCATATCGCCGGTGAGCACCGTGATGTTCGCCGTCAGATCGCCAACTCCCAAACTCGCCGCCGTGCGCACCGAGCCCAGCGCGACCGGCGCCAACCCGCTGACCGCGACGGAGTAAGGAGCGGACTGCGCGCCATCGTCGTCCAACTGCCCGTCCGTCAGGACGAGGTAGTAAATCCCCGGAGCGTTGGGCGTGAACTTGAACTGACCATTGAACGCGACGCGCTCCGCACCGATCCCCAACTGCGGGGCCGCGAGCGTGCGTCCATCCGAATCCACCACGCGAGCGAGCGCGATGTTGCCCACGATGTCAAACACAACGTCGTTGATGCCATCGGTCGCGAACGCGAACACGTCCGCCGTGTCTTCCCCGTTGCCGGGCTCAAAGCCCGAAAGGTCACCCACGATGCGCACGCCCGACGACGAACTATTGATGAACTCCGCGCCCATCAAAGTGTCGTTGCGATACGTCCCGCCATTGAACACGGGAGCCATGTCCGTCGTGCGGAAGCGCTGACTGGGCTGGCGAGCGACAAAGCCCGTCGCGCCGAGGATCGCGTTGACCACGTCCCCTTCGTCGCCGTTCTGGATGCCGTAGATGAACTCGGACTCATAGAACGTGTACACGTCACGCGCAGGCCGCGTGGTCGGCGAGTTCAAGTCCCCCACCACCGTGATGTCCATCAGGCTGCGCCCGCCGATATCAACGCGGCCGAGGGTGCGTTCAACGACCAACTGACCGCCCGTATCGAACTGCGCGTCAAGCCCGCCATCCTGCGACTCGGGCGCCCACATGCCGGCATCGCTGCCGATCGTGAGCGTGCCCAAGTCACCCTTGACGGTGACGGAGCCAACGAGATAGCCGATGTTGATCTTGTCGACGGAGCCGGTGAAGACTGAACTGCCGTGCACGAGGCCGTGGATGTAAATGCTGCCGATGGACGCGCCGCCATCGACGAAGATGCCCTGATCGGTGCGGGTGAAGCCCGTGGTGACAGGTGTCACGCCGCCGCCGCCAACGCCCGGCGCAAAGCCCGTCGGGTTGTAGTCCCCAAGATCGCGAACCCAAGGCGAGCCGATGATCACGTCGCCAACACCAGTCGGCAAGCCGCGATAATCGATCTGCTCCTGACGCGTGTCGACCACATAGCCAAAGCCGGCCTCTTCAAATGGATCGTACGTTCCGGCAATGCTCTCATTGATCTCTAACGAGAACCCATTTTCGAAGAAGTCAGAATCCGCGGGCGGCGTGTCGGTCGCCGTAATTTCCCCGCCCCACATCGTGAACGACGTGCGGCTGTCAGTATTCGACAAACGAATGGCCCCGATGCCGTCGTTGAATTCCGGTTGCCCACTGCCACTGCGGTCGACCAGTTGAATCGTGCCCTGCGCATTCGGCGGCGTGCCCAACCGAATCGTCGGTCGCATGTCGCGCCCGTACAAGTCTGTCACGTCCGCGCGAGCCCCGACCGGTCCGGTCAAAATCGCGACTGCACCGAACGACGTATCAATCTGGTTGATGAACTGCGAGGTAGTTACGGTAAACGCCAGATTGTCAAAACGGAACCCCGTGATGCCACCGGGCAAATCGGTAATCGTGCGAATCCGAACCGTGTCGAATGCAGGATCGCCTGCAGGCCCGGCCAATGTGACCTGGCCCGTTCCCAACGCTTGGTTACCAGCAATCGCCGCGCGCAACGCCGCGCCCGTAAACGTCGCGGTCACGCGATTGTTCAGCACCAGGTCGACCGCCATGTTGTCAGAGAACAGACCGGTGTTGTCGGCCGTCGACGGCGGGATGTTGTCGCCCGTGATCAGGAACGTCACGCCGGTAGCGGCGATCACGTTCTGCGGATTGTCTCCGGCATTCCACAACTGAAACGATGCGAACTCGCCTGCGCGACGCAGATCAAGGAACAAGAACCGCTCGCTCTGATCTGGTGGCGGCTGGTCCGAACCGATGCGGATGTCGCGACCGGGCACCACGTTGTGACGCACCAGGACATTCGACTCGTCCATGAACTGGCCGCTGCCCACCGCGCCGATCGGCTCGGCGTTGAAGTCCTCCGTGGTAATCGTCGGATCCTGTGGATCCTGAAGGTCCGCAAGCAGCCCCGCGCGCTGAGGAACATACCCGAAGAACTGGCGCACCGTTCCGATCCCCGTGTTCGGATCCACGTCCTGTGGCGTCACAATCAGCGAGAACAGCATCTGACGCCGCTCGAGCGCGTCCACCGACGGACGCTCGATCATGCCGGCACGACGAGCAAGCGCACCAGCGCTCGACTCATTGCGAACCTTCTTCACCAGGCCGGCTCGACGCGCATACGGGCGATCCACGCGGGTCATACTCAACTCCTGTCTGACTCGCCGACGCGATTCTCCACGCGTCGGCCTCAATGCACCCATCTTCCCTGATCCCAACAACTCCGTCCAATCGAGAGTCCACGCGCGAGCACGCCACACCACGCTCGCAAACCGACTTTGCTCGTTCTGCACGTTCGACGCACTCAACGTCGACACGCACAGCACTCGCTCCGTCCGATTGCTCGCGTCCTGTGGTTCGCTCGGGTGGCGCGCCGCGCTCTTGCTTGAGCACTTCGCCTCCCGCTCGGGTCTTTCGCAAACTCACGCAGCGTTACCGCCGCACTCGTTCGCACAACCCCTTGCTCCAGCAGTCGTTGCCTTTGGTCCGTCCGGCTCACCCTTCGGCTCGCCAAACCGTCCCGCCAGCCCGCCGCCAGAACACTCAGCGTACACGACCTTGGCCTCAGGCTCAACTGGGCTTCTGCCCATTCGCCCAAACCGTCCGTGGGAACCCCCATCAGACCGGCCGCTCGCCCCCATCCATACGCAACCCGCACCGCCCAGTTTCCCACATTCTTCGAGGCAGACTCCGCCGCCGCATCCACCGTTCGCCCACAAGTTCGCCCTCAAAGCCTGAAACCTCCCCACCCAAACCCCGAATAAACCCTGGGGCGTGCCCCCGCCGGGTGGTAGAATCTACCGATCGTCCGCTCTGTGACGGTTCGACCGAAGTTCCGGTAGACTCTGGTCGACACTCCATACGAGGGATCCGCTGACAACCGGCCCAAATCCTGTCCTGAAAGACGTTTACGATGAGTGCTTTCGATCCCACATCCGCCTTGGCAGACCCAACCGGCCCCGCCGGCGGCAACGCTGCGTCCTTGGCTGGAGCGTGGGAGTCACTCTCCAATCTGCCCGGCCTTCCGCTTGCTTTGGCGTTGCTCGCTGTCACGGGTGGAACGGTTCTGTGGCTCGCCGGATCGAAGATCATCCGCCCCGTCGGTGCCGTCGTCGGGGGGGTGCTGGGGGCGACCCTTGCCTCGGGCGTCATTGCGGGTTTCCTGTCGGATCGGACACAACTGCCGGGCATTCCGGTTCTTGCCCTCCTCCTCGGCGGGGTACTGGGCGCCCTTGCGGGGCTGCTCGCGTATCGCCTGATTTGCGCCGGACTCGCCGGCGGCTGCGTCGCGACGCTCGTGCTTCTCGCAACGCTCGGCGTGATGTCAAAGTCCACGCCGCAGGTCGAGGTCACCTCGAACGATTCAAAGTGGCAACTCACAGGATTATTGAACAAGCCAGACCACGCCGCTCGACCTGAGCGCACCTTCACACCCGCGTCATTGCATCGCCTCGATGCCAACGACACCATGCTTCGCCGCGTGGTGCCGCAGGCCGCCCTCGATCGGTGGGATTCGATCTCGCCCGCGCAGCGCTCGGGCGCCCTCCTGGTCGCGAGCATCGCTGGCATCCTCGCCGGGTTCGCGGGGCTCATCGCGCCCAAGCGTTCCTCCGCGTTCACCGCGTCGATCCTCGGCAGCGGCATCGCCCTCGCCGGGCTCGCCTGGCTCACGCAGCACACCACGCTCGCGGCGACCGAGTCTCTCACGCCTTGGCTGATCGCGTGGGGATTGCTCGCACTCATGGGCCTCGCGGTGCAATCGGGTGGCTCAAATAAAGAACCCGCG
>Ga0075158_10000627_pt1 | contig 28556 bp, 28 predicted proteins | sample JI91814BDNA_FD_70968 | JGI IMG/M metagenome (GOLD analysis project Ga0075158, IMG submission 70968) | Wastewater effluent complex algal communities from Wisconsin, to seasonally profile nutrient transformation and Carbon sequestration -... | ecosystem: Engineered > WWTP > Effluent > Algae... | reverse complement strand
CACTCGGCCCTGACCACCGCGACCCAAGGACCCTCGAAGACCCGCACCGCAGCGCCACGCGGCACCCCCCAGCCTGCCCACCCACAACAAACAGCACCAGCGCGAACATCAAGGCATCAAACCGCTGCCCGTGAAAGACGGAGGCTAGGGCCGAGTGCATCTTCCTGGCCGGGCCATTGTCCCCGGACGTCGTCGGGCTGCTGTCACGTGCGCAGAAGCGCGGCATGTCTGGAGATGGCCGCGCGGTACTGCTGGCTGTCATCGTCGATCGCGCGGGCGAGGAGGGCGTCGATGAGGTCCGCCACGGCGACCTGCGCCCGGCCGGCCTCGAGGGCCGCGAGGGCTCCGAAGGCGATGACGGCCGCGCTCTCCGGTCGCTCGCTGGCCAGCTCGGCGAGCAGGGCGCTCGCCTCGTCGGCGCGGCCCGCGAGCCGCAGGCTCGAGGCGAGTTGGATGCGGGCACGGTGGCGGTGGGGCTCGCGCAATCCGGCGGCCAGGGCCGCTTCATACTGCTCGATCGCGGCGGCGGTCTCGTCCCCGGCGTCGAGGGCGCCGGCATACTCGAAGGTGACGCGCGGGTCTCCCGGATTGGCCGTATGCAGTGTGCTCGCCATCGCGATGCGCTCGGCCGGGTCGGTGCTCGCCCACACCGCGTCGAAGTTGGCGTCGAGGTCGTGTTTCCCTTGCGCCACCGTGACTTTGCGACGAATGTCGGCGGGCAGGTCGGGGGTTGCGCCCCGGCTGTGCAACCAGTCGACACAGGCGAGTCGCTGCTCGTGCGTCATGATCGCGATGACATCGCCGTCCGCTGCGAGGGCTGCGAGCGCCTCGAGGCCGGCGAGTTCGCTGGCATGCGCCGGGACGCTGCCGCGTCCGGTGCGTGCCAGCCCGATGCCGAAGTGCGTCTCGAAGTCGGCCGTGGTGCGATCGCGAAGGTATTTGTCCTTGTGGGCGATGACCACGACGTCGGCGCGTTGTCCGGCGATCTCGCCCAGGGACGCCAGGATCTCGTCGGTGCGGTCCCCCGCCGTCCCCAGCGCGAGCAGGACGCGCCCGCCCGCCGGGGTCAGCCCGCGGGCGACGTCGAGGAGGGCCTCCAGACCGGCCTCGTTGTGGGCTAGGTCGAGGATGACCGAGGCGCTGCCCCCGGCGACCGGCAGCGAGTAGATATTCATCCGGCCGGGGTTGAGGGTCTCGTCGGGGATGAAGGAGCGCAAGCCCTCGACCACGGCGTCCACGGGCAGGCCGAGCCCGAGGGCCGCGGCCGCCCCGGCGAGGGCGTTGGCGATGTTGTGCACCGACAGTCCGGACAGCGTGGCCGGAATATCGCGCAGCGGCAAGAGTCGCTCGGTGCGGCCGCCCGGATACAGGATCGTGACGTCCCCGTCGGCGACGGTGATTCCCCGCCCGCCGGCATCGATCGCCTCGCGCAGAGCGGGGGCGCTGGGGTCGAGGGCAAAGGCCCACGGCCGCCCCGGTGAGCGCGCACGCATGGCCCAGGCGCGGGGGTCCTCCCCGTTCAGGACTGTCCAGCCGGTCGGCCTGGTGACCGTGGTGACAATGGCCTTGACCTCGGCAAGTTGATCGACGGTGTCGATCCCCTGCAGACCGAGATGGTCGGCGGAGACATTGGTGACGACGCTCACGTCGTTGGTCGTGACGCCCATGCCCTTCAGGAGCAGGCCCCCGCGGGCCGTCTCGAGAACGCCGATCTCCAAGTCCGGGGTCGCGAGCACGCCGCGTGCGCCGGCCGGGCCGGAATAGTCACCGGGTTCGACGACCTCGCCCATGACGACGACACCGTCCGTCGAACTCCACGCGGTCTTCTTGCCGGCCGTCATCGCGATGTGCGCGACCAGCCGGGTGGTCGTCGTCTTGCCATTGGTGCCGGTGATCGACACGACGGGGATAGTCGGCGTCAGCACCGTAGCGGCCCGACCCCGCTCCGCAGCGTTCATCCGATCTGCCAGATCACTAAGGAGCGGCTCCGGCTCGGCACCTGAAAGCAGTTGCGCCAGAACGGGGGCCAGGCCGTCGCCGAGCACCTCGGCGCGGCCGCGAGAGCGCCAGACGGCCGCGACGACGACATCCTCGGGATGGACGCCGGGTCGGGCGCGGACGCCGACTCGGGCCGTGCCCGCCCGCTTGGCGACGGCGCGGACGAGGAAGACCGGCAGGCGCAGGATGAAGGCGCGACGTTGGACCGACCCGGGCGTGCCGACCCGGGCACGCATACCGAGTCGGTGCACGATCTCGGTCAGTTGCGCGGCCGGCGCGTCGAGATAGCCGGGCAGGGCCAGCATGACCTTCAGTGCGGGGCGGGTGAAATAGAGGTTGGGGCCCTCGAGTAGGCGGACCTCGGAAGCGCTGACAGGTTCGGTCATCGAGGAGTTACTGGCCCATGGCGTGCACGCCACCGTCGACGTGCACGATCTCGCCGGTGGTGGCGGGGAACCAGTCGCTCAGGAGCGCAACGCAGGCCTGGGCGGCCGGCACCGGGTCGTTGACATTCCAGCCGAGCGGGGCTCGCTCGTCCCAGATCTGCTCGAAGCGCTCGAATCCGGGGATCGACTTGGCAGCCGTCGTCCGGATCGGACCGGCAGCGACGAGATTGCAGCGAATCCCCTTGGGCCCGAGGTCGCGAGCCAGGTAGCGGTTGGTCGACTCGAACGCTGCCTTGGCGACACCCATCCAGTCATAGACGGGCCAGGCGAACTTCGCGTCGAAGGTCAGGCCGACGATTGAGCCGCCGACACCCATCAACGGCAGTGCCGCAACACCGAGGGCCTTGAGGCTGTAGGAACTGATCTGGATCGCGGTCGAGACGTCCTCCCACGTGCCTTCGAGGAAGTTGAAGGCGCCCTGCGGGGCGAAGCCGATCGAGTGCAGGACCCCGTCGAGGGTGTCGGTGTGCTCCTTCAGCCGCTCGGCAAGGGTGTCGAGGTGCCCCTGGTCGGCGACGTCGAGTTCGATGACGGCAGGTGTCTCGGGCAGACGCTTGGCGATCGTCGAGGTGATCTTCATGGTCCGTCCGAAGGAGGTCAGGATGACCTTCGCGCCCTGCTCCTGCGCCAGCTTGGCGACGTGGAAGGCGATGGAGGAGTCCATCAGAACTCCGGTGATCAACAAGGTCTTGCCCTCGAGCAACATCGGGCGTCCTTTCGCGTGGTGTCGGCGAGAATCTGGTGTGGAGTCGGTGTCAGTGGCCCATGCCGAGGCCGCCGTCGACCGGGATGACGGCCCCGGAGATGTAGGCCGCCTCGTCCGACGCGAGGAAGAGCACGGCAGCCGCCACCTCCGCGGGCGTGGCAAATCGGCCCGCCGGTATGGCCGCCTTGTAGGCCTTCTGCCGGTCCTCGGGCAGTTCCGCCGTCATATCGGTCTCGATGAAGCCGGGGGCGACGACATTGGCCGTGATACCGCGTCCACCGAGTTCGCGGGTGATTGAGCGGGCGAGGCCGACCAGGCCGGACTTGGACGCCGAATAGTTCGTCTGCCCCGGGCCGCCATAGAGCCCGACGACGCTGGAGATGAAGACGATCCGGCCGAAGCGCTTCTTGATCATGCCGGCGCTCGCCCGACGGGCACAGCGGAAGGCGCCGGCGAGGTTGGTGTCGATGACAGCCTCGAAGTCGTCATCCGACATCCGCATCAGCAGGCCGTCCTTGGTGATGCCAGCGTTGGCGACGACGACTTCGACCGGCCCACCGAAGTGCTCCTCAGCGGCCTTGAAGGCCGCATCCACGGACTCGGTGTCGGTGACATCGCCCTGGACAGCGGTCAATCCGTCCGGTGCCTCGCCCGAGCGGCTGGTGATCAACACAGTGTGGCCTGCCGCTTGCATCGCCTCGGCGATCGCCTGACCGATACCGCGGTTGCCGCCGGTGACGAGGACGTTGCGAGCAGTCATACGAAGATTCCTCCTGAGGGTCCGGAAAAGGCCGCTGGGGACGACCCTAGTGGGCCAGCGTGGACGATGACGGGACCGACGGTGTGGTGCCCGGGGCAGATGCTCGGATCACGGTCAGTCCGGCCCAGGAGGGCGAGGCATAGAGTTGAGCGGTGATCAGTGGGCCGCGCGAAGTGCCGTCGGTCACGACCGCACCCGAGAGCCTGGCGCTAGAACAGGAATCCCGCATCAAGCGCTACCTGATCACGATGGGCATCCGGACGACCTGCTTCTTGGCTGCCGTGCCGCTACACGGCTGGATGCGCTGGACTGCCGTCGCCCTGGCCGTCCTTTTGCCCTATATCGCGGTCGTCTTGGCCAATGCCGTCAAGCCTCGGCCCGAAGGCACGATGACGTATGCCGGCACGAGCGAGACGCCGGTGTGGCTCGAATCGCAGCCAGCAGCCAAGCCGTCGGGTGCCGAACGCGTCATTCTCGAGGGCCAGATCGTCACGCCCGACGACTCAGGCGTAGGCGGCACGCCTTCGGCGTACCCGAGGATAGCCAAGGTCTCGATCAACGAGTCTCATCATCGACGGCGAGCAACACGGCCGCCCGCCGCCCGTTCTTGGTGACTTCCACACGCTGATGAGTCCGCGCGGTCAGCCGCCGATGGCGGACATCGGCCGGTCGGGCTGGTGGAAGTCCGGGCTGCCGATGCCATGGCCGCGGGCCTTGCGCCACATCTCACCCCGGATCAACTCGGCCAGCTCCGCGTCGCTCGCGCCGGCGCGCAGCGGCGTGCGCAGGTCGGACTCGGCGTTGGCGAACAAGCAGTTGCGGACCTGCCCGTCGGCGGTGAGCCGCACTCGGTCACACGCGGCGCAGAAGGGCGCCGAGACGCTGGCGATGATGCCCACGGTCGCCGGCCCGCCGTCGATGAAGAAGCGCTCCGCGGGCGCACTCCCCCGCCCGGGCGCCGGCGTCAGGGCGAAGCGTGCGCTGAGCCGGTCGTGGATCTCCCCCGCGGTCACCATCTCGCTGGCCTGCCAGTGGTGGCCCGCGTCCAGCGGCATCTGCTCGATGAAGCGCAGCTCATAGCCGCGCGCCAGGCACCAGGCGAGCAGCTCGGCGACATCGGTGTCATTGATGCCACGCATCGCGACCGCATTGACCTTGACCGGGGTCAGCCCCGCCCGATGAGCCGCCCGAAGTCCCGCCTCGACATCGGCCAGCCGGTCGCGCCGCGTCAGGGCGACGAATTCCTCGGGATCGATCGTGTCCAGCGAGACATTGACGCGGTCCAGGCCGGCCGCGCGCAAGGGCTCCGCCAGCCGGTCGAGACCCAGCCCATTGGTCGTCATCGCGATGGTCGGCCGCGGCTCGAGTTCGGCGATCCGACGCACCAGGTCCACGAGCGAACGCCGCAGCAGCGGCTCGCCGCCGGTCAGCCGGACTTGACGCACGCCCAGCCCGGCGAAGACGCCGATCAGCCGGATCAACTCGTCATCCGAGAGCATCTCGGCCTTGGGCAGCCAGGGCAGGCCCTCCGCGGGCATGCAGTAGGTACACCGCAAATTGCACCGGTCCGTCACCGAGACCCGCAGATCGCGGGCCACCCGCCCGAAGGTGTCGACGAGCCCGTCGTCGGGCCGCCAGGTCGGCATGGGCAGATCGGTCACACAGCCCACCCTAAGTTGTCCGGGGCATGCCCCCCTGTTCAATAGCCGTATGCCGTTGGACCCGCCGCATTCACACCGCTCGGTCCCGCTTGTGGCTCGGACCGCAACGGTCGTGGCTGGGGTCGCGCTGTCGGCCGCCAGCACCGGGTCCGCTTCACCATCCACGGCCTCGCAGCCCACAGCCGCGACGACAAGGCTGTCCCCTTCGCCGAGCTCCGGGGGGTCGTCGTCATCCCCAGCGAACCGTGCGTCATCCGTCCCCAGCGCATCGCGAACGAGCACAAGCGTGCCAACCCCAACAGCGGGCCTGACGCCGTCACCCAGTCCCGCCGCGCTGCTCGCCCCGGCCGTGGGGGAGGGCGTCAACCCGGTCATCACACGGGTGGACGACTCGACATGGGCCGCCCTCGCCGGCGTCGCATGGACCTCGGCCTGCCCGGTCGGCCGGGACGGGCTGCGCGTCCTCGCCGTGAACGCCTACGGATTCGACGGGTCCCGCCATCGCGGGCGCCTGGTCCTCGCGGCCGCTGCGGCTACCCCCGCGGCACTTCGCCGCGCTCTACGCCCAGCGCTTCCCGATCCGCCAGATGCATCCGCTCGACGCTCCTGGGGCCGCAACCCGAAGGGACCGGGAGCCGACGACTACGCCTCGATGACCGCCGACAACACCTCCGCCTTCAACTGCCGCTATGTGGGCGGTGCGGAGGCGAGCTAACGGTGGAGGACGCACGCATACGGGGTGGCGATCGACATCAATCCCTTCGAGAACCCGTATGTCAGCGCCTCCGACACCGTCTATCCCGACACCTACTTCCTCGAGCACCGCCGCGCGCCGGGGACCTTCACGAGTGCGACGAGCCCGGCCGTCCGCGCCTTCACCGATCAAGGGTTCACCTGGGGCGGGACGTGGGCGCAACCGGACCTGCAGCATTTCCAGCTGCCACGGCAGGTACCGTGAGCCGGTGATCCGCCCGCTGCTGACCCCTCGGTGGCTCGGCGCCCTGCTGCTCGCGGCTCTGTTCGCCTTCGTCGCCTACCACCTCGGCTGGTGGCAGTACTCGCGCTATCAGGCCAAGGCTGATCGCAACACCCGGATCTCGGCCCACTACGACGCCCCACCGCGGCCCCTCACCGACATCCTCACCGCGAGGCCGCTCCCCATCGCCGACGAGTGGACGCATGTCACCGCCACCGGAACGTATGCCGATCCCACCCTCGTCGCCCGCGGCCGCACCTTCAACGGCGACGTCGGTTATGAGGTATTGACGCCCTTCCGCACCACCGACGGCGCCCTCGTGCTCATCGACCGGGGCTGGATCCCCTTGGGCGACAACGGCGCCGAGACGATTCCGCGGATCGCCCCCGCGCCGGCAGGTCAGGTCACGATGACCGGTTGGCTGCGGGTCGGCGAGCAAGCGCGGGGCAAGGTTGCCGCGCAGGGGCAACTGGCCAGCATCAACCTCCCCGAGGCAGCCGCGGCCCTCGGCACCCCGCTGCTCGGCGGCTATGTCCAGTCGGCCGGCGACCCCGGCGCTGCCTCGACCCCGACCGCGGGCGGGGTGCCGACGCCGCTCGGCTTGCCCGACACCGGGCTCGGGCCCCACCAGGCCTACGCCTATCAGTGGTGGGTCAGCATGCCCTTGGGCTTCATCCTGATCTTCTTCGGACTGCGTCGCGAGGAAGGAGTGGCCGCGGACGAATCGGAGGCACCCGGCTCGGCTTCCCCGCCCACCGACGCTCTCGACACCCGCGCCGAAGCCCGCCCGGTCGCTCGACGGAGGCCGCGCGCGACGGAGCGCAAGCCGGGCAAGGTGCGGATCTGGGACGAAGAGGATGCCTGAGCGCCGTCAGACCAACTTCACCACGATGTCGTGCAGGGTGTCACCCGCCCGTGCCACCCGGTCGCCGGCATTGGACAGGTGCCGATAGACCTCACGGCGTTTGAAGACGTCCATCACCATCGCGTAGGCCGCGGGCCCCGTCGGTCCGTCCAGCGACTCCAGGCGGCGCACGTCCTCGGCCGGGTCGACGAGCTCGGCAAGGGCCTTGCGATATTCCTTCTCGACGCGCCGTTCGCTGATGCGGGCCCGGTCGGCCAGGCCCTCGGCCATCGCCGTCTCGTGTTCGAGCTTGCCGTAGCCCTCGTCCAGGGCCCGGGCGCCCTCCAGCAGGAGCGACGCCATCCGGATGGTGTGTGCGTCCGGCGCCACGCGGAGCACCTCCATCTCGCGAACCGTCGTGCGGGCATAGGTGGTCAGCCGGTGCAGGGACGAGATCGCTCGGTAGAGCTCCTCGCGGTCCATCGGGGTCGAGAAGGCAGCATTGAGGGCGTTCATGCTGGCCTCTTTCATCGCCGAGGCCGCGATCTCGTTGTCCTTGACCCGGGCCCCGAAGTCCGGGTCACCGTCGGACTCCATGAACTCCACGAGCAACTCCAGGCTCGCGACCGCTCCTTTGGACTGCGCGCGGAGCAGATCGAAGAAGTCCGGGTTCTTGGGGAAGACCCGGCGCACCAGCCGCATCGGTCCGTGCTCGGTGTCCATTGGGCGCTCCTTGTCGGGGGTTACCAGAAGAGTCGGATGATCAGGATCGTCACCACGGAGACGGCGGCTGATCCGGGGATCGTGACCAGCCAGGTGGTGAGGATCTCCTTGGCCTTGGCCCAACGCACCTCGCGGGCATGGTCGGCGGCACCTATGCCCATGATCGAGGACGAGACGACGTGGGTGGTCGAGACCGGTGCGCCGAGCAGGGAGGCGGCGTAGATGACGCCGGCGGAGGTCAGTTGGGCATCGAGTGCGTGGATGGGCCGGATCTTGTAAATGCCGAAACCGACGGTCCGCACGATCCGCCACCCGCCCGAGAGGATCCCGCAGGTGATCGCGCTTGCGCATATCAACATCACCCAGAAGGGCACGGCGAAGTCGGCGATCCGCCCTGCGAGCAGGAGGACGAGGGTCAAGATACCCATCGACTTCTGGGCGTCATTGGCGCCGTGCGAGAAGGCCAGCCACGCCGAGGTCACCCATTGGGCGCGCCGCAGCCCGGTGTTGGCGCTCGGCCGGGCGCGACGAAGCAGCAGGGCGGAGATCTTCTGCAGCAGGAAGCCGATGACGAAGCCGACGACCGGGCTGAGCAGTAGCCCCATGAGCACCTTGGTCACGCCCGTGACATGCCCGCGTCCCAGCTCGCCGAAGCCCCAGATCACGTGGCCCGCACCGACACTCGCAACGACGGCGCCGCACAGGCCGCCAGTCAGCGCGTGCGATGACGATGACGGTATGCCGAGCCACCAGGTCCCGAGATTCCACACGATCGCGCCGACCAGGCCCGCGAGAATGATCAGGATCGCGCGTCGCGCATCCACGTCGCCGAGTTCGACGAACTTCCCTATGGTGTTGGCCACCGCCGTGCCACCGAGCAGGGGCCCGAGGAATTCGAAGGTCGCGACGATGACGACCGCCTGGATCGGGGTCATCGCTCGCGAGGCGATGACGGTTGCAATGATGTTGGAGGCGTCGTGGAAGCCGTTGGTGTAGTCGAAGAGCACGACAAGGACGACGGCGAGCACCGCTAGCGCGGTCAAGCTCGTCATGGCGTCTTTGCCTTCCGTTCACCTGGAATTCATCCGGCGCCGACTGTAGGGCTCGCCCTCGTATTTGGGAAGAGAGGCAAGACTCACCCCGCAACGGGCGCGTCCGCCTCGCTGAATTGGGTGCGGTAGAGATCGGCATACAAGCCACCGGCCGCGAGCAATTCGTGGTGGCGGCCACGCTCGACGATGCGGCCGCCGTCGACGACGAGGATCTGGTCGGCCCGGCGAACGGTGGAGAGGCGGTGGGCGATGACCAGGGCAGTGCGGCCGGCCAGCGCGGTGTCGAGGGCGCGCTGCACCATCAACTCCGACTCGCTGTCCAGGTGCGCGGTCGCCTCGTCCAGGACGAGCAGGCCCGGCCCCTTCAGCAGCAAGCGAGCAATGGCCAGTCGCTGCTTCTCACCGCCGGAGAGCCGGTAGCCCCGGTCACCGACGACCGTGTCGAGGCCATTGGGCAGGCCGGCCACCAAGCCGCCGATCTGCGCCGCCTCGAGAGCGGCATGGATCTGCTCCTCGGTCGCCTCGGGAGCCGCGAAGAGGAGATTGGCCCGGATGGTGTCGTGGAAGAGATGCGACTCCTGGGTCACCACGCCGACCGCGCCGGTGACCGAAGCTAACGTGGCGTCACGCAGATCCATCCCCTGCAGCCGGACCGTCCCGGAACTCGGATCATAAAGGCGCGCAACGAGATTGGTGATCGTCGTCTTGCCCGCACCGCTAGGGCCGACGAGGGCGACCAGCTCGCCCGGCGCCGCCGAGAAGGTCACCTCGCGCAGCACCACAGCCCCGGCGGACCGGTCCCCGGACACCGTCGTCTCGAGCGACTTCAGCGATGCCTGATCCGCGCCGGGATAGCGGAAGTCGACCTGGTCGAATTCCACGCCAACGGCTCCCCCCGGCAGGGGTTGAGCGTTCGGGGCCTGGCGGATCGCGGGGGTCAGGTCGAGGATCTCGAAGACCCGGGTGAATGAGACCAGGGCCGTCATGACGTCGACGCGCACATTGCTCAGGGTGGTCAGCGGCCCGTAGAGGCGGGCCAGCAGCGTGGCGAGGGCGATCAGGGTGCCGACGGTCAGGGTCTTGTCGATGGCCATGACGCCACCGAAGCCGTAGACCATCGCTGTCGCCAGCGACGCGATGAACGTCAACGCGATGAACAAGATCGTGCGGTTCATCGCGATCTTGATCCCGATGTCACGGACGCGGGCGGCGCGATCGGCATACTCGCGATCCTCGCGCTCGGGGTCACCGAAGAGCTTGACGAGCAGGGCTCCCCCCACGTTGAAGCGTTCGGTCATCCGGGAGCCCATCTCGGCATTGAGATTCATCTGCTCGTGCGCCAGGGCGGCGAGCCGACGCCCCATCCACCGGGCGGGCAGCAGGAAGAAGGGGACAAGGGCGAGCGCCGCCAGGGTCAGTTGCCACGACAGCGCGAGCATGGCAGCGACGATGAGGGTGAGTGAGACGATATTGCTCACCACGCTCGACAGCACGCTGGTGAAGGCCTGTTGAGCCCCGATGACGTCATTGTTGACGCGAGAGACGAGGGCACCCGTCTGCGCGCGGGTGAAAAAGGCGATCGGTTGCCGCAGGACGTGTCCGAAGACCTGCGTGCGCAGGTGATAGATCAGCCCCTCGCCGATGCGCGCGGAATACCACCGCGAAAAGACCGAGACGCCGGCGTCGAGGACGGCGATGACGGCGATGATCGAGGCCAGCTCTATGACCAGCGCCTTGTCGCCGGGGATGACCCCGCGATCGACGAGCCGGGCGAGCAGCAGGGGGGTGGCGACGACGAAGAGGGCGTCGATGACCACCAGCGTGAGGAAGGCCGCGATGACTGCGCGGAAGGGGCCGGCATACGTCAAAACGCGACGCGCGGTCCCGGGCGGCAGCGCGGTCTGGGCGACGCTGCCGTCGCGGGTGAGGCTGTGCATCACTTGCCAGGGCGACGTGCTCATGGCCCAAGTCAACCGTCAGGCACCGACAACGATTCCCGTGTGGGTCACCGCGCGGCAGCGGCCCGGGCCAGCACCAGCCGTGCCACCGCATCGGTATCCCCGAGCACGCCCCCGACAAAAGGTATGCCGTCGGCGCGGCACCGCGCGACCATCCGGTCGCGCAACACCCCCTCGGCGAGCATCGCCGAGACCCCGACCACCTGGGCGCCCCCGTTAAGGTGGCCGACGGCATCGTCCAGGGGTTTGTAGTCGTCCAGGGTGGCGAAGGCATAGTGCGGGCCAGGCGGCACACCCGCAGCGATCGCGGCGAGCAGTTCGTCGACGGCGGCACGCCGCGAACTCCCGGCGACGTAGACGACGACGCCGTCGGCGCTCGGACGATCCCGCCGCAGGAGCTCCCCGATGGCCTCCCCGATCGCCGCGTCCGGGCCCAGAGCGTCCGCCAGCAGGACGCGACGCCCGTATGCCGTGGCCAACGCCGCGGCCGCATCGGGGACGTCCACCTCGACATGGAAGGCGCGGCTGAGCAGCGCCGGAACGACCACGACGTCCCGGTCGGCACCCGCAACCGACAGCACGTGACCGATATGCCCCGGGGTCGGGCCAAGGTGATCGAGATAGGCGATCCGGACCTCGCGGCCGGGGTCGAGCACGGCGACGCGGGCGGCTAGTGCCTCGATGCCGTGAGCGTGCCGCGGATCGGGCGACCCATGCGCGAGCAGCACGATGGTGGCCGCCACGGCGTCGTCGGGAAGTGGCGTCATACGTCCGAGCTAAGCCGACGCGGTCGGCCCAGCAAAGGGCTCGGCCGACCCGGAGAGGAGCTGCAGTTCTTCGCGAACCGCGACGACGTCGCCGACGACGATCACCGCCGGGGCCCGAACACCGACGCGGTGGGCGTCGGCAGCGGCGCGCTCCAAAGCGGTGACGGTCGTGCGTTGCCCGGGTGTCCAGCCGGACTCGATGATCGCCACCGGGGTGCGGGGGGCGCGGCCGGAGGCGATGAGCCCCTCGGCGATGGTGGCGAGCGCGGAGACCGCCATCAGGAGCACCAGGGTGGCATCGGGTGCCGCGTCGCGGGCGGCGGCGAGCACGGACGCGGGCCCGTCGTGGCCTGAGGCGAGCACAAAGGAGGCGGTGATGCCCCGGTGGGTGACCGGGATGCCGGCGGCGGCGGGGACCGAGATGCCGGAGGTCACACCGGGCACGACCTCGATCGGAATGCCGTGCGCCGCGCAGTGCAAGGCCTCCTCACCGCCGCGGCCGAGAACGAAGGGGTCGCCGCCCTTGAGGCGGACCACCTGGGCGCCCTCCTTCGCGTGGCGCACGAGCAGTTCATTGATCTCGAATTGCGGCACCGGGTGATCACCGGCCGTCTTGCCCACGGGCACGATGAGCGCGTTGGGCGCCAGGTGGGCGAGCGCGGTCGTGGGGCCGAGGCGGTCGGCCACGACGACGTCCGCCTGCGCGAGCAGGCGGCGGCCACGGACGGTGATCAGATCCTCGGCGCCGGGCCCTCCCCCGACGAGGGCGACCCGCCCGGCCGGCTCCTGTCGAGCGTCGTTACCGCGCTGCCGGCGGCTGGGCAGCTCTCCGGTGTCCAGAGCGACGAGGATCGCATCGCGCAGCGCCGTTGCGCGCCGAGGGTCCCCGCCCGCGGTGACGGCGACCTGGATGCCGTCGGCGTCCCCGCGGCCGACGCCGACGGCCGGCACCCAGGCGGCCGACGCCGACGCGTCGTCCGCGCGGATGCACCAGATAGCCTCTGCTGCAGCCGCATCCGCGACCGTTTGATCCACCGTTGGCACGCCCGTTGCCGTATGCACGAGCCACGCCCGAACGGGCAGCGTCAGGTCCCCGGGGGCGAAGGTGCGTTGCGCCCACTCCACCTCACCGGTGGCAGCGAATGCGCGCAGCGCCTCGGTGGCAGCGGGCGAGACGAGGTGCACGGCGGCGCCAGCGGCGACGAGGCGCCGGACGCGGCGCTCGGCCACCACTCCCCCGCCCACGACGAGGACCCGGCGGCCGCGCACGTCCAGCGTCAGCGGGTAGTCGGGGGCGCAGCCGAGCGTCAGCGCGGTCATATGTGCAGCCCGCATTCGACCTTGTCCTGGCCCGCCCACCGGCCGGCCCGGGGGTCCTCGCCTTCACCGACAGCGCGGGTGCACGGCGCGCAGCCGATGGAGGCAAAACCCAACTGCCGCAACGGGTTCAAGAAGACGCCGTTCTCGGCGGCGTAGCGGTCCGCTTCGTCGTGGGACCAGCCGACGATCGGGTTGATCTTGAGCATCGAGCGCTTGGCATCCCACTCGATGAGCTGGGCGTCGGCGCGGGTCGCGGCGTCGGCGCGACGCACCCCGGTGACCCAGGCGGCATACCCCTCCAGGGCGGCATTGAGCGGCGCGACCTTGCGCATCCGGCAGCAGAGGTCGGGGTTGCGGTCGTGCAGCCGGGGACCGAATCGCACGTCCTGGCTCTCGACGCTCTCGCGCGGGTAGACCGTGCGGATCGACAGGGGGAGCATCACGGCATACGCATCGCGGGTGCCGATCGTCTCAGGGAAGTGGTAGCCGGTGTCGAGGAAGAAGACGTCGAATCCCGGGGCCGTCGTCCCGGCGAGATGGAGCAGGATCTCATCGCCCATCGAGCTGGCAATGGTCAACTGGTCGCCGAAGCGCTCACGAGCCCAGGCGAGGACGTCGCGCCCGAGGGCAATCTTCTCCTCATAGGTGGTGGCCGCGGCCTCGCGCTCGAGGAACTCCTCGATGTCGGCCGTCTGATTCTCGGCGGGGATCACGCTCACCGCAGATCGTCCTCGTCGGCTCGGTGCGCCCACGCCGCGAAGCTCTCACCCTCGGCGCGCTGCTCGAGATAGTGGCCGGCAACCCGGTCGATGTAATCGGGCAGGTCCTCGGCCGTGACCTTCAGGGCGCGGGTCTTGCGCGCCAGCGTCGGGTTGATGCCGAGTGCACCGCCGAGATGCACCTGAAAGACCTCCTGCAGTTCGTCGTTCTCGTCGCGCTGCACCATGCCCTTGAGGCCGATGTCGCCGACCTGGGTGCGAGCGCATGCGTTGGGGCAACCGTTGACGTGGATGCCGAAGGGCACATCCATCTCGGGCCGGCGTCGTTCGAGCGCGACGACGACCGTGCGGGCCCGGGCCTTGGTCTCGGTCAGGCCCAGCTTGCAGAACTCGATCCCGGTGCAGGCCAGCACATTTCGTCGATAGACGCTGGGCTGCGCGATCAGGTCGTGGGCCGCGAGCCGCTCGGCCAAGGCGGGCGCGTCCGCCTCCTCGACGTCGAGGACGAGGAGCTTCTGATGAGGGGTCAGCCGGACACGGAACGAGCCGTAGCTCTCGGCAAGGTCGGCGACCGCGGTCAGTGTCGATCCGCTGACGCGGCCGGCGATAGGAGCCGTGCCGACCCAGACCTTGCCGTCCTTCTGCTTGTGGATGCCCACGTGGTCGCGGTGGCCGTCCGGCGGCGTGACCGGCTCGGGACCGTCGGGGAGGGCATACCCCAGGTATTCGTCCTGGAGGATCCGCCGGAACTTCTCCGGACCCCAATCGGACATCAGGAACTTCAGCCGGGCCCGGTTACGCAGGCGGCGGTAGCCGTAGTCGCGGAAGATGCCGATGACCCCGGCCCAGACCTGTGGCACCTGCTCGAGGGTGACGAAGGCGCCGAGCCGGCGGGCGAAGATCGGGTTCACCGAGAGGCCGCCGCCGACCCACAGGTCGAACCCGGGGCCAAGCTCAGGGTGGTTGACCCCGACGAAGGAGACGTCGTTGATCTCGTGGACGACATCGAGTGCCGGCGAGCCCGAGATCGCGGTCTTGAACTTGCGTGGCAGGTTGGAGAACTCGGGGCTGCCGATGTAGGTGCGGCGGATCTCCTCGATCGCCCACGTGCCGTCGATGATCTCGTCCGCCGCGATTCCCGCGACCGGTGAGCCGATGATCACGCGGGGGGCGTCGCCGCAGGCTTCCAGTGTGTGCAGACCGACCGCATCGAGGCGCTCCCAGATGGCTGGCACGTCCTCGATGCGGATCCAGTGCAGCTGGATGTTCTGCCGGTCGGAGATGTCGGCGGTATCGCGCGCGAACTCGGTGCTGAGCGCGCCGATCGTGCGCAACTGTTCGGTCGTCAGGATGCCGCCGTCGCTGCGCACGCGCATCATGAAGAACTCGGCGTCCAGTTCCTCGGGGGCGAGGGTCGCGGTCTGGCCGCCGTCGATGCCCTCCTGGCGCTGGGTGTAGAGGCCCATCCAGCGGAATCGGCCGCGCAGGTCGTCGCTCGGGATGGACGCGAAGCCCTCCTTGGCGTAGACGTCGATGATGCGCTGCCGGACGTTCAGCGCGTCGTCGGCCTGCTTGAAGGCTTCGTTTCCGTTCAGCGGGGTCAGGTCGCCGTCCGCCCAGGCGCCGGTGACGGCGGTCCGAGTCGGTCGGGTTGCAGTGTCGGTCACATCGCAAATGTTACAAGGTGACGTTATGGACCGCATAACGCACCGTTATACGTATCACGTCTTGGACAGGACGTATGGCCGCCTCGGGCCGGTCAGGCGAGGGCCACCAGGTCGAGGTAGTCCGGGCCCCAGAGGTCCTCCACACCGTCGGGGAGCAGCAGGCTCCGCTCCGGCTGAAGTGCTGCCACGGCGCCCTCGTCGTGGGTGACGAGCACGACCGAGCCCTTGTAGGTCGACAGGGCGCTGAGGATCTCGGCCCGGGAGGCGGGGTCGAGGTTGTTGGTCGGCTCGTCCAGGAGCAGCACGTTAGCCGCCGAGACGACAAGTAGAGCGAGCGATAGGCGGGTCTTCTCGCCACCCGAGAGCACCCCCGCCGGCTTCTCGACGTCGTCACCGACGAAGAGGAAGGAACCGAGAACCTTGCGCACCTCGGTCTCCCCCAGGTCGGGAGCGGCCGACTTCATGTTCTCCAGGACCGAGCGCGCCAGGTCGAGATTTTCGTGCTCCTGCGCGTAGTAGCCGAGCTTGAGCCCATGCCCCGGCTCGACCTGCCCGGTGTCCGGCGGGTCGATGCCGGCCAGGATGCGCAGCAATGTGGTCTTGCCTGCCCCGTTGAGGCCGAGGACGACGACCTTCGAGCCGCGGTCGATCGCCAGATCGACGTCAGTGAACACCTCGGTCGAGCCGTATGACCGCGACAACCCGCTCGCCCGCAGTGGCGTGCGCCCGCTCGGGGCCGGGTCGGGGAAGCGCAGCTTGGCCACCCGGTCGTGCTGGCGCTCCCCCTCCACGCCGGCGAGCATTCGCTCGGCGCGCCGGATCATGTTCTGTGCAGCCGTGGCCTTGGTCGCCTTGGCGCGCATTTTCTCGGCCTGGTCGAGCAGTGCGCCGGCCTTCTTCTGGGCGTTGGCGTATTCGCGTTTGCGACGCCGCTCGTCGAGTTCGCGCTGCTCGAGATAGGCCTTCCAGCCGACGTTGTAGACGTCGATGACCCCGCGGTTGGCGTCGAGGTGGAAGACCCGGTTGACGACGACCGCGAGCAGGTCGACATCGTGGGAGATGACGATCAGGCCACCCGGGTAGCCCTTGAGGTAGTCGCGAAGCCAGACGATCGAGTCGGCATCGAGGTGGTTGGTCGGTTCATCGAGCAGGAGCGTCTCGGCCCCGGAGAAGAGGATGCGCGAGAGTTCGATCCGGCGGCGCTGGCCGCCGGAGAGGGTGCCGATCTCCTGGTCCAGTTGCTTCTCGGTGAGCCCGAGAGCGGCGGCGATCGATGCGGCTTCGGACTCGGCGGCATACCCGCCGGCGGCGGTGAATTCGGCGTCCAGGCGGGCATACCGGCGCATCGCCTTCGAGCGCGCTTCCTCGGTGGCGGCCGCCATCGCGAGCTCGGCCTTGCGCAGGTCGCGAACAATGGTGTCCAGGCCGCGCGCCGAGAGGATGCGGTCGCGGCCGGTGACACTCAAGTCGCCGGTGCGCGGGTCCTGCGGGAGGTAGCCGACCTCGCCGGAACTGATGGCCGACCCGGCCGCGGGCAGCGCCTCACCGGCCAGGACCTTGCACAGCGTGGTCTTGCCGGCGCCATTGCGGCCGACGAGCCCGACGCGGTCGCCGGCGTTGATCCGGAAGGTCGCGTCGTCCAAAAGAAGCCGCGAACCGACGCGCAGTTCGAGACCGCTGACAGCGATCACGGCAGACTCCTGGTTGATACGACGTGGGCCCGGGCGCGCGCAGGTCACGACACGGTCATTGCGGGCTCCCTCGGGAACACGTCACCGAGGGCTGACAGTTAGTCTAAGGCGCACGCACACCGGGGCCGAAATGGCCCCACTGCCGGGAAAGGTCCCCTGCATGAGTTTCAACGACAACGTCCAACTGGACACCTCCTCCATCGGTAGCGGTGGAGGTGGCGGCGGGGGCCGTGGCGGGCTGGTGGTCGGCGGCGGCATCGGTGGGTTGATCCTGGCGATCATCATCATGCTGCTCGGCGGCAATCCCGGCAGCCTGGGTGGCGATCAGACCGGCTCGGACCCGAATGCGCAGAATGTCGACAGCAGCGCGATCCAGCAGCAGTGCAAGACCGGCGCGGACGCCAACAAGTACGCCGAGTGCCGCATCGTCGGCACGGTGAACTCGGCCAAGTCCTTCTGGAGCGATGAATTGCCCCGCTACGGCAAGCAGTTCCGCGAGCCCGGGACGATCATCTATAGCGGAGCCACGCAATCAGCCTGCGGCACGGCCTCCAACCAGGTCGGCCCGTTCTATTGCCCGCTGGACGAGAAGATCTACATCGACGCGAGCTTCTTCGACCTGCTGACCCAGCGCTTCGGCGCCGACGATGGGGCGCTCGCGCAGGAGTATGTCGTCGCGCACGAATACGGCCACCACATCCAGAACATCCTCGGCTTGCTCGGCCGGGCGCAGCAGGACCCGCAGGGCGAGACCAGTGGCGCCGTGCGCATCGAGTTGATGGCGGACTGCTTTGCCGGCATGTGGGCCGGGCACGCCTCTAGCACCAAGGACGCAACCGGCACCACCTATCTCAAGCCGCTGACCGAGACCGACATCCGCTCGGCCCTCTCGGCCGCCTCCGCCGTCGGCGACGACCAGATCCAGGAGAAGACGCAGGGCCGAGTCACTCCGGAGTCCTGGACCCACGGCTCCGCCGAAGGGCGTCAGCGCTGGTTCATCCAGGGCATGAAGGCCGGCGACGACATCAACAAGTGCAACACCTTCAACGTCAACGACCCCAACACCCAGGTCGTCAGTTGACCCAGCGCCGATGAGGGTCAGGCGATGGGCGTGTCGAGCAGGTAGACGCGCACGGAGGTGCCGCGCTTGATGGCGGTCTCCAGCACGGCCCGGTTGGGGTCGGGCAGGTCGTAGAGGCCGCGCCGGGGCAACTCGCGCAGGGCGGCGAGCCGACGATCGGAGAGCACGGACGCGACCAGTTCGCGGTCGCCGCCGACGATCAGGCCCGGGCCGGGTGGCAGCGCCCCACCGGCAGGCAGTTCGCCTGTCTCATCGATCGGGGCGGCGAGGTCGACAAGGATCCGGGCGGCGTGGTCGGCCACGGCGCCCACCAACTCGTCGGCCTGGTTGTCGCGACGCCGGGCATACCGCTGTTGCGACCAGCCACCGGCCGAGGTGCGCGATTGAACGTAGCGCGTCCCGACCTTGTGCAGCACCAGGCGGCCGGCGCGGACGCGCCCCACGGCATACCCGCCGCGGCGCACCAGGATCACGCCCAGGGGGTCGTGATCGAAATATTCCAGGCGGGCGACGGCGCCGTCGTCGCCGACGATCCGGTCGGGCCGGCCGGTCGCTGTGGGGCCGCCGTGGCGGTCGGCGAAGCCGGTCAGCCAGCCGGCCAACCGGTCCGCCGCCACTTCGACGGTGCGCGGTGCCACGGGGACACCACCTGCGTTAGATGTTGAAACCAAGGGCACGAAGTTGCTCCCGGCCGTCGTCGGTGATTTTGTCAGGGCCCCATGGTGGCATCCAGACCCAATTGATGCGATACGACGCGACGAGACCGGTCAAAGCTTGATCGGTTTGATCCTCGATCACGTCGGTCAGCGGACAGGCCGCGGACGTCAGGGTCATATCGAGCACAGCATGGTTTTGGGCGTCCACGGTGATCCCGTAGACGAGGCCGAGGTCGACGACATTGATCCCGAGCTCGGGGTCCACGACATCGCGCATCGCTTCTTCGACGTCGGCGACATTGGCGGGCAGGGTGTCGGTGTCAGACATGGCACTCCAATTCAGAGATCGATTCCGGTCTGGGCCAGCGCATCGGCGAGGGCCATCCAGGGCAGTAGGGCGCACTTGACGCGCGCGGGGTAGCGGGCGACGCCAGCCAGGGCGACGGCGTCGCCGATGACGTCCTCGTCGCCGCGGTCGGCACCCTTGGAGGTCAACATCGCCCGGACGGCGGCGTATTTCTCCCGCGTCGTTGCCACCGCTTCCCCAGTGACCAGGTCGGTGAGCATAGAGGCCGACGCCACCGAGATCGAGCACCCGAGCGCGTCATACGAGACGTCGCTGACGCGGCCATCGTCCAACGCGACGCGCAAGGTCACCTCGTCGCCGCAGGTGGGATTGACGTGATGGGCCTGCGCCGCGAATGGCTCGCGCAGCCCGGCACCCTGGGGGCGCTTGGCGTGCTCGAGGATGAGTTCCTGATAGAGGTCCATCAGTGCGTCACACCGAAGATGTCCGGTACCCGGTCGAGGACGGCGAAGAAGGTCGCGATCTCCTCGGGGGTGTTGTAGGGCGCGAGGCTGGCGCGGGTCGTCGCCGCGACGCCGAAGCGCCGGTGCAGGGGCCATGCGCAGTGGTGGCCGACGCGGACGGCGACGCCGTGGTCGTCGAGGATCTGGCCGACGTCATGGGCGTGCACGCCGTCGACGACGAAGGAGACCGCTCCCCCGCGATCTTGCAGGTCGTCCGGGCCGACGACGCGTGTCCAGGCGCGCGCGTGGAGTCCGTCGAGGAGCAGGGCCGTCAGGGCGTGCTCGTGGGCGGCCACGCGGCCCATGCCAAGATCGGTCAGGTAGTCGCAGGCGGCGGCCAGGCCGATTGCCTGGGCGGCGTTGGGCACCCCCGCCTCGAACTTCTGCGGGGCTGGGGCATAGGTGGCCCGCTCCATCGTGACGGTCTCGATCATCGAGCCGCCGGTGAGAAAGACCGGCATCTCGGCCAGCAACTCCCGGCGGCCCCAGAGCACGCCGATGCCCATCGGACCGAGCATCTTGTGACCGGAGAACGCCACCAGGTCGACGTCGAGCCCCGCGACATCGATGGGCAGGTGCGGCACGGATTGGCAGGCGTCCAGCACGACCAAGGCCCCGACTGCATGGGCGCGGGCCGCGATCGTGGCAACCGGATTGATCGTCCCGAGCACATTGGACGCGTGCACGATGGCGACGACCTTGGTGCGCTCGGTGACGATCCGGTCAAGATCGCTCAGGTCCAGGCGGCCGGTGTCCGTGACCGGCAGCCACTTGAGCGTCGCACCGGTGCGCCGCGAAAGCTCTTGCCACGGAATGAGATTGGCGTGGTGCTCCATCTCGGAGACGACAATCTCGTCACCCGGACGCAGCAGGAAGCGGTGGCCCGCTCCCCCGCCACCGCCGCTTGGTGCATTGGAGAAGGCATAGGCGGCGAGGTTGAGCGACTCGGTCGCGTTCTTCGTGAACACCACTTCGTCCGCGGCCGCGCCGATGAAGCGGGCGATCGTGGCGCGGGCGGCTTCATACGCTTCGGTGCCCTCCTCGGAGAGCGCGTGTGCGCCGCGGTGCGGGGCGGCGTTGAGGCGGGTGTACCAGGCCCGCTCGGCGTCGAGCACGGCATACGGCTTCTGCGAGGTGGCTCCGGAGTCGAGGTAGACCAGCGACCGGTCCTCGCGGACGGTGCGGCCCAAGATCGGGAAATCGGCGCGGATGCGCGCCAGCTCCTGATCGCTGAAGGCGCCCGCGAGAGCCGTCGGGGTGGTCGTCATCGGCGGTTCAGACCCTGGCGGTGAGGAAGCGGTCGTAGCCTTCGTTCTCGAGGCGTTCGGCGAGCTCGGGCCCGCCCTCCTCGGCGATGACGCCGTCGACGAAGACGTGCACGAACTCGGGCTTGATATAGCGCAGAATCCGCGTGTAGTGCGTGATCAGCAGGACACCGAGGTCAGTGTTCTCCTGGGCTCGGTTGACCCCCTCGGAGACGACGCGCAGGGCGTCGACGTCGAGGCCGGAGTCGGTCTCGTCGAGCACCGCGAAACGCGGCTTGAGCAACTCCAGCTGGAGGATCTCGTGGCGCTTCTTCTCGCCGCCCGAGAAGCCCTCGTTGACACCGCGCTCGGCGAAGGCGGGGTCCATGCGCAGATTGCCCATGGCCTCCTTGACATCCTTGACCCACGTGCGCAGCTTGGGGGCCTCGCCGTCGACGGCGGTCTTGGCGGTGCGCAGGAAGTTGGACACGGTGATGCCGGGGACCTCCACGGGGTACTGCATGGCCAGGAAGAGCCCAGCCCGAGCGCGCTCGTCGACGCTCATGGCCAGGACGTCCTCGCCGTCGAGGGTGATCGAGCCGCCGGTCACGGTGTACTTCGGGTGGCCGGCGATGGAATAGGCAAGGGTGGACTTGCCGGAGCCATTGGGGCCCATGATCGCGTGCGTCTCGCCGGAGTTGATGGTCAGGTCGACGCCGCGGAGGATTTCCTTCTCGACGTCGTCGGCGATGATGCTGACGTGCAGGTCGCGAATTTCGAGTGTGGACAAGGGATTTCAGCTCTCGGTGTCGATGACGAAGGATTCAGGAATGGAGATGACCACGTCGCCGTCCTCGATGGCGACGGGGTAGGTTGCCACCGGCACGGTCGCCGGGAGGCAGTCGGGCTCGCCGGTCCGGATGTCGAAGCGCGAGCCGTGCAGCCAGCACTCCAGGTGGCAGCCGTCGAGCTCGCCCTCGGAGAGCGAGACATTGGCGTGCGTGCAGACATCGTCAATCGCATAGACCGCGCCGTCCTCGGCGTGGACGATGGCGATGGCATGCCCGTTGATCTCGGCCTTGACCGGTCCGACCGCCGGGAGTTCATCGAGCCGGCAGACGGTCAGGGGCACGAGTTCTTCGGTGTGGGCCTGCGCGCTCATGCGGTGACCTGCTCGGCCTGGGCGATGGTCGCGAGCTCGGCGTCGATTGCTGTCATCAGGTGGCCGATGACTTCGGGGATGCCGATTCGGCTGACAATGCTGGCGAAGAAGCCGCGCACGACCAGGCGGCGCGCCTCGGTCGCGGTGATCCCCCGCGACTGAAGGTAGAACAACTGCTCGTCGTCGAAGCGCCCTGTCGCAGAGGCGTGTCCGGCCCCCGCGATGTCACCCGTCTCGATCTCGAGGTTGGGGATCGAGTCGGCGCGCGCGCCGTCGGTGAGAATCAGGTTGCGGTTGAGCTCGTACGTGTCGGTGCCTTGCGCCGCCGCGCGGATCAGCACATCGCCCACCCAGACCGTGTGGGCACCGTCGCCCTGGAGCGCGCCCTTGTACTCGACATTGCTGCGGCAGTGCGGCACCGCGTGGTCGACGAAGAGCCGGTGCTCGAGGTGCTGGCCGGCGTCGCAGAAGTAGACGCCGAAGGCCTCGAAGCTGCCGCCCGGGCCGGCATACGACGCATTGGTGTTCAGGCGCACGATGGCGCCGCCGAGGGTGACGGCGATGTGCTTGACGCTGGCGTCGCGCCCGACCACGACGTCGTGCTGGCCGAGGTGGATGCTGCTGTCGTCCCACTCCTGCACGCTGACGACCGTCACGTGCGCACCGTCGCCGGCGACAATGGTCACGATTTCCCCGTATGCCGCCCGGCCCGCATGCCCGAGGATCACCGTCGCGTCCGCGTGGTGACCGACCCGGATGAGCAGGTGGCCGTGCACGAGCGCACCGTCCGCACCGGTCAGGGTGAGCCGGACGGGCTCGGTGAGTTCGGCCTCGGCGGGAATGTCGACGACACCCACCCCACCGCTGTTGGCGGCCGCCACGGCAGCCGCCCGGTCGGCGGGCATGGGTGCGCCCGAGGCCTGCCAGTCGGCGACCGACATCGTGCCCAGCCGCACGCCGGCGGGCAGGGTCTCCTCCCAGTCCAGGCAGTTGCCCGTCGCTTCGTCGGCGAAGAGCTTGCGCAGCCGGTCGACCGGCGTGAAGCGCCACTCCTCCTCGCGGCCCGTGGGCATGGCGAAGTCGGCCACAGCATACGAGCGGGTTCGTTCGGCGCGCGACTGGTCGGGGACGAAGGTCGCCGCGCTGTCGGTGTGGGCGACCAATCCGCTTGCGCGAGTGGTCTTTTCAGCCAGAAGGCTCATTTGCGGGGACCTCGTGACGTACGGGAGGAGCGGAGCGGGGGAAGACTTCGCGGGGTCATCTAGCCGACCGCTCCTTCCATTTGCAGTTCGATCAGGCGATTGAGTTCGAGGGCGTACTCCATCGGCAACTCGCGCGCGATCGGCTCGACGAAGCCGCGCACAATCATCGCCATGGCCTCCTGCTCCGAGAGCCCGCGCGACATCAGATAGAACATCTGGTCCTCGCTGACCTTCGACACGCTCGCCTCGTGGCCCATCTGGACGTCGTCCTCGCGGATGTCGACATAGGGGTAAGTGTCGGAGCGGCTGATCTGGTCCACGAGCAGCGCATCGCAGACGACGCTCGACTTGCTGCCGTGGGCGCCCTCGACGATCTGGATCAGGCCGCGATAGGAGGTGCGTCCGCCGCCGCGCGCGACCGACTTGCTGACGATGGTCGAGGAGGTGTTGGGCGCCGCGTGCACCATCTTGGCGCCGGCGTCCTGGTGCTGGCCCTCGCCCGCGAAGGCAATGGACAGCGTCTCGCCCTTGGCGTGCTCACCGAGCAGGTAACACGCGGGGTACTTCATCGTGACCTTGGATCCGATATTGCCGTCCACCCACTCCATCGTCCCGCCCTCGGCGACCGTGGTGCGTTTGGTGACGAGGTTGTAGACGTTGTTAGACCAGTTCTGGATGGTCGTGTAGCGGACGCGGGCGTTCTTCTTCACCACGATCTCGACGACCGCCGAGTGCAGGCTGTCGGACTTGTAGATGGGCGCGGTGCATCCTTCGACGTAGTGCACATAGGAGCCCTCGTCAGCGATGATGAGCGTCCGCTCGAACTGGCCCATATTCTCGGTGTTGATCCGGAAGTAGGCCTGCAACGGGATGTCGACGTGCACGCCCGGGGGGACATAGATGAACGAGCCACCCGACCATACGGCCGTGTTGAGCGACGCGAACTTGTTGTCGCCGGCCGGGATGACGGAGGTGAAGTATTCGCGGAAAAGGTCTTCGTGCTCGCGCAGCCCGGTGTCGGTGTCGACGAAGATGACCCCTTTTTCCTCCAAATCCTCTCGGATTTGATGGTAAACAACTTCGCTTTCATATTGCGCGGCCACGCCGGCGACGAGGCGCTGCTTCTCGGCCTCGGGGATACCGAGGCGGTCATAGGTGGTGCGGATGTCCTCGGGCAGTTCCTCCCAGGAGGTGGCCTGCTTCTCGGTGGACTTCACGAAGTACTTGATGTTCTGGAAGTCGATGCCGGTCAGGTCGCTCCCCCACTGCGGCATCGGCTTCTTGTCGAACAGTCGCAGGGCCTTCAGCCGCAGGTCGGTCATCCACTGGGGCTCGTTCTTGCGGCGGGAGATGTCGCGGACGACCTCGTCGTTCAGGCCGCGCCGGGCGGTTGCGCCCGCGTCGTCCCTGTCGGCCCAGCCGTATTCGTAGTGGCCCAGGCCCTTCAGTCCGGGGTTGAGGTCTTCGATGCTCTGCGTCATCGGTCTCTCCGTTCGGTTGGGATGGTGCTGGACGGTGCCGGCTCGGTCGGGATGAAGGTCGTGCAGACGTGGTCGCCGTGCGCGAGGGTGGCGAGGCGCTGGACGTGTACGCCGAGCAGTCGGGAGAAGGCTTCGGCCTCGGCGTCGCAGAACTGCGGGAATTCCGCCGCGACCGACTGCACCGGGCAGTGCCCCTGGCACAACTGGATGCCAGTCAACGGAGCAGCCGCTCCCGGCAGGCCGATCGGCCGGGCGCTCGCGTCGAAGCCGTCGCGGGTCAGCGCACTGACGAGGGCGTCGACGAGCTCACCGGTGCCCTCCAGGTCGGCCAACTCGACGGCATACCGCTTCTCCAGCTTCGCGATTCGAGCGCGGGCGAAGGAGGCGACGGCGGCAGGCCCGGCGGTCTCGGCGAGGAAGGTCAGCGCCTCGCTCGCGAGGTGGCCGTAGTCGCTGGTCAGTGCCTCGTGGCCGCTGTCGGAGACGACGTATGCCCGTGCCGGTCGCCCGCGACCGCGGCGCGGCCCGCGGTCGTCGCGGACCTCGATCAAACCCGCCTCGAGCAGGCCGTCGACCTGGCGACGGACGGCGGTGTCGCTGATCCCGAGGAGGGCGGCGAGGCGAGTCGTGGTCACGGGCGCATGACGGCTGATGGCGCGCAGCACTCGTCCACGGGCCCCGGCCTCGGGGGCCACGGGCACGCTGGCATGGTGCGTTGCCGTCATGCCTTGAATAACCACACACCCATGTTAGGTATTTCCCCGGGGCGTGTCTAAGGAAGGTAACCCTAAGTGTCGCTGTCGTGGACGCGGTCAGTTCGGCGTCACCCGCAGGAGGTGCGCGCCTTGACCGTCTTGAAGCAGGTAGATCGCCCCGTCCGGGCCCTGCTCGACCTCGCGAATGCGGGCGTTCATCGGCCACTGATCGCCTTTGGTCGCCGTCGTCTCGTCGAGGTCGACGCGGATCAGGGCCTGGCCGGAGAGGCCACCGACGAAGGCATCGCCGCGCCACTGCGGGAAGAGCGGGCCGGAGTAGATCATCAGGCTGCCGGGAGAGATCGAGGGATTCCACCAGACTTTGGGCGCCTCGAAACCGTCGCCAGCCCGGTGGTCGGGGATGTCCTGGCCGCTGTAGTGCGAGCCATTGGAGGCCGCGGGCCAGCCGTAGTTCACGCCCCCCCGGATGAGGTTGATCTCGTCGCCGCCCATGGGGCCCATCTCGGACTCCCAGAGGTTCCCGGCGGCATCGAAGGCGATCCCGAGCGGATTGCGGTGACCGTAGCTGTAAATCTCGTCTGCCGGAGACCCCTTGTCTACGAACGGGTTTCCCGGTGCCGGCGCGCCGTCGAGAGTGAGGCGGACGGTCTTGCCGAGGGTGGTGCCCAGGTCCTGGGCGGGGTCGAACTTCTGCCGTTCACCGCTGGTGACGAACAGGAAGCGCTTGTCGGGACTGATCGCCAGCCGGTGGCCGAAGTGGCCGGTGCCGCTGGTTTTGGGCTGTTGGCGCCAGATCACCGTCAGACCCTCCAGCCGGGCCCGGTCGCCGTCGAGGACGAGTCTGGCCCGGCCCACGGCCGCGCCGGTGCCCCCGTCGCCGGCTTCCGCCCAGCTCAGATATACCCGCTGAGTCTTTGCGAAGTCCGGGCCGACGAGGACATCGCCGAGCCCACCCTGGCCTTCGGCCACGACCTTGGGCGTCCCACTGACCTCGATCCGCTTGCCGGAGTCCAGGTCGCGAATCGACAAGGCGCCGTCTCGCTCGGTCACCAGCAGGCGCGAGGAGTCGGGTAGGAAGGTCATCGCCCACGGCTCGTCGTAGGTCGCGATCTCGGTCACCCGGAACGGCAAGGTGCTGGACGACGCCATCGACGACGACGCCACCGTCGACGATGCGGTCGGGGAACTCGGGGTACAGGCCGCGACACCGAGCGCCACGAGAGCGGCGGGCAGGAGGCGAGCGCACGGCATACGGGCACGGTAACCCGGTGGGCTGGGCAGGGACCGGGCCGGCGAGCGGCCAACCGGCCCGGCATACACTCCCCGGGTGTCCGCAGTCGAGGTCTCCGACGTCCACAAGTCGTATGGCGCGACGCAGGCCTTGGACGGCGCGACCTGGTCGGCTGGGGGCGGCCGGGTCACCGCGGTGCTCGGCCCGAACGGCGCCGGCAAGTCGACGACGATCGAGTGCTTGCAGGGTTTGCAGCGCCCCGATTCGGGGTCGGTGCGGGTGCTGGGTGTCGACCCTTGGGGAGCCGACGCCGAGCACCGGGCACGCGTTGGGCTGATGCTGCAGGACGGCGGCCTGCCCACGATGGTCAAGCCCCTGCCGCTGCTTCGGCATCTGGCCGCCCTCTACGCCGATCCCGCCGACGCGTCGAGGCTCGCCGCCCGTCTCGGCATCGACGGGTTCGCCGGCACGATCACCCGGCGGCTCTCGGGCGGGCAGCGTCAGCGGGTGGCGCTCGCGGCGGCCCTCATCGGCCGGCCGGACGTGCTCTTCCTGGACGAACCGACCGCGGGCCTGGATCCGCATACGCGTCTAGAGGTGTGGGACATCGTGCGCGAGGAGGCGGACCGCGGCGTCACCGTCGTGCTGGCCACGCACTCCTTCGAGGAGGCCGAACGGGTGGCCGACGACCTGGTCATCATCAGCCACGGTCGGGTCCGGGCCGCAGGCACGCGGGCAGAGGTCGAAGGTGAGGACACCTTGGAACGCGTCTACTTCAGCCTGACGTCGGGTGCTCAGCGATGAGCACGTCGAGGGATCGCGCGGCGCCGGCGGGTCGGCGCGTGCGCCGGCAGGCGGGCTTCGAGGCCGGGATCCTGTTGCGCAATGGCGAACAGTTGTTGGTGGCGATCATCCTGCCGGTTTTGGCCCTGGTCGGCCTGCAGGTGGCGAATGTGCCCGACCTCGGGACAAACCGAATCGCCCTCGTCGCGCCGGGCGTGCTGGCGCTGGCCGTGGCGTCGACGGCGTTCACAGGGCAGGCGATCTCTTCGGCCTTCGACCGGCGCAATGGGGTGCTGCGGTTGCTCGGGACCACGCCGCTGGGACGTGGCGGGCTTGTGGGCGGCAAGATGATCGCGACGTCGGCAGTGCTGGCGATCCACCTGGTGGTCCTGGCGATCATGGCCGCGCTCTTCGGGTGGCGACCGATGGCCGGCGGAATCCTGCCCGGGTTGGTGACGATCGTGCTGGGCGAGGCATGCTTCGTGGCGCTCGCTCTGGCAGTGGCGGGCCGGATGCGGGCGGAAGCCGTTCTGGCAGTGGCAAATCTGCTCTGGGTGCTCTTCCTCGGGCTCGGTCTGCTCTTGCCCACGGGGGTGTTACCGTCGGCGATGGCCGTGGTCGCCCGCATCCTGCCATCGGGCGCCCTCGGGGACGGCTTGCGCTCGGCGTTCGCCAACGGTCACTGGCCGATCGCGTCCTGGGGGGTGCTGATTGTCTGGCTCGCGCTCGGGGCCGCCGTCACCGCCCGCACCTTCCGCTGGTCCGACTAACTCTCGACGTAAGGCGGGCGTAATCGGTTGAGGTGAGCGGGCGGCATACGCTCCGAATATGCGGACTTCCCGTAGGGACGCGTGGGCAGGCATCTCGGCGGTCGCCGCCGGCGCTGGTGTCGGCCACCTCGT
>Ga0075158_10000625_pt1 | contig 28559 bp, 26 predicted proteins | sample JI91814BDNA_FD_70968 | JGI IMG/M metagenome (GOLD analysis project Ga0075158, IMG submission 70968) | Wastewater effluent complex algal communities from Wisconsin, to seasonally profile nutrient transformation and Carbon sequestration -... | ecosystem: Engineered > WWTP > Effluent > Algae... | reverse complement strand
GCTGCGCAATCCCCAATGGCTGCGGCGGCAAAGGCCCAGGGCTCAGGTCGGCGCGGCTGTGGGCGGGGCGTTGGTCGTCGCCCTGGGACTCTATGTCGTGGTTCGCGTCGCCCCACGGCCGGTCATGGATGCCGGCCGCCCCTATGTCGGCACCGCGAAGTTGGGATCCTCGCTGCCCCCGCAGTTCGCTGCCTATGTGCCGGGCAACCTGATCCCAACCCTGGCCGATGCCTATAAGGACATTCCCGCGACCTATGCGAATGACGTTGTCTTGGCGGGCTTGCCCTGACCCATGATGTACATCTGGTCGAAGACCTGCCAGGTGCCGATCACGCCGAGCGTGACCACCAACAAGATCGTGGGACGCAGGTGCGGGATCGTGACATTCCAGAAGCGCTGACGGGCATTGGCGCCGTCCACCATGGCCGCCTCCTCGACTTCGGTCGGCAGGTCTTGGAGGGCCGCGAGGAACATCAGCATGAAGGTGCCGGCCGTGGTCCAGATGACCTGGAACATGATGGCGGAGAGTGCCACGCTCGGACCCTTGATCCATTCCCAGAGCGAGAGGTTCATGACCTTCGTGTCGGCCAGTGCCGCGGGTGGCGAGTCGATATTCCACACCCCGAGTCCGTCACCGGCGAGGTGAATCAGTCCGCGCGGGTCGGCGAACCAGTTCGGTCCGTGGATGCCAAACCAGGCCAGCACGCCATTGATCGCGCCGGTGCCGGCGAACAGGTAGAGGAAGACCAGGGAGATGGCGACCGAGGAGACCACCGACGGGAAGTAGAAGGCGGTGCGGAAGAAGGTGCGGCCCTTGAGCCACTTCTGATTGACCAGGACCGCGAGCAGGAGCGCGATGGCGGTTTGCAACGGGACCACGCCCAAGACGTAGTAGAAGGTATTACGCAGCGAGGTCATGAAGTCCTGGCGGGCCAGGCCTTGCTTGGTGAGGAGGTCGCTGTAGTTCTTCAGGCCGACGAACTCGGTGGTGCCGCCGAACGGCGATCCTCGCCCGGTCCAGTTGCTGACCGAGACCCACAGGGCCATGACGATCGGGATGACGAGGAAGAGACCCAGGATCAGGATCATCGGGGTGACGAAGAGCCAACCGGCCACCGGTTGACGCATCGGGTCACCGGACTTGGTGCGTGCCATACGACCTCCTAACAAGGTGCAGTTCGCCGTCGGGCCGGTGGGATAGTCCGGCCCGACTGCGAAAGGTGTTGTGCGCGAGAGGGATCAGCCGCCGATGGCGGAGGCTGCGTTGTCGTCGAAGGACTTGGTGGCGCCGGCGATGTCGGCGGTGGCCATCTTCTCCAGCTGGCTGTTGAGCTCGCCGACGACATCGGTCAGGCCCGGGACATTGATCGGTCCGTGGCCGTACTCACCACCGGCGACGAAGGCGGCGTCCTCGGGGAACTTGGCCTTGTAGGCGTCCGCGGCGTCGGTGCGGCTCGGCATGACGCCGAAGGCGTCGGCAAACGCCATCTGCGACTCGACCGTCGTCAACGAACTGCGGTTCCGGAGGAGGACGCGCCGCCGGTGGCGCTGGAGCTGGTTTCGAAGCCGCCGCCACCTCCGCAGGCAGCGAGGGTCAGCGAACCGATCGCGGCGATGGCCAAGGTGGTGCCGCGGCGGGCGGTGCGATTCATGATGTTCCTTCTGTGGTGCGGGTGGTGGGGGACAGGGTTTGATCGTTCAAAGAGGCCGCTGGGAGATCTCGCGATGCGGCGGACGTCAAGGGGCGTGCGGGTCGCGGGATGAGCTGGCGCGGGCGACCAGCCGGGGTTGGAATAGCGCGCCGGTGTCCGGGGCGCGGCCGCCGGCGAGCCGCTCATGGACGACACCGAGGAGATGAACGGCCACGGCGTCGAGGGGTTGCGCGACCGAGGAGATGCCGGCGAGTTCTGCCAGGGCCGAATCGTCGAAGCCGACAATGCCGATATCCGGGCCGATACGCCAGCCTCGCTCGCTCGCGGCGCGCTCGAGCCCGAGCGCCAAGAGGTCGGACGCGCAGACGATGGCGCCGCCCTTGCCGATCCGGTCCAGCAGTGCGCGCCCGGCCTCCAGCGCGGGCTGCAGTCGTTGGCTCGACACGCCCTCCGGGCCCGGCCACATGCCAGCGGCGTCGAGTGCGTCCGCCCACCCGGCGCGGCGGTCGTCGCCCACCGCGGAGCCCGACGGCCACCCGAAGAAGCCGATGCGGTCGTAGCCAGCGTCCACCAGGTGGCGAACGGCCTGGCCGACGCCGTCATGCCCGTCCACGTCGGCCCAGGAGGTGATGTCGGGGCGCCCCCAAAGGCGACCGAAAGCGGCATACGGCACGCGATTGTCGTCCAGCCATTGGGGACGCGGGTCGCCTGGGTGGGTGTCGGCGAGGATGAAGGCGTCGACGAGTTGACCGCGAACCATGTCCTGGTAGCCGGCGAGGAGCGGTCGCGCGTCGTGGGTGCCGAAGGTGACCATGTGGCTGCCGTGCGCCGCGGCGTGCACACTCAGGGCCAGCACGAAGGGGAAGGCGACGGCGTTGCGATGGCCTGCGCCGGTCGCGTTGAGTTCGAAGCCGACGGCCCCGGTGCGTTGCGACCGCAGCGTCTGGGCAGCGTTGGACGGGCGATAGCCCAACTCGTCGATGACGCGGCGGACCCGCTCAAGGGTGGGAGCTTTGACGCGCTCGGGGTGGATGAGGGAGTTGCTCACCGTCTGGCGGGAGACGCCAGCGGCGTCGGCGACCTCACGGATGGTGATCCTGCCTGGCATGACGTGCACGGGATCCGTCCTCGGCGTCGGCGTTGACGTGCGGCCCGGGAATGGGCCAAGGTGCGCAGATCGCTTATCTCGCCAACCACGATCACATGGCTCACTTTGAACGATCAGATTTGAACCGTGGACCCTGCACCGGGGTTCTGTCAAGCACCATGTCTCGACCGAGAGAAGTGAGACCCGCCCGTGACCAAGATCAGCGGCCGTCAGCCGTGGTTGCACGATCGCACCATTGCCGTCTGCGGCAACGCCACGGCGCTGTCGGTGGCCGATGGGTCGATGGGTGCCACGGGCACCGGGCTGCTCGTCGACGACCGGCTCGTGCTCTCCGAACTGCGCCTGCGGTTGGCGGGGGAGGAGCCCGCTGTCATCCAGAGCGGAGCGACCGGGGCAGTTGCCGCGATCTGGTCGTGCGCGCGGAATCTCGGGGATAGTGGGCCCGACCCGACGGTTGAGGTGCACAGGCGGCGCGAGGTGGTCGGCGGCGGAATGCGCGAACGGATCCGGCTGATCTCTCGGGCGGCCGACCCAGTGCTGGTCGATGTCGAGATCACTCTCGGCGGGACCGGCGCGGAGTTGGCGGTCGTCAAGGGTGGGCATCCGCAAGGCCCTGTCCTGCCGATCTCGATCGAGGGTCCCGCCCTGCGGTGGATCGACGACCGGCACGAGACCACCGTGCGCACCGTGCCGGTTGCCGAAGTCGCCGTCGGGGCCGACGGACTCGCGCGCCTGACCTGGCCGGTGGAACTGTCGACGAGCGTGCCCGTCGATCTCGTCGTCGAGATCGACGCCCGCCGGGTATCCGCTTCGGCCTTCGATGCCGATGCCGGGACCGGGCTGGTCGATTGGTCGGGCATCGAGGCGCTCGCCGTCGACCGGCGGATCGGGGCCCTGGTGTCCACCTCGCTCCGCGACCTCCAAGCCCTCCTGCTGACCGACCCGCTCGCGCCCTCTGACGTCTTTGCCGGCGCCGGAACTCCTTGGTATCTCACGCTTTTCGGCCGGGACTCGCTGTGGGCCGCACGCCTGATGCTGCCCTTCGACCTGGCCCTGGCTGGCGGGACCCTGCGCACCTTGGCTCGTCGGCAGGGGCGCACCGACGACCCCGTCACTGCCGAGGAACCGGGCAAGATCTTGCACGAGGTGCGCCGGGCGCCGTATGTCGACAAGACCTCCGGCATGGTGCTGCCCCCGGTCTACTACGGCACCGTGGATGCCACCGCCCTGTGGGCGATCGTGCTGCACGATGCCTGGCGGCAGGGTTTGGACACCGGCGAAGTGCGCGCCCTATTGCCCAATCTGCAGGCGGCCATGGGCTGGCTCCAACAAGCTGCCGACAACGAGCTCGGTCTGCTGCGCTATATCGATCGGTCCGGATCGGGCCTGGCCAACCAGGGGTGGAAGGACTCCGGCGACTCGATGCGCCGCCGCGATGGCAGCATCGCGCCGGCACCCATCGCCCTTGTCGAGGCTCAGGCGTATGCCGTTGAGGCCGCCTACGGTGCGGCCGCCATCTACGAGGCATTCGGCGTGCCGGGCGCCGATGCGGTCCGGGCCTGGGGGGTCGACCTTGCTGGGCGAATCAACGAGCGCTACTGGGTCGAGGACGATCGGGGGAGCTATCTGGCGATGGCCATCGATGGTGACGGTCGACCGGTCGACGGCGTCGGCAGCAATATGGGCCATGTGCTCGGCACCGGCGTGCTGGACGAGGGTCAGGCGCGGCTGGTCGTCGACCGGCTGCTCGCTCCGGATCTGTTGGGGGAGTTCGGGATCGGGACGCTCTCGCGCACCAATCCGGCATACAACCCGATCGGTTATCACACCGGTTCGGTGTGGACGCACGATACGGCGATCGCCCTGCTCGGCATGGCCCGCGAGGGGCAGTCCCGGGCCGCGAGCCAGGTAGCCCGCGGCCTGGTGGCCGTGATGGTGCCGCTGAACTATCGTGCCCCCGAGCTCTTCGCGGGGGAGTCGGTGGCCGGCCTCCCGGCGCCCTACCCGGCGTCGTGCCGTCCGCAGGCCTGGTCGGCGGCGTCCGCGGCGGCGATCGTCGCCGGCGTCCTCGGCTTGGCCGTCGATGTGCCCGGGCGGCGGGTCAGTCTCCGGCCGATGTCGCCGCCACCCTTCGGCCCGATGCGCGTGACCGGCCTGCGCTTCGGAGCCACGAGCTTCGGGGTCGAGATCGACGCCGAGGGCGAGACGAGTGTGACCGGTTTGCCCGTCGACGTGGCCGTCGATATTTCCTGAGGTCTGCACTAGGATAGAACATGTGTACGACAATCGTCCGCTCGCGGGGCCTCCCGGGTGGCCCGGTGCCGTGCCGCCCCCGCAGGCCGACGGGTGGGAGATCCCGGCCGTGTCCTGGCTGCTCGATCACTGCCCCGCCGACTACCGTGCGTATGCCGGCTGGCGTCGCCACCCGATCGCCTTGGCCTGGCTCGCCCAGCGCCACATCGACGCGCAGTTGATCGCCATGCGTCAGGCCTACCGCGAGGCACGGGTGGAGATGGGCGATTTCGTTCCGCCGGAGGGCATTGCCGAGATGATGAGCGGATTGGAGCACGAAGGTGTCCGCCTGCTCGCCGCCGCCCGCGGCGCCCAACTGATCCACGAAGCCCTCCAGGGCAAGACCTTCGTCGCCAAGCTCTGACCCCACCCCCTCGTCGAGAGGCCGGTTCAGGGTCGTCGAGAGGCCGGTTCAGAGTTGTGGCCCACCGGTTCGGCGCTGCAGCTGGATGTCAGGTCCGCTCAGGCGCCTGCACGTCATCGACCCGACCACGCCGTAAACTCGAAGGGTTGCGCGTGGCCCGGCGCGCAATTCTCCGCTCGGAAGGACTGGCGCCGATCGTGGCCTTGTTGGATCGCATTAACGGACCGGCCGACGTCAAGGCGCTCGCCCCCGAGCAACTCGCGCCCCTGGCCCAGGAGGTCCGCGACTTCCTCATCGACGCCGTGTCGCGCACCGGTGGCCACCTAGGACCCAATCTCGGGGTCGTCGAGCTGACCATCGCCATCCACCGGGTCTTCGACTCCCCGCGCGACGCGGTGATCTTCGATACCGGGCACCAGTCCTACGTTCACAAACTGCTCACCGGCCGTCACGACTTCAGCGCGCTGCGGGCCAAGGGTGGGCTGTCCGGCTACCCGAGTCGCGCCGAGTCCGAGCACGACATCGTCGAGAACTCGCACGCCTCGACCTCGTTGTCCTGGGCTCACGGCGTCGCGAAGGGAAGCGCGATCGCGGGGGGGAAGACACGGCATACGGTCGCGGTCATCGGTGATGGTGCCCTGACCGGCGGCATGGCGTGGGAGGCGCTGAATAATATCGCCGCCGAGAAGCACCTGCCGCTCGTGCTCATCGTCAACGACAACGAGCGGTCCTATGCCCCCACGATCGGCGGGCTGGCTGAGCACCTGGCGACGCTGCGGACAACGCAGGGGTATGAGAGCTTCCTGGAGTGGGGCAAGACGACGCTGCGGCGCACGCCGGTCGTCGGGATGCCGATGGAGCGCGCCCTGCACGGCATCAAGAAGGGCATCAAGGATGTCGTTGCGCCGCAAGGACTTTTCGAAGATCTGGGACTGAAGTACATCGGGCCGGTCGACGGGCACGACCCGCTCGCGCTGGAGGCGGCGCTAACCCGCGCGAAGCATTTCGGCGGCCCGGTCATCGTGCACGTCATCACCCAGAAGGGCCGCGGTTACGAGCCGGCGCGCCAGGACGAGGCCGACCAGTTCCACGCCGTCGGTGTCATCAACTCCGAGACCGGTCTGCCATTCGAGATCGCCGGGCGCAGTTGGACCGACGAGTTCAGCGACGAGATGGTCGCCCTGGGCGCTGAGCGTCCCGACCTCGTGGCCGTCACCGCCGCCATGATGATTCCGGTGGGTCTTGGTGACTTCGCCAAGTATTATCCGGGCCGGATCATCGATGTGGGCATCGCCGAGCAGCATGCCGTGACCATGGCCAGCGGCTTGGCGTATGCCGGCCTGCACCCGGTCGTGGCCGTCTATGCGACTTTCCTCAACCGGGCCTTCGACCAACTGCTCATGGACGCCGCCCTGCACAGGGCTGGGATGACGATTGTCCTGGACCGCGCCGGCATCACCGGTCCCGACGGCGCATCGCATCACGGGATGTGGGATATGGCGATCTGCGGGGCAGTCCCGGGGCTGCGCCTGGCGGCCCCTCGTGACGGGGCAGCGATCCGGACCGCGCTACGTGAGGCTGTCGAGGTGAGTGATGCGCCGACCGTCATCCGCTTCCCCAAGGGCAGTGTGGCCGCGCCATTGACGTCGCTTCGGCAGGAGGGTTCGCTCGATGTGATGGCCGACCATACCGACGGCGGCGACATCGAACAGCTCATTGTCGCGGTGGGCTCGATGGTTCCCACGGCGATCACGGTTGCTGACAAGCTTGCTGCCGAGGGTCGCCGGGTGCTCGTCGTCGACCCGCGCTGGGTGATCCCGGTCGCGCCGGACCTGGTGACGTTGTGCGCCCGGGCGTCGCGTCTTGCCGTGATCGAGGACGGGCTCGAGGTCGGCGGCATCGGCTCGCAACTCTCGACTGCGTTGCGCGCCAACGATATCGACGTCCCGGTCCGGACCTTCGGCGTGCCGAGAGCGTTCCTCGACCACGCGTCGCGCGGGCAGGTGCTCGAGGTGATCGGGTTGAGCCCGGATACCGTCGCCAACGCACTGATCTGATCATTCGGCACGCGGGGAGCAACCGAGCGATGTGGTACTGGTTCTTCAAATTCGTCGGCGTGGGGCCGATCGCCTGGTGGTACTTCCGCATGCGGTGGACCGGGCGCGAGAACATCCCGCGCACCGGCCCGGTGATCCTGGCCGCCAACCACGTCAACTTCCTCGACCCGGTCGGGGTGAGCATGGGCGCCCCGCGCAAGGTCGTCTATGCCGCCAAGTCCAAGTACTACGCCGGGCGCGGCATCGGAGGCCGGCTGCTCGGCTGGTTCCTGCGGGCGATCGGTCAGCTGCCCATCGACCCCGAGAGCGCCAAGACGGCCGACCCCGCCTTGGCAGCCGCCCGCGACCTGCTCGAGGCGGGCGGGGTGGTCGCGATCTTCCCCGAGGGGACGCGGTCGCCGGACGGGCGGCTGCACCGCGGGCATACGGGAGTGGCGCGGGTGGCGCTGCCGCGCGAGGTCCCGATCGTGCCTGTCGGTGTGCTCGGCACGCGCGGCCTGACGGTCAAGGGCAAGCTGCTGCCGCGCCGCGGGCACATCCGGATCGCCTATGGCACCCCGCTCGACCTGACCCCGTGGCGCGGCCGGGCCGATGACCCCGCGGCTTGGCGTGAGGTTACCGACGAGTTGATGCGCCGCATCCAGGAACTCACCGGCCAGGAGTATGTCGACCGCTACCCGACCCGCGCCGAGACCGACTCCCGGGATGCCTGAACCCCGTCCCTAACCTCTGCTAGCAGCGGTTAGGGCACCTCCAGCAAGGTCTACCTGCTGGACGTCACCTAACGTGTGTTAGCAGGGTTTAGGGAGCCTCAGATGTCGCGGAAGGTGTCGACCTTGGCGCCGAGGGCGGTCAGGCGCTCGGCCAGGTCCTCATAGCCGCGGTTGATGACATAGACATTGCGCAGCACCGATGTCCCCGGAGCGGCCAGCATGGCCAGCAGGATCACCACGCCCGGGCGCAGCGCGGGCGGGCAGACCACCTCGGCCGCGCGGAACTTCGCGGTCGGCCCGGTGACCATGACGCGGTGCGGGTCGAGCAACTGGACGTTGACGCCGACCTTGGTCAGCTCGGTCAGGTAGATCGCGCGGTTCTCATAGACCCAGTCGTGGATCATCGTCGTGCCCTCGGCCTTGGCGGCGATCAGCGCGAAGAAGGGCAGGTTGTCGATGTTCAAACCGGGGAAGGGCAGCGGGTGGATCTTGTCGGCGGCCGCCTTCAGCGGCCCCGGGATCGTCGTCAGGTCGACCAGGCGCGTATGCCCGTTCGCCGAGACGTACTCCGGCGTCACGTCGTACTTCATCCCCATCGTTTCCAGCGTCGCGAGCTCGATCTCGAGGAACTCGATCGGCACCCGGCGGATGGTGATGGAGGAGTCGGTGACGACTGCAGCAGCCAGGAGGCTCATGGCCTCGATCGGGTCCTCGCTCGGCTGGTAGTCGACATCGACGTCGATGTCGGCGACGCCACGCACCGTCAGCGTCGTCGTGCCGATGCCGTCGATCTGCACGCCGAGCCTCTGCAGGAAGAAGCACAAATCCTGGACCATGTAGTTGGAGGAGGCGTTGCGGACGACCGTCACACCCGGGTGGCGGGCCGCGGCCATCAGGACGTTCTCGGTGACCGTGTCGCCGCGCTCGGTGAGCACGATCGGACGCTGCGGCCCCTGGCCGATCCTGACATCGGCGTCGTAGAACCCTTGCGTCGCAGCGACATTCAGCCCAAAGTGGCGCAGCGCGACCAGGTGCGGCTCGACGGTGCGGGTGCCGAGGTCGCAGCCACCGGCATACGGCAACTGGAAGCCCTCGAACTCGTGCAGCAGCGGACCGAGGAACATGATGACGGTCCGCGTGCGCCGCGCCGCCTCGATATCGATCGCGTCGAGGTCGACGCGCGCCGGGGGCGTGATCTCGAGGTCGCTGGAGTCGGGCAACCAGCGGGTGCGGACACCGATGGAGTTGAGGACCTCGATGATCCGGTTGACCTCTTCGATGCGCGCCAGGCTCCGCAGGGTCGTGCGCCCCTTGTTGAGCAGCGCGGAGCAGAGCAGGGCGACGGCCGCGTTCTTCGACGTCTTGACGTCGATCGAGCCGGAGAGCTGCGCGCCGCCGACGACGCGCAGGTGCTGAGGCTGGCTGTGCCCGAGCGAGACGAACTCGCTGTCGAGGGCCTCGCCGATCCGGGCGAGCATTTCCAGGGAGAGGTTCTGGCCGCCCTGTTCGATGCGTGCGACAGCGCTCTGGCTGGTGCCGAGGAGCTCGGCGAGGTCGGTTTGGGTCATGCCCTTGTGACGCCGAGCGTCCCGGATGAGGTTGCCGATGCGGGCCAAATAGTCGTCAGACATGAGTCACCATGATAAATCACATATGAGATAGGCGGGAATCGACCGGCTCCCTCCGGCGTGTCGCGCCGGCCTTCGGCGGGGCTGAACCGGCCTCTCGACGGGGCTTAACCGGCCTCTCGACGGGGCTGAACCGGCCTCTCGACGGGGAGGGGACCGCGGAAGGCTGGGCGCGACGGGCGCGTCGGCATCTCGTGCCGACGCGCCCCCGTTATAGGGCAGAAGCCTAGGCCGGGACGGAGGCCGCGCCCGGGGGCAGGAGCCGCCGGCCGAGCACCTTCTCGCTGATGCCCTCGCGGTCTAAGAGCGGGCAGATGCCGCCGTTCCAGAACTGGAATCCGGCGCCGGTGATCATCGCCAGGTCGATGTCCATGGGTGCCTGGGCGACGCCGTCGGCGAGCATCATCCCGACTTCCTCGGCGATGGCCGAGAGCACCCGCACACGCACCTGCGGCACGGTCAACTCGACCGGGTGCTCCGGCACGACCTGCAGCGACGGGTCGAAGCCCGGCTTCTTGGCCGCGACGACCGCCTGCATCGAGGGCGAGACATAGAACCGGTCGCCGAAGGCGCGGTGCAGGGTCTCGACGTTGTGCAGCGCGATCGCCGGACCCACCAGGCTCAAGAGCACGTATGGCGGCATGGGTGCCAACCCCGCGACCGCCTGGTCCGCGATCGCCACCGGCGTGCCTTCGTCGACGATCTTTGAGTATTCGCCCATGAAACGGCCGAGCAGCCGGTTGACGATAAAGCTGGCCGAGTCCTTGACCCGGATCGTCGTCTTCTTCAGTGCCTTCCCGACGGCGAAAGCCGTTGCGAGAGCGGCATCGTCGGTCTTGTCGCCCGGAATGATTTCCAGCAGCGGCATCACCGCGACGGGGTTGAAGAAGTGGAAGCCGACAACCCGCTCGGGGTGCTCCAGGTCGGCCGCCATCTCGGTGATCGAGAGCGAGGAGGTGTTGGTCGCCAGGATGCACTCGGCCGAGACCACGGCCTCGACTTCGGCGAACACCTGCTTCTTGACCGAGATCTCCTCAAAGACCGCCTCGATGACGAAATCGGCGTCGGCAAAGCCGTCCTTGCTCGTCGCCCCGGTGATCAGGCCGGTGAGCTTGTTGACGGCGTCCTGGGTCATGCGGCCCTTGGCCAGCCGGTCGGCGAGCTGTCCGTGGACATAGGCGATGCCCTTGTCCACGCGCTCCTGGTCGAGGTCGGTCATCACGACCGGGACCTCCAGCCGCTGAGCGAAGAGCAGGGCCAGTTGACTGGCCATCAGTCCGGCGCCGACGATGCCGACCTTGGTCACCGGGCGGGCCAGGGCCCGGTCCGGAGCGCCCGCGGGCCGCTTGGCCCGGCGCTGGACCAGGTCGAAGGAGTAGAGCCCGGCGCGCAACTCATCGCCCATGACCAGGTCGCCGAGCGCCTCGTCCTCGGCGGCGAAGGCGTCGGCGCGCCCGGCGGTGCGCGCGGCGCGGACCAGGTCCAAGGCGCGATAGGGCGCCGGCGACTTGCCGCCGGTCTTGACGTCGACGAGCGCCTTGGCCAGGTCCACCGCGGTGTTCCAGGTGGTCTCGTCTCGGTCGACCTCGGGCCGGTTCACCTCAACCGATCCCGAGAGCACGCCGGCCGCCCAGGTCAAGGACTCCTCGAGGAAGTCGGCGGGCGCGAACATCGCATCGGCCATGCCGAGCTTGAAGGCCGCCGGCCCGCTGAGCATCTTGTTGGTGTTCATCGGGTTCTCGATGATCACCGTCAGGGCCTTCTGCACGCCGATGAGATTGGGCAGGAGATAGCAGCCGCCCCAGCCGGGCACGAGCCCGAGGAAGGCCTCGGGCAGCGCGACGGCCGGTACGCCGGCCGAGATGGTCCGGTAGTCGCACGCCAGCGCGATCTCCACGCCGCCGCCCATAGCGGCACCGTTGACGAAGGCGAAGGTCGGGACCGGCAGGTCCATGATCGCCGCGAAGACCGTATGACCGGCGCGGGCGATCTCCACGGCCTGCTCACGTTCGCGTGCGGCCGGAACCGCGGTCAGGTCGGCGCCCACGGCGAAGATGAAGGGCTTGCCAGTGATACCGACAGCCTGGATCTCGCCGGCCTCGGCCCGCGCCCGCAGGCCCGCGACGACCTCGGTCAGCCCCGCGATCGTCGCCGGGCCGAAGGTGTTGGGCTTGGTGTGGTCGAAGCCGTTGTCAAGGGTAATCAGCGCCATCGTGCCGGCGCGTGCGGGCAAGGTGAGATCCCGCACCAGCGCCTTGGTCACGACCTCGTCGGGGAACTGCGTGGCTGCCTTGGCGGCAAGCGTCTCGGTCATGGCTTAAGCCTCTTTCCCGTAGTCGGCGTGGTTGGGGTTCTCCCAGATGACGGCACCGCCCATGCCGAGGCCGATGCACATCGCGGTCAGGCCGTAGCGCACCTCGGGGTGGGCCTCGAAGTGGTGGGCGAGCTGCGTCATCAGCCGCACCCCGCTCGAGGCGAGAGGGTGTCCGGTCGCGATCGCGCCGCCATACGGGTTGACACGCGGGTCGTCGTCGGCGATGCCGAAGTGGTCGAGGAAGGCGAGGACCTGCACGGCGAAGGCCTCGTTGAGCTCGAAGAGCCCGATGTCCTCGATGGTCAGGCCGGCCTTGGCGAGGGCCTTCTCGGTCGCCGGGACCGGGCCGATGCCCATGACCTCAGGCTCGACGCCGACGAAGGCGAACTCGACCAGGCGCATCCGGACGGGCAGCCCCAACTCCTTGGCGGTGTCCTCCGCGGCGAGCAGGCAGGCGGTCGCCCCGTCGTTGATGCCGGCCGCATTGCCGGCGGTCACCCGACCGTGCGCCCGGAAGGGCGTCTTGAGCGCACCAAGGTCCTCCACGGTGGTGCCGGGGCGCGGCGGCTCGTCGGTCACGGCGAGGCCGTAGCCCTTCTCGGCGCTGCGGGTCGCGACCGGCACGAGGTCCGGCTGGATCTTGCCGGCCTGGTAGGCCGCGGCGAGCTTGTCCTGCGAGGCGACCGCGAAGGCGTCCGACCGTTCCTTGGTCAGCTGCGGGTAGCGGTCGTGCAGGTTCTCGGCGGTCTTGCCCATCACCAGCGCCGACGGGTCGACGAGCTTCTCGGCGACGATCCGCGGGTTGGGGTCGACGCCCTCGCCCATGGGGTGGCGGCCCATGTGCTCCACGCCACCGGCGATGGCGATGTCGATGGCGCCGAAGGCGATCTGACCGGCCGTTGACGCGACCGCGGTCATCGCGCCGGCGCACATCCGGTCGATGCTGTAGCCCGGCACCGTCTTCGGCAGGCCGGATAGCAGGGCCGCGGTCCGGCCGAGCGTCAGGCCCTGATCGCCGATCTGTGTGGTGGCCGCGATCGCGACCTCCTCGACCTTCTCCGGTGGCAGCTCGGGGTGGCGCCGCAGCAACTCGCGGATGCACTTGATGACCAGATCGTCGGCCCGGGTCTCGGCATAGATCCCCTTGGGTCCGGATTTGCCGAAGGGCGTCCGGACGCCGTCGACGAAGACGACCTCACGCAGACTGCGCGGCATACCTGCCTCCTTGCACGGTGTGAATGTGAGTGCGGCGCCGATCAGGGGCGCCATCGCGTCCGAGCATAACTAAGCGGTCGCTTAGCTCCTCGTCACCTAGGAGGTGAGTCGCCTCACGCCTGCTCGGCGGTGAAGGCCGTATGCAGCATGGGCGCCACGATCTCGCGCTGCCAGGGCCGCACGCCATACGCCGCGAGCGCCGCGCTGAAGGCCTCGACCTCCGGTGCGTCCGCCGGAGGCGACCAGACCACCCGCCGCAGGGGCTCGGGGGAGCAGACGTTCTCGACGGGAATGGTCCGCGCCTCGGCGAATGCTGTGAGCAGGTCGCGGGTCCGAGCCAGGCGGGCCGCGGCGAGCGGATCCTTGTCGGCCCAAGCGCGCGCCGGCGGCGGGCCCTCATGGGGCAGATTGGTCGGCGGCAACTGCGAGTCGGGCAGGGCCTTGGCCCGGGCGATCGCGGCCAGCCAGTCGCGCTGGTAGCGCCCGATCCCCCGATTGCCGGTGGGCAGCGTGCCGGGGCTGGTGAGGGCGTGCTGGGCGATGAGCACCAGGACGGCGTCGGGGATCAGCCGCCCGGGCGCGATGTCGCGGGCCGAAGCGAGGCGTTCACGTTCGTACCAGAGCTCGCGGACAAAGGCCACGCCCCGGCCGCCGCGCACCTTGTGCAGCCCGGAGGTGCGCCGCCAGGGATCGACGCGCACCGTCGGCGTCCAGTCCAGGAGAGCCGCGAACTCCTGCCGGGCCCACTCGGCCTTGCCGCTGCGGGCCAGGTCGACGCCCATCAGATTGCGGATCTCACCGAGCACCTCGACATCCAGCGCGGCATAGCGCAGCCAGGCCGTCGGCAAGGGACGTTGTGACCAGTCCGCCGCCGAGTGTTCCTTGGCCAGGACCAGGCCGAGGTAGTGCTCGACCACCGCAGCCAGGCCGACGCGCGGCAGGCCCAGCAGCCGCGCCGCGAGTTCGGTGTCGAAGAGTTGTCGCGGACGCAGCCCGACCTCGGCGAGGCAGGCGAGGTCCTGGGTGGCGGCGTGCAGGATCCACTCGGCCCCACCGATCGCGTCGTCGAGCGGGCTCAGATCCGGCACGGCGACCGGGTCGACGAGCAGGGTCCCGGCGCCCTCCCGGCGCAGTTGGACCAGGTAGGCCTTCTGGCCAAAGCGGTAGCCCGACGCGCGCTCCGCGTCCATGGCAACCGGCCCGACGCCGCCGGCGAGATCGGCGGCCGCGGCCGCGAGGCTGCGCTCGGAGTCGATCAGATCGGGCAGCCCGTCGGCGGGCGTGTCCAGCGGGACGCCCGCAGGCACGATGTCGGTCATCGGCGGCCTACCGCCGTCGACCCGGGAGCGCCACCACGCCTTCGGGCAGCGGGGGCAGTCCGGCGATGGTGCACAGCACATCGCACCAGGCGAGGAGGTGGTCGCCGTGGTCGTCGCCCAGCGGCGTCCACGAGGCCCGGATCTCGATCTCGACACTCGGATCGCGATCGCCCATCGCCCCGAAACTCTCCGAAATCACCCGGGTCACAGTGCCGGCCTCGGCGACGAATCGCAGTCCGTAGCCAGCCAGTTGTTCGGTCAGCCAAGACCAGCCGACCTCGCCGAGCAAGGGGTCCGCGCCCATCTCCGGCTCGAGCTCGGCACGGGCGAAGGTCACCGCCCGCCAGGCGCCGCCCCACGGCTCGGGACAGGACGGGTCGTGCAGCAGCACGAAGCGGCCCGACGCGAGGTCGTCCTCATCGCCGCCAGGGATGACTTCGCCAGTGAGGGCAACGGCATACGGGGCGATGCGCGCGGGCGCGGGGACCTCGGTCAGGCGGATCTCGGGGCGCGTGGCGACGCGGCGCAAGGACTCGAGCGCCTGCGCAAATGAGTCCTGCGCGGACGGTGTCTTGGTGCGGGTGGCCACATGGGGAGCGTAGGCGCTGCGCGCGAGTTTCCCGCGGAACCGCCAAATCCGGGGAGTCGTGTCCATGGGTGCCGGGACAGGCTGCGGGTCCGGCTCGCTAGGGTGCCACGGTGTTCACCCTGCTCGCGCTCGCGTCCTCCCTGGTCTGGGGGACATCGGATTTCGTCGCGGGAGTCAAGGCCAAGACCCGCCCGGCTGCGGCCGTGGTCGGGTGGTCGCAGGCCATCGGCCTGCTCGCGATGACGATTGCGGTATGCCTGCGCACTCCCCATTTCGCATCCGGCAACTGGCCACTGTGGGCGGTCCTCGCCGGGGTTTCCGGGTCGGGAGCGCTGGTCTGCTTTTATGCGGCACTGAGCACCGGAACCATGGGAGTCGTGGCACCGATCGCATCGCTCGGGGTGGTCGTGCCGGTGATTCTCGGAGTTGCCTCGGGGGAGCAGCCGGCGCTGCTCGCCTGGGTGGGCATCATGGTCGCGATCTCGGGTGTGCTGCTCGCGTCCGGGCCGGAGCTCGAGGGCGCCGTGTCCCGGCGGCCGGTGGTGCTCGCGTCGGCGGCCGGAGCGGGCTTCGGCGTGGGGTTGTTTTCGATCCACGCCGGCAGTGCTGACTCCGTCGTCGACACCCTGTGGCTGATGCGGTTGACGTCGGTCTCGCTCTTCGGGCTGGCCGCCCTGGTGCTGCGGCGCGCTGGCGGTATGACGGGCGCCGACCTGCCGGTGCTCGTCTTCGTCGGCCTCGCCGACCTGGTGGCGAACGCGCTCTTCGGCCTGGCCGCGACGCGCGGGTATGTCAGCATCGCGGCGGTGCTTGGCTCGCTCTATCCCGTGGTCACCGCGGTCTTGGCGTATGCCGTGCTCCACGAGCGCTTGCGCCGGGTCCAACTTGCGGGGGTCGCGTTGACGATGGCCGGCGTGGCGCTCATCGCCGGCGCCTGACGCGATGCGACCCCCTCGACAGGCCGGTTCGACCCCGTCGAAAGGCCGGTTCGACCCCGTCGAAAGGCCGGTTCGACCCCGTCGAAAGGCCGATTCGACACGGCCGGCGGGTCAATTCACGATCCTTGCGCGGCTGGAGGGCGTCGGGTGGCTGACAAGCGACTGGGAAGACGTCGATGCGAGCGCCGCCGGCCGACCCCGACGCCGCTATTACCGCTTGACGGGTGAGGGCGTCCATACGGCTCGGGCGGCGTTGTCCGCACGGCAGGCCGCCATCGGCGCGCGACGTCGCGCGCCTGTCCAGGGCGCGGCACGGCCGGCCACCTCGATGACGTGACGGATCGGTCACGAGGCGCGCCGGCCGGAGGGTCGTGCGGCCCGGCGAGCGGGCCGCCATACGATCGCATCATGACCCTTGCGACCGGCCCGTCCTCGCCTGCCCTGATGCAGTCGCCGCTGGTGCGCGCGGCGCATCGCGAGAGCGTGCCGCACACGCCGGTGTGGTTCATGCGTCAGGCCGGACGGTCACTTCCGGAATACCGCACCGTCCGGGCCGGCATCCCGATGCTGGAGAGTTGTCGGCGTCCCGACCTGGTCGCCGAGATCACCCTGCAACCCGTGCGTCGACATGGGGTGGATGCGGCAATTTTCTTCTCCGACATCGTCGTTCCGGTCGCGGCCGTCGGCCTCGATATCGACATCGTGCCGGGTGTCGGGCCGGTAGTCGCCGATCCGATTCGCACCTGGGGCGACCTGGCACGCCTGCCCGAACTGACCGCCGACGCGATTCCTGACATCCGGGATTCCGTGCTTTTGCTCGTCGCGGAGCTGGGTGCAACGCCGCTGATCGGGTTTGCGGGCGCGCCCTTCACGCTGGCGAGCTATCTGGTCGAGGGCGGCCCAAGTCGCAATCACCTGCGCACCAAGGCGCTCATGCATGGCGATCCGGATCTGTGGAATGCGTTGTGCGCCAGGCTTGCTCAGATCTCGGCAGCGTTCTTAAGGGTGCAGGTCGAGGCGGGCGCCTCGGTCGTGCAGCTCTTCGACTCGTGGGCCGGCGCGCTGTCGCGAGCGGACTATGAGAAGTTCGTCCAGCCGCACTCGGCCGCCGTGTTGGCGAGCGTGGGCGAGCTCGGCGTGCCTCGGATCCACTTCGGCGTCGGGACCGGTGAGCTGCTGCCGTCGTTGGCAGCGGCCGGTGCCGACGTGGTCGGCGTCGACTATCGTGTCGCCCTGCCCGACGCCATCGCTCGCCTCGGCAGATCGTATGCCGTGCAAGGCAACCTCGACCCGGCGCTGCTCTTCGCGCCGTGGGAGGCACTCGAGCGCGAGACGCGTCGCATCCTCGCCGAAGGTGCGTCCGCGCCAGGGCACATCTTCAATCTGGGCCACGGCGTCCTGCCCGAGACCGACCCCGATGTGCTGACGCGACTGGTCGCGCTGGTCCACGAGGCCGGCGTGCGCTGACGCCGGCGATCAGCCCTCCGCGCCTGGGCGCGGCGCCGGAGTGGGTGCGTGGGCCGGCGCCGGCGTGGGTGCCGGGTGCGCCACTCACGCCATCGGGTCCGGCAGGGGGGCCGAAGTGTTGCGCTGGGTAACCTTGGGCGGCCGGGCCGCCCGGCGGGCCTGCAGGCGACGCCGGATGTAGACAATCGGCACGGCGAGCACGGCGCCGAGCAGCGCGAACGGCAAGACCGCGCCGACGATCGTGAAGAGCGCGGCGAGCGAGCCGACGAAGGCCTTCCAGCCCGCCTTCAACCCGCCGGTGAAGCCCGTCGCTGGGTTGGACAGGGCGCTGTCGATCAGGCTGGGATCGGTCGTCAGGTTGATGGTGATCGGGCTGCGCGAGGTGCTGCGATCCAGTTCCTGCAGTCGCGCCTCAATGGCCTCGAGTTCGGCCTGGCGGCTGGAGAGTTCGCGTTCGAGTTTCACGAGTTGGTCGATGTCGTCGGTCTTGTCGATGAGGTCCTGGATGCGCGCGACGGACTTCTTCATCGTGACGACGCGGGCTTGGACGTCGACATACTCGCCGGTGACATTCTCGGTCTGGCTGCGCCGATCGAGGACTGTCCCGATGCGCTGGAGCTCGTCCAGCGTGGCATCCAATTTGTCTGTGGGCACCGAAATCACCAGTGCCGCATAGGTTGTCGGGCTGATCCCAGCCCGCTCGTCGGTCTCGGTCCCGGTCGTGCCGATGTTCTCCGAGAGCACGTAGCCGGCAGCAGCAACATTGATGGCTCGCACCTGCGCGGTCGCCTTGCCGACGTCGTCGACTTGTAGGGAGAGCGTCGCCGTGCGGGTCAACTTCTGCGCATCGACTGCGACGCTCGACGATTCGGCCTTGTCGCCCGCGGCGCCGCGTGCCACGCCCACCTCGGCCGGCGCGGGCCCGGCCGCCCCGCTCGTAGCGACCGCTCCACTGCTACCGCCGCCGCTGCATCCGCCGAGGATGCCGATCGTGCCGGCGAGGCTGAGGGCCAGGGTTGCGCGGGCGATTCGCGACGTCATCATCGGTTGCTCCTGGGATCGGTGCTTCGCCCTGCGACGTCACCCTGCCGGTGGCCGTTCCCCGGTCGCGACATAAGTTGTGCGGGTGTACCGGATCGTTATCGTCGGTGGTGGCCTAGCCGGTCTGGCTGCCGCGTGGGAGTTAGTGAGCGCTTCTGAAGCCGACAGCGAGGTGCTCGTGCTCGACGGGAGCGATCGCGTCGGCGGCAAGTTGCGTCAGGAGGTCGTCGGTGGGCGCCTGGTTGACGTCGGCGCCGAATCGATGCTCGCCGTTCGCCCCGAGGCGCGCGAGCTGATTGCCGAGATAGGCGCCGGCCAACGGCTCGTGATCCCCGCGACGACCGCTGCTTCCGTCTGGTCCCACGGGGCGCTGCACCCGTTGCCGCCAGGTTCACTGATGGGGGTTCCACGGCGCCCGGCTGACGCGACCGGGATCCTCAGCGCGCAGGGCATGGAACGGCTGCGGGCTGCCCTCGTTCCGCCGGCTCCGACTCGTGACGTCAGCGTCGGTGACTACGTCGCGGCGGCCCTTGGCGATGAGGTGGTCGACCGGCTCGTCGACCCACTGCTCGGCGGTGTGTATGCCGGCGACGCTCGGCAGATCTCACTGGCTGCCGCGGTCCCGGCCATCCACGCCAAGGCACTGTCTAGCGACCCGTTGCTGGATTCCTCCCCGCCCACGCCCGAATCACCTTCGGCCCCAGCGCAATCGGCCTTCATCGGCATAGACGGGGGAGTCGGCGTGCTGCCCGAACTTCTCGCCGATGCGATCGCCAAGCGCGGCGGGCGGATCCGCACCGGGGCCGTTGTCCGGGAGGTGCGCCGCGCCGTCGCGGGCTGGGAAATCGTCGCCGGACCAACGATCGCCCCCGAGGTCATCACCGCCGACGCGGTTATCCTCGCGCTCCCGCCGGCGCCCGCGCGGCGCCTGCTGGGACCGGTCGCGCCCTCGGCCGCCCACGAGTTGGCCGCCATCGAGACGGCGTCCATGGCCATCGTCACCTTCGCCTTCCCGCGCGTGGCGATGCCGGCCTTGCCCGGCTCGGGCTTCCTCGTGCCACCCGTCGAAGGACGCGCCATCAAGGCGAGCACCTTCAGTTCCCAGAAGTGGGGATGGCTGGCCGACGCGGCGCCCGAGACCGCGTATGTCCGCGCCTCGCTCGGGCGCCACCGCGAAGAGGCCGCTCTCCAGGTCGACGACCGCACCCTGGCCGCGCGTGCGCTCGCCGATCTGCGCGCGATCGCGGGCGCCCTCCCGGACCCGCTCGATGCGCACGTCCAGCGTTGGGGCGGCGCCCTCCCGCAGTATGCCGTCGGCCACCTCGACCGGATTGCGCTGGTGCGCAAGGCGATCGGCGAGATCGACGGGCTCGAGGTGGCCGGCGCGGCATACGACGGGGTGGGCATTCCGGCGGTCATCGGCTCGGGCCGGCGGGCCGCGCGGGCCATCCGCACGGCATACGGGCCGGGGGAGTGACGGCGCGACCCGATTCGGCGCGCACGGGGCGACGGGTTCAGAATGGCGGAATGTCCGATCGACCCGTCCCGAGCAAGCCCACGCCCGCGCGCATGCGCGAAATCAACGACAGCATCCGGTATGCCATGTGGTCGGTCTTTGCGGTCGAGACGCCGCTGGGGCACGCGGGCCGGCAGGCCTACGTCCGCGATGTCGAGAAGTTGTTCGCCGACGTGGAGGCGGGTGGCGTCGTGATCCGTGGCGTCTATGACGTCGCCGGTCTGCGAGCGGACGCCGACCTGATGATCTGGTGGCACGCCGAGAGCATCGAGTTGCTCCAGGACGCCTACCACCGCTTCTTGCGCTCGGGCCTGGGACAGCACCTCAAGCCGGTGTGGTCCAATGCCGCGCTGCACCGTCCGGCGGAGTTCAACAAGAGCCATATCCCGGCCTTCATGGCCGACGAGGAGGCGCGTAACTATGTGTGCGTGTATCCGTTTGTGCGGTCCTACGACTGGTATGTCATCGACGATGCCGAACGCCGCGACATGCTGCGCGAGCACGGCCAGATGGCGAGGGACTACCCGGATGTGCGCGCCAACACGATTGCCGCCTTCGCGCTCGGTGACTACGAGTGGATCCTGGCCTTCGAGGCCGATGAGTTGCACCGGATCGTGGACCTGATGCGCGAGTTGCGCGCCTCCCGGGCCCGCCTGCACGTGCGCGAGGAGACCCCCTTCTTCACCGGCCCCCGCGTCACCCTCCCCGCCCTGATCGAGCGCCTGCGGTGACGCCGGCTACTCGGCCGGCCGGAGTGTCAGCGAGATGGAGTTGATGCAGAAGCGCTGGTCGGTCGGGGTCTGATAGCCCTCGCCCTCGAAGACGTGGCCCAGGTGGCTGCCGCAGTTGGCACACCGGACCTCGACTCGCGGGCGGCCGGGGAGCAAGCGGTCCTCCAAATACTCGACGCTGTCGCCGGCCAGCGGGGTGTAGAACGACGGCCAGCCGCAATGGCTCGCAAACTTCGTCTCCGATGCGAAAAGCTCGGCGCCGCACGCTCGGCAGGCATACACGCCCACCGTCTCGTCATCCTCATACTCGCCGCTGAACGGCCGCTCGGTCCCGGCCTCGCGCAGCACGTGGAACTCCTGCGGCGTCAACTGGGCCCGCCACTCATGCTCGCTCTTGGTGACGGCATAGTCCCGGTCGCTGTGCAGGCTGCTCATGCCAACGATTCTGGCACGTCGTGGTCGGCACCCGTCGCGAGATCACCGCACGCAATCGACTGGGCACCGGCGGCCGCGAGATAGTCGCGACCGCCGCTGTCGCCGGTCAGCGTTGCTCTCATGGGGGCCAGGTGATCGCGACCGACCACCACCGGGTGCCCCGGCAAATTGCCGTATGCCGCCCGCACCAGTGCGTCCGGTCGCCCGGCGGCGCTGTCGAGCACCCGGGCGACGACGGGTGCACCGACGTCCGGGAGGTCGATCAGGTGCAGAACGAGCAACTCGGCGTCCAGTTCGGCAGCGAGATCGAGGGCGGCGCGGACGCTGGCGCTCATGCCGCTCGCCCAGTCGGGCACCTCGACCGCCAAGACGCCGGGCGGGGCATCCACGACGGCTGCACCCATGCAGACAGCCACTCGGTCGCAGCCGCCGTTGCGCAATGCGGCCACGGACTGTTCGAGCCAGTGCCCTTGGTGCGCAAGGATCTTCGGACCGCCGAAGCGGCGGCCTGCCCCAGCGGCGAGCACGACACCTACGGTGTGGACCCGGCCGTTCCTCGCGCTGCACATGGCCACATTCTTCCGCGCCGGTCGCCCGGGCAGACGGGACGCCCGATACCGGTGGGAGACCTGAGACGATAGGGGCGTGAGTTCTAAGGCGACGGCAAAGCGCGCGGCCATCGGCGCGGCCGCGGTCAGCAGTTCGGCCGCGGCCGGAGCTGCCGGCGCTGCTCTGGGCGCGGCGGCCTACTTCGCCCGGCGCGTCCTAACTCCGGATCGGCGTAAACCGGACGACTGCGAGGTGCTGTCGACGGCCACGGACTCGGTGGTCCTGGCCGCCAACGCCGAGACGGTGGTTCCCGGCCGCTATGGCCTGTGGCTGGACGGCAGCCGCGGCCACATCCGCATCGGCGAGATCCTCGATCGCGACGAGGCCACCGTTCGCCGTCGCATCGAGGCCCAAGACTTCGGCATCATCCGCCCCGGCCCGGCGCGCTGGAACGGGTACTACTACTGCTCGCCGCCCGAGATCAGCCTCGGTCTGGCAACCCGACACGTCGAGATCGTCACGGATCTCGGGCCGATGCCGGCCTGGCTCATCCCCGGGATGGGTGACGGGAGCCGCTGGGCGATCCTTGTCCACGGCCGCGGCGCGCGCCGTGAGGAGACGATCCGGGCGATTCCGCCGGTGCTGGCCGCACGGCATACGGTTCTGGTGCCGAGCTATCGCAACGACGAAGGCGCTCCGCCCGGCCCGGACGGTCGCTACAACCTCGGGCTGTCCGAGTGGCGCGACATCGAGTCGGCCATCGCGTATGCCGTGGCCGAAGGTGCCAGAGACGTCACCTTGGTGGGGTGGTCGATGGGCGGGGCGATCGTGCTGCAGGTCCTCGCCCAGTCCGCTCTTGCCTCGGCGGTCACCCGCGTGGTTCTCGACGGCCCCGTCGTGGACTGGACTGACGTGCTGGCCCACCACGCGCGCGCCCACGGCGTGCCCTCGCCGGTCGGTGATCTGAGCCGGACCATCATGGGCAAGAAGTGGTCGCGGCGGCTGGTCGGTGTGCACGACACGGTTGACGTCGCCCAGACCAACTGGGTTGCCCGAGCCGCCGAGTTGCACCACCCGATCCTGCTCATCCACAGCATCGACGACGAGTTCGTCCCGGCCGGGCCGTCGCTTGCCCTTGCCGAGGCGCGCCCGGACCTCGTGACTGTCGTGCACTGGGAGCTGGCACGGCATTGCAAAGAGTGGAACACCGATCCGGCGCGCTGGGAGTATGCTGTCAGCGACTTCCTCAAGGCCTGATCGGCTGCCCGCCTGCGGTCCTGCTCCTTGCGGAATGCGCAGCTGCGGACCGTGCCGGACTCAGCTGTGGCCGGACGTCTCCGGCACGCGCCAGAGCCCAAGCAGGGTCGAGTCCGACTCCAGGAGAACCTTCACTCTTAACTGGACGTCGAAGTTTGCGCCGTGAGCGATCCGCGGGTGAGCACCGCCGATGCCACGCGGGACCCACGTCAGCGCGACCTCGTCCACGAGATTGCGCGCAAGCAAGGCCGCGTGGACGCGCGGCCCGCCCTCGCACAGGATGTTGTGGCGGCCCTCGCGGCCCAACGCCACGATCACCTGGCCGAGGTCGACGTCCTCCTCGCCGAGCACCCACACATTCGCGTCGCCGAGTTGCTGGCGCGCGGCCCGGACATTGCCCGCCTCGGCCCCGGACCCCGTCACAAGCACGACATGACCATCCCTCGGCGGGTCGACAAAGCCGCGGGGCACCCGGCAACGCCGGCTGACCACGATCAGCGGAGGACCGTCCGCAGGACGATAACCCTCCGCGTCCGCGGTCGCCTCACCAACCAGGACGACATCGCACAGCTCGCGGTTGAGGTCGAAGACGATCTTGTCGGCGGCGTTGTTGATCGACCCCGTCAGGCCACTGGGGCCGGTAGCGGCCCCATCGAGAGTGGCGACGAAGTTTGTGCGCACCCCGCCCCCGCCCGGCCAGGCATAGAGCGCCCGAAGCGCGTCGATGTCGGTCTCGGTGCCGGGCGCCACGGGAGTGGGGGAATCGGCATACAACAATCGCATCGGCCCAGTCTGGCGCACCGCGTCGCAGGGCCTGCCATTATGCGTGGCATGGGTAAGTCGGAGAAGACGAAGAAGTCATCGGCCAAGGCCACCAAGGCAGCCAAGGGCAAGGCGAAGAAGAACTCCAAGGACGCCAAAGAACTGGAGATCATCGCCAAGGAGCTGGCCAAGCAAGAGGCCAAAGCTGCGGCCAAGGTCGCCGAGGAGGCCGCCAAGAGCCCGACGCCCGCCGCCTTCGTCGGCGCACTGCGGGTGGGTCCCGGATTCGCCCTCGCCGATGTCGACCCGGCCTCGACCCCGGCGTTCGCGGGGGACAAGGCGGCGGGTGCCATGCTCCTCGCCCCGCTCGCGGAGCAAGTTAGTGACCTGCAGGAACGCCTGTATGCCGATTCCAAGGCCGGCGGGAAGCGCTCCATCCTGCTCGTGGTTCAGGGCATGGACACCTCGGGCAAGGGCGGCATCATGCGGCACGTCGTCGGGGCCGCCGACCCGCAGGGCATCGAACTGACGTCGTTCAAGGCGCCGACCGCAGAAGAGCGTGCCCACCCCTTCCTATGGCGGATCCGCAACGCCCTGCCGGGCTACGGCAAGATCGGCGTCTTCGACCGCTCACAGTACGAGGACGTGCTGATCGTCCGGGTGCACAATCTGGTGCCGCGGCAGCAGTGGTCGCGCCGGTATGCCCAGATCAACGCCTTCGAAAAGAGCGTTGCCGCCTCCGGCACCACGATCGTCAAGGTCATGCTGCACATCTCCAAGGAGGAGCAGAAGGCCCGGCTGGCCGAGCGGCTCGCCAACCCGGAGAAGTATTGGAAGTTCAACCCGGGCGACATCGATGAGCGTCAGTCGTGGGACGCCTATATGGAGGCCTATCAGGCCGCCTTGGAGAAGTGCTCCACCGATGAGGCGCCCTGGTATGTCGTTCCCGCCGACAAGAAGTGGTATGCCCGGTTGGCCGTCATGAATCTCCTCCTCGCGGCACTGCAGGACATCGACCCGCAGTGGCCGGCCGCCGGCTTCGACGTCGCCGAGCAGCAGGCCCGGCTCGCCGAAAGCTAACCCTCCACTTCACCCTGAGCTGCTAGCACGCTCCAGAAGCGGGCCGGCAGCTGCCGTGACAGCAGCCGGCGAGAGCGTGCCGAAAGTCGCGCCGTGGTCACCGGCCACGCGTGAGGCGAGAAATGCCTCGGCGATCGCCGGCTCGGCATACCGGGCGAGCAGCGCTGCCTGCAGAGTGATCGCCAGCCGCTCCACGGTCCGGCGGGCCTCGATCGGTGCGTGCTCGTGCCCGGCGCGGGCGCCGATCTCCTCAATGGCGTCGATGGCCCGATCCAATCGCGCATCGACGCCGCGGGCGGCGCCGGCCTCCTTGGCCAGCGCCGCGACGCTGGCCGGCTCGCGGGTCATCGCGCGCAGCACGTCGAGCGCGTTGACATTGCCCGATCCCTCCCAAATCGAGTTCAGCGGGGCCTCGCGATAGAGGCGTGCCAGACCGTTCTCCTCGACATAGCCAAGACCGCCCAGGCACTCCAGGGCCTCGGCCACCATCGGCGAGGTCCGCTTGCACACCCAGAATTTTCCCAGTGCCACGCCGAGCCGCGCGAAGTCGCTGTCGCCCTCGTCGACGGCGTGCGCCAGCCGCATCGCGAGCAGCGTGGCCGCCTCGGACTCCAGTGCCAGATCGGCCAGCACATTGCGCATCAGCGGCTGATCGATCAGCGGCCGGCCGAAGGTCATCCGGTGGGCCGTATGGTGCGTGGCCCGCACGAGCGCCTGCCGCATCGTCGCGCTCGACCCGAGGGTGCAGTCGAGTCGGGTGCCGGCGACCATGTCGATGATCGTCCGTATGCCGCGCCCCTCGACCCCCAGCAGGGTCGCCCAGGAGTCATCGAACTCGACCTCCGACGACGCATTCGAGCGATTGCCCAGTTTGTCCTTCAGGCGTTGCAGCGCAAACGAATTGCGCGTGCCGTCGGGCAGGGCGCGGGGGAGGAGGAAGCAACTGAGACCGGCCGGCGCCTGGGCCAGGACGAGGAAGGCGTCGCTCATCGGCGCGCTGCAGAACCACTTGTGGCCACGCAGGCGATAACTGCCCGCGCCCAGCGGCCCTCGCGGATCCGGAGTTGCCGTCGTGCTGTTGGCCCGGACGTCGGAACCGCCCTGCTTCTCCGTCATGCCCATCCCGACGATGGCGCCCCGCTTCTGCTCGATCGGCACCAGCGCCGGCTCGTAGCTGCGGGAAGCGACCTTGGGCAGCCACTCCGTGGCCGCCCCGGGGGTCGCCGCGAGCACCGGCCCCGCGGCATACGACATCGAGATCGGGCACAGGTGCCCGTTCTCGACCTGGCTCCAGAGGTAGAAGCCGGCGGCCCGGGCTAAGTGCGCACCGGGACGGGCACCCGGAAGCCAGGGCCCGGCGGTCAAGCCGTGTTCGACGGCGACGGTCATCAGTGCGTGATAGCTCGGGTGGTAGACGACCTCATCGAGGCGATTGCCTCGAGGGTCGTGAGTGCGCAGGCGCGGCGGGAACTGATCCGCCTCGTCCGCCCACGCGGCTGCCGCTGCCGTGCCGGCCAGTTCCCCAAGGTGGCGGGCGTCGGGATCGGGTGCGCCCCAACGGGTCAGGGCATCACGAAGGGTGGGATCGGACGCGAAGAGGTCGACGCCGGCATACGGCGGGGGTTGATTGCGGACCTCGTGCGTCGCCATGCGCGCAGGATAGGCCGCGCCTGAGGTGAGTAGTCCTGCTCACGCGGGTGACCTGCCTCGCTCGGGACACTTCAGGCATGGCAAGACGTGCGTGGATCCTGGCCTCGGCCACCGCTCTCGCACTGGCGGGATGTGGCAACGTCGTCACGACGAAGATCGTCGGGATAGTGGGGCTGAGCGCCGATGCCGCCGGCAACCCGGTAGTGATCGTCGCGCCGTGCGGCGCGGCATACGACCAGGTCCAGGTGATGGGCCTGATCGACAGACGCACTGCGGATGCGACCGTCCAAAATCCGGTCCTACTCGACTTGGCCTCGGCCACAACACATTCCGAGCCCTTCACGGTCTCGCTGACTCAACCCGCGCCGGACTGGACCGCCCGAGGGGGATTCGAGCCGACGGCGCAAACCGGCCTCGACATCGGTGCCGGGTCGGGCACCGAGGACATGGGTGCGACGCCCGTGCAGGTCAGCGCCCAGGACTACGCGAACGTGACGGCCGATGTGGTGATCGTGCGGGAGGGGGAGCGCTGGTCGCGCGCCGACTTCGACCGGATCGCCTGTGACCACAACGCCTGGCCGACTGCTGCGACGTCGACGTCGTAAGCGTTCCGTTATCGCCCGGCCACCGTGTCGAGTCACAACTTTCCCTTGCGCCACAGTTATCTTGGTCGAATGGTGGAGGCGAAGGGTGCGCTGAAGGGTGCGCTCGCGCGGATCCCGGGGGGTCTGTGGCTCGCCCGGCTGGTTGCCGAAACCGTCCGGATCTGTTTGCGCTATCGCGTCACCGGTCTCGCCTCCGAGGCCGGATTCTTTGCGTTGTTGTCCTTCCCGCCCTTGATCCTCGGCCTCTTCGGTGGGGTCGGCTACCTCGGGCAGTGGCTGGGCGAGGTGACGATCGAGAGCTTCACTTCGCAGATCTCGGAGTATGCCGGCCGCTTCCTGACGCCGGAGATCATTCAGGACCTGCTGCTGCCGACGGTGACCGACGTCTTCTCCGGGGGACGCGCCGACCTGATCTCGTTGGGCTTCGTGCTCTCGCTGTGGTCCGGCTCGCGCGCGCTGAACGTCTTCGTCGACACCATCACGATCATGTATGGCCAGTCCGGCGTGCGGGGGATCGTGCGCACCCGCGCGCTGAGCTTCACGCTCTACATCGTCACCCTGCTCGTCGGGGTCGTGATGATCCCGCTGGTCTTGATCGGCCCGACGCTGGTGGGCCGGCTGTTGCCGCCGAGCCTGGAGCTACTCGTCGGCCTCTACTGGCCGGTGGTGACGGTGCTCGTGGTGGCCTCGCTGACGACGCTCTATCACATCGCCACGCCCAAGAAGACGCCGTGGGTGCGCGACCTGCCCGGCGCCGTGCTGACCCTGGTGTTGTGGGCGCTGGCGTCGTGGTTCGTGCGAGGCACTATCGCGGCGTCGCTGGGCGGGACGTCGATCTACGGCCCGCTTTCAACCCCGATCGTGCTGCTGATCTGGCTCTATGCGATCGCCATCTCGGTCCTCATCGGTGCCGCCTTCAACGCGGCCACGCTGCGTGTCCAGCCCGTCGCCAAGGCGGTCGAGGCGCGCCGGGAACGCGCGGTTCGGCCGCTGACGCCCTTCCCCGAGGGGGACGCCGAGGAGTCGAAACTCTCTCGATTTGGGTATGTCCGCTCGCATGGGTTAATGTCTGTGCGCGCCAGAACGAAGCGAATGTCGGTTCCGGCGCATGCGGATGTAGCTCAGTTGGTAGAGCGCAACCTTGCCAAGGTTGAGGTCGCCGGTTCGAGGCCGGTCATCCGCTCGGAGGGTTAGCCGCCCCCGTTGGTGGAGTGGCCGAGAGGCGAGGCAACGGCCTGCAAAGCCGTGTACACGGGTTCAAATCCCGTCTCCACCTC
>Ga0075158_10000624_pt1 | contig 28562 bp, 29 predicted proteins | sample JI91814BDNA_FD_70968 | JGI IMG/M metagenome (GOLD analysis project Ga0075158, IMG submission 70968) | Wastewater effluent complex algal communities from Wisconsin, to seasonally profile nutrient transformation and Carbon sequestration -... | ecosystem: Engineered > WWTP > Effluent > Algae... | reverse complement strand
TCGTCGGAACTCACTCCTACAGATGCGGTTCCGTTGTAGGTCAACATGGTGATGTTGACAGCCGCACCGATCGTTGCGACGAGTGGATACATCCGCTCGATACGAGCACCGGCAATCCAGACCGGAACTGGAATGCCGGGGACATTGGACGCCGTCACATCACTCGCCTGCGCCGCAGCCGACAGAATGTCCGTGGGAATGAACCGGGAAATCTCACCGAGCTCATTCGCGAATGCCAGTGCTGGTTCCTTCCGAATATTTGCGACCGTTTCCGATATCTGATCCATCAGATTGCGGGTTTCTCTGATCGAGATCGGAATCTCGAATCGCGCAATGTTGACCGCATTGCCCGAACCGGAGCCTTCAGTTCGAGTGCTGACTGGCATATTGATTCGCAAACGTGTCACCGGACGGCCCAACCGTTTGTGATAGACGCCGAGCCCATCACTGACGGCGGCCAAGAACACGTCGTTAACGGTGTGCTCCGATTCCTTGCCCACCGCCCGCATCTTGGCGAAAGGAACGTCAAAGGTTCCAAAGTGGTAGTTGATGCTGCGCTCGGTCATGATCGGAGACAACGGGCCAACCGGAATCCTGGTGAACCGCGCCAGGGAACCGACCGTCCGGGCAATTCGATTTGCCGTGTCAGTCGGGTGCCGAAGGGCAACCAACGACATCGGTCCGATCCCCTGCACGAAATCATTCGTGGTCCGAGCGATCCAGCCAAACTTGTCGCGAACGATTGCCTGTGCGAATCCGGCACGATCCAGATCTTCAGCCTTCGGCGCGGGCTTCATCGGACCGAGGTCCTCACCAGTTGGTGTGAAGTCGAACAGCGATGCGCCGAGCAGCACGGCCCCTTGCCCGTCAGCGATTGCGTGATGCAACTTAAGGATGATGGCTGCCTTGCCGCCTGGGAGGCCTTCAAGAACGGTGACTCGCCAAAGCGGTCGATCCCGATCGAAATCGGTCATGCTCTGGCGCCGCGCGTCTTCCAGAACGTCGTGCCAGGTCGACCCGGCCGGCATCTTGAAGCGGCGCATATGGAAGTTGAGGTCGAAGTTGGAATCAAAGATCAGCCGCGGAGTCGTCAGCCCGCCCTGATCGATCACGCGCTGACGAAGCACGGTGTTGACGCGCGATGCGCGATCAAATCGATCGAGCAATTGGTCCCAGTTTGGAGCAGTTTCGGTGATGAGTAGCCCAATGATCGTTGAACGCATCACCGGATCATCTGAGGCACTTCGCCACGCGGCAAAGTCGAAACCGCTCATCCGCTCCGCGGACTTGGAAGCTGCGCGGCGACTTGTGCGCCCATCTGTCGACTTCGAACCCGCCACAAAATCCTCCTGGTGCCTACGAATGCTTGTACAGCAACGCTAGTGGCAGAAAGACCGTGACGCAGGGCGGAGCGGATTCTGCTCGCCATTGCAGGCCAGCACTGGTACACCCGAGGGTCTATTCGTTCAAGGCTTCCATGATCTCGTCGCTGACGTCGAAGTTGGCGAACACGTTCTGAACGTCGTCGCTGTCGTCGAGCCCATCGATGAGTTTGAAGACTTTGCGAGCACCATCTTCATCGACCGGGACTGTCACGCTGGGCAGAAATGATGCCTCTGCCGAGTCGTAGTCAATGCCTGCAGATTGCAGCGCAGTCCGGACGGCAATGAGATCGCCGGCCTCACTGACAACCTCAAATGCTTCACCCAAGTCGTTCACTTCTTCGGCGCCTGCATCAAGCACAGCGTCGAGTACGTCGTCCTCAGTGGTTGCCGCCTTGGGGACGATGACAACTCCCTTTCGGCTGAACAAGTACGCAACCGACCCCGGGTCAGCCATCGTGCCCCCACCGCGAGTCATCGCAGTTCGAACGTCACCAGCAGCGCGATTCCGATTGTCCGTCAAGCACTCGATCAAGATCGCGACACCATTCGGTCCGTAACCCTCGTACATGATTGTTTGCCAATCGGCGCCACCGGCTTCGGCACCTGAACCCCGTTTGACGGCGCGTTCGATGTTGTCCAGCGGAACCGAGTTCTTTCGGGCCTTTTGAATGGCGTCGTACAACGTCGGGTTGCCATCCGGGTCGGCACCACCGGTGCGAGCGGCAACTTCAATGTTCTTGACCAGCTTGGCAAACAGCTTCCCGCGCTTGGCGTCGATAACTGCCTTCTTGTGCTTCGTGGTTGCCCACTTGGAATGGCCGCTCATGCGTCGCCTTTCACTATCTGCAGGAAGTACTGATGGACTCGTCGGTCCGGGGTCAGTTCGGGGTGAAACGATGTCGCAAGTAACCGACCCTGCCGGACCGCGACGATCCTACCGGGACTCCCCGGATCCGCCACTCGCGCCAGAACTTCAACCGAATCAGTGGTCTCTTCAACCCACGGGGCCCGAATAAACACGGCGGGAAATGGATCACCCGGAATCACCGGCATCACAACGTCCGCTTCGAACGAGTCCACTTGGCGTCCAAATGCGTTTCTGCGAACCGCAATGTCAATTCCGCCAAACGACGGCCGATCTTCTCGACCGTCAAGGACCCGGTCGGACAACATGATCATTCCGGCACACGAGCCGTAGACGGGTATACCGTCCGAAACCAACGTGCGAATTGGGTCGAACAGACCACTTCGTTGAGCAAGTAGCGAAATTGTTGTCGATTCTCCGCCGGGAATGAGGAGCCCTTCGAGATCGTCAAGATCGGATTCTTCTCGCACCCGAATGACTGTGGCGCCAACATCCGCCATCGCCGCCTCGTGCTCGCGAAACCCTCCCTGAAGGGCTAGAACACCAACGCGAGGTGCGCGCTTACCTACCAACCGCGCTCGGCCAATCGGTGCGGCTGCGGGATCGACTCAACATTGATCCCGACCATCGCTGGACCCAGATTGCGCGACACCTTGGCGATCACATCTGGGTTGTCGAAGTTCTGTGTTGCGGCAACGATTGCTTCCGCACGATCAGCGGCGCGCTTGAGCTTCTTAGCTTTTGAATCATGCTCATCACCGGACTTGAAGATGCCCGAACCAACGAAGACGCCTTCTGCCCCGAGCTGCATCATCATCGCCGCGTCTGCGGGAGTAGCAATACCGCCAGCGGTGAAAAGCACGACGGGAAGTTTCCCAGCCTCGGCGACCTCAACGACGAGGTCGTAAGGGGCCTGCAACTCCTTGGCGGCTACGTAAAGTTCATCCTTGGGAAGCGATGTGAGCCAACGGATCTGGTCGCGCATCTTGCGCATGTGTGTTGTCGCGTTGGATACGTCGCCAGTCCCGGCTTCGCCCTTTGACCGAATCATCGCTGCGCCTTCAGAAATGCGCCGCAATGCCTCTCCAAGGTTCGTGGCACCACACACGAAGGGAACCGTGAATGCCCACTTGTCAATGTGATTGGCGTTGTCGGCGGGAGTCAGGACCTCAGACTCGTCGATGTAGTCAACGCCTAGAGCCTGCAGCACCTGCGCCTCGACGAAGTGCCCAATGCGAGCCTTCGCCATGACCGGAATACTCACCGCGGCTTCAATACCTTCGATCATTTCCGGGTCGCTCATACGCGCGACGCCGCCCTCGGCACGAATGTCAGCAGGAACACGCTCGAGGGCCATGACCGCAACAGCACCAGCATCTTCGGCGATTTTGGCCTGCACCGGATCGACGACGTCCATGATGACGCCACCCTTGAGTTGTTCGGCCATACCGCGCTTTACCCGGTCGGTGCCGACAGAGCGCGCTTGCGTAGAGGACTTTTTCGAAGGCATGGGCCAATGGTAGGCGTAGCCACCAAGCGGCCGACCACGAGTCGCCGCCTTTCCCCGTTGCAATGGGCTGTTCCGGCTATCGCCCTTCGAAACCTTCGGGCACCTCGTCGTCCATCTCGACCGTCTGAGGCCATGGAGTGTGACCTGCGAGGCGGAACCACCTCACAAGGTGTTGCCTGCGCACGGCTCGGCACGCCCGGACGGCATCGTTGTAGAACCTGCGCGAAATCGATGCTCGATGCAGAGCCGCGCTTAGCTGGTTCCCGAGCTGGCGACCTTCGGGATCTTCAAAGAGCACGGCAACCTCGTCGCGGGTTCCGATTGTCGCCGCAAGCGCCTTCGTGAGGTCACTTTCAGGTTGGGCCCGATCAACTGGATCGCCCTCATTCTCCTGGGCACGAATTGCCGCATCTGCCAGAACGAGACTCGCCGCCGGATCCAGCTTGCCCGACATCGCGACTTCCAAGGCAATGGCGCTTCGCCGTAGGAGTTGCTCATTGAGTGACGCGTAGGCAGTGTCGACTCGATGGTGTAGCCGATCGAGACGCCCAGCGGTCGAGGCCAAGTACACCCCGAAGATGATCAAGACAATGACGACTCCGATGATGATCCACATCATCCGAACCGCCCAAAGACCTGTCCGCTGAAGTCCGCTTCGACCTTCACACCGGGTTGCAAAACAGCTTCGTAGACCCGCACGACGTCGCGAGCAACACTGGCCCAGTCAAATTCGCGGGACCGACGGAACCCTTCGATGCGAAGTGCCTCGCACCGCTCATCGCTAGTGAGCAGGACTTCGAGTTGGGCAGCAAGGTCAGCTGAGTCCTCATTGGCAAAGAGTGCGCCTGCCTGACCGTACTCAAGCACCTTCGCAAATGCTTCGATGTCGCTAGCGAGGACTGGGGTCCCGGCAGCCATTGATTCCAGCAACACGATGCCGAAGCTCTCGCCACCAGTGTTCGGAGCGATGTAGACGTCTGCGGACTTGAAGGCTCGCACTTTGTCGTCTTCGCTGATCAGGCCGAGGAATTCCACATGGTTGGCAATCTCGGGAGCTAGCGATGCACGAACACCGTCAATGTCTCCTGGGCCGGCAATCAACAGGCGGATATCACCAAATCTGCTCACGATCGACGGCATCGCCTCGAGGAGCACATGCAAACCCTTTCGGGGTTCGTCGATGCGCCCGAGAAACAGAATCGTCTTACCTGGCCGCGGGTATCCATCGAATGGATCCCCAACTTCAAACTGCTTGCAGGTCACACCATTGGGAATCAGCACAGCGTCTCCGCCGACGTTTTCCACGAGCGTCTGGCGCGCCTTCTCACTGACCGCAATTCGACCCGAGATCTTCTCCATTGCGGTCTGCAGTAGGTAGTAGAAAGCGGTCATCGCGCGCGACCGCTCAGACGACGAATGCCAGGTCGCCACCAGCGGTCCGTCGCACACCCAACAAGCAAGCACGGACAAACTCGGGCTCGCCGGTTCGTGAACGTGGACCACGTCAAAGTCCCCGTCGCGAACCCACCGACGAACCCGCGCGGCAGAAACCGGACCGAAGCTCAAGCGAGCGACAGATCCGTTGTATGGGACCGGGATCGGACGACCGGCCGACACCACAAAGGGCTCGAGGTCCGATTCGTCCTCGCACGGAGTGAGCACGCTCACTTCGTGACCCTGGTCTTGCAACGCGTACGCGAGATCGCGAATGTGCTGCTTGACCCCACCCGGGGCCGACCAGTCGTAAGGACAAACGATTCCCACTCGCATCGGCTATTGCCGCCCAGCGTCGGGACGCCCCCCAGCAGCATCGGAGGCTGCCAATCGTGTCTGATCCAGGTCCGCCAGCCAGAGCTTCTGCATCATGTGCCAGTCCGTCGGACGATCCGCGATCCCGCCAGCGAAGGCATCAGCAATCTGCTGGGTCATTCGACTAACGGCCGCGGCGTATCCAGGCTGCTTGCTGGCGTCGTCGCCGGTGGGCGCATCTAGGGGTGCCACAACCTGTGGATGGATATGCGCATAGGCCAGTGGACCTTCGTACCAAAGTGTGGCCGGGAACAGCGGGGCACCGGTGCGCAGCGCAAGGTTGGCCGCCCCAGCCGGCATCCGGGTCTTTTCCCCGAAGAAGTCGACCTCGATGCCACGGGAAGTGAGATCGCGATCAGAGACCAGCGCGACGATCCGTTTGTCATTTCGCAGCTCGTCGGCCAACGTGTCGATCACGTTCTTCTGACCGAGCGGATAGATCTGCATGCCGAGCGATTCGCGATACTCAACAAACCGCTCGAATAGACGCTCGGGTTCCAGTTTCTCGGCGACGGCAGTCAATGGTGCCTGGGTCAATGTCGCCCACGCGCCGGCGTGATCCCAGTTGCCCATGTGTGCCAGAGCAACAATGACGCCCTTGTTCTCAGCCAGCCCACGTTGTAAACGGTATTCACCCACACAGTCGAAGGTGTTGACGATGCGCTCGTTGCTCCAGTCCGGCATCCGGAACGCATCGCACCAGTAGCGGAAGTATTTGCGCATCGATTGGCGTGACATCTTCCGCAGGTCGCTGTAGGAGGCGTCGGGTACCACCCGACCCAAGTTCTTCTCCAGCTGCGCTACGCCTGGACCACGTCGACTCCACAGACGATCAGCTATGCCGTTGAAGCTCCGATAAGCCGTCTTTTCGGGAAGTCGACGCACAGTGCCCCACCCTGCTGAGTACGCAAGGTAGACCGCTTCTTCTTTCGCCGTCATTGAGCCGCCTGTTCGCCGGTTGCTTGTTTGTGCACGTGGGCCATCCGCTGGAACACGGTCAGAAGGGTGAGAGCCGCCAGGACCCACAAGGCAATTGCTTGGATGTACGGAACCCCGAACCCTGCGATCAGTGTCGGGAGTAGCACCAAGATGAGGCGTTCGGTTCGCTCCGCAAAGCCGACGTTGCACGTCATTCCGAGTCCCTCAGCCCGAGCCTTGGCATACGAAACGATCATGCCGCCGATCAGACACACGGAGGTCGCGCCAACGAGCCACCATTGTTCGGTGCGAGCGAACCAGATCAGCAACGAAAGGAAGATCGCACCATCTGCCACGCGGTCGAGCGTGGAGTCCAGGAATGCGCCCCAGTTACCGGACCGACCTGAGAGCCGAGCCATGGTTCCGTCGAGCATGTCCGAAAAGATGAACGCGATGATGACGAGCGTTCCGATGAGGAATGACCCGCGCGTGTAGAACACAAACGCGGCAGTCGAAACCCCAATCGTGCCTATCCACGTGATGGCGTCCGGGGTGAGACCAATCTTCAGGAGCCCTTTTGCAATGGGCTCCACAACACCCGCAATTGCGCCTCGCGCACCCGTCTGATTAAGCATCAGGCCACCGGCCAAGCATCGGCGAGCAGTTCACGTGTCTGCTCCAGCAGAGCTGGCAGCACCTTCGTACCACCCACAACCGGCATGAAATTCATGTCTCCACCCCACCGCGGGACCACATGTTGATGCAAGTGGGCAGAAATCCCTGCACCAGCGATCGACCCCTGGTTCATGCCGATATTGAAACCCTCCGCGCCACTGACGTCACGCAACACGTTCATGGCCGTCTTGGTAAATGCACTGAATTCAGCCGTCTCGTCAACGGTCAATTCGGTGTATTCGGCGATGTGGCGATACGGGCAGATCAGCAGGTGTCCGGAGTTGTAAGGAAATTTGTTGAGCACCGCGTACACGTAGGTTCCGCCCGCGATCACCAGTCCGTCATCAGTGTCGGCCGCAATAGATTCCTGCGTGCGACAGAACGGGCAGTGATCGCCCTGAGTGGAATCCGTCGGTTTGCCTTCACCCTTGATGTACGCCATCCGATGTGGCGTCCATAACCGGTCCCAATCCTGCGGGTTACCCATGGCTAAACCTGAACCCGATCGGCGACGGCTGAGCAGATGACGTCAATCGCCTCAGCGACTGGGATGCCATTTTTCTGGGTGCCGTCGCGATAGCGGAAACTCACGGCCCCCGCGGCAATGTCGTCATCGCCGGCAATCAGCATGAACGGAATCTTCTGCTTCTGAGCGTTCCGAATCTTCTTGGGCATTCGGTCACTCGCAGAATCAACCTCTGCACGAATTCCACGAGCGCGCAAAGAATCAACGATGTCTTGCAGATAGTCGATGTGCGCATCCGCCACGGGAATCGCGACAACCTGAACGGGAGCGAGCCAGGGCGGGAAAGCCCCGGCGTAGTGCTCGAGCAACACCGCGAAGAATCGCTCAATGGAACCGAACAGTGCTCGGTGAATCATGATTGGGCGCTGACGTGTGCCGTCGGCAGCCTGGTATTCGAGGTCGAATCGCTCCGGCAGGTTGTAGTCCACCTGAATCGTCGACATCTGCCAACTCCGTCCGATCGCATCGCGCGCCTGCACCGAAATCTTCGGCCCATAGAACGCAGCGCCGCCCGGGTCGAGCACGAGTTCGAGGTCCTGCCGTTGGGCCGCCTCGCGTAGCGCCTCCGTCGCCTCATCCCACTGTTCGTCTGAGCCGATGCTCTTCTCAGGATCGCGCGTCGACAATTCAAGGAAGAAGTCCGTGAGCCCGTAATTGCGAAGCAGATCGAGCACGAAGCTCAATAGCGAGTCGAGTTCGTTAGGCATTTGTTCTTTGGTGCAGTAGATATGTGCGTCATCCTGAGTGAATCCCCGCGCACGAGTCAGGCCATGCACAACGCCGGACTTCTCGTACCGATAGACCGTGCCGAACTCGAACAACCGCAGTGGGAGTTCGCGATATGAACGCCCACGCGAATCGAAGATCAGATTGTGCATAGGGCAGTTCATTGGCTTGAGGTAGTACTCAGCGGCCGCCCTGCGCACATTGCCTTCGGAGTCGCGTTCCTCGTCGAGTTCCATTGGCGGGTACATACCCTCGGCATACCAATCGAGGTGCCCCGACTTTTCGAACAGAGCCGCTTTGGTGATGTGCGGGGTATTCACGAACTCGTAGCCGGCAATTTCGTGCTGCCGACGCGAGTAGTCCTCCATCTCGCGGCGGATCACTCCGCCCTTGGGATGGAACACGGCCAAACCCGAGCCGATTTCGTCTGGAAAGCTGAATAGATCAAGTTCGACGCCCAAGCGTCGATGATCCCGCTTTTCGGCTTCCTCGAGCATGTGAAGGTAGTCGCGTTGCGCGTCCTTGGATTCCCACGCAGTGCCGTAGATCCGCTGGAGCGACGGATTCTTCTCGCTACCGCGCCAGTACGCAGCGGCCGTCCTCATCAGCTTGAAGCTCGGGATGAGTCGAGTGTTGGGGATGTGCGGTCCTCGACATAGGTCGGACCACTGCAATTCCTTGGTCCGAGGGTGGAGGTTGTCGTAGATCGTGAGCTCGTTCCCGCCAACCTCCATCACGTCATCGTCGGGAGTGCCGCCTTTGAGACCGATCAGTTCGCACTTGAAGGGTTCGTCGGCAAGTTCCGCGCGAGCATCTGCCTCACTCACGACCCGACGGGAGAAGAGTTGCCCCTCCTTGACGATCTGCTGCATCCGTTTGGTGATCGCAGCCAAGTCCTCGGGAGTGAAGGGTTCGGCCGGATCGAAGTCGTAGTAGAAACCATCTTTGACGGGTGGCCCAATACCGAGCTTCGTTCCTGGAAACAAGTCCTGAACCGCTTGGGCGAGCACGTGAGCAGTGGAGTGGCGAAGGACGGCCCTGCCCTCGTCGGAATCAATCAAGACGGGTTCGACGAGATCTCCGTCGGAAACGACCGCCGCGAGGTCGCGTAGTTCACCATTGACCCGCGCTACAACGACAGCCTTGTCAGGGAAGATGTCGGCGAGTGTTGCGCCCTCTGGCACTGACTCCGTGGCTTGACCCGCATCGGAGACCACAGTGACCGAAGGCATGCCCCAACTCCCATTGATATCTAGTCCGAAGTGCCGATAGCTCCGAATTGCCAGTAACTCTGCGACGAGAGCCTATCCACGCTCAGCCAATCTCGCGTGTCGCCGCACCAAGATGTCGGATGCTACCGGCAGCGGCCAGTCACGAACTTCATCGTGTTCCAGTGGACATTTCCCCATGAGGCTGACCGGTTGACCGTTCCAACCCCGACATACCGAAACCCCGCGTCCAAGATGTTTGCGCGATGTCCCGGCGAGTTCATGTACATCGCGAACATCGAATCGGCGCTGCGCGACGTGTAGGCCACGTTTTCGCCCCACGACCTCAGAGCCGTGCACCCTCCCTTGCTGGACACACTCGTCTTGAGATTTGGGTCATGGCGAAGCACCTGGCTGCGGGCAGTCGTCTTCGACCATCGTTTGGCCGACTTAGCCAGCTTCTTTGTGACCTTCAGTGGTGCAACGCCGTCGGCCTTTCGTGCTTGATTGATCAGCGCAACCAATCGGGCGTCGTAGCTCGAAAGGGCCCTGCTCGCTGGGACGCTCGACAGGACTCGAACATTGGTCTGCGCAGGAACGGCGGCAGTGGCCGGGGCGAAGGTGCCGACTGACCCTACAAATGCGACGGCCGCAGCTGCGGACATTGCGATGGCGCGGAATCTGCGGCGTCCAGGTGCGCTGTGCATTGCGGGATCCTCACGGTCAGGACAGCCCGAAGCACAGCTGTCCCTCTAGTGATCGGCATTCGCCGAGGCCGCTCGATGGGCCGAACGGGTGAGGTTCGGCGAAGCCTACCTAGTTCGAAGAGACGCGGTAGACAGTTCCGCCGTAGGTCACGGCGAACAACTCGCGACTATCGGACTCCCCGAACGAAGTGATCCTGCCAAGCGTCGCCAACTGCCGTGTTTGGCCAGCTTGGTACCCGAAGACCCGGCCTGAGATGAAGTCCGCAAAAACGTAGGTCCCGACCAGCGTCGGCGATGTCCGACCGCGGTAGACGTACCCGCCGATGATCGACTCACCAACGAACGGTGGCGTGCAACCCGACACTGCTTCGGTGTGGCACAGCGTTGTCACCGGCGCGACATAACCAGCGAGCCCGGCGCATTGCGAACTGTTGAATCCGGCATTGCCCTCTTTGCAGGACCAACCGAAGTTGACTCCGCGTGCCCCTGTGCTGACGACGTTGACTTCCTCGTACGCATCCTGACCGACATCGGCCACCCACAGATTGCCAGTCGCTGAATCGACACTGATACGCCACGGGTTTCGCACACCAGACGCGAACACGAGCCGCTTGGTCTTGGACTTCGACGTGCGGTACTGATTCACAGAGGGAACGCAGTACCGCTTCTTCCCGCATGACTTGGAGACGTCGAGCCGAAGAATCTTCCCGAGGGGACTCGACAGTCGCTGCGCCGTCCGCTGCGGGTCTCCCCCGCCTCCCCCGTCACCCGTGCCGAAGTACAAGAGGCCATCGGTGCCGAATGCCAGGCTGCCACCGTTGTGGTTGGTCGCGAACGAATGTGGGACTCGCAGGATGGTCTTCAACGTGGACTTCTTGACTGAGTTCTTGCTCGATTTTTTGGCCTTCGCGCTTGCGAGGATCACAGCGCCGTCACGTGCGGAGTACGTGACGAAGAACTTGCCATTCGTCTTGAACTTTGGGGAAAAGGCCAGCCCGAGTAGTCCTTGTTCGCCACCGTTGGAACCGACCACCGAGGAGATGTTCAGGTACGGCTTCTTGTAGACCCTCCCGGACTTCACGATCCGCACAACACCGGCACGCTCAGCGACGAAGAGCCGCCCGCGACCGTCACGGGCGGCCGCGAGTGCTGTCGGATTGTTCAGCCCGGACACAGAGGGCGACACCGACAATGCGACGCCGCTCAAGGATCGTCCCGTCGCGGTTGATTCGGTATCTGCGGTCGCGGTATCCGCGTATGCGGCGCTCGAAGGGAGCACGACCGCACCCGCAGCCACGCACACAACCGCTGCGAGCGAAACCGCCTGGATCCGTGGACTTGTCTTCATATTGCGCATCGTCTCATTGGGAATGGAGTCTGGATAGGCGCTGACGTGATGACGTTGGTGGTGCACCTGCCCAGACTCGAACTGGGGACCTCACGCGTGTGAAGCGTGCGCTCTAACCAACTGAGCTACAGGTGCGGTGTCAACGGGTATCCGCTGACGTTTGCGCGCTTACTTTAGACGCTGCAGCGCGCCGATCTCGCAGCGACCCAAGCGGCCAACTCAGCTGGTAGCGATGTGCGTGGTCTGGGCCTGGCGTCAACTACCAGCGAATCACTGAGACGCTACGTGACTGCCTGATTACGCAAAGCGAATCCGTTGCTCCAAACAGAGGTTTGTTGGTCAAAAGGCGGTTATGGCGGATCCCCAGTGGGCATTACTACGTCGGAGACCTACGAGGAGGAACACAGAAATGACTACAGGACCATTGCCCACAATCGTTACTACCGAGATGAATTTGAAGCTCGTGATCACCGCCGAGCGGTCGGTGACTGTGCTCGCGTTGTTCGACTACGCAGCCCACGAACCATTCTCGGTACGCGCAACTTTCCGTACTTCCGAGGGCGACGTCAACTGGGTGTTCGCCCGCGACCTACTAGCAGAGGGCCTTCGCAAGCCAGCCGGTGATGGCGACATCGCAGTGTGGCCATCGAAGAACGGCAGCGGGGAGATCTTCTGCCTGTCACTGTCCTCACCCAACGGGCAAGCGCTGATGGAGGCGCCCCGTGAACAGATCGAGGATTTCTTGATGAGGACCTACACGGTCGTGCCCGCAGGGACAGAGAGCGGCATGATCGACATTGACGGACTCATCGACCGACTGCTTTCAGACGGCGGTCCCGCCACTCTCTAAGCCCACCTCGGGTCTCCATTGTGAGTCAGCCCGGACTACGTTCAGATGGCATGAGCCACCTCGACGTAGCCCGGGCTGATCCCATTGCGGACGAAATCGTCCACGTCACCCAACTTGAGCCACTCGCACGACAGAACCTCATCGGACCCGTTTGGGACTACGTTTCCGGCGGAGCCGGGGACGAATCGACCCTCGCCGACAACGTTGAGGCGTGGGCACGCATCAAGCTCGCACCGCATACTCTCGTGGATGTCTCGACTCTCGACACATCCATCTCGCTGCTCGGCCAACAACTCGCGCACCCCATCCTGCTTGCACCAACGGCACGCCACACGGCGTACCACCCCGACGGTGAGTCAGCCACAATCCGCGGTGCGCGCAAAGCGGATGCGCTCTACGTCCAGAGTTCACTAGGCGGCACATCCCTGCGCGAAGTCGGGGAAGTCGCCCGCTCCGTTGACGAGCCATGGTGGTTCCAGCTCTACATCCAGCATGATCGCGAATGGACCAGCCAGCTTGTAGCGCATGCCGTCGAACAGGGCGCTTCGGGACTTGCGGTCACGGTGGACACCCCAACGCTAGGCGCGCGAGATCGCGACAAACGCAACAACCTCGGTGCGGCCACTGGTGCCCAATATCCAATTCTCGACGGATCTCCGGTACGTCCAGATCCAACACCTGCGCACCGGCGCATCTACAACCCGCATCTGAGCCCAAACATCACATGGGCGGATCTTGAATGGCTGGTTGAGATCTCTCCCGTGCCAGTCATCCCCAAGGGAATCCTGCGCCCCGATGATGCACGCCGAGCTGTAGACACCGGAGCCAGCGCCGTGATGGTGTCGAATCACGGTGCGCGAAATCTGGACACGGTCCCCGCCACCGTCGACGCCCTTGCTGGCGTGGTTGCAGCTGTCGGGCGCGACGTTCCAGTAATCGTTGATGGCGGCATTCGCCGTGGCACTGACATCGCAAAGGCCTTGTGCCTCGGTGCCAGCGCGGTGATGGTCGGTCGCCCATACATCTGGGGACTTGCCACCTACGGCGAGCGGGGCGTCACACACGTTATCGAGATGCTGCGCACCGAATTCGAAATGGCGATGGCCTTGCTCGGCGCACCAGCCATTGCCGACCTCACGACGGACTTGTTGTGGCCTCCGACGTGATCTGGCTTGCAGGTTAGGGATCGAGGTCTTGCGCTGACCGGACCGCGAACTCCTTGATTGCCTCCGAACCCAGCGGTCCGGGGCTTGGGTAGATGTGGTCGTCGCACCTGGCAACCGGGACCAAGTTCCTAGTCGATGACGACAAGAGCATTTCGGAGACCCATCCGAGCTCGCTGAATTCGACGTCCTGCTCGCTGACAATCCCCCACTCAATCAACAGCGATCGGGTCACTCCACCGAGACAGCCTGTGCGCAGGGTTGGCGTGACGAGTTTGCCCTTGACCCCGAGTACGACGTTCGCAGTTGTTGCCTCGCAGATCCTGCCCTGCGTATCTGAGATCAACGCTTCATCGGCACCCTTCTGCCGAACCTGCTCGAGGACTGCCAGGTTGTCGGCATAGGAAGTCGTCTTCGCCCCCACAAGGGGCCCGCGCTCGTTGTGCGGCCACGGAACACTCACAACCTTCAACTCGCCAGGATGTGGTGTTTGAGGGTCCGCCGTGAGTACCAGCGTCAGATCGGAACCACCTCGGGTCGGAACTGACCCGGAACCTTGTGGGCGCCCGGCGGTTAGCGTCACGCGCAGCCGACCAAGATCGCCGAGACGGGCGAGGTTGGCATCTACGGTTGCCGCCACTGCCTCACGCAAGTGCGCATCTGGCGGCGGCGCAAAGCCGATGATGTGGGCCGATTCTGCGAGCCTTCGCAGGTGACGAGTGATCGCAAATGGAACGCCATGGACAACCTTGACGGTCTCAAACACGCCGTCTCCCGACGTGAATCCGCGGTCGTACACGCTGACCGTCGCCCGGTCTGCAGGGATCAGCTCTCCGTTGATCCAAACGGTTGCTGGCGGATTGGTCATGTCCATACTCCTGCCGCGACGGACGTCAAATGGCGTGCCTTTAGTTCGGACTCTTCCCATTCTGCCTCTGGATCGCTACCCCAGGTAATCCCTGCGCCAGTTCCGAAGTGCAGAACCTTGTGCCCCCGATCACCCGTGAGCCAGAAGGTACGAATACCAACTGCCAACTTTGCGGTCACGGCGTCGGCATCCACCACGCCGATCGCACCGCAGTACGGCCCACGCGCAGTGGGTTCAAGGTCGTTGATCATCTTGAGTGCTGTGAACTTGGGGGCGCCCGACACACTCCCTGGTGGGAACGTCGCGTTGATGATTTCCGACCAACTGACGCCCGATCGCAATTGCGCGGAAACTGTCGACACTAAATGCACGACCGTGGGGTGTTCTTCGATTCGCAGAAGGCTCGGCACACTTACTGATCCTGGTTCGGCGACCTTGCCAAGGTCGTTGCGAACGAGGTCCACAATCATCACGTTCTCGGCGCGGTCCTTCGCTGAGAGATCCGACGCATTGCGACCAGTTCCTTTGATTGGCCCCGACGACACGGTCGATCCAGATCGCTCAAGGAACAACTCCGGCGATGCGCTCGCGATCTCCAGACCCAGTTTCGGGACTCGGACGCATGACGCGTACGGCGCCGGATTCCGCTGCGACAACAGTGCGGCCAAACCGACCACGTCCGCTCCTGCGTCGATCGGCATTTGCGCCGACATCACACGACAGATGTTCGCTTGGTACAGCGTTCCCGCTGCGATCCCATCGCGAACGCACCTCACCGCCGCCTCGTAACGGTCTTTGGTCAGGCTCGTGGTGTAGCGATCAACGGCGGGCCCTGACCAAGGACGCGCGATCGTGGCCGGTCGACCAGGGCGCCAGTCGGCGAATCTCAGGCACTGGGCGGTCCCCTCGAAGTTGATGACAACGATCCAGCGCCCGTCCGAGTCCAAGGCAGCGATGTCGCTGGTGTGGTCGATGAGCCCCGACGCGATCTGCCCGTCGATGCATGCCACCGCAGTTTCGTCGCTCATTGGTCCACCTCCTGCCTACGAATCGCGCCACGCGCCTCCCCAAGGTTGGGCGAGACTTCTGGGATCGGATAAAGTGTGCCCGCACCAGGCGCGGCGATCCCGCGTCGGGTGCAATGCGGACGTAGCGCAGCTGGTAGCGCATCACCTTGCCAAGGTGAGGGTCGCGGGTTCGAATCCCGTCGTCCGCTCGGAATTCTGAAGGACCCCTCTTGTTGAGAAGGAATCCCCAGAACCGCGGTGGAGTGGCCGAGAGGCGAGGCAACGGCCTGCAAAGCCGTCTACACGGGTTCAAATCCCGTCTCCACCTCGCAGCAAGCCGCGAGACCGTACGACCAAGTAATGCGAACGCAAGCACGACCACGCACCTGTAGCGCAGTCCGGTTAGCGCACCTCCCTGACACGGAGGGGGTCCCCAGTTCAAATCTGGGCAGGTGCACTCACACACAAGACGGTCGGCCCAACGGGTCGGCCGTTTTGTGTGTTTTGGCAAGGGGTCCAGATTTGGGAGGAGGGCGCAACGCGCCCGACGGCTCTGGGCAGGTGCACTCACACACAAATCGGCTGGCGACGACTCTCCTTTGGCGAAGATTTCGCAGTACTTTGTTCGCATGCCAACGACTAACGCCGGGGGAACCTCCGTTCCAGACTATGCAGCAGGATTCGCAGACCAGCCAACTGAGATCGAGATCGACTCGCTCGAGACTGCGGGAACAATTCCCGCATGGCTTGAGGGTGACCTTCTGCGTAACGGCCCCGCAATGTGGCGTGTTGGCGGGCACCGGTTGAACCACTGGTTTGACGGCATGGCAATGCTTCATCGTTTCGGCATTCGCGCTGGGAAGGTGTCTTACACGAATCGGTTTCTCCGCAGCAAGGACTACCAGGCCGCGCAGAATGGCGCGATCGAATTCTCCGAGTTCGCCACGGACCCCTGCCGGTCATTGTTCAAACGAATGACAGCCAATTTCTCCCCGGTCTACAGCAGTAACGCAAACGTCAACATCACGAAGGTCGCAGACGAATTCGTTGCGATGACAGAGACTCCGATTCAGGTCGCCTTCGACCCTGAGACGCTCGACACCCTTGGCGTCGTTGCATACGAAGATTCATTAACACCGGGAATCACGACGGCACACCCTCACTACGACACTTCCACCCACGAGTCGTTCAACTACATGTTGAAACTGGGGCGGAAGTCCACATATACGGTCTTTGGTGTCCCGCAGGATTCAAAGCGCCGACGCACGATCGGAACTGCAGACACCGCTCGACCCTCGTATATGCACAGCTTCGCGATGACCGAGAACTACATCGTTTTGATGGAATTCCCTTTCGTCGTCAATCCAGTCAGCATGCTCCTGAGTGGTCGGCCCTTCATCGAAAACTACCGATGGAAACCTGAACTCGGCACCACGTTCACGATTGTCAACCGAGCCGACGGATCAACTAAGCGGTTACACACCGACGACCCGTGGTTCGCATTTCATCACGTCAATGCGTTCGAAGAATCCGGCCAGATCATCCTTGACGTGAGTGTCTATGCCGATGCCGAGATTGTGTCCGACCTCTTCTTGAACTCCTTGCTCGGACCCGCTCCCGAATCATCGGACTACCGTCCACCAAAGCTGCCGCCATTCTCGTTGCGCCGCTTCACACTCGACCTGCAAGCAAGCACCGTGTCGTCGCGCCAACTGTGCGATCAGCCAATCGAGCTACCTCGAATCCACTACGGAAAACACAATGCGCGCCCGTACCAATTCGCCTACGGCATCTCAGTGGACCCGGCAGATCCGGCGGCCTTCCTCGATCGCCTCACTAAGATCGATGTCCGCAGCGGCGAATCCTGGGTTTGGCACGAACCACACACGTATCCCGGCGAACCTGTCTTTGTGCCACGACCTGGGGCAGAAGCTGAAGACGACGGAGTGATCCTGTCGGTCGTTCTGGACGCCACTGCAGGAACATCCTTCCTGCTCGTCTTGGACGCATCGAACCTGTCGGAGGTCGCGCGGGCGACAGTTCCACAAGCCGTCCCGTTCGGCTTCCATGGGCAGTTCATTCGTTCGGCCTGAGCAGTCAGACTGAACAGATCGCGATCAGAGCGTGATTTCAGGCTTCAGATCGCTCATGGAAATGACGCGCTTACGCGTGGTCACCAGCACGGTGAGCAGAAAAGCGCCGACCCCGAATATTGCCAAGATCAGGCAGTCGACAACGACCGAACTGAGCTCTCCACCGTTGATCGTTCGGCGTAGCGCATCGACCGCATAGGTCATCGGCATAAACGGGCTGATGGTCTTGAAGAACCATGGCGAGAGTGCAACCGGATACGTGCCACCACTGGAGCACAGCTGCAGCATCAGCAACACCAGCGCCACCAATCTGCCCGCGACTCCCAGCGCGACCATCAACAACTGGATGATCGCCAGGAATACCACCGAGATGAGCAGACTGATCCCGCCAACCAGGACCGGATGAACGGCGTGGACCCCAACGAAGAACCGCAGAACGATGGAAAGCACGGCGACTTGGGCAATGCCGACGATCACCATCGGTGTCATGCCCGTGATGACCGCGCCAAACGACGACTGATACTGCGAAACCCGCGAGCGCATCGGCAAGGGCGCAAACATCATGAATGCCACCAACGTGCCTACCCACAGCGCTAGAGGCATGAAGTAAGGCGCGAATCCTGTCCCATAGGACGCTGAGGCATTGACCGTCTGGTCGTCGACGCTGACTGGGTTCGCCACCATCTGCGCCACCGCTGCCTGCTGGGCCGGGGTGTAGGTCGGAATCTGTTCCACACCTTGCTGAAGTCCAGTGGCGAGTTCATGCGCACCGGCATCCAGCTTGGTAATACCTGCCGCGAGACTCGCCATTCCGGTAGCAACCTGCTGTGAGCCTGCGCCGAGCTTGTCGATCTGGGCGATGCTTGCATCCGCCTTGGTCACGACACCGTCGAACTTCGCCTGCAGGGCAACCAAACCCTGGGCGATCTTCTGCGCGATCGGATCTGTGGGATGCGACTGGGCATACGACTGCGCTTGGGCGACCGCCGACTTCAGATCCGACTCGGCCACTGACAGGCCCGAGCGAACGTCGTTCGCCACCGTCGCCAACTGCTGATCTCCGGCAGCCACTTCTTTCGTTCCGGTCACCAACTGAGCTGCGCCACTATTGGCTGTGTCCAGCCCAGTAGCGAGCGTCTGCGCGCCAGCGGCGGCTTTGACCAGCGACGCTCTGATCGTCTGCAATCCGGACAGAGTCGTGGCCGCGAACTGCGAATCAACTTGTTGAGTCAGAGCTTGGGTGATCTGGGTGGAGGCCTGTTCGGCAATCAGCGACACCAAGTAGCTGTTCGCATTGTTGGTGGTGAGTTGCAACTGAGCTGGCTTCGGCTGGTTCGTAGCAAGCGATGCAATGTCGGCGCTGGTGCTCGAGGGAATCGTGAGCACCATGTAATACGTGCCGTTGTCGAGGCCCGAGCTCGCCGTCGCGGCATCCGTCACGGTCCAGTCGAACTGCTTTCCGTTAACGAGCGTGGTGGTGAGTTGGTTTCCAACATCGACTTGCTTGCCGCTTGCCGTCACGGGCTGGTCTTGGTTGACCACAGCAACCGGCAGAGCACTGAGGTTGTTGTACGGATTCCAGAAAGCAACGAGGTACACGCAGCCATACAGCAGCGGCAACAACACCATCGCAACGACTGCAGCACGGCCAAGCGGCCCGCGACGGTAACGCCTCAGCTCAAAGATGCCGAGCAGGATGCTTCTCACGATGCCTGCGCTTCGACGTGACGATCAAGCTCCACGATCACGGTGTTCGCGGTTAACTCCCCAGGGACCTCGATGCCCGTCCCGAGGACCGTGACACCGGTGTCTCGCGCCCACTGCGCCAACCACGCCCAGAGTTGATGCTTCTGTGAGACCGGGATGCCGTTACCGATGCCGTCGATCGCAACCACACGAGCTGCGGGTACGACGCCGAGCGCGATCTTCAATCGTGCCCGTTGCCAGGCAGTGAGTTCACCAAGCAAGGTTCGCGGATCAATATCAGCGCACCAAGGTGTGAGGATTTCTTCAAGGCGGTCCGCCAATTGTTTGCCACGAGCTTGCCGGTAGCCGGGACGTCCGAGCAATACAGCGCGCTGCACTTCCTCGCGAACTCGGAGCCCACCGTCGAAGCCGCCGTCCGCCTCACTCAGGTGGATCGCCGAATTCCTGCGCACCCACCGCTGATCTTCAGGGAGGCTGCGACTGCCTACCTCGATCCGGCCAGAGGCGATCTTGAAGCGACCAGTCATCGCCAATAACAGCGCGCTGTGACCAGTGCCGGCAGAGCCAATCAGGACCCCGAAAGAGCCGCCCGGAATGTCGGCATTGATGCCCTCCACCACAAATCCACCACGGCGCGTACTGATCGAAACGTCGCGCAACGAAATATCAATGGAGTGGCCTTCACGCGTCGACTGCACAATCCCAGCACTGGACATGGCGTGAGAATGGCACAGCACGAAAGCCCGGCGCCACCTGTCTCGCAGGAAGCTTCCGGGCTTAACGCGTGGTCACTGCTGATGTTTGGCTCTGAACGCGTAGGCAATGCCTGTGCGTGGTCGCGTGAGGCTTAACGATCAGCGAGTTCGTGCGTGACCTGTTTATGCCCCGGCGTGCGCCGGTCTAAACCATCGGCCGCAAGTATTTGCGAAACTATCGAATTTCGGTGATTTCCGGCCCACGTTCGAACGGGTCTAGCGGCGGACGATCTTCGCCCTCTGCCCCTTCTTCTGCGTCTTCGGGTGTGGCGACGGCATCTTCTGGCAGCTGCAGCGGAAGCATCTCCCCTGGCGCCATCGGCTGGGCTCCGCGGTCAATGATGCAGCCGGCAAAGATGTCTTCGAATACTTCAGCGGCCCGTTCATCGACGGCTGCGGCACCGAGGAACACGCCGCGCAACATCCAGCGCTGTCCGTCTACGCCAGCGAACCGAACGTTCTGGAGTGCGTGCTCGCCCTCTTCATTGACGGCTGGGACAGTTGCTTTGATCTCGATGCCGAACCGACCTTCAACCTCGTCGATCGCCCCGCCAGCCGTCGTGATTCCCTGGCCCAGTTCTGCCCGCACTTCCTCCCAGAAGCCGCCGCTGCGTGGCGCCGCAAATGGTTGGAGTTGCAGGCCACCCTCACCGAGCACGATCGTGATGGCAACAACTGCATCGCTCTGCTCATCAACTTCGAGATTGACGTTCATTCCCTCAACACCAGGAATCTTCAGCGAGCCGAAGTCAATTCGGACGACGTTGTCTTCTGGTGCTTCACTAATGTCGTACGGCCCGTCAAGGCCAGGAGTTACAACAACGGATTCAGACTCGTCGGTCACAGTGTCAGCCTCGGGCGCAGTGTCGGTGGATTCGGTTGGTTCGTCATTTTGACGGTTTCGTCGGAACACCTGCGCCACGCTACTCCCACAAGTGCGACCTAACCAGTCGAGCCAAAGCCACCTTGGCCCCGCTGCGTGCCAGGAAGGCCGTCCACCGGCACAAATTGGGCACGCGCCACTTCTTGGACAACCAGCTGCGCGATTCGATCACCGCGGTTCAGGGTCACGGGAGCTTCGAGATCGTGGTTGATCAGATTGACGCTGATCTCACCTCGGTACGCCGCATCGATGGTTCCTGGCGCATTCACCATGCCGACACCGCTGCGCACGGACAGGCCACTGCGGGGGTGCACGAAGGCTGCATATCCGTCTGGCAGCGCGATAGCGATTCCGGTGCGCACCAGTCGGCGCTCACCTGGTGCAAGCGTCACGGATTCGGCGGCATACAGGTCAGCCCCAGCATCGCCCGGGTGTGAATACGAGGGCATCGGAAGTTCTGGATCGAGCTGTTCAATCAGCACCTGGACGTCATGCGGCCGCCGTGGTGGTTGAGTGCTCATGGGCTGACATCCAGATGCGCCCATGGTGCCGCGCCTCCGGCGGCTCGCTCGGCCGCCGTGCGCTCGACATCCTCTGGTCGTCCGTTGTCTTGGAAGTGCTCAAGGCCCACTTGGATGAACAGTGCCGCTGCAGTCAGCACCACTGGACCGTCCGCTCCCCCAAGTCGCCCAACAGCTTGGGTGTAGACCTTTCGCCCATCAACACCGACGATCTTGCCGTCAATGTGCACGATCTGCCCAACCGGAACGGGCTTGCGAAAGTCCGTCTCCAGGCGCGCCGTCACGGCAGGCATCCGAAGCAGCCAGTTGAGGGCGCCCAGTGCCTCATCAAACGCCGCGGCAAGCACCCCGCCGTGAGCAAGTCCAGGCGCACCCTGATGGTGCTCCGTCACTTCGAATTCAGCGCTAATGCCCAACCCGTCAGTTGCGAATACCTGCATATGAAGGCCAGTCGGGTGGTCAGCCCCACAGCCAAAACACCTCGGGTAGTGACTTGCCAACTCAGACCCCGGTGCAGGCGCGTCCGGATGCCGGTCGGGAATAGTTGCCGACTCTGGTGGGTCTGTCGGAAGTACGTATGAGGCCACCACGCCAGGCTAGCCCCCCCAGCCGTGGCACGCTATAGCCATGTCGCCCGAAACCGGTCCTGCCGCGAGGATTCCAGAAGCCGCGCCGAAGCAGACACCCAATGCGAATGCTGAAGTACGTTTCCGCGAACACCTCGGCGCACCTGCGTGGGCATGGCTTGTCATGTTCGGACTGGTCCTGTGCCTGACTGTCGCGTTTTGGGTTCCGCTTGGCGACGTGGCCGGATTGGTATGCCTGGTCGTTGGGTCCGCGCTCGTGACCTGGCTGCTGTTAACAACAGCGACCACAACTGTGGTGACCGGGACGGAACTGCGCGCTGGGCGGGCACATATCGGCGGCGATTCCATCGGCATCATCGCCACCCTCGATGCGGCGGCCACAGCGGATGCCCGGGGGCCCAATGCAGATCCACGCGCCTTCACAGTCATGCGGCCCTTGAGTGCCAAAGAGTCCGTGTCACTGGAAGTACTTGACGACGAAGATCCACATCCCTATTGGCTCATCAGCACGCGTCGGCCATTGGAACTCGGTCAGGCAATTCGTTCCCTCAATCCCGACTCCTAGGTTCCCGACCCGACCTTCATCGCGAGACGCTGCAGCACGACGTCACGCGTGAACCTGCAGTAGGGTTCACCGGCAAAGCAGTTCACTCACACTCGGAGGTATCGCGTGCCAGTCCTTACCGCTCGCACCGTGGCGCCATTTGCTGCCATGGGGGCCACCTGGATTGCCCGTAAGGGACTGTCGTCGGCCTACGCCCGTCGCACGGGTCACGTTCCCCCGAAGGCTGACGACACTGAAGTGTCGATCGTGAGTGTGCTCGCCTGGGCTCTGACAACTGCTGTTGTCTCGGCAGCGATCGAAGTGATCATCACGCGTATCGCAGCAGAGATGACGGACTCACAAGAGGTCTCGTCCTTCAAGGAACAAGACGCTGTCACTGGTTAGTCGCACCGGCGCTCACGCGCCGATGACTTAGTGCGCTAGACGCATTCTGTGCACACCGGCATGCCCTTGACCTCTTTGGCCAACTGGCTGCGGTGATGCACAAGGAAACACACGGAACAAGTGAACTCGTCTTCTTGCCGGGGCAGCACCCGAACGGTCAGCGACTCGTCCGAAAGATCGGCTCCAGGCAATTCGAGGTTCTCAGCCAATTCCGTTTCATCGACATCTACGGTCGATGCTGCTTTGTCGGCACGGCGCGCTTTGAGCTCTTCGAGGCTGTCCTCGGCGAGCTCTTCGTCTGTCTTACGCGGCGCGTCATAGTCGGTCGCCATCTTGCGCCCCCCACGATTTCGGAAGTAGGTCGGACGCACTTTGCGCCCGGCTAGTCGGTGAGAACAACGCAGACCTCGGGATGATTCCCACGTCTGTGCTGTGGAGCGGCAGATTGTGCCGCATCTGGCCCGTCGGTTGCAGCGCGGGGTCCATTCGAGGATCCCCAACCAGCCCAACAGCCCCTTCAGAAAGCCTCCACGAGTGCGATGTGGTGTGCTTTTCCCATGCCCATCTACGCGCTCGGCGACCTAGTTCCTACGATCGATCCATCAGCCTTTGTGCACCCGGACGCGGTGCTGATCGGCAACGTGATCATCGGGGCTGAATCGTCGGTGTGGCCGACGGCCGTGCTGCGAGGAGACCACGGAACTATCAAAGTCGGCTCTCGTACTTCCGTGCAAGACGGCACCATCGTGCACTGCACATCAACCCTCGACACCGTGATCGGCGACGGCTGCACGGTTGGACACAACGTTCACCTTGAGGGTTGCACCATTGAGGACGACTGTCTGATCGGCTCTGGCTCGATCGTCCTCCACGAAGCCCTCATCAAGTCCGGAGCCCTCGTCGGGGCCCAAGCCCTCATTCCCAACGGCATGATCGTGCCTTCAGGCGCGATGGCGCTCGGGGTACCTGCGAAGATTCGGGAAGACGCAGTTAACAAGGAACTCCTCGAACATGCTGCAGAGATCTATGTCCGCAACACCCACTGGTACAACGCGGAATTGCGCCGACTCGACTAAACCGGCTTACCCGCACCGAGCTGCTTGAGCCGGTCGTGGAACTTTGCAAATAGCACCGGGTTCGCTGCGATGGTCAGGTCAGCGTTAGGTCCGCGACCGTCGAGCCCCGCAACCACCGCTCCAGCCTCTCGTGCGATCACTGAAGCTGCTAGGTAATCCCAGGGATTCAGCCCCTTCTCGTACACAGCATCAACCTTGCCGTCTGCGACCCAGCAGATGTCAACGGCGGCCGATCCCGCCCGGCGAATGTCCCGGATCTCAGGCAGCAGCGTTCGAAGGATCTCTGCCTGAAACGCGCGCTGCGTCGAGGCGTATCCGAAGCCGGTTGCCGTCAATGCCATTGGCAGGTCCGCCACATGTGACGGGGAAATTGGTTCACTCGCACCAGATGTCTCCCGGAAGGCTCCGAGACCCCGTGCCGCGTAGTAGGTGACACCGTACGTAGGCGCCGAAACCACTCCCACGATCGGTTCGCCCTCGTATTCAAGGCCCACACATACCGACCAGCCAGGCAGGCCATACAGGTAGTTGACCGTCCCATCGATCGGGTCGATCACCCAACGGAACCCGGAAGTGCCGGGACGATTTGAGCCCTCCTCGCCAAGCACACCGTCCGATTCGCGACCGTCGAGTAAGTGGGACACCAGAAGCGACTCGCTTCGCTTGTCCATGACTGTGACGGCATCCGTCGGAGTCGCCTTCGTCTCAATCGCGAGGTCTGCCGGCGGGCTCAGTAGCAACACCGATGCCGCCTGCGCAGCATCACGCGCGCGAGTCAGGAGTTCATTGAGCAGATCAGCGGTCGGCGCTGTCATGAATCAGCGCCGCACAGAGCACCGCGGTCGGTTCGCGGATTCGGACAACAACCCACTGGGCACACATCGGGTGCCGGACCCCACGGTGCCAACGCAACGCGGTCACGTTCGGGGACGTTCTGCTCGCGCTCACGCACCAGGTTGGCCAGCGAAGCCACGAACCGCGGATCGCAGCCAACGGTGGACGCGCGGCTAGCGTTCAGACCGACCTCGCGGGCGTGCTGCAAGGCGACCGTATCCAAATCCCACATGACTTCCATGTGGTCTGAAATGAATCCGATCGGGACAATCACGACGTCGCGAGCGCCCGTGGCCTTGAGTTCATCAAGATGATCGCTGATGTCTGGTTCGAGCCACGGCATGCTGGGGGGCCCGGAGCGAGATTGATAGACGAGCTTCCACGGAAGCGGCGCTCCAACCCTGTCCGACACAGCTTCAGCAATCGCAGCGGCGGCGAACTCGTGCTGCTTGACATACATGTCCCCACCGAGCGCGGGATCGCCGCTGCTTTGCGCCTGTCCGATCGGGATCGAGTGAGTGGTGAAAGCCAGGTGCGGCGGATCTTCGGAAGCCGAACCCAACGCGTCGATGGCGGCCAGCACGTTGTCCGTCATCACCTCGATGAAAGCTGGTTGGTCGAACCATCGACGAATCTTGCTGAGCACAGGAACTGAGCCATCGCCGTCGCCATTGACCTCGGTCACCGCATCGAACAAATTCTCGCGGTATTGCCGACACCCGGAATAGGAGGAGTAACCACTCGTGACGACAACCGCTGCGTTGAGCACCCCGTCGGTTCGCATTTGCCGAAGGGTGTCGGCCAGGAACGGATCCCAATTCCGATTTCCCCAATAGACGGGCAGATAGCTCTCAGAATCCGGCTCAACCCCGGCATTCAGTTCAGCTTCGAGTGCTTCTCGCAGCGCTTTGGTCTGCGCATTGATAGGCGAGATTCCGCCGAAGGCCTGGTACTGCTGGGCCACGGCAGCGAGTCGCTCGTCGGGGATTCCGCGGCCGGCTGTCACCCGCCGCAGAAACGGCATCACATCGTCGGGTGCCTCAGGACCACCAAAGGAGAGCAGGAGCACGGCATCAAATGAGGGCATACCCGTGATTCTGCTACCTGACTCTAGAACGGGAGGGGTTACCCTGCCGTGTCCGATAAATCCGTTGGATCAGCCAAGCAGCGGTGAACGACATCGCCAGCGAAGAACGGGGAATCCAAGTGGCGCGTAAGTGGCAGAACTGGGCACATACAGCGTCCGCGACTCCAATCGACGTGGTTGCAGCCGCAGACCCGCAACAGATCGCAGACCAAGTAGCTCAAGCAGGCGCCGACGGTCGCACAATTCGCATGATTGGGTCCGGGCATTCATTCACCCCCACAGCCGTTGCGAACGACATCATGCTGACACCGGGTGGATTGACTCGGGTGCGATCGATTGACGCGGAAGCCGGACGTATCACCGTCGACGCCGGTATCGACTTGACCACGCTGTGTCAGGTGTTGGACGCGAACGGGCTCGCGCTGACCAACATGGGTGACGTTCGCGTTCAAACCCTTGCCGGAGCCCTCCAGACCGGCACGCACGGCTGTGGGCGGGCAACTGGCACCTTCGCAGACATGGTCGTAGGTCTGGAGCTTGTTCTCGGCGACGGTTTAATCGTCACCGTTGATGCCAACAACGACCCAGACCTGTTCAACAGTGCTCGCGTCGGCCTAGGCGCGTTCGGAATCGTCACGGCCATCACGCTCGCCGTCGAACCGCGCTTCCGGCTTCACGCTCACGAGTTCCCAGCGTCGTTTGAGGAAGTCAGCGCATCGTTCGACGCGTGGACTGCTGCGCACGACCACGTGGAGTTCTACTGGTTCCCGCACACGGGCAAGTGCCTCGTCAAACACAACGACCGCACGTACGACGATGCGCAACCCCCCGGCAAGTTTGCGAACTGGTGGGAGGAGGACTTCCTCTCCAACACGGTATTCGGGGCGATGTGTCGCTTTGGGCGCGCTGCACCTGGATACATTCCGCTCCTCAACAAAGCCGCCGCCCGGGTCCTGTCCGAACGCGACTACGTCAACGACTCGTGGCTGGTGTTCACCTCGCCGCGCAATGTCCGGTTCAAAGAGATGGAGTATGCAATCCCACGTTCGGCGCTGATTCCCGCCCTCACTAGGGTTCGGAAGTTGATGGACGACCGCAACTGGCGGATTTCGTTCCCCGTCGAGGTCCGGTCGGTGCCGGGCGACACGTCTTGGTTGTCGCCGGCAACCGAACGAGATACCGGGTACTTGGCCTTCCACGCGTTCGATCGAACCGATCACGAATGGTTCGTTGCGGTAGAAGAGGTACTGCGCGAGTACAACGGCCGACCCCATTGGGGGAAGATGCATACAAGAAGCCGCGATGATCTGGCACCGGCCTACCCGAAGTGGGACGACGCCATGCGGGTCCGGGATCGAGTCGACCCGAATCGCGTCTTCGCCAATGACTACACCAGAACTGTGCTGGGAGACTGACTGTGTCGGACGAGCAACCGCCAACGAGGAGCCAAAGCGTGCGCGAACTTTCGTTTATGGGCCCATCGAACGACGGGAAGCGCCTGCTACTGGTGGCCGAAGACGGCACCCAATTTGAGCTAGTGGTCGACTCTCGTTTGGTGTCAGTGGTGTCACGAGAGCACGGCACATCAGCGCGGCCGACGAAGGCCAGTGGCAAGGGACCCACCATGCCGAGTCCACGCGAGATCCAGGATCAGATCCGCCACGGTGCAACTGTTGAGGAAATTGCCACTGCGACCGGCGTCAGCCCAGACGACGTGGCGAAGTTCGCTCATCCGGTGATCACCGAACGTGCGTACATCGCCGATCAAGCACGCGCGACACTCGTCAAGGTGGGCGGTGAGCTCATCACGCTGGAAGCCGCCGTTCTGCAACGAATCCAGCCGCGAGCCGTTGATCCCCGCTTGGTGCGATGGGACGCGTGGCGCTCAGAAGGCACCACCTGGACTGTGGTCGTGGCCTACCCGGCCAACCAAGGCGAGCGACTCGCGACGTTCTCGTTCAACAACTCCGACAAGTCAATTGCAGCCAACGATGACGAAGCCCGGTGGATGATTGAGGTTGGTGATTCAACGCCCGATGCTCCCGAGCGGCCCACAACCCGACCGACGCCGATCACGCAGGCTCCAGCTACGACTGCGGAGGGCTCGCGACCGCGGCCCCACGTCGTACCGTCAGCGCCCGTCGATACTGCCCCCGCGGAGAACACACCCCGGGAATCCGAGGCTCAACAGGCACCGCGCGCCGCAAGTGAGGAGAGCGGCCAGAACCGTTCATGGGATCGAGCGCATCCAGCGGCACGTGCCCATGAACGACGTGAAGCGAACGGTGAATCACACGCCCCGGCAGCAACTGCCACTGCAAACTCCGACACACAAACATCACGAGTGAACCCCGACCACCCCGCCGCCACGTCGTCGCAGCAGCAGGTCGCGCCGCCGCCAACGCCTGCCGCTGCCCCAACTCCCCCGAAGGATGAACCACCCCAGTGGGAGGAACTGCTCTTCGGTTCGCCCACGCACGACGACTCGAACTGAGTCGACACCCC
>Ga0075158_10000620_pt1 | contig 28649 bp, 21 predicted proteins | sample JI91814BDNA_FD_70968 | JGI IMG/M metagenome (GOLD analysis project Ga0075158, IMG submission 70968) | Wastewater effluent complex algal communities from Wisconsin, to seasonally profile nutrient transformation and Carbon sequestration -... | ecosystem: Engineered > WWTP > Effluent > Algae... | reverse complement strand
AATGATGTAACGCTTAACTATAGTGGAATTTATTCCCTACTTGTAGCATCCGCAGAAGGATGCACGGCCACTACTTCTCAATCTTTAACGATAATACCACGACCGGTTGTTAGCGTATCCGGTGCCAACGTTTGCATTGGGATGACTACCACCCTCAGTGCATCAGGGGGCGTCAGTTATTTCTGGAACGGCCCTTCCGGTTACACATCCACTTCTTCTCTAGCAGTTATCCCAGTCGTAAATAACGCCAATACCGGCATATATACTGTAGTTATCACAGGAAGTAATTCCTGTATCTCAAGCGGGTCGGTGGAGATAATCGGGTTTCCCTATGCGCTACCAATACCCACTATCTCTACCAACTCAACAATCTGTGTGAACTCAACAATAATCTTGCAGGGAAACGGAGGCTTTAGCTATTTGTGGAACGGCCCTGGAGGTTTTACTTCTACTTTAGCGACACCAACGCTTATCGCAGGTGGAGTTGGCATGAGCGGGATATATACGCTTAGCGTTAAGAACAATAGCAACTGTGCCGCTTCTACCACCGTATCAATAACCGTTTTCCCTTTACCAACTGCAACTTTGGTTAGCAGTAAGAACATGGGATGTGTTCCTTTTTGTACCGATTTTTATCTTTATGCACCCAGTCCAACTTATCCAATAGTGAGTACCGATTTTTTAATTAAAGGTTTATCTGTCGCCGATTCATCCTTCAATTATTGTTTTCTAAATGCAGAAGATTACCCGGTGAAAGTAATAATAACGGATATGAATGGTTGTGTAAACACATCTTCTCTCCTCGTTTCCGGCTGGCCTTTACCAAAAGCGGAATTTAGTTATTTACCTACAGTACCGGTAGAAAATGAAGATATCATCCATTTTACAGATAATTCCTCAGGAGCGTACATTAACACCTGGAACTGGTATTTCACATCTAACAACGGCGATTCCAGTCGTTTTAGAAACCCGGAATATATGTATAAAAAAGCAGGAACTTTTCCCGTCGCATTAGTGGTAAAAAATAAATGGGGTTGTTCAGACACTTTGGTAAAGACTATTAAGGTGAACGACAATTTCAGTTTTTACGTGCCAAATTCTTTTACACCAAATGGAGATGGAATAAATGACATTTTTCAACCAAAAGGCGTTGGGGTAATGAAGTATGCCATTGAAATCTTTGACCGATGGGGAGAGAAAATATTTAACTCCACAATTTTCGAAACTGGTTGGGATGGGACATACAAGGGGGCACCTTGCAAAGCAGATATCTATATCTGGAAAATTGAACTAGTAAATCCCTCCGGAAAAAACCTGAATTATTCGGGCCACATAAGTCTCCTGGAGAATTAACCCAATTTAAGTGCCTTTTGTGAAAGAGTTTTTTAGCTTTGTAGCCTCTCATTTGTTATGAAAATTTTCAAACGGATACTCGCTGTTCTCGTTTCCTGTTGTTTAGGCTTAGTTTTTGCCTATTCAGGTTATAGTAAACTATTACCCCTTGTTGAAACATTTGAATTTAGTTTCGTGGATATTGGTGTCGCGAACTGGTATAGTGCGCCCATTATCGCACGTGTACTTATCGGTTTCGAGTTTCTTCTTGGCTTTTTACTCATCCTCAATTACGACCTGAAAAAATTTACCCTGCCACTTACAATCGGACTCCTGATTTTTTTCAGTCTTTACCTCACCCTCCAGATTCTTATCAGCGGTAACTCTGGCAACTGCGGCTGTTTCGGGGAACATCTGAAAATGACTCCACTTCAGGCGATTATTAAAAACAGTTTAATGATAGTGGCGGCACTAATTGTTTACTTTTTATACGGAGGATGGCAGTTCAAATTCAATAAATTGTATTTAAGTTTAGTTTCAGTAACCGCCATAGCAGTACCCTTTGTCCTCAATCCGGTTGATTATTCTTATACGTCGAATAATCTGAATGAAAAAGTAAACTACCCGCTTGAACTGAGTCTCTTGTATCAGCCCGAAGATTCTTCTAAAGTAGAAATACCCAAAACTGAATTGAGAAAAGGTAAACATGTACTGGCTTTTGTAAGCCTTACCTGTAGTCACTGCCGTGTTGCCGCTAAAAAATTCAGGCTTATTAAAAAAAATAACCCGTTGCTGCCGATCTACTTTATAATGAATGGGGATAAGGAGCGGTACAAGGATTTTATTAGCGATACAAAAGCGGATAATATCCCTTACAGTTATTGCCTGGGTAAAACATTTGTGCAACTTGCCAGTACCAACCTCCCGCGAATTTATTATTTAGATAACGGTATGGTGGTAAAAAAGGTAGATTATTTCGAATTGAATCAATACAACATTGAAGACTGGATAGCCACCGGAAAACTAAACTAGTTTCGAGGTAGACCGTTGTTAGAAAACTTTTTATAAAAATTGTTTCGGCCACTTCCAATTATTTCTATTTTACACGTTAAATCACTAACGATGAAATATTTTATTTCACTTACCTTGTTTCTGTTTACTATTTGTCCGGCTTTTTCACAGAAAAAACCGAAGAAAATTATTCAGGACGTCAATTTTAAAGCGGATAGTTTGCCAATTGTTATATTGAAAGAACTCAACCGATTCAGAATAGAAAAAGGTCTTGACACGCTTCAGATGAGCGAAATGTTGCAGTTTGCCGGTGACATCAGTTCAGAACAAATGGCTTACCTGGGCAAAGATAAGGTAGAAGCCAAACAAACCCGCAGAAATCTGAAAAAAGCCGGAGCCACCAAACGCGGAGAAGAATTAACGATGAAAGCTTCCCTCAGTAAAGGAAAAGAGTTATTTAAAACGGCAGACGTAGCAAAAATAATATATAACCGCTGGGAAAATAACGCCAAGAATTTGCAAATACTGATGAATCCTAAATATACCTTGGTAGGAATTTCCTGTATGGCAGATGATGATGGGAAAAAAATATACGTGAGCGCTATTTTTGGGGGATATGACATCACAAACGGAGGTGTTATTTATAAAGAGCAGTTAGCTGTACCTTTTAATTCGAAGTCTAAAAAATTAAAGAATCCTGATTTAAGAACCTGCAAAACCTGTGACAAATGGCGAAACTACGATCTGCTGGTAAAAGGCCTTTACGTTTCGGGAGATAAAATATTTTTAAAATACCACAATGGGAAAGACCTGAGACGGTTTCTCAAAAAATCGAAGGACGGAATTGCCGTAGACATTGTACAACGTAGTCAATACATCAACGCTGACTACAACATTGTGGATAATAATTTATTTAACAAAGGGGTGATGTGTAAGGTTGTTTACCGGGATAAATTTTTCAAAAAAAACCTGCTCACCAGGGATAAAAAAACAAAAGGAAAAGTGAAAGCCATTGAGGTGGAGATGGGTAAATTTAACCCGCAAATCACCGGGCCCTACGAATTAAATCTTATCATTGTTCAGGATGGCAAAGTGTGTAAAACTATTACCCGCGGTTATACCGAGAATGGCCTTATTGAAAGTAACACACCGATAGGACTATTGCCCACCCCGAAAAGTACCGGCTTAAAACCCCCGTTTGAGCCCAGATCTGAAAGCTCGTTAATTAATTTTACGATTCCATTCGAAAAGAGTAAATCAGAATTCAAACAAGAGGACATTCAACCGTTTATTCAAGCACTGAACGAACCAGATTTTATTATTGATGGTTTATACATATACGCCTACGCCTCTATTGAAGGCGATTCGATAACCAACGCCAAACTTCAGCGCAAAAGAGCTGAAAGTGTGGTGAAAATTTTGCAAGGTTTTCAAAAAAATAAGATTAACCCATCCATTCAAACTAAAGACAGCTGGGACCTGTTTATGCTGGAGAATGAGGATGGAAAATATGCCGACCTTGTGTCGCTCGGAAAAAAGAAAGCCATTGCTAAAATAAATTCGGATAAAAAACTTGAACAGGAATTGGAACCCATTCTTGCCAAGGAGCGTTTCGCGCAAATTGTTATGGATATCACGTATGATGTAAGCGGTAATAAGGAGCAAAAATTTTCGAAAGTAAGTTTCAATCGCGCATTAAAAGCAAATAATCAGCCACAGTCTTATAAAATTATGGAATTTATCCATAAACGAGTATCTGAAGGACGATATCCACAAGAAATATATGATAGCATGCGAATAGAAGAAAACGCTCAAACAATTGGATTTATCAATAACAAAATTTATTACAAATACCTCGCAAGTAACAGTGTGGATGATGCTGACGAAGCCACTTATGGTCGTTTACTAAAAATGGATCCCTCCAACCCGGTTCTACAGTATAACAAGGTTTTTTGCAGCCTTAAACTGGATAGTAATGCCGGTAATGCCGAACATCAGGCCTCCGTACAACAAACTATTGATGGACTTTATGGAAAACTGGATAGTAATTTTGTTAATGGACTAAACATTGAGTGGCAATTCAAGATCATGGAAAGTCTTGATACTGCCGAAAATGCCGGTCCACAAATTGATGCCTGTATTGCCAGGATTAAATCGTTTTACAAAATTAAGGACGCTAGTTGGCAAAATGGGTTAAAACTCGCTTATGTATTTAGCAGAGCAAAGGATTATTCCTACTCAGCAACCATATTAGAACCTTATTTAACGATGCCAAACGTACCCGAAAATCTGGTATTTATGTATATCAGTTCGGCCAGCAGGGTGCAGGAAAAGTATTATTCCCGGACTTTTGCCAGGGCACTTGAACTAGCAAAAGATAAAAACAAGGAACGGTATTGTAAACTGTTTGGAGAACCGTTTATGACCTTCCAGGTATTAGAAAACCCCGAGGTAAAGAAAGTTTACCAGGGCACCTGCAATAATTAACTTTACTAAATGCCGTTTCTGGCAAGAGCAGTATTTAGGAATTGAAATTCCCCGATATTTACAGAAACTTATTTTTCGTTTTTTTTATCCGAATTGTTTTACGTCGCTCTCCAGAATTTCTTTCCCACTTAAGATGATCAACCGTTCGATGACGTTTCTTAATTCCCGGATGTTGCCCGGCCAATTCCGATCCTGCAATGCTTTTACCGCTTCTTTGGCGATCGCTTTTTTAGCGATCCCCATTTCCTCACAAATCAATTCTAAAAAATAATCCACCAACACAGGAATGTCCTCTTTACGTTCGTCGAGTGAGGGCACATGAATTGGGATCACATTTAACCGGTGAAACAAATCACTTCTGAAGGTTTCTTTTTCAATTTCTTTTTGCAGGTCTTTATTGGTTGCAGAAACCAACCGCACATTTACTTTAATCTCTTTATCCCCACCCACGCGGGTAATTTTATTCTCCTGAATAGCCCGTAAAACCTTGGCTTGAGCGCTTAGGCTCATATCTCCTATTTCGTCGAGGAAAAGCGTACCTCCCTCCGCCAATTCAAATTTACCTTTACGCTGAGCAACAGCACTTGTAAAAGATCCTTTTTCGTGGCCAAATAATTCGCTCTCTATTAATTCGGAAGGGATTGCTGCGCAATTAACTTCTACAAGAGGTCCGTTAGCCCGATTGCTCTTTTCATGCAGCCACTTGGCAACCAATTCTTTCCCGCTTCCATTGCTACCCGTTACCAGTACTTTCGCATCAGTTGGAGCTACTTTTTCGATAATGTCCTTTATCGCTTGTATTGCCTTTGAATTCCCAATCATGTCTGAACTCTTGATGATCTTTTTTTTGAGCACCTTTGTTTCGGTTACCAGGTCACTTTTTTCGAGGGCATTCCGTACAGATACCAATAAACGATTAAGATCGATTGGTTTAGCGAGATAATCGTAAGCACCATTCTTTACAGCATCCACAGCAGTTTCAATTGTACCATGCCCGCTCATCATGATGATGGAACTGGACACATTGGCTTCAGTAAGTTTCTGAAGCAGCTCCAACCCATCCAGCTTGGGCATTTTAATATCACTTAGAATGATCTCGTAATTATTTTTAAGGGCCATAGTAAGCGCGGTTTGCCCATCTTCAGCCTCCTCCACCTGATGTTTTTCAAATTCCAGGATCTCCCGGATGGAACGTCGGATCGCTTTCTCGTCGTCAATGATTAATATTTTAGCCATGTGTACTAATTAATTTCAGTGTTATTATTTATAAAATCTACTAAAGCGCCTTCCTTTAATGAGTATATGGAAACGCGCAATTTGTTAAGTTTTAGTGCGCTCAAAATAAAATCAACGATTACACAGGAGATCACGATCATGTCTAAACGCATAGGTACCAAACCTTTGATCCGACGGCGTTGATCAAGTGTTGAACGCTTCACAAGATCGGCAATTTGATTGTATTTTCGAGGATCTATTTCATATTCCGTTTTCGAGTCAATAAGTGGTTCGCCGTTCATTTCGCCATGAATCATTTCGACTAAAGAATCGAATGCTCCCGATGAGCCAATTAGCTCTGACGGCGCGTACCTCTTAACCGCTTCAAACAATGGCGTCAATTGCTCCTGCAGGTAGTTTGTTATACTTTGTACTTCCTGCCCGGTAATAGGATCAGATGGTGAAAAACGCTCCAATAGCCTGGCCGCTCCGAGACGGAAACTTTCTTTCCAATAAATATCCTTGGCGCTAGCAAGTATAAATTCGGTACTGCCGCCACCTATATCAATAATCAATGAAACATTATCAGATAACTTAACGGCTTCGCGAACTCCCAGGTATATCAATTCCGCTTCTTTATTGCCATCTATTATGGTAATATTTATTCCAAAAAGGGACTTTACCTTCTCGATAAATTCTTGCCCATTGTTAGCGTCACGAATAGCAGACGTAGCGAAGGCAATTACTTCTCCGACCCGGTAACCTCTGATAATAGCGTTCAAATCACGAATAGCGTTCAACCCCCGTTCAAAAGAATTTGGTGCAATAAACCCTTTATTAATTGCTCCCTCACCCAACTTAACCGGAATTCGGGTTTTAAACAATTTTTTGTATTCATTCCGATCCGATAATTCAATGATTATTAAGTTAAATGTATTTGTACCACAATCAATTACCGCTAATCTCATTTAATTCTAAGGGCTATTTATGTTTTGAACCTTAAATATAAGAATTGTTTAAATCTGGCCTAAAAATATTCTTGATAACAACCATATTCATCTATTTTGGCATAATATTTTGATTGAACGGCTTGGTAGTTTGCTTTGTGTTTGCTATATTTATAAGACACTTATCCCACAAAAACATGAAACAACTTTTACCCGTATTTTTTCTTTTTTGCAGTACTGTTTTTTTCGGCCAAACGGTCTTCAAAGATTATGCAGATGGCCGGGTGTATGTAAAATTTTCAAAATCATTTCTGAAACCGGTTGCTCACGAAAATCCTGACAATCTTCCGTTAGATAAGCTGGGCGCGCTCACTGGGGTAATAACCAAATATGGCATAACAAGGGCTTACAAACCTTTTTATAGGGCTATGGATGACCAGATTTTACCGTACATTCTAAGGCTGGAGTTTTCGGACAAAAGTAAGGTAAACGCACTGATTGACGAGCTTCATCAGATAAACGGCGTTGAATACGCAGAAAAAGTTCCGTTAATGAAAACGGATATTCTTCCCAACGACCCCATTTTTCCTGCACATCTAACTCAGGTAAATGCTGCAAATGCCTGGAACGTTTTTAGTGGAAGTTCAAATATTACTGTGGCCATCGTAGATAACGCGGTGATGTGGACGCATCAAGATCTCGTCGCGAACACCTATACCAACACTGGCGAAATTGCGGGAAACTCTATTGATGATGACGGTAACGGGTATGTGGATGACCGAAATGGCTATGACGTTGCCGACAATGATAACAATGCCGTACCAACCAACACGCTTATGGATCACGGCACTCATTGTGCCGGTATTGCGGGCGCAAGAACCGATAACACGGTTGGAATTGCCTCCATTGGCTGGAACATAAAAATTATTCCGGTTAAAACAGAACCCGACCTCGGAAGTGTTAACGCTATTTCGTTTGGATATGAAGGTATTGTTTATGCGGCGAACGCTAATGCCCGTGTGATTTCGTGTTCATGGGGTGGTTCAGGAGCGGCTGCCGCCGAACAAGCAGTGGTTAATTATGCCTGGAACAGGGGATGTATTATTGTGGCCGCGGCCGGCAATGCCAATACCACCACACAAAATTACCCCGGAGCCTATAACAATGTTTACTGTGTTGCCTCTGTCAGTAGCGCAGATGTAAAATCGTCCTTTTCTAATTACGGCACCTGGATTGACATTTCGGCCCCGGGCGAAAATGTTTATAGTACAACGCCCAGCGCTACCACCGGCACTTATCTTACATTTTCAGGAACTTCAATGGCCACTCCTCTGGTTGCCGGATTAGCAGGATTGATGCTTTCCAAATGCTCGTTTATGACTCAGACGGATGTATTAAATTGCATTTCTTCGACCGCGGTGAACATTTATACGCTTGCCGGAAATGCCTCTTATGTTACCAATAGCAGGCTTGGCGCCGGACGTATTGAAGCCTTCCAGGCCATGAACTGCGCGGCCAGTTTTACTAATACTCCACCGGTTGCTAATTTTTTTACCCCAACGCGCAATACCTGCCCGCAAACACCAATTGTATTTTATGACAGCTCGCTCTACCTGCCAACTTCCTGGAGTTGGGTATTTCAGGGTGGCACCCCCGCCACCTCAACTTTAACCAGCCCCACCGTTCAATGGTCTGCGCCAGGAACTTATTCCGTAATGCTGACTGTTTCCAACGCAAATGGAACGGATTCAGAAACTAAACTAACGTATGTTACAGTTGCCGGACCAATAGCGCTCCCGCTGGCCGAAGGGTTTCAAGCGGCCGCGTTTTTACCTGCCAACTGGACGCAAAATAATATTCTAAACGACAATATTTATTGGTCCCGAAGGACGAATCTTGGAGGTTTTGGCACAAGTACTGCCTGTGCCATGTTTGATAATTATAACATAGATGCTATTGGAGAAAGAGACGAAATGCGAACCCCAAAATATAGTTTCAGCAATGTGGCAACCGCCAGACTGCGATTTGATGTCGCCTATGCGCGTTATAACTCTACTTTCAGCGATACACTTGAAGTTAAAGTATCGACCAACTGTGGTACCTCCTGGACAAGTATTTATTTAAAGGGAGGGACTTTGTTATCGACAACCGCCAATGATGTTTCCTCCGGATTATTTGTTCCTACAAGTCTTCAGTGGCGCCGGGATACAATTGACATCTCACTTTTAACTGCCGGACAAGGAAACGTCATGTTCAGTTTTATAAACCGTGGGCACTACGGCCAGCCCATTTATCTGGATAATATCAATCTTGTGTTTCCAACACCTACCGTTAACATTAGTAACCCTGCCAACACATGCGTTGGAGCGAATTTCAATTTTACCAATACAAGTATTGGTATTTCAAGCTACAGTTGGAGTATGCCAGGGGGAAGTCCAGCTACTTCCACTTCCTCAAACCCATCTGTCTCATACCCAGCGGCAGGTGTTTATACCATTAATTTATTAATGACCAATGGAACAACAACCGCATCGACCACCCGTACGGTGAATGTAGTAACGCCACCCGTTGTTTCCGTGAACACGCCTACCGTATGTAGCGGGGTTGCGGCAGTATTAACTGCGAGCGGTGCTACCACTTATTCCTGGAATACAGGTCCTTCCACGGCGAGTATTTCTGTGAGTCCACCGGCTACTTCTTACTATACCGTTACTGGTAACAATAGCGGTTGTTCAGTCGTAAAAACGGCTACTGTTTATGTAAACGCTGCACCCGTTATTACAGTAAACTCAGCATATATATGTAGTGGTGGCAACGCTGTACTCACACCTACAGGCGCTATTAGTTATACCTGGACCAATGGCCCAACAACAAACACCATCCAGGCTTCCCCAGCTGCCACTTCCATATACACAGTGACTGGAAGCAATGGTAATTGTAATTCAACACAAACATCCACCATATTTGTTACCATAACGCCTACCGTTATTGTAACTAGTCCAACTATCTGTGCGGGAACGTCAACCATTCTGATTGCCTCCGGAGCCACTAATTATAATTGGGTCAGCGGGCCGTTAACGAACACCTACCAGGTAAGTCCTGTGAATACTGCCACTTACGTAATAACAGGTACTAATCCGGGTCCGGGCATCAGTTGCCAGAATACTAAAACTGTAAATGTTACGGTAACGCCGCTTCCAAACGTTGCAATAACGGCAAATACCCCGACACTTTGTTCGGGAGGATCTGTAACGCTTACCGCTAATGGCGCCAGCAGCTATAGCTGGAGCAATGGATCCGCAACGGCAGTAACCGTGGTGAGCCCAACCGCTACCACTGTTTATGCTGTTACTGGCACCTCGTTGAACTGTAACAACGTCGGAGCTTTAACGCTCACTGTTGTGCCGTTGCCGGCACTGATAGTTGCGTCAGCCCCTTCCAACACTGTTTGTTCAGGACTCACCACTACCCTTTCGGCTACAGGTAACTACACCACTATTAATTGGGCGAGTCCATCTGCCACTGCGACTTCTATTCTAATTATCAATCCAACTACCAACTCAGTTTACACTGTTATTGCCAACGGCGTTAACGGTTGTAATACAACAGGTACGTTGGCGTTGACAGTGCTCGCTAATCCAATCTCAACAGTTGCCACATCCAATGCGGGCTGCAATAATTTTTGTTCAGGAAGTGCCTCTGTAAGTGCGAGCGGAGGCGTTGCGCCGTACACTTATAGTTTGGTTAACAGTGCCTGCGGGTTTCCTTGCACCAATTTATGTGTTGGAAATTACACACTCATTACCACCGGAGGAAATGCCTGTTCCTCCGTCAATACCTTTTCTATTCTGCCGTCCGCGAATAATTTAGTTTCGGCTATCAGTTTCACCAACGCCTCGTGTCAAACCTGCGCTGATGGATCGGCAGCGATGATTGTGAGTGGTGGACAGGGTCCTTATACGTTTTTGTGGATGCCAACATCCAATACACAGGCCTCTAACAGCAACCTTCTGGCTGGCTGTTATACAGTAACTGCTACTGACTACATCGGTTGCTCCATAACGGCAACAACCTGTATTGCTGCAAATGTAACAACTGTTACCGGCATTGGCTCAAACAGTTTTGCTAACAAAGCATTATTGGTTTACCCGAACCCGGCCCATGATCAGGTTATTGTTGAATACACAGGCGAGTTGTTTGGTTACCATTTGTACAATGGCCTTGGCCAATTGATTGCTCAAAAACAGAATAATTTTGATAAAACAGAAATCAACCTAACTGAATTTGCCAAGGGTATTTATGTCGTTGAAGTGAACACCGGTGCTGCCACCATAAGAAAAAAGCTGGTGGTTGAATAGTTATTAACTCAGGCTTTCGGCGAAAGACATATCGATATCGCGCATACATTTAAAATGCCCTTTGGGGCATTTTTTATACCCTAACTTCGAACAAGGCCTGCATTCCAGATTTTTAACTTCCAGAATTTGATTCTCCTGGTTTGGCAGATAAGGCCCCATGCCAAACTCCGGAATGGTATTGCCCCATATAGAAATAATTTTTTTTTGATAAGCCGACGCTATGTGCATTAATCCGGTATCAGAAGTAATTACCCATTCGGCTTGCCGGATGATGGATGCGCTTTGATTGATGGAATATTTACCGCAAGCATCAATGACCTCCGGGAAACGTTCTTTTAACTGTGAAACAACGTCTTGATCGTCCTTGCCACCCATCAATACAAGTGGTAATTTAATTTTCCCGCAAATTTCAGCAAGCTTTTCTACGGGAATTTTTTTCGTATAATAAGACCCCCCAACAACTAAAGCTACAAACCGGACTTTTTCGGCAACACTAAAAACTGATTCGAGTAACACCTCGTCTTGATTCCCAATAAAATAGTCCAGCCCTCTATTATCGTTCTTCAGCCCTAGGGTTTTGAGCGTTTCAAAATACCGATCCACAATATGTAATGGAGGGAGTATGCCACGTGTTTTAAAATTAACCGCCAGAAATTTTTCAACATTTAACTTATTGAACGAAACGGCTTTTGTTTTTAATTTTCTTTTTAAAAGAAAACTCCGCAAATTTTTGTGAAGATCGATTACCAGATCGTACTTTTGCGCACCGAGAATCTCATAAAGCTCTTCCACCTTATCTTTAAACGTATAAAGTTTATCAACGTATGGATTTTCGGACAAAATTGAACGGAACGACTCCTTAGTAACAAAGTGAATTTCAGTGCCCGGAAGTTGTTGTTTTGCGCAACGAATCACAGGAGTGGTTAGAACAATATCGCCAATGGAGCTAAACCTGATTATGAGAATTTTCTTTGGGATCACAGCCGATTAAAGTTAAACATTCTGCAATAACTTTTTTCCCTGATTTTTCCGGAGCCAGGAGTTCAAAAAAATCGCGAACAAAATAACGAAAACGCCAACATAAAATGTTGGTTTTACTTCTTTGTTTTCTTTGTAAAATAATATCGCCCAAATGATTCCGTAAACCGTTTCAAGATTAACCGTTAGCACAATTGTGTAAGGGCTTATGTATTTTGACAGGTTTACCGAGGAAATAAACGGAAAAACCGTGCACACCAAACTTAACACTAGCAAGCCAATAACTGAATCACGATCCAGCACAAAAAAATTGGCGTTAAAATCTCCCTTCGCGATTACAAAAACAGTAAGGCCAACCAAAGCTGCTGTAAGTTCATAAAAACTAATTATCCCCGACCTGAGCTGCCTTGCCATCAACCCATTAAACACACCAAATAACGAAGAAGTAAATGCCGCTATAATTCCAAGTACAATGCCAAGCCAAAATTCGGTTTCAATGGAAAAGATAAGTGCAATGGCTCCAATTATAATGAGGCCGATCACGATTTCATAAAACCGGATTGCGCGCCTGAAGAAGATGGGTTCAAGTATGGAACTAAACAAGGTACCTGTGCTAAACGCTACCATGGTCACGCTGATATTGGATACTTTAATGGCTCCGTAAAAAGCAAGCCAATGCAACATGATAATAATACCGATGCCGCTCAACTGCCAAAAATGTTTCGCGGATAGTTTAAAATCGTGTTTCGAGATTCTAAGGTAACCATACATAACAATCACGGCAATGCAGATCCTGAACCAAACCAACTGCCAGGTATCAGCGGTGATAAACCGCCCAAGAACAGGCGAAAAACCCCAAATAAATACAATGAAATGGAGTAATAGATAGTGTTTATTTATACCTTTAAACAAAAAAATAAAATTAACAATTTAATGGCGATAACAGACAAATTAATTTATTTTGACAATAACGCTACCACTCAGGTGGACGAAAAAGTAGTGGAGGCCATGCTCCCCTACTTTAGTGAAAATTACGGAAATTCTGCCAGCAGAATGCATGCCTTTGGTTGGGTAGCCGAAGCGGCAGTAGAAAAAGCCACACAACAGCTTGCTGACCTTATTAACTGTGCCCCTGGTGAACTTATTTTTACCTCAGGTGCAACAGAATCGGTGAACCTCGCCATTAAAGGCATTTTTGAAGCTTATCAAAACAAGGGCAACCATATTATCACCTGTAGCACCGAACACAAAGCCGTATTGGATACCTGCGAGAATTTAAAAAAAAACAAGGCTGCGGAAATCACTTACCTACCGGTAGATAAGGAAGGCCTTATAGACACAGAACAACTACAGGCAGCTATAAAACCAACCACGGTTCTCGTATGTATTATGGCGGCTAACAATGAAACAGGCGTCATACAACCTCTTGAAAAAATAGCGGAAGTATGTGATAAAAATGGCGTGGTTTTTTTTTCAGACGGTACGCAGTTTGTTGGCAAAGAACGTTGTGATGTGAAAGAGCTGCGCATTCACGCAATGGCTCTAAGCGCCCATAAATTATACGGCCCCAAGGGTGTTGGCGCTTTATATATCAGTTCATCGAACCCAAGGGTAAACGTTGCCGAACAAATTAACGGAGGTGGCCATCAAAACGCCAAACGTTCGGGTACCTTAAATGTGCCAGGCATTGTTGGACTTGGGCAAGCAGCTGAACTGAGTATGCAAGAATACTGGGATCGTAGTGCACATATTTCAAAACTCAAAAATTATTTTGAACATCAGCTTCTCGATATAAGTGATTTAAGAATTAACGGCAGCACCCGTCACCGGCTTTACAACACCAGCAATATTTATTTCCCGGCATCCAAACCGGTGTCCAAACTAGCGTCAAAATTTGCTTTTTCGAGCGGCTCCGCCTGTAGCAGTGGTTCTGCAGAACCCTCTCATGTACTCGCGGCGATGGGCCTTAAAGCGGAAGAAATAAAAAGTTCTTTCCGTTTCTCCTTTGGGAAAAACAATACACTCAATGAAATAACTGCTTTACTTGAGGCGATTGCTAAACTTTAAACCCAAACTGATGTTCCGACCACCGAACCTGCTTTTCTCGCAGATAACGACACAAAAAATTCCCCATCGGGTAAACGATCAGTTTAAGTGTTTAAGAAGCGGTCGCCTTATACCCTGTCATAAATTCTCTAGGACTTTGACCCGCCCTCTTTTTAAATAGGCGTGAAAAATAGGAATTATCGATATACCCCAGTCTTTCGGAAACTTCGCTAATTGAATATTTTGAATGCGCTAACAACCGTTTTGCTTCCAGAACAATTTTATCCTGTATAAGACCCGAAGGCGTTTTATTCAGGCAAATTTTTATGATCCTATTCAAATGACGTTCGGTGATATTCATCCTACTCGCATATTCGACTGGTAGTTTGAGATCCTTATAATGTCTGTCAACCAGATCTTCAAACTCGCGCATCTTCAAAAAATAGCCTTCATTCTTTATGGCGATTGGCGTTCCATAGATTCTTGAAAATTCGATGTATAAAAGATTAACCAGCGAAAGGGCTTTAAGCGATTTATATCTGCGCGAGGCCACAGACTCTTTTACCAATTCATTAAACATAAAGATGAGTTCAGGTTGCCGGATCTTTGATTTGAACATAGGAGACTGATGAACCGAACTAAAAAAAGGAAAATCGTGTAAACGTTCGTGTATAAATACCGAATCGTAAAATTCCCGGGTATGAAAAAAAATAAAGCCGTCTGCATCCTCAGATAAATCCCATGTATGGGTTTGTCCGGGGTTCAACAAAAACAGAGTGCCTGGCGAAACAGGATAACTTTGAAAATCTATTTCGTGCACCCCACTTCCTTTGATAAAAAGCACCACCAGATAAAAATCGTGTTTATGGGGCCGTCTGGTAAAATGGTGTTTCTTGAGATGGGAAGATAAACGTTCAGCGTAAAAATCATTTTCGGCGCTGAAGTGTCGGAATTTTTCAATGCTATAAACAGGTATAGATCTTGGCACTACGGGACTAAGGTACAAAAAATGTCTCAATAATCCTATTCTAGGTGTAATAGATCCAGTTATTGTGCCGTTTTATGTTATATATTTACAGAAGAATTCAAAGGCTATGAAAACAAAAAAACAGAATCTAGCGATCAGGATGCTTACCGAAAAATGTCCGCATTGTGGTAAAGGTAAAGTTTTCATAAAAAAAGAACATTTACTGGAGCTTCCAAAGATGAACGAGCGCTGTTCTGAGTGCCATTATTTATTCGACAGGGAACCAGGCTACTTTTTGGGAGCCATGTATATTAGCTACGGACTTGCCGTTTTCCAAAGCATTGTCACCTTTCTGATCTGTTATTTTTTCTTTAGCGGGTTACCAACTTTATCCGTGTGTTTTATTATTATTGGCATTATCCTCCTTTTCTCGATGCGGAATTACCGCCTTTCGAGGGTGATTTATATGTACATTTTTCCTAATTGACTTAGTGTCATTGTATTGAAGTTTAGGCTAAAAACTACCCGCTGCTCGTTTGCTAATTGGTGTCAGAAGAATTGTTGTCAATAGGGCTTGTTCAAAAATAATCCTATCTTTATATAACAAATCTCTCATTGGTTCAAAAAACCATTCGCGCATTAACTTGTACTACATTATTTCTTCATTTTACAGATTAATATTTTAGGATTGTGAAATCAGATATAAACCTCCTGGAAGAACTGGACAACGTTTCTAAACTTCATTTTTTGGACCGAGGCGATATTGAAGCGCTTATGCTCGAATTTGGACGTCGTATTGTTGCTGTGTTAAAAATAGAACGGATCAATGTTTGGTTATTTACCGCTGACAAAGACAAAATTGTTTCGATTGGCGAATACGACGCTTTGACAAATCGATTTTCGAAAGACAGTACGATCCTTAAAAAAGACATTCCCAATTACTTTGAAACCATTTCAAAAAATAAAATTGTATTGGTACCAAATGTGTATCAAAACGCTATCACTTCTGAACTGGTTGATTTTTATTTCAAACCAAATAACATTATTTCGCTGATGGACATTCCGCTGCGAATGGGCGGAGAATTAATAGGAATCATTTGTTTTGAAAAAACCGGCGGATTAGAACGTCACTTTAATTCGACAGAACAGACGTTTGCATTAAGTCTTTCCATCGTTTTAGCATCAAATCTCGAAGCCCGTTACCGAAGGGCTTATCAGATCAAACTGGAAGAGGCGCTGTCAGAGCTAAAAACGGCAAACGCTGAACTCGATTCATTTTCATACTCTGTCTCGCACGATCTAAAATCGCCTTTGCGGGCACTAATTGGCTATTCAAGAATATTGGAAGAAGATTACGGCGACAAACTGGATGAAGAAGGTAAAAAACTTTTAACACGGATACACCAAAACGGTCACCGCATGGCGGCGCTCATTGACGGTCTGCTGGACTTTTCGAAACTTGGAAAAAAAGAAATCAGGAAACATTCCGTTGATATGATGGATTGTGTAAATGCCATTGTACAAGACCTAAAGAAAACGGCCGCGCCAAACGTCAGGTTTGTGGTGCATGAGTTGCCCCCTGTGGAAGGCGACCAGTCATTACTCCTACAGGTATGGACCAATTTAATTTCGAACGCGCTTAAATATTCTTCTAAAAAGGAGGCCCCCGAGATAGAAATCGGATCTTACCTCCCGAATACCCCGGACCAACACCATCTTGTTTACTTTGTAAAGGACAATGGCTCAGGGTTCGACATGAAACACGCCCATAAATTGTTCGGGGTATTTCAACGATTACATAGTAACGAAGATTTTGAAGGTACCGGCATTGGCCTGGCCATCACCGCCAGAATTATTGACAAGCATGGCGGTAAGATCTGGGCCGAAGGACAACCGTCGAACGGTGCAACTTTTTACTTTTCATTGCCGGTTGCGCCACAACTCTGAATACGAATCCACCCGTTAATTACCGTTGATGAAGCCTACCGAAAAACGCGCGGTTTGGGTCCCGCGCTTGGATTAAACTGATTGCCCAAAGGTCAATAAATTATTATCTGGATCAAGCAACGAAAATTCTTTTTGTCCCCAAGGTTTTACCTGTAAATTCCCTGCGGGATGAATGGATGTTTTCCTGTCCAATAGATGCTGGTAAAACGCATCAATATCATCTACCCGAATATACACCTGTCCGTAATTTTCGCTTGGATTCAGCGTTTTAAATTCGAAAAAATGGATTTGAATGGTGTCTTTTTCAACCATCAGGTAACCTTCATAATCTGTGGCGCCAAATTCTTTAAAACCCAGTTTGTTTAAATAATAGTTGCGGGTAACGGTTTTATTCCGCATGGGCAATTTCGGATGGATATTTATTAGCATGTTTGTTTCAATTGATCCAATTAGTCAAATGTATACTTAATTTTTTGTTTGCGTTTTGTCAAATGCTCAGTTAGATCGACTAATCGGTTCATCAAAAAACCAATCCATCCTCAATCTTTGATAATTTTTAATGTCGTAGCATCCAGGCGTAGGTAGTAAAGACCACTTTGCCAATCGCTCAAATCAATGGTATCGGTGCCGGGTTCCAAAAAAAACACATTTAATAGTTTGCCGGAAGTAGTATACAGAAAAACCTCTGACTTTTTAATGGTGGTAATCGTTAATAAATTTTTTACCGGATTAGGAAATGCCTTGAATTCATTCTTCACTATATGGCCACCAATTGCGGTTGCCAGTTGAACAGTAATGCGGCCAGACCGTGGCCCCTGGGTTATTTCTGAGATACTAAAAGATGTATCCACCGCTGTAACAATGTGTCTGCCTAAATAAAATGGTGAGGTAACCATAGTGGGATTAATCACTGTTTGCAGATTAACGGAAACTACATAGTCACCCGAAAATGTTCCGTAAAATTTGAGTGTATCACCCACCGAGCAATTGACATTGCTTGTTGTATTAAAAGTAACAGTGTGTGTTACCGGATTTGAAAAAGATAAAACGCATGTCAAAAGTAAAAATGTTAGGATTGTTAATTTCATGTGACTAGTTTTTTAATATTAATAATTTTAGTATACTCTTATAAAACCATACGGTTCCCAAGATGTTATCATGACTTTCGTTTTTATTCTTTAGTAATTTTTTTTCTGATCACCTCCCCGGAGTAACTAAGTTCCACAAAATAAACGCCGTGGGACACCTCCGATAAATCTAACTTTGTTTCCGAAACACTCAGTTGTTTATCCATTAATACGCGTCCATCCACCGCCAGTAATTTAAATCCTATTGGCGAACTTGTATCGGGTAATTTAATACACAGGCTTTCTTTACATGGACTTGGGTAGATCAACATACCGCTAGCACGATTTATACCTTCGTCAATTGCAGTAGCACGCAAGGTGTAACGCCACCAATCCTTCCGATTGTTGAGTGCATCGTCCAAACCCAATCCCATGTACACCGCATTCGTAAAACTCACCGCCACTGGTTTAAAAATTGCACCTCCAATAAAATTACCTGCATATGACCACACATTCGTAAGGGGGTTGTACTTAACCGACGTGTAAAAGGGTAAGATTGAACTTAAAATTGTACCACCAGCCACGTAAATTTCGTTATTTAAAACAAAAATACCTGCACTACTCCTTCCGCCGTCCAGCTTACTTTGTTTCTGCGTCCAGGCATCTTCCGATGAGCTGTATTCATAAAAATCTGAAAGGTCGGTAGACTGACCAGGTGTAGACCCTAAACCTGCATAACCTTTACCATTGAAGGAAATTGCAACTGCATTTTCACGCTCCGGGCCGGGCACGTTTGCTTTCTGCGTCCAGAGGTCTGCAACCGGATCGTACTCCCAAAAATCGTTGTAAAAAGTAAAAACTGAGTTCTGACGGCCGCCTGTTCCGAGGTATCCTTTGTTCCCAATAGAAAATCCGACCGCACACCATCTTCCGTCTGCCGGAAGCGATGCTTTTTGCGTCCATGCATCCGCGATCGGATCATATTCCCACCAGTCATTTTCATAGGAAAGATCTTCCTTTTGACCTGTGCCAAAGTAACCTTTTCCATTTATAGAGACCGCTACACCAGCAAATCTGCAACTTCCGGGAAAGGTAGCTTTTTGAACCCAGGTATCGTTGGTGATATCATACTCCCAAAACCCATTGGTGCATTGACCTTCGAGTACATACGCCTTGTTACCGATACCAAAACCAGAGGGAAAAGGCCCGGCAAAACCCGGACAGTCAGTCATCTTCACCCACTGTCCAAAAGACATGTGCGCAACAAAAACCGTGATTAAAACCAGCTTAAATTTATTTTTCATGTATTCCACATTTCACAGTATTATTACATTCATTAAAAAATAGGTGGTCACCACAAATACTCTTTAAGATTAACCGTCCCACTAAAATTGATGAACAAAAGTTTACTTCCCTGAAAATTAAAATACTCCAGATAAGTAAGTCCCCTGATATCAACGGTAGTTAAAGGATTATTTTTCAGGTTAACGGACTTTAATTTTGGCGCTTTTGTCAAAACAGCTGTTTCAATCTGGTTGTTTTCACCTTCAATATGCTCAAGAAAATTCAAACCACCGACATCCAACGCGGCTATCCGGTTATCCGAAATATAAAGTTCCTTTAAATTCAACAACTTTGACACATCCAATGACCGTATGAACAGATTTCCCTGAACGTATAAGTGTTCAAGGTCTGTTAAACCTGCTACATTAAGACTGCTGATCCGGTTATTATTGCAATACAACCGTTTTAACTTTTTTAATTTCGACACATCGAGCGTGGTTAACTGGTTATTGTAACAACCCAATTCCTCCAGGTTCACAAAACTATTAATGCCTTCCAGATTCACGATATTCAGATCGTTTACATACAAACTGTTTACCTTCAACGCCTCTGATACTTGTATCTGACGGTCGTCATTGGTATCATAACCCAACGAAATGATGCGTTGTTTAAAATTCGGATCCGGAATTCTTACCACCTGCGAAAAAACAGTTAAACAGAGTAAAGTGCCTAACCAGATAAAGACCAATTTCATCGTATTACTTTAATTAATAAATATAATTGAGTTTATAGGTAACCACTTCCCCATCGGTTTTAATCTCTACAATTCCGGAAGCTTCTCTCCCCCCGACGCCTGACGGAAAATAAACAAGTGTTTCGAGATAATATTTGCCGGGTTTTAATCCAACAAATACAAAATCACCGGTGAGAGAATACACCTTGCACTCTATTCTAAAACAACTGGCCAATGGAGAAATCGTAGCCAATCGTTTACCAGCCTTGTTCTTTTTTTTCAAATCAAGGTACTCTTCTATATAAGCTGTTAGCGGATACAGAGATACAATTGCGCCGAACCTGGCATATACCGTTTCTCCCACTTTAATACCAATGGGTGTGCGCTCTTCATAATAAGCAACTCCTTTAATTTCGGATTTACCCTCGTTGAGCATCTCCGCAGCCTGCTTCGTATTAAATTCGATTTCAGGTTGCATCACTTTAATTGGTTTTTGTGAAAAACACATTTGCCAGTTTATCGTCAGGAAAAATAGAATAAATGATAGCGTGTTGGTCATGGAGTTGTATCTATAATGGGTTAACGATCAGGCTTTTTGCAATGATTTATTCGGCAACAATCAGTTTGAGCTTATACCGGTAAAATGATCCGAATTTATCTTCTTCTTTTAATAACTCGTTTGATGCTTTTGAGATCCAGAACCTCTGGTAGCCTTCGGGTTTGGCCACCTGATAATTCAACACCCAACACTCGACCCCTGTTCCGGCAATGGCGATCGTCTCGCTCTTTAACACCTCATACAGTTCATCGGTTGGTTTCGCAAATCCCGGCTCATAAAAATTAATCCTGAATACCCTGTTCTCCTGAAACGGAAGTAGCGGAAAAATGATCAAATCGGAATGCCAGTTCAAAAAATCGTTATTTAAAACCGCGTTAACACTTTCTGATACCTTCACCTTAATCTCTTCATTTATTTTACCTTCAAAGCTCACCTGCTTTGTCTCAAAATCAATACGCTCGGTATATCCTTTCCTTTTCCACCAGGAGATATGTTTTGCCGTTCTTAAACTATTTTCTTCAAACTGCGTTAACGAGGTATGAATAATGGTATCTGTCTGCCACACCTGCTTGCTGATGATCCAGTTTTTTCCATCCCTGTTTTCCTTACCCACGTTTATCTGCACACAGGTTGGGTTTTGAATGACCGGGTTATTCCCCGACTTATAATACACCAAATACAAGCTGTTGCCAGTTTTCAGTTTTTCCACACGCAAACTCGCGGCATTGATAAGCAAGGTATCCTTTTTTTGCGCCGATACGTGAAACGAAACCATAAAGATGAGCGCAACACTTATGAACTTTTTCATTCGTCAATTTTTTAATCCTGTTACAGGACTGTTATTCGCCTTATTGAATCAAATTCCCCTACCCGATCATGGAAAAACATAAGCCAATGTTGGCAAATTCACCAAACCATTTGCGTCGGCTGTAGCGGTCGAAGATTTTACAACCGTTGAACCATTGTAAATTTTTAAATTGACTACCTGGCCAGGGGTTCCCAAATAACCGATTACACTGTTGGCACCAATACCGATACCCAACACATTGGCGGGATATTCCAACGTTTTTGACCAAGGCAAGGCGGTTACTGTGAGCGAGGTGTTACCCGACAGGTTATTGTTATATACCACAAACAGCTGGCCGGTGTAATTGCCGGTTAATTCGAATTTTGCCGACTTTGCAGGCGTTGGAGTTGGTGTCTGAATAGGGTCCGGTTCCGGATCACTTTTTTTCTTTTTACAGGAGGTAAAACTGGCATGGGTTACAAAAAAAATAACACATAACAAGGCGGCTTTTTTCATGGTAGAACAATTTAAGATTTAGACTTGAAACATTTTTTAAACTATTAACGACTGCGTGACGCAATTCTTCATTTCCGAAGATAATTCCGATACTAAAAACTACGGTTCTGCACTCCGTCAAAATTAAGATCAGGTCCATTCACATCATATACTTACTAGGCAGTATATTCAATTACCTGATTACAGGTAATTTTCACTACCAATGACTCTTAACCCTTGATAAAAAAGGAGTAGCGAAAGAGTCTGCTACGGCTAACCGCTTAACGGGTGGCGCTTAGCTACCAAATCATTCAAAATCATTTTTAAATAGTCACGGGGTGTATACATAAACCTGTATCTTTAAGCAGTTGATTGAACAACCACCTATGGCGCCAATTTTCAGAAAAAACATTTTCCTGATTGTTCTTTTCTCCTGGATATCCCACCTGTTTCAGGCACAACGATTTTACACGCTAAATGACGATAAAAAGTACACCGATAGTTTAAAAACCATCATCGGCGAAACGAATTCGGATTCGGTCAGATGTATGAATCTTTTTAAACTGGCGGATCTTTTCAGACGAAACAAAAACATCGATCTTTCAACGACCTATTTGAAAGAAGCCAACTTATTAGCGCCCAGTTCATCCTTTCTAACGGATGTATCTGTTTATTATAATGCCTCACGGTTTTTAAACACCGGTGATTTTGAAGGTTATAACCGGCAACTGGTTGCGGCCAACGAGCAATTAAAAAAATACGATCACCCTGCGGCTTATTCGTTGCGGGCATTTATCCTAAAAAACTTAGCGGTTCTTCAGCAAATGAAAAATAACGAAAAAGAAGCCGCCAGGATTCTTGTCAATGAGGCTATTCCGCTGGCACAAAAAAGTCACGATTTTGAAGTGATGAGTAACATTTATAATACACTCGGCATTATTTTTATGAATAATGAAAACAGACAAAAAGCCGACTATTATATCAACCTGGCCATTCAATGCGCCGAAAAAGCCGATAAAAGATCGTATCAATTGCTGGAAATTAAATTACACGCCTACATCATCAATGCCGAAAATGCTACCCAGTTAAATAAACGTGCCAGTGCCCAGGAATCACTGGACAAAGCCTTTGCGGTATTAAAAAACTATCCTGAATCCAATTTGAATGGCATTTTTTACCAGGCACAGGGTCTGCTTTACCACGGGCTTGGTAATTTTAATGCGGCGATTAAAAGCTTTGATTTGGGTATTAAAAATTGTGAGTTATACCACGACGAGACCTTTCTGAATAATTTAAAATTTGTAAAAGCGCAGTCGCTCACTAAATTAAAAAGATACCGGGAGGCAAGAGATCTGCTGATTGAAATGGCGGACCGGAACAATGAAAACATTGAAGACGCCAAACTCTGTTACAATCAAATCATCATTAACTGCGATAAAATTGGCGACCTTAAAAACGCTTACACGTACAGTAAAAAATACATTGCCCTCACGGATAGTTTGTATAAAATTAACTCGAAAAAAGAGATTGAGGAACTGGAGGCAAAATACAACACCTCTGAAAAAGAAAAACAAATCCATCAGCTAGAGGCCCAAAAACAGAAAGCCCTTTTCATCTCCGAGAGAAATAAATTTAACTACCGGTTTTTTGGACTGTTATCGGTATTGCTCCTGTTGGTGGTCGTATTCCTTTGGAAAAACGCCATCACGCAAAAAAAACTGGCCAGTGAAAAAGAAAAAAACTATGCGCAACATATTACCACACTCAAAAAACAACGGGAAATTGATGTAATGCAGGCCTCCATCAGCACGGAGGAGGAAGAGCGAAAAAGAATCGCCAGGGATTTGCACGACGGCGTTGGGAGCAGCCTCTCCAGCCTAAAAATGCGCCTTACCAATTTTGCCGCATCCCACGAACTGCTCACGATTCCTGATTTCGAAACACTTCTCCATCTGCTTAACCGGTCGATCGGCGAACTGAGGCAAGTAGCCTACAACCTGCTTCCGGAAACAATCAGTCGGTTGGGTCTTAAGCACGCCCTGCAGGACCTTTGTTATTATTTAAAAACGGATGCGGTGTCCATCGAATTCTATTCGGGTGAAATAGACCGTGAAATATATGAAAGCGATCAGATCAACCTATTTCGAATAGTTCAGGAATTGCTCAATAACTCTCTCAAACATGCGAACTGCGACGAAATTATTCTCAACTGTAGTCAAAACCAACACCTGTTTCTGATTACCGTCGAAGACAACGGGATCGGGTTTAACACCGCAACGATTGACGCGTTTGAAGGTCAGGGTTTAAAAAACTTAAAGAACCGGGTTAATTTACTGAATGGAAAAATTGACATCGACTCTTCCGTCAACGCTGGAACTACCATCAATATTGAACTCTACGTTAGATTAAAAACATGAATGAAAAATTAAACATCGCCATCGTGGAAGATCATCCCATCGTTATTGAAGGCCTCACGCTTCTATTATCTAAGTTCGAAAACATCCACCGGATTACCAGTTTCAAAAACGGAAGCAGTTTTCTGGCCCACCCGGATCTGAAAAACATTCAGCTGGTTTTATTGGATGTTTTTTTACCGGATATGAATGGGATTGACGTATGCGCCAAACTCAAAAAGACGTATCCGAAAATGATTGTACTGGGCATGAGCAGCCAGTCGGAAAGAAGTCTGGTGATAGAAATGATGAAAAACGGGGCCAACGGCTATTTATTAAAAAGCGCTACCATCCAGGAGTTCAAAGAATGCCTTCAACTGGCCAGCGAAGGGAAACCCGCCTTTAGCCATGAAGTAAAAGCGGTCGTCCATCAACTAACCGTGGATGACTTAAAAGCGACGCAACGGTTAACCAAACGCGAAAAAGAAGTGCTCCAACTTTTGAAACAAGGAAAAACAACGCAGGAAATTTCAGACATACTCATACTGAGCTTTTTAACCATTCAAACCCACCGACGGAATTTATTAAATAAATTCCAAGTTAAAAATGTGGTGGAGTTGTTGAATTATGTAAAAGAAAACGGCCTGTTGTAATTAGTCATTTTATGTTCTCACCGTAGGAATGTTATTACGACAATGAGGCAGTACGCCCTGGTTAAAAAATCAACAATACACTTCATCCAGTCGGCCAACTGTTAGGGTGTATTATCAAACAGGTCGTACCGGGGAACAGGTTTCTTCGACTCCGGTGAGGTGCCTAAAAGACAAAAACGGTAAACAATCCCCAGTGAATGTTGCAAATAGTTTTTACCGGACGCTTTATTCAGCGCAAATTTTGCCACGCTCTGAGCAGTTATTCCAAAACCTTTGATCATCCAGACATTTAATCCAAACCCAAAATTAAACGTAAGAGCGTTTCTCTTTTCATCAAAAGACCGAAATGTGTAGCCCCAACCAGCCAAGGCATATGGATCTATCACTTTAGCGGCATGAAGCAACTCCAAAGGATAAAATTTTGAATCCACATCAAACGCCAGCAGATTCACTTTCCGGGGACGGGCGTAATTCCCATCGCTAACTAATTTACCTTTTTTAAGTTGTGAATAGGTGAAAGTGCCTTCCACGCTAAAACCGGGTTTGATAAAGCCTTCTAGATTAAGTTTAGAGGGGAAGTAAAAAAAATCCCAGGTGTTTTTCACGTCAAACACATCCTTGACCGTTTTCCCGTCGTCATCAATCACTGTGCCGCTCAGGCCAGCAATCCAAACTGTTTGTCGTAATTTCTGCGCAATTGTGCTCTTATGCTGCCCCTTGACATGGCCGAGTGTGTCCTGCGCACAACAACCAAAGCGTGCACCCAACATAACTACCCAATAAAACAGCAGAGCTCTCAAAACAACCGAATTTAAACTAAAATAAGCAGCCTTAAAAATAAGTATCTCTTGCAAATTTGAACCCTTTCAGCGTTAAGTTTATATTACTAAATAAAAAAGATTTTATGTTTTCATTCAAACGGGTTCTGTTTATGTGTGATGGGCGACTGATGATACCTTCTCATTTAATTATGAGTTTCGGAGCCAGAACAGCGACAGATCGACCCTTCTGTTAACAGAGGCAACGAACCCAACTATAAAACGGTGCGGGTTACACGTTGATTGTTCCGGCGGGAGAAAGAAAGGATGCGGGAGCATTTTGTTTCTCCTTTAAAGGCAGACGGTCAACAGCGTGTTAAGGAGTCCACCGAAAACTATATTCCGAAAGGCACCCACGCTCTAACCGCGTAAATGCCCAGATAACCGTTGTGTTAACTGCAACCAAATCAGGCAAAAAAGACGATCATCCCGGGTGTTCTCTGTCATCATTTAAAATTCTTTGGGGTGAGATTATAACAACCTGAGTCATATTCTCCGGCAATAAATTCGTCAGTGACAGAGTGAGTGATCTTTTCTAATTTGATTAAGACTTTTTGTACCAGACAAGAAAATACTAATGGTTTAAGGGAGTGAACGTTCGGCTGTTTTTAGCTGTTTTATGTACAGAGATTTGTACACCAATCATACTGCTTCTTTTGTTCCTGAAATAAACAACTACATTTATTTGAAATTCATTCATACGATTTCTTATTCGTTATGTGTTATCCGCAGTTAAAACATCCTTTTCAGGCACTTACCTCATTGTGTTGTCAGCCACTGGTTCTTATTTTGCTGATCTTCTTTGGAAATGGATCACTCCCCATTCAGGCGCAACAGAATTCGCGCCCTGATGTGGGAAAGAAAAAAAATCAAGAATCCCTGCCGCCTAACAAAAGAAAATACCTGCAATACACCGAATCAAAAAACGGTTTTATCACCCTGCAATCACTCCTCACTAAAAAAACGGACACGGTGATTTATGATGGCCGAAAAAGTATTGCTGTAACGCAAATCTACCAGATGCAAAATTTTATTGACCGCGATTCCAGCATTTGTGATCCCCTTAACCTCATGCCGCTGGCCTACTATTCGGCCATTAACTCTGAAGGATACAGCGAAGAAGTGAGCTTTACTGCTAAAACCATTTATAATAAAACCATGTTTAAAGACTCCATTAAAACAACCCGGCCTGCAAACAAGTTGTTTCTGAATGGAGTGATAGAAGACGACATTTTAGCGCGACTGGATTTTAAAAAAGACAAGACTTACACCATCAATGTTGTAAATCCGGGACTGATGTTCACGGAATACCAGATCCGGGTTAAAATTATTGGAAAGGAAAATGTTGACATTTCTGGATTCGGCAAAATAACCTGCTGGCGACTGGATGTGAATTTAGGAACTGTAAACAGTTCTACCGTTTGGTATTCGGAAAAAGAACGTGTTCAGGTTAAAAAAACCTACCTGGTTCCCGATGGAAACCTGTTTATACGGGTATTACTTTTAAATTAGTAAACCTGATACCCAACCATAAAACCAGATGAATTTATTACTACCTTTGCTTTAGATGCATTGCAAGGTGTTGTTTGTTCCTGTTGCATGACACAAAGGACTTAGCGAATTTAAAACTTGTACTGCTTTAAAAAAGTGCCAGCAGGTTGTACTGGCGACGCATGTCAGGATAAACATCCAATCTGGCGAATATGTGTTAAGGGCTAACCTCAGCGGAATTATCTAACATGGAACTCTTGAAAAACATAGTCGTTACACCAGGTGAATAAAACAGACCCCCTGTTGACTTCCCCGTCGAAAACACAAACGCCCTCAGCAGATTTGCAGAGGTTTTTGCATTAAAAGCCCTGTTTTAACCTCAAATGTGCACTCTTCCATGGAACATGCATGGAACATGTATGGGATATGTATGGAATACCCTCCCAGTATCTTCGGAGTATCTCCGCAGTATCGTCGCAGTATCTCCGTAGTATCTTGCCAGTGTCTTCCCTGCATCTCTACTATTTTTATGCCCGATCGTCTTTTTACCGATGGCTTTTGAAATGGGCGTGCCGCGGGTTGATGACACGAAACAATTTTTTAATCAAAGAGATTAATTTGTACGGCCTACCGACCGCGTACTTTGCCGGGTCAACGCTCGCGGCAGGTGCTTACGACGAGGAGAACACGGCTACGTTTTTGATGTTCCGTTTCTTTTTCTCTGTCCTTTTGTCTTGACACAAAAGAACGAAAAAGTCAAGGCAAAACGATGCGCACCCCGCTCTTTCATTTTCCAAGATGTGTAAACACAAAGTAGCCAAGGCCCTTTGTGACACCTCTATGAAAATGAAATTCACACTGCCATCCCCCCCGCCCGTTTTGCCAAGGCCAACGCACGCAGTGGGGTGCTTACGGCGAGGGAAATACGGCTACGTTTTTGATATTCCTTTTCTTTTTCTCTGTCCTTTTGTCTTGACACAAAAGGACAAAAAAGTCAAGGCAAAACGATGCGCACCCCGCTCTTTCATTTTCCAAGATGTGTAAACACAAAGTAGCCAAGGCCCTTTGTGACACCTCTAAG